>JAEEGL012711941.1_pt1 | contig 119959 bp, 97 predicted proteins | sample 9134231 | NCBI WGS metagenome assembly JAEEGL01 (sample SAMN16246548, study PRJNA631951) | gut metagenome | biome: gut microbiome; feature: rumen; material: fiber-attached | host: Bos | place: Iran: Karaj | collected 2018-10 | reverse complement strand
TGCTGACGTTGATCTGCATGTTGCTGGTAGCGTTAGCGGTGTAAACGGTCTGACCAAGGAGGTTCACGATCTCGAGGGTGTTGTAACCTTCAGCGTTCACATTCAGAACGGTGGTAGCGGGGTTCGGATAGATGGAGAAGGCAATGTTGTTTTCAACGATACCAGTAGCGACAGTAGCGTTGGTAACAGTAACATCATCCATATTGAAAACGAATTGATCGGTGCAGTTGAAGTGACGGAATGCGATGTAAACATTCTGACCAGCATAGCTGCTCAAATCAACGGTTTTCTGCTGCCAACCAGCTTGGGCTTTACCAGCGGTGAAAGTTTCTTCGAAAACAGTGGTGAAGTCAGTAACAGCCGTACCAGTGGTAGAAACCAACACTGCATAATGTTCAGCGGCGTAGCTAGCATCCTGAGCAGTGCACCAGAAGGTGAGGGTAGCACCTGCGCTCAAGGTGAGGTTGGGGGTGATCAGATAGTTGTCCGGAGTAAGGGCACCAACAAGATTGCTGTATGAGCCTGACATAACCATGTCGTATGAAGCCTCATGACCGCTTCCGGTAAGATCAGCGTCTTCAACAAAATAAACACCAGCGGATTCTGAAGCAAGCACCCAGCCATAGCCATCGCCATCGGCATCGTTAAAGGCCCAACCGCTAAGGTTGCTGTCTTCAAAATCAGCAACGAACTGTGCATTCAATGCAACAACTGCGAATAAAGCAGCTACAAAAGATAAAGCTTTTTTCATAACAATTACATTTTGGTTAATAAATAAGTTTTCGTGATGCAAAATTACAAGAAATATCAATACCATGAACACTTTTTTCTTTTTTTTCGAAAAAAAAACAAAATATGCTGAAAGACAAAAAAAATCGTACTTTTGCGGTTCATTTCAACAGCACAAAACCATGTGCGATTTCATGATGATTTGCCCGATGCAAAGGCATATGGAAGCATTCCGATGACAAAACCGAACAACTAACACAATACATTTAAATGAAACTACTCAGAATCTTCGACATTTTAGACAACCTGAAAGAGAACTACGGCAACAAGGAGGTGCTGGCCCACCGCGACAGCACCGGGAAATGGCGCAAATACACGGTGAGCGAGTATGTCGAGCACTCCTACGCCATCTCCGCCGCCCTCTTGGAGATGGGACTGCAACGCGGCGACAAAGTGGCCACCATCATGGCCAACCGTCCCGAGTGGAACTTCCTCGACATGGGCATCACCATGGCCGGCGGCGTCCACGTGCCCGTCTATCCCACCCTCAACGCCAACGACTACCGCTACATCCTCAACCACTGTGATGCCAAGTTCGTCTTCATCGGCGTGGAGCCCATCTACCGGCGCGTCGAACCCGCCCTTCCCGACCTCACCCAACATCCCACCGTCTTCACCATCGCCGAAATCGAAGGACAACGACGGTTCACCGAGGTGCTCGAGATCGGCCGTACCCACATGGAGAAGTGGCAGCCCGTCATCGAGGAGACCAAGGCCAACACCTCCCCCGACGACATCGGCACGCTCATCTACACTTCCGGCACTACCGGCAACCCCAAGGGTGTGCTGCTGCGGCACAAGAGCATGGTCATAAACGCCGCCGCCGTCGCCGCCCTCAACACCCACGACTTCCACGCCAACCAGCTGAGTTTCCTGCCGTTATGCCATGTCTATGAGCGGGTATGCAACTACATGTACCAAATCCTCGGCGCCACCATCAACTACGCCAGCAGTTTAGCCACCATCGCCAAGGACCTGAAAGACATCCATGCGACGGGCTTCTGCGCCGTGCCCCGCATCCTCGAGGTGATGTTCGACAAACTGCAGGCCGCCGGCAAAGACCTCAAAGGCATCAAGAAATCCATCTACTCCTGGGCCTTCCGCATCGCGCAAGTATATGACAATGAGCGCACGGACTGGCTTTACACCACCAAATACAAAATCGCCGACAAGTTGGTCTATTCCAAATGGCGCGAGAACCTCGGCGGCAACCCGATGATCGTCGTCTCCGGCGGCTCCTCCATCCAGGAGCGCATCATCCGCCTCTTCACCGCCGCCCAACTGCGGGTTTTCGAGGGCTACGGACTTACCGAGACCTCCCCCGTCATCGCCGTCAACAACCCGAGCCGCAACGAGTTGCACCCGGGCACCGTCGGCCCTATCCTCGGCTGCGTCGAGTTCAAACTCGCCGACGACGGCGAGATCCTCACCAAGGGCGACTGCCTCATGGCCGGTTACTACAAGGATGAGGAGAACACCCGCGCCGTCATCGACGAGGAGGGGTGGTTCCACACCGGCGACATCGGCACCCTCGTCAACGGCTACCTCAAGATCACCGACCGCAAGAAGGAGATTTTCAAACTCTCCACGGGCAAATACGTCGCCCCGCAGGTGCTCGAGAACCGGCTCAAGGAGTCCTCTTTCATCCAGCAGGCGATGGTGATCGGCGAGAACGAGAAGATCGCCGCCGCCATCCTCGTGCCCAACTTCGACACCCTCCACTTCTGGTGCGCCAAGCACAAGGTGCACTTCGACAGCCACGAGGAGTTGTGCGCCAACCCCGAAGTCATCAAGCGCATCCAGCGCGAGGTCGCCCAACTCAACGACACCATCGCCGAGCATGAGCAGATCCGCAAGTTCCGGTTGGTGCCCGACGTCTGGTCGCCCGAGACCGGCGAACTGTCGCAAACCCTCAAGTTGCGCCGGGCGGTACTCTACAAGAAATACAACGCCCTCTGCCGCGAAATCTACCAATACGACCAAAAAGAGGAGCGGGAAAAACAGCTGTGAAACCCTCCTTTTTACCCCTGAACGGTCGGTCCGCGCGATCGTCCGTTTTTTATTTTCAACTATTTCACTTCGATGTTGATTTTGTACCCTTTTTTTCGTACTTTTGCACCGCTGAAAAGTAAAAATTTTTTGTCATGCAAATATCACATATTGAACACATTGGCATCGCAGTTAAGAGTTTGGCAGATGCAATTCCCTATTATGAAAACATCTTAGGCATCAAGTGCTACGCCACCGAAGTGGTCGCCGACCAGAAGGTGAAGACCGCCTTTTTTATGGTGGGACAGACCAAGATCGAGTTGTTGGAGCCCACCAGCGACGACAGCACCATCGCCAACTTCATCGAGAAGCGTGGCGAAGGCATCCATCACGTCGCCTTCTGTGTTGACGACGCCGCAGCCGCCCTCAACGAAGTGGGCGAAAAGGGCGTGCGCCTCATCGACAAGGCCCCCCGCCCGGGCGCCGAAGGCCTCATGATCGGCTTCCTGCACCCCAAAAGCACCGGCGGCGTCCTCACCGAACTTTGCGAAGACCCCAACAAATAACAGACTTTCCACCAAAACAACCCTTCCATTATGAATAGTTTGATCATGTCAGGATTGCTCCATCTGGGTATCGGAGAAGCCTTCGTTGACGGTATCAGCCAATTTTGGGGCTACACCGGTTTCTCCAACGCCCAACTCGGCAACATCATCATGATTCTTATCGGAGCCTTCTTCATCGCGCTCGCCATCCTCAAGGAGTACGAGCCGATGCTGCTCATCCCCATCGGCTTCGGCATCATCATCGGCAACATCCCCTTCACCGACGGATTACAGGTGGGCGTCTATGAGAACGGCGCCGTACTCAACTACCTCTATTTTGGTGTGTTGAAGGGATTTTACCCACCGTTGATCTTCCTGGGCATCGGGGCCATGACGGACTTCTCGGCCCTGATATCCAACCCGAAACTGATCCTTATCGGCGCGGCGGCGCAGTTCGGCATCTTCGCCGCCTACATCATCGCCCTGCTGCTCGGCTTCACCCCCATGGAAGCGGGCGCCATCGGCATCATCGGCGGCGCGGACGGCCCGACGGCCATCTTCATCTCCTCGAAACTCGCGCCAAGTCTTATGGGCGCCATCGCCATTTCGGCCTACTCGTACATGGCGCTTGTGCCCGTGATTCAGCCGCCCATCATGCGCCTGCTCACCAACGACAAGGAGCGCCTCATCCGCATGCGTCCGCCCCGCGCTGTCACCCACCGCGAAAAGGTGCTCTTCCCCATCCTCTGCATCCTGCTCACCGCCTTCATCGTCCCCACCGGACTGCCGCTGCTCGGCATGCTCTTCTTCGGCAACCTGCTGAAAGAGAGTGGCGTAACCCGCCGTTTAGCCAACACCGCCTCTAACGCCCTCATCGACATCGTCACCATCCTCATCGGCCTCACCGTGGGTTGCTCCACGCAGGCCTCCACCTTCCTCAACTACAAGTCGGTGCTCATCTTCTTCCTCGGCGCCTTCTCCTTCGTCATCGCCACCGCCACCGGCGTGCTCTTCGTTAAGTTCTTCAACCTTTTCCTCAAAGACGGCAATAAGATCAACCCGCTCATCGGCAACTCCGGCGTCTCGGCCGTACCCGACAGCGCCCGCGTCTCCAACGTCGAAGGACTCAAGTACGACCGCACCAACTTCCTGCTCATGCACGCCATGGGACCCAACGTGGCCGGCGTTATCGGCAGCGCAGTCGCCGCCGGCGTCCTGCTGAGCTTCCTCTACTAACGGACATTCACACAAAACATACAGCCCCGCCTCCTACGAGACGGGGCTTTTTTTATGAAGAAAAGAAGGAAAACAGCGGAAAACCTATTTCTTCCTGACTATATAAAAGGAGGTCAACACAATCTGCACCACCAGCATCAGGAACAGAAAGAACAGCATGAAATTGGCACCGGGCCACGACATCAACTTGAACAACAGTGCTAACGACATGTAAATCAGTGTGCAACAACTAAATATACATACGGCATACTTCATTTTCTATCGTTTTTTTTGATTCTTAAAATGGAAATACAGGTAAAGACGGCGGTGAGCGGGACCAAAATGCTCAAGGCAAGAATAAGAATCGGTCCAGAACCAGGGTAGTGCATGATTTTAAACAAAGCGCCTAAGGCCAGGAAGAAAAAGGTGATGGCACCTATCACAACTGATGCAGTTCTCATATCGTTTCGGGATTTGGGTTTGTATCTTCAGAAAATGTCACATTCAAGCATTCGCGGACACTGATCTCCAACAACCGGACTTGTGTCGCCCATTGGTCCATTTTTGAGATGACAGCGAACAATTCGAGATGGTCAAAATGTAAAATCTCCCACCTCAACATCTCATTAGTCCTGCTGTCACGCATGTCGGGGCACGAAAGTCCCTCGAAACGTCTCTGTATCTGAAAGCGAACAGCGGGATCGTCGATCAGGCCCGTTGCAGATGCGTAGAATTGTTGCATTCGCAATTTCAGTTGCTGGGCGGGACAATTCGGATCGCTTCCTTCCAGCGTACTCCCCAGCATATACCGAGTCGTATAAGAGAAATCGTCGCCGTGACTGATCTCACTTATAGGGATGTTCCTGCGCCCCTCCGTGGGCAAAAGAGTTCCACCTTCCACATGGGAAATCAACTCGTTTCGCAACTGTTCAATAAATTGCACCAACGAGTCCGCCTGACTTTTCAACAGGTCTTTCGCTATAGCGGGCTCCGCCAACGAATCCGATTCCTGTGCACATGTGGACTCATATCGTTCATTCACAAATGTTTGGGTTATCTGATAGGTTTGCTCTGCCATGGCCGCCATATCCCGATAGGCCTCCAGCCGACTTCTGTTGGTTTGTACGGAAGAAAAAAGCAGCAGGAACACTGGAAGCACGATGGCGGTAATCGCGAAAACAATGATGGCGGTTCTTTGATTGGGATTTTCTGACATAATAAGTTGACGTTGAAAGTGGTATTGTATATGTTCACAACACGAGGATGCAAAGATACAATTTTTTTATTATGGCTTGATAGAATCGCCGTCACTTTTTTCATCATAGAGCGTTGATCATGTTTAATGTGGAGACAGGCATCAGCGAAAGTGCCGGCAGTCCTCCTGCTTTCAACTCCTTTTTCGATGCTCTCTACTGGTCAACGACGACACTCACGACCGTGGGCTACGGCGACATCCATCCCGTTTCCGATTTCGGAAGAGTGGTCTGCATGATTTCCTCCCTGTTCGGAATCGCGGTCATCGCGCTGCCGTCGGGTGTGATATCTGCGAGTTATTTGGAAGAATTGCGAAAAGAAAAGAGAGGTGAAGGGGAGGAAAAAACGGAAAAGGAGTAGGAATTTTTCCATTTTGAGACGAATAAATTCTGCCCACGGTCCTGCCGCCTCGCTATTTCCACAATAAATGTTACCTTTGCACCTGCAATCATTTCATGGAATATTTTTTATAATAGAATAATAATCAAGTAGATATGAAGAAAGAACCCAAGCGTTACACCATCACCTCGGCGCTTCCCTACGCCAACGGTCCCGTCCACATCGGCCACCTCGCCGGCGTTTACGTCCCCGCCGACATCTACGTGCGCTACCTCCGCAACAACGGCAAAGAGGTCCTCTTCCTCGGCGGCTCCGACGAGCACGGCGTGCCCATCACCCTCAAAGCCCGCAAGGAAGGCGTCTCCCCGCAGGACATCGTCGATCGCTATCATAACATCATCAAGCAGTCGTTCAAGGAGTTGGGTATCTCCTTCGACATCTACTCCCGCACTTCCAACCCCATCCACCACGAAACCGCCGCCGCCTACTTCACCAAACTCTACAACGAAGGCAAACTCATCGAGCAGACCTCCGAGCAGTTCTACGATGAAGAGGCACAGCAATTCCTGGCCGACCGCTACATCACCGGCGAGTGCCCCCACTGCCACAACGAGAAGGCCTACGGCGACCAGTGCGAGGCCTGCGGCGCCACCCTCAACGCCACCGACCTCATCAACCCGAAATCAACCCTCAGCGGCAACCCGCCCGTACGGAAGATGACCAAACATTGGTATCTCCCGTTGGATCAGTACGAACCGTGGCTCAAACAGTGGATCCTCGAAGGCCATAAGGAGGATTGGAAGGTGAACGTCTATGGACAGTGCAAATCCTGGATTGAAGCCGGCCTGCACCCCCGCGCCGTCACCCGTGACCTCTCCTGGGGCGTGAAAGTGCCGCTCCCCGAAGCTGAGGGCAAGGTGTTGTACGTCTGGTTCGACGCCCCCATCGGCTATATCTCCGCCACCAAGGAGTGGACCGCCCAACAGGGCCGCACCGACTGGGAAAAATGGTGGAAAGACACTGATACCCAGTTGGTTCACTTCATCGGAAAAGACAATATCGTCTTTCACTGCATCATCTTCCCCTGCATGTTGAAAGCCGACGGCAGTTACATCCTGCCCGAGAACGTGCCCGCCAACGAGTTTCTCAACCTTGAGGGAGAGAAGATATCCACCTCCCGCAACTGGGCCGTCTGGCTCCATGAGTACCTGCAGGACTTCCCCGGCCGCCAGGACACCCTCCGATACACCCTCACCTCCATCGCCCCGGAAACCAAGGACTCGGACTTCACCTGGGCCGACTTCCAAGCCAAGAACAACAACGAACTGCTCGCCATCTTCGGCAACTTCGTCAACCGCACCATCGCCTTGACTCACAAGTACTACGGCGGCGTCATCCCGGCTATGGGCACCGTCACCGACTTGGAGAAGGAGGTGCTTTCCAAAATTGCCGAGTTCCCGCAACGCATCGCCGACAGCATCGAGAAGTACCGCTTCCGCGAGGCCCAGGCCGAACTGATGAACCTCGCCCGCCTCGGCAACAAGTACCTCACTGAAACCGAGCCGTGGAAGAAGCAGAAAGAGGATCCCGAATACGTGAAGAGCATCCTGCACATCTCCCTCCAGATCTGCGCCTGTCTCTCCATCCTCTGCGAGCCGTTCCTTCCCTTCTCTTCGGAAAAACTCCAGAAGATGTTGAAAATGAACAACAAGAACTGGAACGACGGCGGCCGCACCGACCTGCTGAAGGCCGGCGATAGCGTCAACGCACCCGAATTCCTCTTCACCAAGGTGGAGGACGAAGCCGTGTCCGCACAGGTGAAGAAACTTGAAGACGCCAAAAAGGCCAACGCACTCGCCAACGCCCCCGCCGTGGAAGCCAAGCCCGACATCACCTACGATGACTTCCAGCAGATGGATCTGCGCGTGGTGACCGTGCTCGAGGCCGAACGCGTGCCCAAGACCAAAAAGTTGCTGAAACTCAAGGTCAACACCGGCGTCGATGTGCGGGAGATCGTCTCCGGCATCGCCGAATACTACGAACCCGAAGCCCTCATCGGCCAGCAGGTACTGATGCTCATCAACTTGGCGGCGAAGGAGATCAAGGGGGTGAAATCACACGGCATGGTGCTCATGGCCGCCAACGCTGACGGCTCGCTCTCACTCATGCAGCCCGCCCGCCCCGTCAACCCAGGGAGCACCGTGCAATAGCCCGCCATCTATCGACATCACTGGCACTCTCCGCCTCCGAGACGCCACTCCCGAGGGTTGAGGGCCAACACAAAAAAAGCGGCCGGAAATTCCGACCGCTTTTCTTATTTCATCCAAAGAAATTAGCGAGCGATGCTCACCTTCTTGGTCACAACGTTCTGACCATCGGCGATACGGACAATGTACATGCCCTTCGCCAAGTTGGCGACGTTGATGGTATGGTTGGCGCTGGCGCTCTCCACATTCACAACCTGACGGCCGCTCATGTCGAAAACGGAAACCTGGGCACCCTCGGCGTTGGCCACGGTAATGTAGTTGTTGGCCGGGTTCGGATAGACGCTGACTTCGCCCTCGGCAACCTCGTTGATACCAACTTCGCCACGAGTAACCGTCATGCAGGCCTGGTTGTTGCTGGAATTGGGGTCGGTAGCTGCACCAACGATACGGACGGCGTAGCAAATCTCAAACGTACCCTCAATACCATTATCGTTCATGTCCTGGGCAGTGAAAAGAGCATTTTGTCCACCCAGAGCAGCAGTTTGGCCAGCGGTCAATTGAGCCAACTGAGCACCCAGCAGATACATGGAGCCGATCGGCATGGTCTCAATGGTGATGTCAATGTAAACAGTGTCGGTAGCGGCAGGCACATCGGGACCATTGTTGACCAAGGCAACCTGCGGGTTGAAGTCATCGTTCATGCCCAAATTCATCTCAGTAATAGGTTGGTTGTTGTCATCCAAGAAGTAAGGAAGCTCATAGTCAACAGTCTGAGCGCTCACTGCGGCGACGAGAGCCATAGCAGCAAAAAAAGTAAAGATTTTTTTCATAATAAATTGGTTTTAGTGAATAAATTGGTTTTGATTGTTGTAACTCTATTTGAATTTGCAAAAATACAAAACTCCTTTATAAATTGTTCACTTCGGCCTCTTTTTTTTCAAAAAAATCCATTAAAGATGAATAAAACGGCTATTCTTTCACCACCTTGGCGGTGGCAATCACGCTGCCGTCGGCGACCACACGCACGAGATATAACCCTTGTGCCAGCGCCGACATATCCACACGAAGGTCCTCGCCCGCCGCCGGGGTCGCCCGTAACATTTTACCAAACAGGTCATATACCTGCACATCGCACCTACCGGAGATGGGCGCACCCAACTGAATCCGGCACTCGCCGCTCGTGGGGTTGGGAAACACCTTCGCCATCACAGAAGCCGTCTCGGCAATCTCCAACGTCCGCTCCACCTGCACGCATGCCCGGTTGTTGCTGCTGTTGGGATCCGTGGCACTGCCCACCAAACGGGCCTCAAAGCATACCCGGAACGTCGTCATCACGTATTCGTCCATGGTGGCGGCCGTCAAAAGCGGCTGCGGAAGCGAAAAGTAGGCCGACTGACCGCTCACCAAAGTCTGCAACGAACTTCCCAGCACATACGCGCTCGTCCACGGGTTGTCGTTGAGATAAATGTCGAAATAGAGGGTGTCGCCGTTGGTCGGCACCGACGGCCCGTTGTTCTTGAACTTCACCCGCGGCTCAAAATCGGCATCCGACGACATCGGCATGTCGAAAATCACCTCGTCGTTGCCATCCACAAAGCCCACAATCTCATAATCGACGCTCTGGGCATCGACATTCGCCCACCACAACGTAACCATCAAGAAAACTAAAAAATGTCTCATTATTTTCATATCTGTCATTTTTATTTGAAATCAATCTCAATATTCAACTCCTGCTGCCAGCGGGCCAGAAGCCGCACTCTCCCGCCGTAGGTCACAATCTCCATCACACCCAAGGAGTTGGGGACAAAATAGGGCTGACTGTCCTGCATGAAATGCTCGTGAAAGCGCCTAATGTGGAAAGTAGAGAGCGAACATTCGAATCCACTATGCGCTTCCATCGCCTCGCGGAACATCTCCACCGGAATGTTGGTGACGATGTTGTTGTGATGATCGACATAGACGATGTGACCGGAGATGCGCGAACTTCTACTGTTGTAGGTGGCATGGAAAGTCCTGACACGCTCCACCTCCGTGGACTCCGTCACCGACTGCCAACTGCCGTCCAGACAGGCCACCGCCAAATTCACCATCATCTCCAACGTTCCGTTGCCCGTGCCGGTATATTTCCGAAATGCCAACTGTCTGTCATCGAATATCTCGGCAAGTGCGCCATTCTCCATGCCGATGAAAAAGTGTCCATCCACCTCCGTTATCACCGGCGGTTGCGTACTCCAACATGACACCTCCGTCAGTGTCAGATGCACCGTCCCTTGCGGGAAGTTGTCATACACGTGTTCCAAAACAAATGCCGTTTGGGAAGAGGATTGCAGTTCAACGTCGTGCGTCAGGTCGATGAGGTGACAATCGGGACACTGCGCCAAAAAACGGCCTCTCATAATCCCGATGCCCAAGTCGCCCCGACCCCAATCGCTGATCAATGTAACCACCTTCACTCCCATGGCTCGTCTCTATTTGGTTTTAGGGGTAGTAATGCCCAGCCCTTTGTAGATCTCCTCGTGGATAAGCAGACGCAACCGACTCTTGGACAGTTTGTTGTCGTTAGCATCGGGATAGACGCGGTTGGAGAGGAAAATATAGATGAGGTCGTTCTGCGGGTCGCACCAGAAAACGGTACCCGTGAATCCCTGGTGACCAAAGGTCTTGTTGCCCGCCATCGAAGGCAGCACGGCATTGGGGGTGACAAACGACGGTGTGTCGAAGCCCAGACCTCTGCGCGAACATCCGTGCATGGGGCAGGTGCTGACAAACTGTAGTACCGTCTTTGCGGAAAGATAGCGGCGACCGTTATAGACACCGCCGTTGGTGAGCATCTGTAGGAGCACAGCCACTTCGCGAGCAGTAGAGAACAGGCCCGCGTTGCCGCAGACACCGCCAAAGACCGCCGCCGACTGGTCGTGAACGTAGCCACGGAGCAATTGCATGCGGAAGTAATTGTCGTCCTCCGTCGGCGCGATGCTGTCAACACCCGCCCAATGCCGCGGGTTGAAGCCCGTGTGCGTCAATCCGAGCGGCTCATAATAGTGGATGCGCAGGAAAGAGTCCATCGGCATCGCGGAGATTTCTTCCACCACTTCCTTCATCAAGATGAAGCCGAGGTCGCTATAGACGTACTTCTTAGCCGATAGCGGATAATGCGCAATGCGGTAGAGCACCGAGTCGGGGAAGTCATAGCGCAGAAAGACATGGTCGGCGGCCTGCACCGGGAAACGGTCACTGCGCTGACTGCTCAGGTAGTTCTTGTCCCAGACCCCTTTAGGTGAGATGTCACGATAGAAGGGAATGAAGGCGTTGAGGCCGGAGGTATGCGTCATCAGTTCCGCCACCGTCAACGCTCCGACAGCCGTGCCGCGGGTGAAGTCGAGATATTGGTCAAGGCGATCGGTCACCTGGATTTGGTGCTCGTCGTAAAGCTTCATCACTGCAAGGGTGGTGGCCAACGGTTTCGTCATGGAGGCGACATCGTACATGGTGCTTGCGCTGACGGCGGAAAGCGAGTCGTACGCCAGCTTACCATAATACTGTTCGAAAACCACCTCACCAGAAGTGCGCATCGCCAGCACCTGACAGCCCGGCAAAACCTTTCCGTCAATGCAACGCTGCACCATGGAGTCGATACGGTAGTTGGTCTTTTCAGGAAGCGTGCTGTATCTCACCACCTGTCCTTTTCCTACGAAAGAGAAAAACAGAAGGGACAAAACAAGAAGGAGAGACCTTTTCATACTCATACAAATTGCTGCAAAGATAAAATTAATCCGACATCTTTTTGACCTTATGGATTGAAAGATGTAAACAAGGAAGTGTAAACAAACGGCATAAAAAAAGGGGCCGTGTTGGCGGCCCCTTGGAGGTTATCGTTTCGGGAATTACTTCACGATGACGACGCGCTTGGTAACGATGACGTTGTTGTTGCGTGCGGTCACCATATAAACACCCTGAGCGAATTCGTTGGTGTTGATCTTAACGATCGGAGTGCTGTCGCTATCAATGTCAATGTCGAGGTTCTCAACAGTCAGGCCATTGGCGTTAGTCAACATGATGTTGGTTTTACCTTCGAAGCCGGAGAGTTCAACATTGATATAGTCATGAGCCGGGTTCGGATAAACCTTGGCCTCAGGAATGACACTGACTTCGGCCGGGACAACAACACCTTCCATCGGGTCAACGATAGGAGTAGCGGTGGAGAGCGGATTGCCTTCAATAGTCAGATAGATGTTGACAGACTCAAGGATCGGATCTGCAGTAAGCGTGCTGTGTTCACCACCGATTCTGCCGTCAGCCGGGCAGTAGCCCTGAGCAACATAGTAGTTACCCGTAGCCATCTGGCGCAGATCAACCTGAATCTTGTACTCGCCAGGATATCTGAACTGGGTGAAACCAATGGTGGTCGGACGTCCGTACAGGTAACCAATACCAGAGTTGAACTGCAGGGTCGGGTTACATGCATAGTCAGGATCAAGCCAGCAGAGATAGAAGTACTCGAAGTCATAGTGCATAGCAGTCAGAGCCGGGAAGGCAGTCGGCACAGAGACAGGAGCGGTCGTGATGGTTTGCGGCGACAAAGCGATCGGGTCCATGTAGGTCAGATAGGTCGGAGTGAGGTAGTCGTCCACATCGGAAGTGATCTCTTCGTAAGTGTTCGTAGCTGTGTCAAGTTTGAAGAAAGTGAAGTGGAGGTCAACCATCCAGTTGGAAGAGCAGGGGATACAGTTCTTCTCAACAAAGATCTCATAGCCCTTCGTGCCAGCCGCATAGTTACCAGTTTGCTCGGTAACATAGATGTCATTCTCGCTCATCGTAGAAGCATCAGCATTGTCGTTACGGTCACGGATCAAGAGGTACGGCTTATCGGTGACAGTCAGGTGGAGGATCCAAACACTGTCGCAACCGGTAGCGACAACGGTCGATGAATCGTAGAAGGTATAGACGCTATCCGCAATCGGATACTCAGTGGCAGCGATGGTTCTATGATTAACCCAGTTGAAGTCAGTAGCGGTACAGACACGTGCCGTGTCGTGGAACTCGTAAGTCGGGTTCACCTTCAACAAGGCAGAGGCAGTATCAGAGCAACCACGATGGTCAACCACGGTAACCAAGAACTTATAGTCGCTGGCTTCGAGGTCATAGATACCCGGAGTGTGGAAGGAAGCGAAATTGACATTGGTCAAAGTGAGGGAGTCAATGCTTGTCGTGTCGTTGGTGGACAGGTCAATAATCTGCCAAGTGTAGGTGTAATTCGGGGTTCCGAACTCAGCAAGGTCGAAAGTGAGGTGGTTGGTGTCATTGTCGCACATCACCGCATTATCGATAGTAAGGTTAATGACCAAAGTATCGGGCTGTTTCACCTCGATAGTACTGTTGGCGGTGCAACCGTCAGCATCCACAACCTTGACATCGTAGTTGCCAGCGATAAGGCCAGTGAACTCATAGTATCCAGTGTTCACACCAAGCAGCGTGTCAACGCCGGAGAGGATCAGACTGTCGGTGTAGTCGGTGGTACCACCGGAGACCCAGACATAGACGATACCGTCGTCCATGCTGTGGCAACTGACGCTATCCATCTTCACAGAGTCGATGGTAAGAGCGGCGGGAATGGTCACGACAACGATGACGGAATCCATGTTGTCACAATGGTCTTTGTAGATAACCTTCACTTCGGTAGTATCAGTGATGACCGTACCGGCGGCAGGAGTCTGAGTGTAGAGAACACTGGTGGTAAGACCGCATTCGTCAACAATGTGGTTGGCGATAGTGTCGGTGAAGTCAGGCACCTGGAACTCGCAGTTGCCAGCGTGGACGGATTCAACGCTGTCAGGCATCGAGGCATCCAACGTGGGAGCGATGGTGTCGTTGATGTTGATGGTCTGGTCAACGTCAACCGTGTTGCCACAGGTGTCGGTGATGTGATAGGTACGAGTGATCGTGCCAATCGGGCAATTCGTGTAGTCGATTGCAACAACATCGGTGAAGGTGGCGTGGATGCCAGTCATGTGGCAGTCGCTGATGGTCAGACCCGCACCAGTGAGGTCGGTCAAGTTTCTATAGACCGGCAAGTTGGTGGAATCGGTAACATAACTGCAAGCGGCATCAGTGTAGATATCCAACACGGTGAAGGCACCAGTGACGACAGGGGCCTCGTCATCCTCGATGAAGAAGATCTGGGTGAAGTCGGTCTCATTGCCGGCGCTATCCTTCACATAGTAGTGTCTGATGATCGTGTCGGGGCAGATGCCTGCGCTATGATCTTCAAACGGAGTGCGCTGATAGACATTGGAGTCAAGTTGGCAATCAGTGATGCTGTTGAAACCAGGATAACCAGTGATTTCATCGATCGTGGTCCAAGCAGTGGGCAGGGTCGGAGTGCAACCGAAGACGGAGGTCAAAAGCGTGGAGTCTTTCACCTTCGGGTTATCATTCTCGTCGGTGTAATCCATGTCAACAACCGGCGCCAAAGTATCGCGGACGAAGATGTCGTGGGTGAAGGTTGTGCTGTGCGAGCAACTGTCGTTCACCGTGTAGAGTCTGTGGATCTGGATGACGTAAGGAGCCAAGCCAGCGGCATCGTAAATGGTGTCGGCCACACAGACGAGAGCATCCTCAAGGTTGCAATCGGTGATGGTGCTGTCGGGGTTGGCAGCGAGGAACTCGCTCACCGTGGTGTATTCGGCAGGAGCGTTCAATTCGCAACCGGCATAGGGGCTCATGTAGACAACGCTGTCAGCAATCATGGTGAAACTGAGGACCGGAGCAGTCACATCGTTGATGTGGATAACCTGCTGGAAGGTAGTGTGCGAAGTGTTGCCGCAGGTGTCGCTAATCGTGTAGTCGCGGACAACCGTGCGCTGGCAGGAGACAGCCGTGGTATCAGCAGAGACCAACGTGACCGGAGAAGTTTCTCCAACATTGCAATCCTCAATAGTAAGCGTACCACCATTGGCAGCGATGTAGTCAGTCACATCCTTATAAGTAAAGAAGGTATCGACAGCGGCACCAATGCAATCACCCGTGGTCTCGTCCATGTCGATTTCAATGGTATCAATCGCATTAACAGCGATGACCGGAGCCGTAGTGTCAAGGAGACGGATAATCTGATAGAATTCATCGGATTCATTACCGCAATTATCGGAAACCGTATAGAAGACACTGTCGATGGCATAGCAGTCATACATATTCCAACCAGTAGAACTCTTCCGTGCGAAAGTAGTGGCATCGAGATGGCAATCCGAGAAGGAGTAGCCATGTGCCTCAGCCGTCGCAAGGTCGGTCCAGTACTTAGTCGAAGGATCAGTGGTGTAGCAGTCAGGAACCTGCATGTAGATGGTATCTTCAACCAGAGTCGCAGGAGCGGTGACAGCGGGTTTCGTACGATCAGTAAACTTCACCTGCAAATCGAATTGACCATCGGAAACATTGCCACAGAGGTCTTGGACCTTATAGTGGAAGTTCACATAACGGACACAGGCATCAGGCGTGGTGTCAGCGGCCAGCACAACGAGAGCGTTGCTGTCAAGTCTGCACTCAGTGACGTCATAGTTAGGATCGTATGCGTAGAGATCAGCGAAGGTGGCGATAGCCAGCACATCTGCAGGAACAGTGAAGGTGCAGTCATCATTAAGGTCAAGGTCTTCCACATGAGTGTGAGCAGACACGACAGGTTTCACGCTATCGGTTATGACCAAAGTATCAGCGAAAGTGCTGGTGTTGCCGGCGCAGCCATCATCAACGGTGAAGGTGGTGATGATAACCTTTTCCGGACAATCGGCCTCGGTCACCACGGAAGCGCCGCGGGTGATGTTGATGGTCGTGCAGTCCTCGATGGTCATCGTCCAACCGTGAGCAGCGTATTTGCTCGGGTCAGCCAAGTCGGCATAACGGGCGGCGGTGTCGATGGTGACATCGCTGCAATCAGCTTTCATATAAACAGTATCCTTCGGCATGGGACCCGTGACAACCGGAGCGTCAACGTCGGCGACATGGATGGTGTCACTGACATTAAGGGCGTTGCCGCAACGGTCGGTAATCGTGTAGGTGCTGATGATGACAGAGTCACAAGCGAGCAGACTGCCACCATAGGTGACGACAGGTGCACTCACCGTGAGGGAGTCGATGCTCGGGCAGTCGGTGATGTTGGCACCGTGAGCATTCAATTCAGCAATCGTGGTATAAACCGGAAGAGCATCAGCCAGCACACAAGCAGTGGTCAGGTTGATAGTGCCAGAACTGATGTTGTTGCCCTTCGGAGTAGTGGTATCGCCGACGACTAAGTTCTGGAAGAGCGTGTCAGCAAAGTTACCGCAGTGGTCTTTAATCACATAGGGGATACGATAGGTCTTGTAACAGGAGTTCTCGCTCACCAATTGAGCAACACTGATACGCTTAACGGTGATGACACCGATCGGATAAGCGCAGTCGGTGATATCAGCGATACCTAAGTCAGAATGAGCGGTGAGGAAGTCAGCCATCGCGTTAGCATTACCACCGGCGGTATCAATCTTCCAAGTCGCGGTGCTGGGAATCAAATCTGCGACAGAGCAACCAGTGCCGTAGTAAACAGTATCAGGAGCGAGGCCGATACCATTGACGAACGTGACAACCGGAGCAGTGGTATCAAGAACCGTGAAGTTGGACTGGTGAGTGGTGACCTTACCGCAAGGATCCGTAGCACTGAAGTTGACATAGACCGTACCGAAGATGTTTCTACTCTCATTGTTGTTGTCGCAACCGTTGTAGAAAATCTGGCCGGCAGAATTATTGGTGACAAGATATGTCGTTTGACGGCAGGAATCGAATGCAGCAGGAACGTTCAGCCAAGCGGCATAATCGGCTTCCCAGTTGGCACAATCAACGGTGTCAACAGCAGGAGCATCGAAGACAGGACCACGGCTGTCAGTGATACGGAAGAACTCAACCGTAGTGGCAGGGTTCACAGAACCAAAGGAACCATTGCCGGAGCAATCGATCGCCTCCCAAGTGATCTTGTAGTAACCACTACAAGCATCGCCCAAGAAACCGGGCATGTGCCCGTCTGCATCAACGGAAGAAGTATCCCAAGGATGGAGGTTGCCACCTGCATCCTCATAATACATATTCAGCGTCACGGTCGGAGAGCACTCATCAGCGACTTGGACTCTTCTGATCCAGTTTCTCAAAGTGTCGAGGTTACCATGACCATCGCATTCCACGGTGACATTGATCTCCGGAGAGACAACGAAGTACGGGGAGGTTTGGTCAACGATCTCGAAAGTAGAAGTAGCTGAGTCAACATTACAACCATCAGTGAAGTACCACTTGCCCACCTCGGTGATGTCGAACTCGCAACCCGGAGTGCGGACGCTGTCGTAACCAACGAACCAGCAAGTATCGTTGCAGTTGTCGGTGATATTAATATTGTATTTCCACTCTTGATACAAGGAGTCGTGATCGGCGCAGTCGTAAAGGGTAACGTCGAACCACGGACGGGTCAGTCTCGGACCAACAGTATCCATCGTGTGGATGTATGCCGTATCGGTAGTGACCAAACCGCAAGCGTCAGTCAGCTTGAAGACATAGTACTCTTTGGTGGTCTTGTCGTTACAGAGAGTGTCGATGTGATCCAAGGTGACCTCCATCGTAACCGTAGCGCAGTTGTCCTGATAGGTCGGATATGCTTTGAATCTGTTGCGGACGAAGTCGAGGTCGTCATCGTTGCAGTAGGAAGTATCGTTCTTCGGAGCGAGGGTGAACCACGGATGGATGGTATCTCTGATAGTGATGGTCTGGACCTGGTCAGCGGCGGCGTTACCACACTCATCGACAAGACTCCAAGTTCTCTCAATCACACTCTCGTTCACACAGGTGCCGGCTGGAGTAACATCAGTGTCAACATAGGTGGCGTTGAGAACGGTGGGGCAGTCGTCGGTTTCATCGGTGACGTCACCAGTGGCAGCGACAGTCGTATCGACGTTGCAGGTGGAATCCTTATAGACGATGATGTCAGCCGGAACAGTGAAGGTCGGCTTGACAGTGTCTTGGATATAGATGGTGTGGGTGACGGTGGAGGCGTTGCCGCACTTGTCGGTCACGGAGTAGGTTCTTTCGATCTTGGCTTTCTTCTTTTCGACGCAAGCGATGTCGCTCGTATCAGCCGTATTGGTGATCACCAACTCGTCGGTGTTGGTGGTGCAGTTGTCGGAGAGGGTCAAGCCAGCAGCGATGAGTTCTGCAGCGGTGGTATAGGCAGCAGGAACGTTGGTGGCATTTCTGTCGCAACCGTCAACAATGGTGTCGGTCAGCGTACCGGTGATGGACGGAGCAACGTTGTCAACGATACGGAAAGGAGTGGCATCCATCGTAGCGACGCAAGCGGAGTCGTCTTCAACTCTGAAGGAGATGTTGAAGGTCGTATCGCAAACCACCGGAGTACCTTCGGTATAGGTGTAGGTGTCGGTGAGGTTGGTGTTGCTGGGGATGTCAGTGTCAACGGTGTTGACCGTCCAGGTGAAGGTGTGGTTCGGGGTACCGCCAGAAACGGTAGCGACCACATCGTAAGTGCCAGCGTAGGGGCAGAGGTCGGTCGGGGTGACGATGCTGACCACCTGCAGCGTGTCGTGCTGGGTGACGGTGGCCACGGTGTCAACGCACGGACAGTTGTTCGCGTCGGTGACGTGGAGAGTGTATTTGCCAGCGGTCAAGATACGGCCGGTGGAGTCATTGAGGTCGGCGCGGTTGTGGGTGAGCACCACGGCGTCGGTGGAATCCTTCCAAGTGTAAACGTAGTCGGCGGTACCGCCAGCGATTTCAGCAATGATCTGACCGTTGGCTTCACCGTAGCATCTCACGTTGTTGAGAACGGTGATGGTAGTGATCTGGAGGGAATCGGGTTCGGTGAGGACAACGATGATAGTGTCTTTACAGTCATGATCGTCAATGACGGAGATGGTGTAGGTACCAGCGGCGAGGTTGGTGAAGTGATAGACGTTGTCATCATTGATGGTGGTATCCAGAGTGGAGGGGCCTTCGATCTTCAGTTCGAAAGGAGCGCTGCCGCCATTGATTTGATAATCGAAGGAACCGCTGTTGTTCTTCCAGCAGGTGAGGTTGGTCACGTTAGCGGTATCGAGGTCGAGGATGTTCGGGGAACTCACGTCGAGACTGTCAACATCTGCCTCGCAACCGTTGGCGTCAACGACTTCAACAGCCCATTTACCCTTCACCAATCCACTGAAGCGGAAGGTGGTGTCAGCGGTGTAGCCGCCGGTCTGGGTGTAGGTTGTGGCACCGAGGGTGATGGTGACCGTGTAGGGACGGACACCGTCCTTCACGATGACGTCAACGATACCGTTGGCATCGCCAGCGCAGACGACGTGCTGGAAGACGCTGTCGGTGGCGGAGACATGGACGACGGGCAGGTCGATATTGATCTCAACGCTGTCCTTATGACCGCAGTTGTCGGTGGCGACGATCCAGAGGGTGGTGTCAACATAGACGGGCGTACCAGCGGCGATGCTCTGAGCATAGGTGACAGTGCCACAGTTGTCAACGACGGAGTCGATCAGCGGGGTGACGTCAGGAATCAGGTAAGAGCAGTCGTTGGCGAGGGCAGGAGTGGAGGTGGTGTCGGTGGAGCGCATGTAGATGTGCGGCACGTCGGTATCTTCGAGGGTGAAGGAGATATGCGTGATGTCCACGGTGTCAATCGGACAGTTGTGAGCGTCGGTACCTCCGTTCAGGATATTGGAGTAGGTGATGGTGTCACAGGTGGGAGCCGGGGCGTAGGTGAGGGTATCCTTCGTCGCGTTGAAGGTGACATAGGCGGGATTCTCCTGCCAAGTCAGCACATAGGGGGCGGTGCCGCCGGTGATGGTGGCCACGACGACATGGTTGGTGTCGCTCATGCAGAACACGCCCTGGTCGGCGGTTGTGATGGCGGTGCCGTCGAAGTGGGTGATGGAAGCGGTAGCGTGCTCATAGACGGTGAGGTTGACGCTGTCGCTGTTGGCCGGGCACGCTACATATACATTATATAAAGTATGGAACGTGGTATCGACGACGCTGGCATAGTAGATGCCGGAGTCGGCTGCCGCGGCGGGGTTGATGGTGAAGGAGACCGTGGTGATGGTATCCAGTAAAACATTGCCATGGTACCAGTCGAACTTGTCGTAGGCCTGGTCGAGGGTGATGGTGAAGGAGCCGCCCACGCACTGCGCGGTAGTGTCCGCGGTGACAGTGGGGTTGGGGGTGGTGGCCACTTCTACATACACCTTGAGGGTGTCAATGCTCGTACAGCCGCCTTCCGGGTTGTAGGAGACGGCTTGGAACATGCTGTCCGCAGTGACATGGACAGTGACGGAGTTGGCGGTGTCGATGAGGTTGCCCATGGCATCGTACCAGATGCAGACGCCGTTGGCGCCGGCGTTCTGCGGCACGCCCACGAGGGTGACGTCACCGGAGTCGCAGACCATCAGGGTGCTGCTGTTGGTGTCGAGGGTCGGGGCGATGGGGTCGATGACATGGAGGGTGAGATTCATGACACTATCGATGGAGCCGCCGCAGGAGGAGACGCCATACATTGGCACGAGAGCGCCGGTCGTATCGTGGTCGAAGGTCATGCCTCCGATGGTGTAGGTCTCACCGATACAGATGGATGTCTCGAACGGGATGGTGTCGGGTTGCGGTTTGAGGGTATCGGAAGAGAGCAGTCCACAGAGGTCCGTCTGGTGGCGGCCGATCTGGTAACGCTCGTCGTTGCCGACATAGATCTGATGCCATTCAGTACCGTTGCATCTTTTATAGATATGGAACACGAACTGGTAGGCACCGTCTTCCTTTATATTATATATAAGGCGGTGTGCGGTGTTGACCGAATCCTTGAAGAATTTGGCGTAGAAGGCGTCAAATTCGTACGGGTTGTTCTGACCCGGCAGGGTGATGCAGAAGTGACCCGTCTCCTGGCAGTAGCGGCCGAGGGTGTCGAAGATCGGGGTGTAGGCACCCGGATAGGATCCCTGGCCATTGCCGTTGTTGCAGTATTCGCTGACATAGGTCTTACCCCACCAGCGCTCGGCTGCACCGAGGTTGTACCGTGATTCGAATTTGAACTCGTTAAAGTAGGTCGAGAGTTCGCCTTCGGGGATGATTTGACCATCCTTCCAGGCTTCCCACTCGATGGAGACCAGATCGTCGTCAGCGAGTCCGAGTGCGTCGAAGCATGCTCCGGGATTAAGATAAACCGTGTCGTAGGCGTCAACCACGACAGGATTCATGTTCGCCGGCACCAGCGTCAGGCCAGAAGGGGTCTGGGCCTTCACGCTTACGCCAAGCAAGACCATAAGCATACTGAAAATGCAAAAAGATACAACTTTTTTCATAATGTAGAAATTTATATTTTTATTCTTTATTTCTTTTTGTGTGCTTTGTATCAATAAGTTACAATTTTTATTTTCAAATTTATCTTTCTATTTCCAATTCTGCAAAAATACAACATTTTTCTTACATACGTTCATTTTTATTTTTTGTTAGCACTTTTTTTTTCAGCCAATATTTTTTGTTGTTCGTTTATTTTTCGTTATTGATTATAAATGAGGAAGAAACGGATGAAAAACGCCCGTCTCCGTTGATTTTCCTAACCATTTGAAGTGGAAAAAAAGTATTTTCCTTCAGCATAAACACAAAAGGCGGCGCGGTGTGGTTGAAACGCGTCGCAGGTGGGTTAGATAAGGAAAAAAGCCGGGAGTTTAGTCCAAAAATTCCAGGAGCACGAAATAAATGAAAGCCATAGGAATGGCGAGCAGGGCGGAGTCGAAGCGGTCGAGCACACCGCCATGTCCGGGAAGGAAGCGTCCCGAGTCCTTCACGCCGCAACTGCGTTTGAACTTCGACTCGATCAAGTCGCCGAAGGTGCCGAAGAGTACGACCACAAGCCCGAACCCGACCCAACGCCAAGGGGTATTGAGCATGTCGCTCTCAAAATAGGGAATCCACTGGAAGATGACGGAAGCGCCGACGGTCAGCACCAGCGCACCGACGAACCCTTCGACGCTCTTCTTGGGAGAGATCTTCTCACACAACTTGTGCTTGCCCAAGAGCGATCCCACGCAATAGGCGAGCGTGTCGTTCGTCCAGAGGATGATGAACAGGGCGATGACCACGTTGGCTGCGCCGACGGACAGCCAGGTGTAAAGCAAACTGAAAGGCACCCCCACATAGAATACGGGCAGGTATGTGATGGCGACATTGGACAATGTCCCCCGCACCCCGCGGAACAACTCGATCACCAAGTGGACCGTGGAAAGCAGGAACATGGCAATTATCAGGAAAAACGACAAAATGAAACCGCTGAAAAATGAGGAAAGGGCAAGTCCGGAGAAGGGGATGACCGCAAGCAGGATAGCGATCGGCATGTTGGGGCGATGGCCTCGGTTTTCGGACATCCGGATCAACTCATAACTTCCTATTACAGAAAATAACAGGAAGAGCAAATAGAAGAATTGCGGGGTGGAGTCGTACAACAGCAGCGAGCCCACGACGGCGGCTACAAAAAGGATGCCAGTAAGGGTACGGATGGCCAGTGTTTTCACAATATATAAAATAGGTATAGGCGAGCGTTAGCGTTCCTCGACAAGCAACAACGTGATCTTAGGGGAGTTGGCGGAGACGGCCTCGTCTTCCACCTGTGTGGGGTGGATGATTTCGGCCATGTCGAAGTCGAAGTCGTACTCCTCCGCGCGGTTCTTCTCCTTGGAGGTGATGACGGTGGCGTTGCAGAGGTCGTTGAGATCGGGGAGTACATTGCGGGAGGAGGAGAGGACAATGATATGTTTGGCGAGTCCTTTGATGGAGGGATAGACCATCAGTCCGTCGCGTTGGGAGACCACAATGCCGCCGGAGCGGGCGATGAGGAACTGGGAATAGACGATGACGGCATCGGCGGAGGTGGCGGCTTGAAGAATGCCCGTAGTCTTGATGCCGAAGTTCTCAAGCACCTGAGTCAGTTGCGGCGAGGTGTTGAGGACAGTCGCGCAGCGGCGCATCTCAAGTTCATACTTCAGGTACTTGTAGAGTTCCTGCTGCTGATGGGCGGCATAGTCGCGGTCCTGCATACGGGAGGTGTCCATCTCGAAGACACGGAGGGCGCCGCCGTTGGCTTCAAACTGCTTCTTGAACTCATCGACGGGGTTGGCGATCGAGATGAACGGACTGGTCGTGCGGCTGCAGTTGACCGGCGGGACCCGGGTGGCGAGGGCATTGCGGATGGATTGGCAGATGGTGTTTCTGGAATTCTCCATCCCGCTGTAGGGACTATTCTCTGGCATCTTGTTCAGGATTTTCTGGTTTGGAATCGTTTTCTTCAATGACTTCGGCAATGCTCTCGGGCTGATGACCGCGGCGTTTGCCGTAGATTTTCTCCAGATCTTCGGAGAAGATGACCTCCCGTTCAATGAGCAGATGAGCGAGCGTGTTGAGTTTGTCTTGGTTTTCCGTGAGGATCTCCTTGGCCTTGGCGTAGGCGGATTCGACAAGTTCGCGCACCTGGCGGTCGATCTCCTCGGCGGTCTTTTCGCTGTAGGGACGTTGGAAGGCGTACTCCTGCTGGCCGGTGGAGTCGTAGTAACTGAGGTTGCCGATGGTCTTGTTGAGTCCGTAGTAGGCGACCATGGCATAGGCCATCTTGGTGACGCGCTCAAGGTCGTTGAGGGCGCCGGTGGAGACCTGTCCGAAGGTGACCTCTTCGGCGGCGCGGCCACCGACGAGGGCGCATAGTTCATCGAACATCTGCTCGTAGGTGGTGATTTGTCGCTCTTCGGGGAGATACCAGGCCGCGCCGAGGGCTTTACCGCGCGGCACGATGGTGACCTTCACCAACGGGGAGGCATGCTCGAGGAGCCAGCTCACGGAGGCGTGGCCGGACTCGTGGAAGGCGATGACGCGCTTCTCCTCCGGCGAGATGATGCTGCTGCGTTTCTCGAGTCCGCCGATGATGCGGTCGATGGCGGAGAGGAAGTCGGCCTTGTCGATGGCCTTCTTGTCCTTGCGGGCGGCGACGAGGGCGGCTTCATTGCAGACGTTGGCGATGTCGGCGCCAGAGAAGCCGGGGGTCTGTTTGGCGAAGAATTCGAGATCGACGTCGGCGGCGAGTTTCAGTTTGCGCACGTGGACTTCGAAGATGCCCTTGCGTTCGTTGAGGTTGGGCAGTTCGATATGGATCTGGCGGTCGAAGCGGCCGGCGCGCAGGAGGGCGCGGTCGAGGATGTCGGCGCGGTTGGTGGCGGCGAGGATGATGACGCCGGCGTTGGTGGAGAAGCCGTCCATCTCCGTGAGCAGTTGGTTGAGGGTGTTCTCGCGCTCGTCGTTGGCGCCGCTGATGGCGTTGCGGCCGCGGGCGCGTCCGATGGCGTCGATTTCATCGATGAAGATGATACAGGGTGCCTTCTCCTTGGCGGTCTTGAAGAGGTCGCGCACGCGGGAGGCGCCCACGCCGACGAACATCTCCACGAAATCGGAGCCGGAGAGTGAGAAGAAGGGAACCTTGGCCTCGCCGGCGACGGCCTTGGCGAGAAGGGTCTTGCCGGTGCCGGGAGGGCCGACCAACAGCGCACCTTTTGGAATCTTGCCGCCCAAAACCGTATATCTCTTCGGATGTTTCAGAAAATCGACAATCTCCTCGATCTCCTCCTTGGCGCCTTCCAGTCCGGCGACATCCTTGAAGGAGACGCTCTGGGTGGTCTTGCCGTCATACACCTGCGCCTTCGACTTGCCGATGTTGAACACACCACCTCCCCCACCGCCGCGCATGGCACGGCTGAAGAAGACAATGAAAAAGACAAGCATGAGCAGCGGAAAGAGCCACATAAGCAACTCTGAACCCCAGGCCTTCGAAGTGTCCTGCCCGATGGGGATCTCGTACTCCTCACGGAACTGCTCCTTCAGCAGATCCATTTCGAGTGGCAAGTTGGACAGACGTGTCGCGGCGGTGTCGGGGAGTTCCTTCATCCGCTGTTGCAAGGAGTCGTTGGCGCGGCGAGCGATCTCACGGTCAATCGTCTTATCCAATTCTTCTTTGAAAGAAGGCAGGTCGCTTTCGGCAAGGAAGAAGTGCGGGCCATCCAACGACTTGCGGAAGTCGGAATAGTCGGACTTCTTATCTATGCTCTCCTTTTTGAGAAAGACATAGACCTTTTCGTCCTTTTTCACATAAAGCACCTTATCGACATCTTTCTGGACGACCAAGTTATTGAATTGCTGGTTGTCGATTTCGCGGACGCGGGGGGCATCTTCTCGTCCTAAAAAGTAAAAGGCCAGCAGTCCGACGGCAATGATCATATATATCCAAGTGAAGTTGAACTTGAACTTTCTCGGGTTGCCGTCAGGTCTCTGTGGTTTATTTTGGGGATCCATTCGTATAAGCTATGTGGTTTACAAATGTTTGATATCGGCGTCGCTCCACAGTTTCTCCAACTGGTAGAATTCGCGGGCTTCGGGTTGGAAGATGTGGACGATGATGTCGAAATAGTCGAGCAGGACCCACTCGCCGTTGGTGATTCCCTCGACGAAGGCGGGAAGCACGCCGGCCTCGCGCTTGGTCACTTCCTGCACGTAGTCGCAGAGCGTCTCGACATGAGTTTTGGAGGTGCCCGTACAGACGATGAACTTGTCGAAATAGACATGGTTGATCTTCGTCAGATCGATGATGGCGATGTCCTCTCCTTTCTTTTCCAGCAAGGCCTGGACGACCAGTTCACTCAGGTCGCCTTGAAAAAGATTATCCTTCTTGGTTGCTACTTTGATTTTACCCATTCATCCTAATTTAGATTCAGTTTGCAAAAGTACGATTTTATCTCAAAATTTATGACAAAAAAAATGAAGATTGACGATATATTTTTTCAAAAAAAATTTCTATTTTTGCGTGCATAATTTTTCTTACCCAAATTTTCAATATGAAACGTTATTATACCTTGTTTTGTTTAATAGTCATCCTCCTTTTTGCAAGCGTTTCCGCGGCATACGGGCAGCATTTGGAGGGGACTGTTCCTCCGAGTTACAACAGTGCGTTGATATTCACCAGTGCAGATGAGATGCAGGTGGCTCCCGCGGACGCGGACTTCATCGCCAACGCGGTCGGCACTTCCGACAAGAGCGGCATGTACGTGATCGCACAGTTGAAGGATGTGGACATCTCCACGCTGAATGCCGGCACTTGGGAAGAGTTGGAGAGCGGCGAGATGATCTGGCGTTGTGTCATCACCAGTACCGGTGCGAAGGCGCTGTCTCTGCACTTCGACCGTTTCAACCTGCCCGTCGGCGGCCGGCTCTACGTCTATGACGAGAACCACACGCAACTGTTAGGTGGATACGACGAGATGGACAACACCGATGACAAGGGGTATTCCATCGGCATGATTTTGGGTGACAAATTGATTATCGAGTATGTGGCTCCCGCCTTGCTGACGCCGGGCGAGAAGAAAGCCATTCTGAACAGCGAGTACATCGTCCCCGACATCCACATCTCGCAAGTGTCGTACATCTTCCGTGGCGTGGATGATTTGCAGCACGCGAAGGACATCGGCGACAGCGGTTCCTGCGAGGTGAACATCAACTGTCCGGAAGGCGACAACTGGCAGATCCACAAGCGGTCCGTCGTGCGCATTTACGTCGTGGAGGGCAACTCGGGCGGATGGTGCAGCGGCACGCTCATCAACAACCTGACCAACGACGGCACGCCGTACATCCTGACCGCCAACCACTGTGGTCCGAATGCCACCGCGGCGAACTTCAACCAGTGGAGGTTCTACTTCAACTTGGAATACACTGGTTGTACGGGCACTACGCAGGCCGCCTCGAACAACCGCACCGGTTGCACGAAGATCGCCGCCGGCTCCATCAACGGCGGTTCCGACTTCTTCCTGTTGCAGATGAACCAGGCGCCCGACAACTCCTGGAATCCGATCTACGCCGGCTGGCGTCGCGACAATACGGCGGCGACCACGGCCACTGGCATCCACCATCCTGCGGGCGACGTGAAGAAGATATCCTCTTCCACCACCATCACCACGGGCAGTTACTCCGGCTGCGCCTCCAACGCCCACTGGCGCATCACCGACTGGCGTCAGACCCAGACCAACCAGGGCGTCACCGAGGGCGGCTCCTCCGGCTCCGCGCTGTTCGACCAGAACGGCTACGTGGTCGGCACGCTCACTGGCGGAGCGGCTACCTGCGCCAACCCACACAACGACTACTACGGCAAGATGTCATATCACTGGGATCAGAACGGCAGCAACGACAACCAGCAGTTGAAACCGTGGCTTGACCCGAACAACACGGGCAGCAACACCTGTCCTTACTTCGACCCCAACAATCCGGACACTCCGCCGGTTGATCCTGACGATCCCGACGATCCCGATAATCCAGATGACCCCGACGAGCCGGATGAGCCCGACAATCCCGGTGTTGTCTCCGACTGCCACCGTCTGCACTATCCGCTGGCCGGCACGCTGACGCTTTATCGCACGCCCGACGACGGCTACCTCGCAGGCACCAACACCTACGGCGACATCGCCAAGGCCGACTACTTCGCCAAGGACAGCACCGAGGAGTACCTTGTCAACATGTCGATGAACATCGGTCCCATCAGCGGCAACGGCAACGTCACCTTCTGCGTATGGGCCGACGACAACGGACGTCCGGGCGCCCTGCTGGGCAGCAAGACCGTTTCATTGAGCACCATCGCCAGCGAGAGCGTCATCCACAACGACCCGCTGATGCCCACATCCATCTCGCAGTTGCAACGCCGTTATGTGTGCCGTTTCAACAGTTCCATCACAGTGAACGGCAGTTTCTTCGCCGGCTTTACAGTTCCCGCCACCGGGACTTTCTCATTAGTGACCAACAGCGGCAATCAGGCAGCCAACACGGGCTGGGAAATGAACAGCGACTCCACCTGGACCCCCTACTCCGATTCGACATCGTGGGGCATTTCACTCACGCACGCCCTCTTCCCGCAATTGTGCGATAACCCGGACGCCACCGACATTGAGGAGTGGAGCGATGAGGATGCCGTCATCTTCCCCAACCCGACGACCGGCATGGTGACTGTCCGCCTTGAGAACGGCGCGATCGGGAACTCCGTCATCCGTGTTTTCGACATGAACGGCCGTCTCCTGCAAGTGGAGCAGCAACCCCACGGCGACCAAGTCGTTCTGAACCTCTCGAACCTTTCTTCTGGATTGTATATCATTGCGATTCAATCAGATAATAAGAATATCACCAAGAAAGTATCACTCATTAAATAACAAAAAACAAAAAAGAAGATGAAGCATTTATTACAAATTGCTGCAGTCGTTGTGCTTTGTGCTTTCTGCACGAACGCATCGGCACAGATGAGTTATGGCGGTGAGCCGTACACATTCAAGAACACCAACCTTTCCCAAGTAGTCCCCACCATTGAGGTGGAGGCCTTAGACGCCGAGGCCTTGTTGGCCGAAGACGCCTCCATCCATGGCAAGGATCACGCCCTGCGCATCGGCGTGACCAAGGATGTCAACTACAGCATCGACAACGCGGGCCGCATGGACTACCTGCCCGACGGCGGCCGTTTGTGGCGTATTGCCTTCCACATGGACCAGGCGACCTTCACCTCCATGAACTTCAGCGTCTTCGAGATTCCCGAAGGTGCCGAATTATATCTCTATACCCCTGATCAGGAGTATGTGATCGGCAAGTTCACGAACCTGAACAAGATGGAAGACGGCACCTTCTACCCGCAGGAGTTGCCCGGCGAGGATGTCGTGGTTGAGTACTACGAGCCGGCTGGCGTCGCCTTCGAGGGCAAGTTGACCATCGACCAGATTTCCCAGGGATATTACGACTTCTTCCACATCCGCGAAGTCCAGGGCGGTTTGGGCAATGCCGTGGGCACCTGCCATCCGAACGCCATCTGCTACGATGCCCAGTGGCACGAGCAGATCACCTCGGTAGTATGCTACACCATGACCTCCGGCGGTTACGTATATATGTGCTCCGGCGCGATGGTGAACAACACCGCCCGCGACGGCAAGCAGTATCTGCTCTCCGCCAACCACTGCTACGAAGCCGGCACATGGAAATTCTATTTCCTGTACCAAGCCACGACCTGCAACGGCACCAACGGCTCCATTCTGAAGACCGCCACCGGCTTCCAACTCAAGGCCCGCGACAACGGCAACACCAGTTCCGACTTCATGTTGGTGGAGATCACCGGCACCATCAACCCGAACTTCAACATCTACCTGTCAGGATGGGACCGCAGCACCAGCGTACCCACCAACCCGACCTCCTGTGCCGCCATCCATCATCCGGGCGGTGACATCAAGAAATTCAGCATCCCGCAGCATATCAACAACGGTGCGACCTCCGGCTATGCCAAATTCTGGCTTGCCAACTGGGCTTACTCCACCGGCACCACTGAGCAGGGTTCCTCCGGCTCCCCGCTTTTCAACAAGGACAAACTCATCGTGGGTCAACTCTATGCCGGCTCCAGCAGTTGCGTTTCCGGGACCCCTGAAGGTTCTACCGGTCCTTCCGGTTGGGATCTTTACGGCAAACTCTCCAACTCCTGGACCAACAACAACAACAGCAGCAATGCCAAGAAGTTGCAGCCCTGGCTCGATCCCGCCAACACTGGCGCCACCACCCTGCAGGGCGAATATCTGAACACCGTCGGCATGACCAACTTCACGCAGGTCGTGAACGCGCTCAGCGTCTTCCCGAACCCGAACAGCGGCATGATGACCGTCAACGGCACCTTTGGCGAAGGCACCGGCCTCTGCAACGTCTATGACATGATGGGCAACCTCGTCGTCAGCCGCAACATCGCTCTGGCTCCCGAGTTCCAACTCAACCTCAACACGTTGACCCCGGGCGTCTATATGATGGAAATCAGCGAGAACGGCACCACCCACCGTACCAAAGTCGTCATCTCCAAGTAATGAATACCGAGAAGATCGTCCTCTCGACGGCCTATCTCCCCAACATAGAATACTTCGCTTTTATCGCCAAAAGCGAAGTATTTTTTATGGAGGGATGGGAGAGTTTCCAGAAGCAGACCTACCGCAACCGCACGTACATCCAGACGGCGACAGGGGTGCAGGGGCTGATATTGCCCACATGCCGTCTGTCGCGGCAGACCACCATCCGCGACGTCCGCATCGACTATAAGGACCACTGGCAGGCGAAGCACTGGCGCGCCATCGAGACGGCCTACAGCGGCACACCATATTATTTATATTATAAGGACTATTTGGTTCCTTTTTTTGAAAAGAAGTATGAATTCCTGTTCGACTACAATCTGGATTTGACGCAGGCGTTACTTAAACTGCTGAAAATCAAGAAAGTCCCCGTAATTACGGAGACTTTTGAAAAATCATATTCAGAAATGTTGGATTTGCGGTGGGCGATCAGTCCAAAACGGGAGCCGATGTTGCCGTCGGTGCCGTATCCGCAAGTGTTCAGTGACCGTCAGCCCTTCACGGACAACCTGTCAGTCATCGACCTGTTGTTCAACGTCGGGCCGGAAGCCGGGGAGATTCTTAATCGACGGTGGGTATGACGCCGAAGAAGAGTTTGTCGCTATAACTGGCCTGGGGAACCACCTTGGCGGGGGTCACCATCTGATCCATACGTTCCCTTTGCAAAGTAGGGCTTTGTTGCTGCATCCGTTGGAAGGCAGGCACATTGACCAGATTATCGAACTTATCCTGTTTCTCATAGATGTCGTCATTGGGATCTTCCATCATAGTCACCTGGCTGGCGGGGTTTCCGTTCTGCAGGACGATGGTCTGCTGGGGAGCGTTGTCAATGATGGGCTGAATGGGTGCAGGTTGCGGAATCTGGATGGTAGGCACATTAGTATCGGCAAGCTGGGTGGCAGGAGTGGTGAAAATGTCGGAGGGTTGGTTTTCGATTGCGGGAATGGCATCCTGGACCGACTCTTTATTGGAGAACAGGTCGTCGTTGAATTGGGTGGTGGGCAGTTCGATGGTGTTTTGGGAGATGTTGGGGGTAGTATCCGCGGGGGCATTCTCTGGGGTATAGAAGGGATCAGGTTGAATGTCGGGAATGATTTCCGGGATTTTATCTTCCGGATCGTTGTAGTCAATGATTCTGCGGTCACCGCTGTGGGCTTCCTTGTTTTTATGGGAGTAGTTGGTGATGATGACGGAGAGGCGGATTTTGTCGCCGAGGTCCTTGTCAACGGCGTGGCCCCAGATGACGTTGGTTTCGCTGTTCTTGAAGCCGTCGAAGGCCTTGGAGAGTTTCTTGAGTTCGGAGACCTTGAGTTCGCGGCCTTCGCCGTAGCGGACGAAGAAGAGGAAGTTCTGGGCGTTGTCGATGTTGGTGTCGTCGATGAGGGGGCAGGTAAGGGCGCTGTTGACGACCTTTTCGATACGGTCTTCGCCGCTGGCTTCCGCGAGGCCGAGCATGGCTTCGCCGCTATCCTTCATGATGGTGAGCACGTCGTTGAAATCGACGTTCTGGTATCCGTCGAGGGTGATGAGTTCGGCGATGCACTTGACGGCATTCTTGAGGACGTCGTCGGCATAGCCGAGGGCGACGGGAAGGGTTTCGTCCTCGTATTCGTCGAGGATCTTCTGGTTTTGGATGATGATGAGGGAGTCAACGTACTTTTTCAGTTCCTCGATGCCTCTGTCGGCCTTGACGAAACTTTTGGCGCCTTCAAGTTCGTAGGGGTAGGTGACGACGGCGATGGTGAGGATGCCCATTTCGCGGGCGATTTTGGCCACAACGGGGGAGGCGCCGGTGCCAGTGCCTTTGCCCATGCCGGCGGTGATGAAGAGCATACGGGTTTCGGAGCCGATGAGTTCGCGGATGGACTGTTCGCTTTCGAGGGCGAGGCGTTCGGCCTCCTTGGGGTTGGCTCCCGCACCGAGACCGCTGTCGCCGAAGACGAGTTTGGAGGGGACTTCATTGCGTTCGACGGCCATGCGGTCGGTATTGCACACGAGGAAATCGACGCCCACGATGCCGTCTTTGAACATATGTTGGACGGCATTGTTGCCGGCGCCGCCGATGCCGATTACTTTGATGATGGAGTTGTTTTTCTTTTCTCCGAAGTTGGTTTCGAATTTGATTTCGTCTTCCATATTAGGTTAATGGTTTTTTCAGTGGAAAAATTAGTTGACGCCGTCGGAGGGCATGGATATGAACTTGCCGAACCAGTCGGTGATACTGTCGATGAATTCACCCATCTTGCGGGTTTTCTTTTCCGGATTTTCAGGTCCTTTCTTCGCAGGTCCTTTGGGGGATTCTTCCTTCATGTCTGTATTGGAGGGGGCTGCGTGTTGGCCCTCTTCAAGGCAGCCGAGGCGCAGCAGTCCGAGTGCGGTGGAGCAGGTGGTGTGGCGCAGAGCGCTGTCGGTGGTGCCGGAGATACCCTCTGTGGGGTAGCCGATGCGGGTGTTTTTGTTGAGGATGAACTCGCAGAGTTGGGGCATGTTGCGCAGGCCGGCGCCGCCGCCGGTGACGACGACGTTCCTGACGTATTTGTCGTAACCCGACTCTTCGATGGCGCGGCGGACGGGTTTGAGGATGTCCTCCGAGACGCGGGCGCTGATCACCTGGGAGAGGTTGGTCTCGCTGATTTTGAGCGGCTGTCCGTAGCCGGTGCCGTCGGGAATGGTGATGAAGTTGTCGGGCTTGGTGTCCGCGGGGATGCAGTTGCCGTGGTTGATTTTGAGGGATTCCGCCTGTTCCTTGGTGAGGTTGAGGGAGGCGATGTCGTTGGTGATGACCTCTCCGCCGACGGGGATGACCTTGATGAAGACGGGCACGCCCTGGTGAAAGATGACGAGGTCGGTGGTGCCGCCGCCGATGTCGATGAGGGCGACGCCGTTCTTTTTCTCTGCTTCGGTGAGGCAGACCTCGCCGGAGGCGATGGGTTCAAGGATGAGTTTTTTGCTGGTCAGTCGGGCGCCGGAGACGCTGAGGCAGATACGTTTGACGTCCTCGGTGTCGCCGGTGACGAGTTGGTAGTGGCCGACCAACTTCTGGCACAAGGTACCGCGCGGGCGGGTGGTCTTTCTCTCGTCAGCTTCATAGTACTGGGGAATGACGGTGATGACTTCACTGCCCTTGACCTTCATGCAGAGCATGTCGGAGAGCATTTTGGCGACCTCTTCCTGAGCGACCATGTTGTCGAGGCCGTCGGGGCGGGTGACGCTGTTGGTGCAGGCGATGCTCTTGATATGGCGGCCAGCGACGCCGACATAGACTTCGTCAACGGGCTCATCGATGGAGTTGAGGAGTTGGTTGAGGGCGATGGTGATGTCGTCGATGGTCTCCTGGAGGTTGAAGACGAGGCCGTATTCCACGCCGGTGGAGGGGCCTTTGCCGTAGCCGCACACCTCGATCTTCCCGTCATCGCGCAGGTATCCCATGACCATCAGGATCTTGGTGGTTCCGATGTCGAGGCCGACGATGAGTTTCGGGGATTTTTCGGTAGGTTGTATATTTTTTGCCATAAAAGGTTAATTGGTTTCGTTTTTGGTAGCATAGACTCGGTTGTGGAAGCGGAGGTCGAGTGACTTGTAGGTGTTGGTGGCGAGGATGCCGTTGGTGTAGGCGGCGTCGAGGTTGGCGAGTTTGTCGCCGATGTCGGAGGCGTCGCCGATGAGCACGGTGTGGTCGCCGAGGACGCTGTAGAGTTCGATCTGGCCGTCGTCGCGGACGAATATCTGGGGATATTGGGCGCTGTAGGTGGAGTCGGCGGCGATGGCGCGTGCGGTGAGGTAGGCCTCGTAGAACGGGGTGGCTTTTTTCACCTTGGAGTCGGCGGCGATGTTGCCGCTGATGACGGGCAGGCGTTGGCAGGTGGAGTCATCGGGCAGCAGTTGGCCGTTGTCGGTGAGGATGAGCGGTTCGGAGCCGTCGTTGGGGAATACCCAGGCGACGGGCGACTTGGCGGCGACGGTCAGCACGAGTTTGCCGCCCTCCGCGGCGGTCGATTCGATGTGGTCGAACCAGGGGTCGCGTTGCAGCGCGGCGGCCAGTGCCTCGCGGTTGACCTTGCTCATCCGCTGTCCCACCGGGTTGGAACCCGACTTGGCGATGAGCTTCTCGGCCTTGTGGGACGTGAACGGGCTGTTTCCCGACGGGGAGACGACCACCACGCTCACCTCCTCACAGGAGAGCTTGTGATAGTGGACCCCGGCCATCACGCCGAAAACCACAACCGCTATGATCAACAACAAAAGGACTATGCTTTTTAACCGCTTCATGGGATGAAAATCGTTGAAAAAAAGTGTTTTTTAGTGTGCTGCAACACCACAGCAACGGTAGTTTTAGTAGCTTGCAAAGATACCTTTTATTTGTCGCTTATCCTTATTTTTTTATTATGAAAAACCAACATTTATTTGTTCATATTTTTCTCCTTCAAAAAAATTGTATTTTATTGATTATAAATGATTTAACAATAAACAAAAAGCACTTTATACACTTTTGCCGAACGATAGTTGCCTCACGTCTTTTTCTTCCCTTCATTTTTTGAAAAAAAGAGCGGATCCATTTCGTGGTAAAAGCAGCGTCGTGCTTAGAAAACCCTGCCTTTGGCAGACCTCCCATGAAAAATTGCAGGAGCATGTAATTTGTATGAAAAAAAGTTGTAATTTTGCAGCCCCAAAAAAATCAACAAATTATAAACAAAAAACAACCTTAAAAACATGTTGAATCATTACGAAACCGTTTTCATTATGACTCCCGTTTTGTCTGATGAACAGATGAAGGAAACGGTTAAAAAGTTCGAGAAGATCCTTCTCGACAAAGGAGCAGAGATCGTGCACCAGGAGAACTGGGGCCTGCGCAAGTTGGAGTATCCGATCGCGAAAAAGACGTCGGGGTTCTACCATCTTTTTGAGTTCGTCGCCGAAGGCAGCGTGGTCAAAGAGTTCGAACTCCAGTACCGTCGTGACGAGAAAGTGATGCGTTATCTGACCGTGGCCATGGACAAACACGCCATTGCCTATGCTGAGAAGAGACGCAACCTGAGAAAAGAGAAAGCCGCCGCCGCGCCGGTCGCCGAAGAGGCCCCCGTCGCCGAGCAGCCCGCCACCGAAAACACCAACAACGAATAAGGAGGAATCACCATGGCACAACAAACCGACATCAAATACTTGACCCCCATCGCGGTCGATATCAGAAAGAAGAAGTATTGCCGTTTCAAGAAGAGCGGTATCAAATACATTGACTACAAGGACGGCGAATTCCTCAAGAAATTCGTGAACGAGCAAGGCAGAATCCTGCCCCGCCGCCTCACCGGCACGTCCCTGAAATACCAGAAGAAAGTCGCTCAGGCCGTGAAGAGAGCCAGACACCTGGCCCTGCTTCCGTTCGTCACCGACAATTTGAAATCTAACAACTAAGGAGGGCATTATCATGGAAATCATCTTAAAAAAAGACGTACAGAATCTGGGTTACGCCGACGACATCGTAAAGGTGAAGAACGGCTACGCACGTAACTACCTCATTCCGCAAGGTTTTGCCATCCCGGCTACCGAGCCCAACCGCAAAATGCTGGCCGAGACCATCAAACAGCGCGCCTTCAAGGCCGAGAAGATCCGCAAGGAAGCCGAATTCCTCGCCGGCAAGATCGAAGGTCTCTCCGTCCGCATCGCCGCCAAGGCCTCCGAAAAGGGCACCATCTTCGGCTCCGTCACCAACATCGCCGTGGCCCAAGCCCTCAAGGAACAACACGACATCGAAATCGACCGTCACCAGATCATGTTGAACGATGACCACATCAAGGAACTGGGCAACTACACCGCCCAAGTCAACCTTCACAAGGATTTCAAGGTCACCCTCAACCTGGAGGTCGTCGCCGAGGAGTAGTCCTCCGCAACCTAAGACATCTACGAACCGAGGGCGTGAATGCGCACCTCGGTTCTTTTTTATCATCCCCTCCCCCATCACACCCTATAAATGATCCAAAGTAAAACGTACAAAACCCTGTTACTCACCTTGTTGGCATTAGTGCTCTCGGCATGTGGAGCCACCGCACAAAGCGACGACCGCCCCACCTACGACAACATCGACATCGAAGAGTACGACAGTCTGATCATCTACCGCCCTCGATTCTGCACCATCGAAATGGCCTACGGCAGCGAGGTGCCCCAGGGCGACAACATCCTCTTCTGCTGTCCCGCCGCCTTCACCGCCGAATGCCTCAAGTACTTCACCCACACCAACATCCGTTGCAACCACGTCAACAACGGCACCTTCTACGCCGGCTCGCCCGAACCCGTCTGCAACGGCGTCTTCACCTTCTACGACGAGCAGGGGCACTTCGACCGCATCAACGACTCGTCGCTGCAGGTAGCCGCCGAGCACAACGGCATGGGCTTCTGCCAGGTGCTGGCGATCTTCGATGGGGAAATCGCCTACACCGACACCCTCAAGCAGGATTTCTGGATCCATAAAGACTACGTATTCCGCGCGCTTTGCGAAAAAGACGGAAAACTTTGTCTGATAGAAAGTTGCGACAAGGTTTCCTACGCCCGATTCGTCCGCTACCTGAAAGAGTACGGGGTGAAATACGCCATCAACCTTGACATGGGAGGTTGGAGCCACAGTTGGTACCGCGACAACTACGGGGATGTGATCACCACAGGAAGTTCCCCGACAAAATACGCCTCCAACTGGCTGTTATTCAAGCCGTAAGGACTACTCTTTCCCGTCTGTGGAGTCTCCTTCGTAATTCATGCAACCCAACTCCTCGAACTTGGCTGTGTGTGCCAACTGGGCGTGATGCACCAACTCCTTCACCTGCTCAACTTCAGCGCGGTCAGAAATCACGATCTGGGACTGCTCAACAAAAAATTCGCCGGCAGCGGAGTCGAGTTGGGCGCAGTCTTTCGCCGCGGCAATCGCGGCCTCATAAGCCGAGATGCACTCCACCGCTGCTTGGTATCCCGCACTATATTGAGGGGGTTCTTGTTGATTTTCAGTTTGTTGCTCTTTTTCGGCATCTTGATGGCCACAGGCCACAAACGCCAATAGAGCCACGGCGATACAGAGGAAGGAAGCGATTTTTTTCATTGCAGAGTTCATAAAATGAGGGACTCACACGGTCAAATTTCCATCATTCGCAACCGCACGGAGTCCTATAGAAGCGGTTGGAAATATTCAGCGGCAAAGTTACTGATTATTTCCATACCGAAACACACCGGGGCCGCGATTTTTTTCATTCCGGAAAAATGTGTATCTTTGCTCATCAAAAAAAGAAGATGAAAAAGTTCAAACCTATCGTACACTCCATGCGTCTCCGGACGCTACCGCTCTCATTAGCAGGTGTTTTGCTAGGACTGCTTTTAGCCAACACCTCATCCTGGCCCGTGTTTCTGCTCACATTGCTCACCACGGTGTGCCTGCAAATCCTGTCGAACGTGTCGAACGAGTTGGGCGACCACCTCAGCGGGACCGACCAGGAGGGTCGCACGGGTCCGGCGTACAGTTTGCAACAGGGCACGCTGACCGAGCGGGACCTGCGCCGCACCATCGTCGTGATGGCGGTGTTGTGCGCGGTTTTCGGCACGCTGATGGTGTGGTGCTCCTTCGGCACGTTACTGTCGGCGCCGGCGCTCTCGCTGCTGGCACTCGGCGCCGCGGCCATCGCCGCCGCGATCCGCTACACCTTGGGAAAAAATCCTTACGGCTATCGTGGCTGGGGCGACCTCTACGTCTTCCTCTTCTTCGGGTTAGTGTCGGTGATGGGCGGCTACTACGTGGCGGCGCACACGCTGTCGCCATGGCTGCTGCTGCCCGCGTCGGCGGTCGGTTGTTTCAGTGTAGGCGTGCTGAATGTCAACAACATACGCGACATGGCCACCGACGCGGGCACGCGGGTGACCACGCCGCTGCGCATCGGTGAGCGCAACGCGAAGATCTACCAGACGGCACTCATCGTCGCCGGCTGGCTGATGCTGGCGGTCTATTTGATAGCGCAGGCGCGCACCCCGTGGCAGTGGATAGGAGTGGTCACACTGCCGCTTTATGTACGCCATCTGTCGGGCGTGTGGCGCCTGCGCGGGCAACAACTCGACCGGATGCTGCCCCTGCTGGTGATGAGCACCTTCGTCCTCGCCCTGCTGACCGGACTGCCCGGATTCTCCTTCTAACGCGCCGTCATCATGCCCACAAACGAAAGCATCCAGGAACTTTTCAATGGCATCGCGCCGAAGTACGACCGCATGAACCACCTCATGTCGTTCAACGCCGACCGTGGATGGCGGCGCAAGGCGGTGCGGCAAATCGTGGAGGGCGACGGAGCGCTGCAGGTGCTGGACTTAGCGACGGGCACGGGCGACCTGGCCATCGCCATCGCGAAGCGGCTGCCGGCGGGCGGCAACGTCACCGGCATCGACCTGTCGGAGAAGATGTTGGCTATCGGTCGGGAGAAGGTGCGGAAGGCGGGATGGGACTCCGTGGTGACGTTCGCGACGGGCAACGCGGAGGCGCTTCCCTTCGGCGACGGGAGTTTCGACCGCGTGAGCGTGGCCTTCGGGGTGCGCAACTATGCCGACCGGATGCGCGGATTGCGCGAAGCGTGCCGAGTGCTGCGCCCGGGCGGACGGCTCGTCATCTTAGAACTCTCCTCCCCCGACAACCGCTTCCTGTTCGGTCTATACAAGTTCTACACATTGAAGGTGTTGCCGTGGTTGGGGGGCCTCGTCGGCGGCAATCGCAGCGCCTACACCTACCTGCCTGAGTCGGTGTTGGCCTTTCCCAAGCCGCCGGAGTTCCTGCCCATGCTCCTACAAGCGGGCTTCTCGCACGGCGAAGTGCGGAACCTCACCTTTGGCGTCTGCCGGCTCTACACCGCAGTCAAATAGGACTCCGGTGGTAGGGTGCTGCCCATCTGCCGACAAGGGCAGGAAACCCTATTTATTCAAAATGATATTCAATAGGGTGAATTTGTGGGATGATAATATCGCAAGGACTCATTTCATCTTGCTTTTTTCTTTCTATTTCAAAAGTTATCAACCCAGTTACATAACATTTTCGGGTGTCATCAACGGAAGCCGAATCAGGGAACGTCCACCATTCCATCGGCACTTCGCAATCTGATTGCGCATTTGAAGCAGGTAACTTGTCCACCAAACTGTACTCGCAGTTGTGGGCATAACGATTCGTACAAGGTGTAATGTATCCGCAAACACGTATCGTATCCCTGTGATCCATCGGTCGAAGTCTTTCTTCACCTTCTCCCATATATGCTCTGTAATTATATACAATGGCGCGACAGGAGTTGTATTCGGTGACAGACAATGCTGGAGGATTGTTATACATTGGTTCATAACAATGTTTTTTACTGCACGATTCCAGCAGGATGGCACCAACCAAAAGAATTATGCAAACGACCAACATCTTTTTCATCTCGTACCCCCTTTCCCATTTTCAAGCTGCTGCACACGCTCTTCCAACTGGAGGATGTAGAGCGTCATCTCCTCGATTTTCTGCTGTGCGAAGAATAATGATATTTTTTTCATGATGGTTGTTTTTTGTTGGTTTGTTGGGCAGAGACAACGCATGCGTTGTCTGTACGTTGGATGGGCGAATCATCATTCGTCCTTACATTTTTTCGCCTGCAAATGTACGACAATTTCAAAGAATAATCCAATATCTTGAGACAACGCATGCGTTGTCTTTACCTTTCAGTTCTTCACGAACCGTACGTTTCGACTCACGAGAAAAAAAATATGACACGCGCCGACCGTATGATGGAATGGAAAAAAATCGTACTTTTGCGACTCACAACCATCCGATGAAAGATTTCCCTCGCAAATCGAAACTTATTGCTGTAAGAGATTGGATAACAAGAGTTTCCGGAAGGAACACCCTGCTGTTGCTCAGTCTATTCGTGGGGGTATGCGGTGCTACTGTCGCCATTGTGGTCAAGAACCTGCTGTACTTCACCACGCAACTGCTCACCACGGCGCTTCCCGAGGCCCAGGTCAACTACCTCTACTTGGCCTTTCCGATGGTGGGCATTCTGCTGACCGTGTTGTTTGTCCGCTTTTTCGTGAAGGACGACATCAGCCACGGGGTGAGCATCGTGCTAAACGCCATCAGCAACTACGGAGGAAAGCTCCGTTCGCACAACGTATATAGTTCGATGATAGCGAGTTCGCTGACGGTTGGCTTCGGCGGTTCGGTAGGTATGGAGGCCCCGATCGTGCTCACCGGCTCGGCGGTGGGCTCCAACTTGGCGCGGCTCTTCCAACTGTCGCCGAAGCAGACGATCCTGCTGCTCGGCTGCGGCAGCGCGGCGGCCATGGCGGCCATCTTCAAGGCGCCCATCGCCTCGGTGGTCTTCGCCATCGAAGTGCTCATGCTCGACCTGACGGCGACGACGGTGGTGCCGTTGCTCATCTCCGCCGCCACCGGCACCTTCCTCTCCCTCTGCTTTCTCGGCGAAGACGTCATGCTCACCAACGCGCCCACCACGCCGTTCCAACTGCACAACATCTGGGTCTATATCGTCATCGGCGTCTCCGCCGGCCTCCTGTCGGTCTATTTCCTGCGCACCTCGCGCTTCGTGGAAGGGCTGTTCGCCAAGATCAAACAGTGGCGTGTGAAACTCATCCTCGGCAGCGTCGCCCTCGGCGCGCTCATCTTCATCTTCCCCGCCTTCTACGGCGAGGGCTACGAGAACATCGCCTCGCTCATGCGCGACGACAGCGTCTCGCTCTTCAAGAACTCTCCGTTCTTCGGCATCATCAGCCACCAATACGGAATCCTGCTGCTCTTCCTGCTCGGCATCGTGATTCTGAAGGTGGTGGCCACGGCCATCACCAACGCGGCGGGCGGCGTGGGCGGCGTCTTCGCTCCTTCGCTCTTCACCGGCGCCTTCCTCGGCTACCTCATCGCCGTGACACTGCGCTATTTCTTCGACATCGACGCCCCCATCACCAACTGCGTGCTCGCAGGCATGGCGGGCGTGCTCGCAGGCGTCATGCACGCCCCGCTCACCGGCATCTTCCTCATCGCCGAACTCACCACCGGCTTCGGCCTCCTCATCCCCCTCATGGTCACCTCCCCCATCGCCTACCTCACCTCCAAGTTCTTCGAACCCTACTCCGTCTATACCCGCAAACTCGCCCAGAAAGGAAAACTCAAAACCCACAACAAGGATAAATATGCCGTGCGCCAGATCGACTTCCTCGGACTGCTCGACACCAACGTGCGCACCGTGCCCCTCAACGCCACCCTGCGGCAGTACGTGGAGGTGATCGCCGACAGCAAACGCAACATCTTCGTCGTCATCGACGACGACCGCAAATTCGTCGGCCTGCTGCTGATGGACGACCATCGCGACGTTATCTTCAAGCCCGAACTCTACGACACCTACCGCGTGCGCGACCTGCTCTATATCCCCGACGTCGTCGTCTTCAATACCGACAGTGCCGAGGAAATGATTGCCAAATTCCACCAGACCCAAAACTTCAACCTCCCCGTCATCACCTCCGACCGCAAATATCTCGGCTTCCTTTCGCGCGCGAAGGTTTTGGACGCTTATAAAGATGTAATTGCAGAAGAATCAGACGATTAAGAATTCTTCTCGGCTTTCATTTTTTCTACCAGATAACCCAACTTATAGAGGTCGAATGCCCTGATTTTCGGGTTCGGGGAACGGAGATTCTTCTCGATCATTTTCCCGAACATTTGATAGAAAAGACGATAAAGCCCCAGCAGATGCCGTTTTTCCAACTTCCGGTAGGTGCGCAGCAACGTGATGCTCTGCTCCAGCCGGTCGCGGTTCTCCACCTTGTCCGCAATGATCAGGAGGTTGTCGATGCTGTTGCGCGTCTGTTTCAGAAACTGGTTGCTCGAACGGCTGACATCGTGTCGCAACGGGTTGTCGATGTGCGAGATGGTAATGCCGTGCGCCTCCAGGTCCAAACCGAATAGGGTGTCCTCGTGGCCATATCCTTGCAGAGTCTCATCAAACTGCACAGTATCGAAAATCTCCTTTTCTATGATAAAATTGAAGGTGGAAAAGGCGGCGTTGGGGTCTTTTCTCCGGACCTCGGCGGGCACCTGTTCGCGTACTATCCCGTATTTCCAACGCAGGACATTCTCCTTCCGCGGTTTCTTGGGTTTGAACTCCGCGCCGCCCACCACCACCTTGGCGGGAAGCGCCTCCAAATACTTCTTCAGGTAATCGCGGTGCGTCACGGTCACATCGCAGTCCATAAAGAGCAGATAGGGATATTGTGACTTGACTGCCAATGTGTTGCGCACGACAGACCTACCCATGTTGATGTAACTCTGGAGGTAGGTGACGTGGTCTAAAAAGTCAAGTTGGGCGTTTTTTTTCTGATACTCGTAGTCGGAAGCATCGTCCAACAACAGGATTTCGTACGCCACCTTCAATTTGTCGGCCTGGGTTTTCAGGTCGCGGACCAGTTTGGTGACGTCCCAGTTGTGGATGGGGATGCAGATGGATAGCATATTAGAGCATAGTATCCAACAACTTGCCGTCTTCGATGCAGATGGTGCGGGACGGGAACTTGTCAAGCATCGTGAAGTTGTGGGTGCACATCAGCACGGTGGTGCCTTGCTCGCGGTTGAGGTCGTGCAGGAGTTGGAAGATCTCCTCGGCGGAGATGGGATCGAGGTTGCCCGTCGGTTCGTCGGCGAGGATGACCTCGGGGTTGTTGAGCAGGGCGCGGGCGATGCAGACGCGCTGCTGCTCGCCGCCGGAGAGTTGGTGCGGGTACTTGAAGTCCTTGGTTTCCAAATGGACGAGTTTGAGCACCTCGTCGATGCGGGAGTCCATGGTCTTCTTCTCCTTCCAACCAGTGGCTTTCAAGGCCGCCTGCAGATTCTCGCGCACGGTCTTATCGACCAACAACTGGTAATCCTGGAAGATGACCCCCAGCTTGCGGCGGAGGTAGGGTATTTTCCGCGTCTTGATGGTGCGCAGGTCGAAGCCGGCGCACTCGGCACGCCCCGTCTTCACCGCAATCTCAGCCAACAGAATCTTAAGAATGGACGACTTGCCCGCGCCGGTCTTTCCCACCAAATACACAAATTCTCCCTTATGGATGACGAAGGATACCTTGGAGAGGATGAGGATCTTCTTCTGGAAGACATCCACATCTTCCAGGATGATGGCGGTCTCTTTTTCCGCGGAGTCGGTTTCCGTGAGTTGCACGGGAGCGATATCCTCACTCAATGTGCTGTCGGTGAAGATGTTCTCTTCTTGGATGGGGGTGTTGGGCTGGCTTTCGGGGTCGTTCATAACGAGGAATATTAAATGTCGATATTGGCGTAACGGGCGTTTTTCTCGATAAATTCGCGGCGCGGGGGCACTTCATCGCCCATGAGCATGGAGAAGATGTAGTCGGCCTCCATGGCGTTCTCTATGGTGACCTGACGCAGGGTGCGGCGGGCGGGATCCATAGTGGTGGACCAGAGTTGCTCATCGTTCATCTCACCCAGACCTTTGTAACGCTGCACGTGTACCTTGGAGTTGTTGTCGCCGCCGAACTGCGAAATGAGTCCGTCGCGCTCCTCGTCGGTCCAGGCGTACTGCTCGTTGTCGCCCTTCTTGACGAGATAGAGCGGCGGGGTGGCGATATAGACGTGTCCCTGTTCGATGAGTTCGCGCATGTGGCGGAAGAAGAAGGTGAGGATGAGGGTGGCGATGTGGCTGCCATCGACATCGGCATCGGTCATGATGATCACCTTGTGGTAGCGCAACTTCTCCATGTTGAGCGCCTTGTGGTCGTCTTCAGTGCCGATGGTGACGCCGAGGGCGGTATAGATGTTCTTGATCTCTTCGCTGTCGAGCACGCGGTGCTGCGGGGCCTTCTCCACGTTGAGGATCTTACCGCGCAGGGGCAGGATGGCCTGGAAATGGGCGTCGCGGCCCTGTTTGGCGGTGCCGCCTGCGGAGTCTCCCTCGACGAGGTAGAGTTCGCAATCCTCGGCCACTTTGGAGGAGCAGTCGGAGAGTTTGCCTGGCAGGCCGCCGCCGCTGAAGGCCGACTTGCGCTGCACCAATTCGCGGGCGCGGCGGGCGGCATGGCGCGCCGTGGCCGCCAGAACCACCTTATCCACAATCTGCTTGGCATCCCGCGGGTGCTCTTCCAAGTAGTGGTTCAGCATTTCGCTCACCATGGAACTGACGATGCCATCGACCTCGCCGTTGCCCAACTTCGTCTTCGTCTGCCCCTCGAACTGAGGTTCGGCTACCTTGACAGAGATGATGGCGGTGAGACCTTCGCGGAAGTCGTCGCCGGATATCTCGATCTTCTGTTTCTCCAACTTCTCCAACATTTTGTTGTTCACAGCATAACGTTTCAACGTGGTGGTGAGGGCACGGCGGAAACCGGTCAGGTGGGTACCGCCTTCAATGGTGTTGATGTTGTTGACGTAGGAGTGGATGTTCTCGGAAAAGCCGTCGTTGTATTGCATCACCACCTCAATGGGCACGTTCGACTTCTCGCCCTCAATGTAGATGGGCATCTCCATGATCTTGGTGCGGCCGCTGTCGAGGAAGCGGATGAAGTCCTTGAGCCCCTCTTCGGAATAGAAGGTCTCGCTCTTGAACTGACCGTTCTCCTCGGTCACGCGCTGGTCGGTGAGGGTGATGGTGATACGCTTGTTGAGGAAGGCGAGTTCCTTCAGACGTCCGGCGAGGATGTCGTATTTGTATTCGCTGACGTTGAAGATGGTATCATCGGGGGTGAAGGTGATCTTGGTGCCGCGGTAGTCGGTCTTTTCGGTCTCTTTGACCGAGTATAGGGGCTTGCCGAAGGCGTACTCCTGGACGAAGTGGATGCCGTTGCGATAGACGTCGGCCTGGAGGTGCTTCGAAAGCGCGTTGACGCAGGAGACGCCGACGCCGTGCAGACCGCCGGAGACCTTGTAGGAGTCCTTATTGAATTTGCCGCCGGCATGGAGCACGGTCAGCACCACTTCCAGGGCGGAACGGTGCTCCTTTTCGTGCATGTCGGTCGGGATGCCACGGCCGTTGTCGAGTACCGAAATCGAGTTGTCGGGGTAGATGGTGACGTCAATCCTGTTGCAATGTCCAGCCAACGCCTCGTCGATGGAATTGTCCACCACTTCATACACCAAATGGTGCAGTCCGCGCTCGCCCACATCGCCAATATACATGGCCGGACGCTTGCGCACCGCCTCCAAACCCTCCAACACTTGGATATTGTCGGCATTGTACTCTTCAGGTTGCAGTTTCTTTTCTTCTAATTCACTCATTATCAAGAAAATATATTTTTAATATAACACTGCAAATTTACAAAAAAAATCTCGCTTTTCCGCCTCTCGGAGACAAAAAAACGAGATTTTTTTTAGGATAGGAAATCGGATCAATTTCCGAGGTCTGACATGAACTTGATCTTCATAATCCGGATCTCCTCCAACGAATATTCATCCTCTCCCAACGCGGACAAAGCGTCCTCCACGGAGTCGGATTCGGCATTGGCGAAATAGTCCAAAATGTCCTCCTGATGGTAGGGTTCGATGTACTCGTCGATGTAGTAGTCGATGTCGAGTTTGGTGCCCGAGGCGACGATGCTCTCGACCTCCGTCAGGAACTCGTCCATGTCGAGACCCTTGGCGATGGCGATGTCCTCGAAGTTGAGTTTTCTGTCGATGTTCTGGATGATATAGACCTTCAGCGCCGACTTGTTGATCACCGACTTGACCACAAAGTCCTGCGGGCGTTCGATCTCGTTCTCCTCCACATACTTCTTGATGAGTTCGATGAAGGGCTGCCCGTGCTTCTGCGCCTTGCCTGCCCCCACGCCGCTGATGTGGGTCATCTCCTCGATGGTCGTCGGGTACTGCGTACACATGTCCTCTAGCGACGGGTCCTGAAAGATGACAAACGGCGGGATATTCTCGCGCTGCGCAATCGTCTTGCGCAGGTCCTTCAGCAGGGAGAAAAGAACGTTGTCGATGGCCTCGCCCTTGTTGGGCATGATCTCCTCGTCGTCATCCTCATCCTGGTCGTCCGTGACGGGCTTGGCAATCATGATGGAGTAAGGATTCCGCATGTACCGCTCGCCCTTCTCCGTGATCTTCAGCAGGCCGTAGTTCTCGACGTCCTTCACTATCAACTCGTCGAAAATGGCCAAACGGATGACATTCGACCAGAATTTGGCATCATACTCCTCCCCTTCTCCGAACTGTTTCAGTTTATTGTGCTTGAATTTGGTGATAGAGGTGGTTTTATTGCCCGTCAGGATGTCAATGATATGATCCTCCTTGAACTGCTGTTTCACGGTCTGTATCACCTCCAAAGCGAGTTGAATCTGCTCGGAAGCGTTCACCTTCGGCTTCGGGTGGCAACAGTTGTCGCAGTTGTGGCAGTTCTCCTCGGCGTAGTTCTCTCCGAAGTAGTGGAGCAGGTGCTTGCGGCGGCAACTGGTTGATTCGGCATAGGCGGCGGTCTCCGCCAGCAACTGCTTCACGATCTCCTGTTGCGCCACGGCCTTCTTTGTGGAGAACTTCTCCAATTTGTAGAGGTCCTTATAGTCGTAAAAGGCGATGCAGATGCCCTCGCCATCGTCACGGCCGGCACGCCCCGTCTCCTGATAGTAGCCCTCCAGACTCTTCGGCATGTCGTAGTGGATGACGAAGCGCACGTCGGGCTTGTCGATGCCCATGCCGAAAGCGATGGTGGCGACAATCACCTCCGCCTTCTCCATCAGGAAGGCATCCTGATTCTCTACACGGGTCTTGGAATCCAAGCCCGCATGGTATGGAAGTGCCCGTATCTTGTTGACCTGCAAGAAGCTGGCAAACTCTTCCACCTTTTTTCTACTCAAACAGTAAATGATGCCCGACTTGCCCGGGTGGTCCTTGATGAACTTGACGATCTCCTTATCGACATCCTTGGTCTTCTCCCGAATCTCGTAATAAAGGTTGGGCCGGTTGAAGGAGGAGATGAAGATTTTGGCATGCGTCATGGCCAAGTTCTTCTGGATGTCGTTCTGCACCTTGGGGGTGGCGGTGGCCGTCAGGGCGATCACCGGCACCTTGGCCCCGATGGCGTCGATGATGGAGCGGATGTTGCGGTACTCCGGACGGAAGTCGTGCCCCCATTCGGAGATGCAGTGCGCCTCGTCGATGGCATAGAACGAGATGTTGATGGCTTTGAAAAAGTCGATGTTCTCGTCTTTCGTCAACGACTCGGGCGCCACATACAGCAGCTTCGTCTTGCCGCTCAGCAGGTCTTCGCGCACGGTGTTGATCTCGGCTTTGGAGAGGGAGGAGTTGAGGAAGTGCGCCACTCCGTCTTCAGTGCTGTAGTTGCGGATGGCATCAACCTGGTTCTTCATCAACGCGATCAGCGGGGAGATGATGATGGCCGTGCCTTCACTCATCAGCGCCGGCAGCTGGTAGCACATCGACTTCCCACCGCCGGTCGGCATGATGACAAAACAGTCGTTGCCGTCCAACAAGGCCTTGATGATTTCCAACTGGTTCCCTTTGAATTGACTGAAGCCGAAAATCTTCTTCAGCATCTTTTTGATATCCTTTTCGGTGAACTTCTGCATCTTGAAAATGGGTTATAATGCTTTACTATCTGCTGCGAAAGGATGCTTTTCCCGAAGGAAGGTTTACCCTAAACACAACTGACTTACAAAGGTATAAATATTTCCAATAAACAGCGACGATTTTTTTGAAAAAAATCAAAAAATTTTATCGTTCACCAAATAGTTTGATACATAATCAGTTACGCCGTCTTCCAAACTATGAAACGGCTGTTGGCAGCCCGCGGCGTGCATTTTTTCCATTTTCGCCTCGGTAAAATATTGGTATTTGTCCCTAATATCTTCGGGAATATCCACAAATTCGATGTCGGGCGTGCGCTGAAGGGCGGCGAAGGTGGCGCGGACCAAATCGAGGAAACTGCGGGCATGTCCAGTGCCGAGGTTAAAGATGCCGTCGGCGTGGCGGTTCTGCGAAAACCAGTAGAGCACCTCCACCACATCCTTCACATAGACGAAGTCGCGCAGTTGCATGCCGTCGGCGAAGTCAGGGCGGTGCGAGCGGAAGAGTTTCACCCTGCCACATTCCTTGATCTGGTTGAAAGCGTGGAAGATAACCGATGCCATACGGTCCTTGTGGTACTCGTTGGGACCATACACGTTGAAGAACTTGAAGCCAGCCCACGCGGGCGGAGTGGATGTCTGCTGGAGAATCCACTTGTCGATCTCGTTCTTGGAACGGCCGTAGGCGTTGAGCGGCTGGAGTTGCGGAATGCAGGACTCATCGTCGGCATAGCCGTTGGCGCCGTCGCCGTAAGTTGCGGCAGAGGAGGCGTAGAGCATCGGAAAGCGATGCTGCGTGGCCAGACTCCAGATATGCTGTGTGTAATCGACGTTAAGTTCCTCAAAGACAGTATAGTCGCGCTCGGTGGTATCGGTGCGGGCGCCGAGGTGCACGATGCCGCTGATGTGGCGGGCGTTCCGGTCTGCCCAGGCAAAGAACTCGTTGCGCTGAATCTTGTCGGCGTACTGCTTGTCGACCCAGTTGCGGCGTTTGCGTTCGCGGGTGAAATCATCGACGAGTACCAGATCGGTGCGTCCTTGTTGGTTGAGTTGTTGTACCATGCAACTTCCGATGAAGCCGGCGGCACCAGTGATGACAATCATATTAGGTTACAGGTTTTAGTTTACAGATTACAGGTTTTAGGGGGCAGGGATTGGAGATGGGGAAAGGTAATTCTTTAAAAATGTTGTAGAGACGTGGGAATGCCGCGTCTCTACGTTGTGGGTTTGAAATGTCTGTTTTAGCGGGTCACGCCGCCGCCGGAGGGGGTGCCGAGGCGGGCCATGGCGCAACGGAAGCCGATGTACTTGGTCGATTCATCCTCTTCGAGGTAACGTCTGTGGCCGGGGGCCGCATAGTACTCGGGATCGATCCAGGAACCGCCCTTATAGACGCGAGAGTGGTCGCCGACCAGGGAGTATTCGAAGGGCACTGCGGTCTCCTTCGGGTACATGGTGGTGGTGGCGTCGCTGGAGTTGGTCTTCCAGACATCGGACTCCAACTGGGAGGCCCAGTCACCGTCGAGGTAGTTGATGTTGTCGGCGGCGCGGTAGTTGCGGCGTCTGTCGTTCTTGAAGTCGGAGACGGGCACCATCGGGATCTTACCCACGCTGTCGCGGTCTTCCACCATGCCGGAGCCATCCTCCAAGAGTTTCATGGTCTCGTAGTAGTTGCCACGGAACGGGTTGAACTCATAGACATCATCGTGGGAAGTCTGTCTATAGACGTCCATCACCCACTCAGCGACATTACCACCCATGTTGTAGAGGCCGAAGTCGTTGGGCCAGTAGGAGTTGACGGGTGCCGGGATGTCGGAGGCGTCGTTCAGGTTGCCAGCCACGCCCATGAGGTCGCCGCGGCCACGGCGGGTGTTGGCGACGAAGTCACCATAGTAGTGTTTGTCGTCGGTACGGGTATAGTGACCGTTCCAAGGATAGAGTTTTCTTTCGAGCACGCGCTCGTTGAGGGTGTTGCCGATGAGTGCGTAGGCGGCGTACTCCCACTCGGCCTCGGTGGGGAGGCGGTAGCGGGGCAGCAGGATGCCGTCCTCCATCTTCACGTTACGATAGTCGCCGGTGGAGATGTTCTGCAACCGGTTGTCTGTCTCCATCTCATAGGAGTCGTAAACGAGATAGGCGTCGGTGCTGAAGTAGAGTTCCGGTGACGGATCGGGGTTCCAGTCGATGAAGCCCATATCGACGAGGATCTGCTCGTTGACGCGGTCGGTACGCCAGGCGGCGTAATTGGTGGCCTGCAGCCAGTTGACGCCGACGACCGGATAGTGGTCGTAAGCCGGATAGCGGAAGTAGTACTCCACCTGCGGCTCGGCATAGGTGAGTTTCTCACGCCAGACATTCTCGTCGGGGCGGGCCTCGTCAACAATGGTGTTGAGGTCGGCGGGCAGGAAGACGCGCTCGAGCCAGTAGAGGTACTCACGGTAGTCGAGGTTGCTGATCTCACACTCATCCATGTAGAAGGAGGAGACGGTGACACGGCGCGGGTTGTTGCCCCACTCGTACATCACATCCTCTTCCACACGACCGAAGGTGAAGGTACCGCCTTCGATGAGCACCAGACCGGGGCCGGTGGCCTGCTCCACAAAGGGATAGACCTCAAAGCCGCCGTTCTCGGCGTTGTTATATTCCCATCCAGTAGTCGGAGAGTACTCTTTCTTACAAGCACTGAACAACACTGCTACTGCTGCGATGAGCATCAGACTGGAAATTCTTGTCAACTTCTTCATCTTTTTATGATTTACTGTTCTAAACGATGTTTTTCAAAAATTATTTTTCAAAGGGGTTAGAAAGAGGGGCAGACGAGGTCCTTCATCACACGTTTTCTCTCGGGACAGGGCAGGAGCAACTGGAGGGAGACCTCATGGGCACCACCGGAGAGGTTGGCGAGTTTGGAAACGGTGAGGTCGTAGGAGTAGCCGATGCGGACGAGGTCGTGCTGCAAGCCGAACATGAAGATGACGGCGTCGGGATTGCGGAAACTCTGGCGGTACCAAATGCCGACCACGAAAGGATAGTAGTTGACATAGAGACCGTAGTTGAGCTGATGGAACTCCATCTGGTGCTGATAGATGATGTTGGGGCTGATGGAGACGTCGCCGAAGGAGTGGCTTTTGCGGCTGCGGCGTTTGAGGTCGAACAGTCCGCCGGCGTGGGCGGTCCACTTGACGGGCAGACGGCTCACAGAGATGAAGCCCTCGTACGGACGGGTGACGTGATTGACGGCCAAGCCGAAGTAGAAGTTCTTGGTGTAGCCGATGAAACCGGCGGAGAAGTCGGCGATGGCCTTCGACTGCTTGGAGGGGGCGGTCTCATTGGTCTCATACACGAAACCGTACTTCGGGTCGATCATGTCGCCGAAGGTGAGTTTGTCCCAGTTCAGACTCTTCTGCTGGAAGGTGGCCTGCAAGGCGAAACGCATGCTGAACTTGCGGGACACTTTCAACTTATAAGAGTAGATCACGCTGGCCGCGTAAGTGTTGATGGTGCCTTGACCCTGGTGGTCGCCCATGAACAGCACGCCGATGCCACCGGCTAATTTGTCGAAATGCTGGTCGTACGACGCCGAATAGGTGAGGTAGGTGCCGTGGACGTTCGGCCACTGATCGCGGAAGTGCGCCGTGACACGCGGACAGACATTCGTACCTGCAAACGCGGGGTTCAGATAGAGCGGGTTGGCGAAAAACTGGGAAAAATGCGGATCCTGTGCGGAAAGCTCCAAACTGCTGAGGGATAGCAGCAAGACTCCCAATACGCAAATGATCTTCTTCATATCCTTGATTTTATTCCATACTATTATAAGTTCGCAAAAATACGATTTTATTGTTTATGATTACGCTTTTTTTCATAAAAAGTTATCAACAATCCGCATTTTTTGCAATTTTATATTTGATGATTCGTTTATTCCATGTCTCATACGTAATACAAATCAACGGAATATGAATCGAATTTCTTGGGCAGGAATAGTTCTTTTTTTTCTAATAACTGCTCAACATATTGATAATCAGGCACAAAATTTTTCAAAATCCATCCAAATCACTTGGTTGGAACCTTGGGTTTATGAAGATGAGGAGGGCGTCAAGTCGGAGAGTCTGCTCTTTTCCGGCTCCATCTCCGACGAGGAGTTTCCCACTCTCCCCTGCTATTACGCACATTTTCCCGTCGATGCCGACTATGCCGGCTATGAAGTCGCCCTCAGCGACGAGCAGTACGAGCCGGTGCCGCGCGAGCAGGTGCGGCTGATTCCCAGCGACTTCGCGCGCCCGTCAGTGAGTGTCCGGGCGGAGACGGTATATGAGAAGAAACGCCCGTGGGTCGGGTTCTCATTCATCCCGTTGCGGAAGGCCGCGGGGGGATACGAGCGGCTGACGTCGGCGACAGTGACGATCCGGGGACGCGGCGTCCGCAAGGCGGAAGCCACCCGCTCGTACGCCGCACACTCCGTGCTGCAAAGCGGCAACTTCTACCGCATCACCGTGCCTGAAACGGGCATCTACAAAGTGACTTACAACGACCTGACGACACTGGGCGCGTCCGTGTCAGGACTTCCCTCGGCACGTATCGCCCTCTTCGGAAACGGCGGCGGCATGCTGGCCGAAAGCAATGCCGTGTCCCGCCACGACGACCTGCAGGAGATGCCCATCGAGATCCACGACGGCGGCGACGGCACCTTCGACCCTGGCGACTACTTCGTCTTTTACGCCGAAGGTCCGCACAGTTGGAGTTACAACAACGTGGAACAGCGCTTTACACACAGTTTCAACCTCTATACCGACAAGGCCTCCTACTTTGTGACGGTGGATGCCGGCGTGGGCGAGAAGTTGCGGGTGACGGAAGTGGACCACTCGTCGCTGACCGCCACAGGCTCGGCGACGACCTTCACGCACTACGGCTTCATTGAGGAGGACAAACTCAACCTGAAGGAGGGCGGCCGCGTATGGCTCGGCGACAAGTTCGACGCCACCACCACAGCCACCTACACGCTGGCGCTGCCCGCCCCGCCGACGGGCGCCGGCCGGATGACGGTCGCCGTGGCCACCACCTCGGTGCGATACTCCACCTTCGCCGTCTCCCTCGACGGTCAGACCATCGGCAGCGTCGGACTTCAGCCCACCTCCGGCGGCAACTACGCCGACCAGGTCACCCGCGACCTGAACTTCAGCGCCTCCGCCGGCAGCCACAACCTCCAACTCACCTACTCCAAACCGACCTCATCCTCCGTGGGTTACCTCAACTATATCGAGTGGCAGATCGAGTGCCAGTTGCGCGCGGGCAACGGCGCGATGCCGTTCTGTGCCCCGCAGACGATGGTGGACGCCGTCACCCAGTTCTTCCTCGCCAACGCCACCGGCGACACGAAGGTGTGGGACGTGACTGAGCCGCACGGCACGCGCCAGATGCACGGCACCCTCACCAACGGCACCTTCACCTTCAAAAGCCGCACCGACACGCTGCGCAGGTTCGTGGCGTTCACCCTTGCCGACTGCCGTTCCGTCGGCCTCGGCAGCCGCGTCGCCAATCAGGACCTCCACGGCAGCAGTCAGGTGGACATGGTCATCGTGGCGCACCCCGACTTCACGACGGAGGCGGAGCGCCTCGCCGACTTCCGGCGCAGCCACGACGGATTGAGCGTGAAGATCGTCACCCCGCAACAGATCTATAACGAATATGCCAGCGGCGAGCAGGATGTATGCGCCATCCGCGACTACATGCGGATGATCTACGACCGTTCGGGCGGCGCGCAACCGCGCTACCTGCTGCTCTTCGGCCGTCCCTCCTACGACTACCGCGGCATTGAAGGCACTTGCAAACTGTATGTACCCAACTTCCAATGCAGTTCCATCGCCAACAGCGAGTATTTCAAGGCCAACGACGACTTCTTCGGACTGTTGGACGAGAACGAGGGCGCCAACTCAACGGGCAAGAGCATCGACATCGCCATCGGTCGTTTTCCGGTGAGCACGGCATCGCAGGCGAAAATAGCGGTGGACAAGACCATCCAGTATGCCTCATCGGAGATACTGGGAGCGAACACGCAGAGTTGCAACTTCGGGGACTGGAAGAACGTGGTCACCTTCGTCGGCGACGACGAGGACCACAACGCGCACATCACCACGGCGGATGCCTGTGCCCAGCGCGCCGAGAACGGCAACGCCAACCTCAACTGCGAGAAAATCTATTTTGATGCTTATCAGCAAGTTACATACTCCTCCTCGGCGCGCTATCCCGAGGTCACCATCGACTTCAACAACCGCATGAACAAGGGCTCCCTGCTCTTCACCTACGTCGGCCACGGCGGCAAGTACGGTCTGGCGCACGAGCGCATCATCGACCTGACGGACATCAGCCGGTGGTCGAACCGTTACAACCAGCCCTGGTTCTTCACGATGACGTGCGAGTTCGGCTGGTGCGACCGCGCCATGGTCTCGCCAGCGGAGTCGGCGTTCCTGAACAGTCACGGCGGCGCATCCGGGCTTGTTTCCACCTACCGCGTGGCCTACACCGGCGGCAACCACAACTACATCACCCACCTCTTCGAAAACATCTTCACCCCCACCGACGGCCCCATCACCCTCGGCGAGGCCAACCGTCAGGGCAAAAACGCCGGCAGCGGCAACTGCAGCGACTTCAACATGATCTACGTCATCGGCGACCCGGCCATGAGATTGGCGCTGCCCCGCTACCAGGTGGTCACCGACTCCATCAACGGCATCGCCGTCGCCGCCTTCACCGACACGCTGAAGGCCCTCACGCGGGTGCGTGTCAGCGGGCACATTGAAGACGCCAACGGCAACGCCATCAACGACTTCGACGGAGTGCTGCAACCCTCCATCTACGACAAGAAGGTGAAGATGCACACGCTGCAGAACGACCCCAACAGTTACTACTACGAGTTCGACGTGCAGAAGAACATCCTCTTCAAGGGCAACACCACGGTGAGCGGCGGGCGCTTCCAATACACGTTCATCCTGCCCAAGGACATCAACTACGCTTACGGCACGGGCAAGTTCAGCCACTACGCGCACAGCCACAACGGCGAGGCCGCGGGTGCCTTCCGTCAGGCCGTCATCGGCGGCATGAGCGACGACACCTTCACCGACGCCAACGGTCCCGAGATACAACTTTACATGAACGACGAGAAGTTCGTCAACGGCGGTATTGTCAACCCGTCGCCCACGCTGCTGGTGAAACTCTCCGACGAATACGGCATCAACACGACCGGCAACGGCATCGGCCACGACCTGGTGGCGACGCTCGACGACGGCGGACAGGTGGTGCTGAACAGTTACTACGAAGCAGAGCGCGACAGCTACAACCGCGGCGTGGTGCGCTACCCCTACGAGAACTTAGCCCCCGGCGCCCACAAGTTGAAAGTGCGGGCGTGGGACATCCTCAACAATGTGTCGGAAAGGGAGTTGGAGTTCGTTGTCGCCTCCGAGGAGGGCTTTGTCCTCAACCACGTGCTCAACTATCCCAACCCCTTCACCACCCACACCTCCTTCTTCTTCGAACACAACCGTCCAGGGCAGCAACTCGACGTCCTCATCACCATCTATACCATCTCCGGCAAGGTGGTCCGCACCTTGGAGGCCACGCAACTCGGCGACGGCTTCCGCAGCGACCCCATCGAATGGGACGGGCTCGACGACTTCGGCGACAAGATCGGCAAAGGCACCTACATCTACCGTTTGCGCGTGCGCACCGCCGACGGCGAGCAGGCCGAAAAAATCGAAAAGTTAGTGATTTTGTAAAAAATTATCATCTTATAAAATATCTTTCGCCTTTTTTCGTTAAAGAACTCAGCAAAAAATTTCATCTCAATTTTAAAGAAAACAAAATTCTACCATGAAAAGAATCCTATTCTTGACCTCTGCACTGCTCTTACTGATCTGCCAACCCTCGTTACGCGCTCAAAATGTCGATGGATCCGGCTATGACTATACCGGCAAGGAACTCAACACCATCACGACGGCGGTGCCGTTTTTGTTGGTAGCCCCCGACTCGCGGGCAGGCGCCTTGGGCGACATGGGCGTGGCCACCTCCGCCGACGTCAACTCGCAGCACCACAATCCCGCCAAATACGTCTTCAACAAGAACAAATTCGGCATCTCCGTCTCCTACAGCCCCTGGCTGCGCAAATTGGTGAACGACATCAACATGCTCTACCTCTCCACCTACTTCAAAATAACTGAAAACGACGCGCTGTCGTTCTCGTTACGCTATTTCTCCTTGGGTGACATCAACTTCACCGACATCAACGGCGAAGACATGGGCACCCAGAAGCCCAACGAGTTCTCCATCGACTTAGGGTACAGCCGTAAACTCATCGACGAACTCTCCATCGCCATCACTCCGCGCTTCATCTACTCCAACCTCACCGCCGGCCAATATGTGGAAGGCGTGGAGACCAACGCCGGTTTAGCCGGTGCCGCCGACGTCTCCCTTTTCTATGAGCAGGATTTTCCCTTCAAGAAGAGCAACATGAGCAGCACCCTGCGTGCCGGCCTCAACATCTCCAACATCGGCAACAAGATCTCCTACTCTTCCGGTACCATGCGCCGTGACTTCCTGCCCACCAACTTGAAACTCGGTGTCAGTTACACCATTGACTTCGATGAGCACAACAGTTTGATGGCGGGTGTAGAGGTCAACAAACTGCTGGTTCCCACCAACCCTCAATACGCGAAAGACTCCACGGGACATTACATCGTGGATGCGAAAGGCGATTACGTTATTCTGGCGGGCAAGGATCCCGACGTCTCTGTGGCCAAGGGCATCTTCCAGTCGTTCGGCGACGCCCCCGGTGGTTCCTTAGAGGAGTTCTACGAAGTGAACTGGTCGTTCGGCTTGGAATACAGTTACCGCAACCTGCTGTTCGTGCGTGCCGGCTACTTCTTCGAGCACCCCACCAAGGGCAACCGTCAGTTCATCACCCTCGGCGCGGGCATCCACTACAGCATCTTCGGGCTTGACGTGGCCTACCTGTTCACCGTTGACCAGCACCATCCGCTGGAGAACACGCTCCGCTTCTCGCTCACCTTCGACTTTGCCTCTTTCGACAAGCAGGAGATCCGGACGCAGGGCCGCGTGCAGATGAACTAAACTGCCGCGGGCGTGCAACCGACTACCATGACAGACTTTCGCATCGGTTTCGGATACGACTCGCATCGGCTGGCCGACGGCTTGCCTTTGCGTTTGGGCGGCATCGACATCGCCTCTGAGCGCGGCTGCGTGGCCCACTCCGATGGCGACGCCGCCATACATGCCCTCTGCGACGCCCTGCTCGGCGCCGCCGCACTCGGCGACATCGGCACCCACTTCCCCGATACCGACCCCGCCTTCAAGGGCATCGACAGCACGCTGCTGCTCCAGAAGACCGTCGGTCTGCTACAACAGCAGGGGTGGCAAGTCAACAACGCCGACCTCACCATCGTGCTGGAACGCCCCAAGTTGAAGGATTACAAACCGCTTATTCAAAAGAAGTTGGCAGAATTGCTGCTCATCGCCGACGACCAAGTATCGGTGAAGGCGAAGACCAACGAGGGGATGGGATTCCTCGGTCGTGGCGAAGGCGTCGCCGTCGCCGTCGCCGTCACCATCAAACGATAGAAGCGCACATGGACCATTTTCTTCCCACCACGAAAAAGGAAGTCGAAGCACTCGGTTGGGAGTGGCTCGATGTCATCCTTATCAGTGGCGACGCCTACGTCGATCACCCCTCCTTCGGGCCAGCAGTGATCGGGCGGTGGCTGGAGCGGCTCGGGCTGCGCGTGGCCATCGTGCCGCAACCCAACTGGCAGGACGATGGGCGCGACTTCGCCAAATTGGGCCGCCCGCGCCTCTTCTTCGCCGTCAGCGCCGGCAACATGGACTCGATGGTGAACCACTACACGGCCACCAAGCGGCTGCGGCACGATGACGCCTACACACCCGGCGGGCGCCACGGCTTCCGTCCCGACTACGCCACCGTCGTCTATACCCGCTGGCTCAAGCAGCTCTTCCCCGACACGCCCGTCGTCATCGGCGGCATCGAGGCCTCCCTGCGCCGCCTGTCGCACTACGACTACTGGAGCGACACCCTGCGTCCCAGCATCCTCCTATCGTGCCCCGCCGACGTGCTCGTCTATGGCATGGGCGAGCGCCCGATGAGCGACTTGGTGCGCATCTTCCAAACCGACAATTGGCGCGACCATCTGTCCGAATGCTCCCAGATTGCATTCATTACCAACAATTTAGAAGATTATTGTAAAAAAGAGGATACCTTGATGCTGCATCCCTACGAGAAGGAGTTGAGCAACAAGCGCTTTTACGGAGAGAATTTCGTGGCCTTCGAAACGGAAAGCAACAAGATGTTCCCACGCACGATGGTGCAGCCCTACAACAAGAAATATTTAGTGGTGTTGCCGCCTTACCCGCCAGCCACAGAGGAGGAGATGGACAGTTTCGCGTTGTACGACCGGATGATGAACGCACCACACCCGAAATACGCAAAGCGGGGCGACATTCCAGCGTGGGAGATGATCAAGAACTCGATCACGATACACCGCGGGTGCTTCGGAGGATGCAGTTTCTGCGCCATCACGGCGCACCAGGGGCGGTTCGTGAGTTCCCGCAGCGAGGCGTCGATCTTAGCGGAGGTGAGCGACCTAGCGCGGCGGCCCTACTTCAAAGGGCACATCAGCGACCTGGGGGCGCCGTCGGCCAACATGTACCGCATGCGGGGGCTCAACGAGAAGGCCTGCCGCCAGTGCAGCCGCGCCTCCTGCATCTACCCGGAGATCTGCAAAAACCTGGATATCAACCATAAACCGCTAATCAGTCTCTACCAAGCTGCCGGCGCGGTGAAAGCCGTCCGCCAGATTACCATCGGCAGCGGCATCCGCTACGACCTGCTGTTGGGCGACGAAGCCACCGACCGTGCCAACGGACTGTCGGCGTACTTTGAGGAGGTGGTGCGCCATCACGTCTCGGGGCGGCTCAAGGTGGCGCCGGAGCATACGGAGACGAAGGTGCTGAAACGGATGCGCAAGCCCGGCTTCGACCGCTTCCTCGCCTTCAACCGCAAGTTCCAGCAGTTCAACCGCGCGGCGGGACTACGGCAGCAACTCGTGCCATACTTCATCTCGGCGCACCCGGGCTGCACCCTCGACGACATGCGCGCCCTCCACCGCGCCACCCAAGGACAACACCTCCACATCGAACAAGTGCAGGACTTCACCCCCACCCCGATGACCTACTCCACAACCATGTACTATCTGGGGTACGACCCCTACACAGGGGAAAAGGTCTTCAGTGCCAAGAGCAAAGGAGAGAAGGACAAACAGAAAGGAATGTTCTTCTAAGGAATTTCACCGACTTTCCGAATCATTTACACCTACAACACCGTAACGCTACCGCGGTACACCTTGCGGGGATGCCACTCTGTGAGAATGGTGATGACATAGGTGAAGGTGCTGTTCACCAACTTCTTACCGTTGTGGGTGCCGTCCCAGCGGAAGTCCGGCTCGTGGGAGTGGAAAACCAAGCGTCCCCAGCGGTCGTAGATGGAGACCTCGAACTCTTTCACCTGCAACGACGCAGGCAGATAGATGAAGAATTCGTCGTTGATACCATTAACGTCAGAAGGGGTGATGGCATTCGGAATGTACGGATCGGCATCGGGGCAGGGCGCGATGGTGACCATATCCTGTGCGGTACACGGTCCGCTGGTGGCAGTCAGGATGTAGTTGCCGGGACGGATGGCGTGCAGCACCGTGGCGTGACTGCCGTTGTTCCAGTGGAAGTCGGTATTCGAGGTGACAGCGGTCAGATCGACATAGCCCTCTTCACACAGGTCGGTTGGGCCGACCTCGATCTCGGCGTCGGCGGAATAGACATCGAGCACCAAGGTCATGGCGCTGTCGCACCCGAAGGCGCTGACACCCTCATGGGTGTAGGTGCCCGCCTCGCTCTCGATGAAACCAAAGTGAGTATAAGTCTGCCCTTCGCAGATGGAAGCGCGGATGGTGTCGTTGAAGGCATCGCTGTGGCGATAGAGGAAGTTGGCGGTGCTGGAGGTGCAGTGGAAGATGTCGTGTGCCGTGACCGTGAACTGCGTCTCTTCCAAATACTCGTATAGGAAGCCGGTGTTCAGCGAGTGCGGGTCGGAAAGCATCTCGGAGGGATTCCACTCCACGTCGCCGCAACGACCGCCGACCAACTGCACGTGCAGACTATCGACCGGCTGGCAGAAGAAGACATTCTGCGCACTGATCTCGATGCCCTCGTTTTTACAGACCAACAGTGTGAGGGTAGTTCCCTCTTGGCACAAGGTATTTTCGTAGTAGATGTTGAGGGTGAGCGTGTCGGGTACATAGGCACCGATGGCACGCACCACAATCGAGGAGGAGGTCTGTCCTGCCGGGATGGTGACGACATCGGGAAGTTGCTGCACATCCACGCCGTTGACCGCCGTGCCGGAGAAGGTGAGCGGAATCTCGGTGGGGTGATTTGTCGCCTGGGCCAAGTTGAAAGTCACCGTGGCGGTATTGCAATCCTGCACGACGACGGGTAGATCGACGTTGTCATAGACCACCTGCGTCTCGGTTCCCTCGGCGGTGAAACTCTGTCCCTCCAAGAAGACCGCGGAGCCGTAAGCGTTGTCGCCCGCATTGGAGATGGCCAATTTGATGTGATAAAAACGGCACGGCACCACACTGAAACTCGCCGTGAAAGGCCCCACACAGGCATCGTACTGGATGTTGTTGGAATAGTCGGGCGTCGCGTGATAGTACTGGGAATAGGAGTAGTCGTTCACGTTGTCGATGGAGACCGGCAAGTTGGTGTTGGGGATCAATGCGACATTGGTCGTCTGGTTCGTGGTCAAATCGGTGACGAAGAAGCCGAATACATCGTTGTAACCAAGCCCCACGAATTCCGGGTACTCTTCAGAGGCGAAAATGTAGTTGAAGGAGACGTGGTCGGAAGTGGTCATAAAGTCGAACTCCAGCACTGCCGGATTGTAGAGGTCATCGTAGATGAGATTTTGCAGCTCATTACAGGTCACGCTGTTGGAAATGGCAGATTCATCTCCATCACTGTCGTTGGGACCCATAGCCACACTCACGTCACCCGTGGCGATGATCAGTCCGTTGGAGAAACTGAGGGTGGGAAAGACAGCCGGGTTGTTGGTGAAAACACCCAATTGTCCGCCCGTAGTGGCATTGAGGGTTGTGGAGATATTGTTGAATGTGACGTTGGAAATCGAAACCCCCGAACCCACCAGGGTGTTACGCACAATGTCCTCCGGCGTACGGCCGGAAGAGGACGTCGTCACAACTTGCGCCAACATTGCGTTCATCAGCAGAATTTGAAGCAACGATATAACAATCAGATATTTACGCAACATTTTCTTCCTTGTATAGAGTGGTTGATTTTTCTTTTTTAATATGTTTACCTATTTTATCTACAAAAAGTTACTGAAAATGTCGCCCAAACCGAAAAAAAAACTATTTTTGCATTTTATTACCAAACAAAAATATTTCATAATTCCCCATTTTATGACAAAATTACTTTCCAAAACCATTCTCCTGCTGACGCTGCTTGTTTTTTGCGTCAATGCTTCCGCACAAGATATTTACTGGGTATTCTTCACTGATAAGGCCAACACCGAATTCAATCCCTACGCCTACTTCGACGAGAAGGCGATTGCGCGTCGAGCCGCTCACGGCGTGTCGTTGTACGACCTGTCCGACTACCCGCTCAATGCGGAGTACGTGCAGTCGGTGTCGGCGCTGTCGGAAGAGGTGATCGGCGAAAGCAGGTGGTTTAACGCACTGGCTGTAAGTACTTTCCAAATCGAAGAGATTGAACGGATGCCGTTTGTGATGCAGGTGCGCCCGGTGGAATTGCACGCGCACATAGCCCATGCCGACATCGACTTCTCCCCCGCCGACAGCGACACCGTAAGACCTGCGCACCAGTTGCGGATGATGCAGGGCGAGCAGTTCGACTCCGCCGGCATCAACGGCAAGGGCATCCGCATCGCCGTTTTCGACGCCGGCTTTCCGATGGTCGATAAGCACCCGGCCTTCCAGCACCTGCGCGACAACCATCAAATCATCCAGACCTACAACTTCCCGTTAAGGCAGAAAAACGTATATGGCTGGAACTCGCACGGCACGATGGTGTTGAGTTGCATTGCCGGCTATGATACAAAAGGCGAGATGCTGGGGTTAGCCACCGGCGCCGAGTTTCTGCTGGCGCGCACCGAGACCGCCATGGAGCGGCACCGTGAGGAGGTGTGGTGGATGATGGCGATGGAGTGGGCCGACCGCAACGGCGCCGACATCATCAGCAGTTCGCTCGGCTACGGCAAGGAACTGTACAAGTCCGAGGAGATGGACGGCACTTCGCTGGTGGCGCGGGCGGCCAACATGGCGGCATCCAAGGGCATGCTCGTCTGCAACGCCATGGGCAACGAAGGCGACGACCCTGCCTGGAGCACCCTCGTCACTCCCGCTGACGCCGACAGCGTACTCTCTGTAGGTGCCGTCGAGGCCTACGGGAAATTTCCCGATCCCACTTACTTCACCTCTCCCGGTCCGACCGCCGACGGCCGCCGCAAACCCAACGTCTGCGCCATCGGAGAGTGGGTGAGCGTCGCCAACCCGTCCAAAAAAAGACCTTACATCTATTCTGCCGCCGGCACCTCCTTCTCCACGCCGCTCGTTGCCGGCTTCGCCGCCTGCGCCTGGCAAGCCCATCGTGAACTCACCAACATGCAACTCTTCGAAGAGATCGAACGCTCCGGCGATCTCTATCCCTATTACGACTACTTCCGCGGCTACGGCATCCCACAAGCCAGTTATTTTCTGAAAGATAAGAAAGAACCTGCCGAAGAACTTCCCTTCACCTTCTACGAAGACTCCACCAGCATCTACATCGTCCTCCCCAAAGAGAAAATAAAATACAGGGAAAAAATATGGATGCACATCGCCGATAAAGACGGAAAATTGCTCTGGAGCAATTCCTTTTTCACAGATCTTCTCTACCCCTTTTCATACATTATCGAATCCAAGATAGAATCCGACACGGTATCCGTCACAGATACCGATTCCTTATCCAATGTCATTACCATCGATAAAAAACCTGAATTTCTGGGACAGACGTTGCGTGTCAAATACCTGGAATACAGCGATGAATACATCATTGGTTCCGAGATGGGAAAGGGAGTTCCCGACAGCATACAGGGGGTCCACCTGACAGAGTTGGTTTGTTCTTCCGCGAAGATAGCAAAGCAGTCCAAATTCGCCGTATGGCAGTACCTCTCCTGGGGCTTTGCGGTGCCCTCCAACCCATCCGACGAGTGGCAGACGGTCAACTACGGCAAATCGGAGAGTGTGTTTGCGGGATTGCGTTTCATGGGGAATCTCTGCAAGTGGTACTCATTGGGCGGCGCGGTGGAGATCGGGGCGCATTGGTACAACCTGTCCGACCCGGTGATCCATCTGCTCGACAAGTACGGCGACGACTTCATCACTGCGGACCGCCTGCGGAAGTGCAACGTGCGGGTGAGTCAGATCAACCTCGAGTTCCTGCACCGCTTCCGGATCGTGCGGGGAGGGCTGGGTCGCGAAGGGTTTTTCTTCGAAGCCGGCATCTTCGGCGGCTGGGACTTCTGGTACCGCCAGCGCATCTCCACCACCGACCATCTGGTGGTCAAGCAGCGGGTGCCCAAGAATGTACGTCCCTACTTCCACTGGGGTGTGCGGGCGCGCTTTGGCTATGACCTTATCGCCGTGTTCGCGGAGTACCGCCTCAGCCGACTCTTCGGCAAGGGCAAACTTTCCGTACAACCGGATTTTCCCAAGCTGGAGGTCGGCCTGCAATTCAGCTTCCCCTACCGGCGGTAAAATAAAAAGGAGGTGCCCGTCGTTTATATTATTGTATCTTTCAAAAATTTTATAATCTTATGAATATGAAAAAGTTACTGTTTATTCTGGCGCTTTGCCTCGGATTGGTCCTTCCGATGAGTGCCCAGAAACACTTCACCGCCACGCTGACGGAGGCCACCGTCTATCTGCACGGCGCATCGCTCACCCACACCGCCAAGGCCACGCTCAAAAGCGGAAGCCAAGAGGTGATCATCGAGGGTTTAAGCCCACAGATTGAACTCAACAGTCTGAAAGTGAGCGCCAACGGCGTGCTCATTTCGGGCACCGAGTTCCGGGTGGACTACATCACCCCGCGCGAGAAGAGTCAGTACATCCAGAAGCTGAACGACTCGCTGAAACTCTACAAAGAGCAACTGCAGTCGGCCCGCGACGAATTAGCCACCCACCAGCAGATGCTGAAATTAGTGACCGACGGCACTTACAACAACATGCAACAGAAAGACAAAGCCGCCACCATCGCTGACATCAACGCCAACATGGAACTTTACCAGGCCAAGGCCACCGCACTGAAGAAGAGCATCTACCAAGACCAGCAGCTGGTGAACAAGTTGCAGGAGACCGTAACCCGCCTGCAACAGCAGATCCAACAGGATTCCGATGAAAACGCCCACGCCACGGGCATCCTCTGTCTCTCCACGAGCGTGCCCAAGGATGTCACCACCACCTTCACCATCACCTATTTCACCAACCAGGCGCAGTGGATTCCCTGCTACGAGGTCAACATCCCGTCGATGGCGGAGACCATCTCCTTGCAGGCGAAGGCGAAGGTGCAGCAGGTCACCGGGCTCGACTGGACCAACGTGCGGCTCACCCTCTCCAACGGCACCCCCAACCGCTACTCCGTCGCCCCCGTCTTCACCACCTGGTTCCTCCGCTTCCAGGCCTATGGGTACAGAGGCAACAGAGTGGCGTATGAATCCAATGTGATGGCCCCCGCCAAGGCCCAAGTCTCCGACGCAAGCGGAATCGAGACTGTGGATGCCGAAGAGGCCAACAATGTCATCCAACTAAGCATGGACGACTACGTGGAGGTGGATGCGCAGGACATCCACGTCACCTACAGCATCGCCATCCCTTACGACATCCCGGGCAACGGCCAACCCAAACTCATCGATCTCAAGGCCTACGACATCAAGTCCGAGTTCAAGTACTACAGCATCCCGAAACTGTCGGACGAGACCTACCTCATCGCCATCCTGTCGGACTACGAGCAATACAACCTGCTGCCAGGCGAAGCCACAATCACCTACAACAGCACCTACGTCGGCAAGACCTTCCTCCACCCGAACGACACCAAGAGCCAGATCACGCTCACCCTCACCACCGAGCCGCGCATGGCCGTCAAGCGTGAGAAACAGCGCGACTACTGCGAAACCAAACACGTAGGCAATACCACCACCATCACGCAATCGTACCTCATCACCGTGAAGAACAACCTCAACCGTGCCGCCAAACTCACCCTCAAGGACCAATATCCCATCTCATCCAACAAGGACATCGAGGTGCGGGATGTGACCGCCAAACCCGCCGCTACAACCAACAACAGCGAGATCGGCGTAATCACGTGGGATGTGGAACTGCAACCCGGAGAGAGCCGCACCTTCACCATCTCCTACAGCGTGAAATATCCGAAGGACAAAAATTTGAACTACAATTTCTAAATAAATTCCAACAGAATTTTGTAACTTTGCGGCGCGTTTATCGTGGCGCAAAGTTTTTTTTTGCGGTTTGAAATCAACATTTTAGAAAATAAAAGATGAAAAAGTTAGTCGTTTTGTCGGGCGCTGGCGTGAGTGCGGAGAGCGGAATCAAGACCTTCCGCGACAGCGATGGGTTGTGGGAGAATTACAACGTGCAAGAGGTCGCCACCATTGAAGGGTGGTACGAAAATCCCCAATTGATGGTGCAGTTCTACAACGAGCGCCGTCGTCAGTTGAAGACCGCCGAGCCGAACGAAGCCCACAAGATCATTGGGGAGTTGGAGAAGTATTTCGATGTGACCGTAGTGACGCAGAATGTAGATAACCTGCACGAACGCGGCGGATCCTCGCACGTCATCCACCTGCACGGCGAGTTGACGAAAGTGTGCAGCGAGCGCGGCAAGCGGTACGTGGAAGATATTGGTTATGAGGAATATGAGTACGGTCGAAAGAGTCCCGACGGGGGCATGACCCGTCCGTTCATCGTCTGGTTCGGTGAAGAAGTCCCGTTGTTGGCTGACGCCGCCGCGGAAGTCGAGAAGGCCGACATCTTGGTTATCATCGGCACGTCGCTGAACGTCTATCCTGCGGCCGGACTGATCTACTACGCCCGCCCCGACTGCCCCATCTACCTCATCGATCCAAAGGAAGTACAGCCCGTGACACGCCGCGTGGAGTTCATCCGCGAGAAGGCGACGGTGGGCATGAAGATACTGAAAGAGAAGTTATTACAATGCAAGTAAGACTATTGGGAACCGGCACATCGCAGGGCGTGCCCATCATCGGGTGTCGCTGCCCTGTCTGCACGAGCGATGACCCGCGCGACCATCGGCTGCGCACCTCCGCCTTGGTGATCGTCGATGGCGTTCACATCCTCATCGACGCCGGCCCCGACCTGCGCCAGCAGATGCTGCGGTGCGGCAATACCCGCCTCGACGCCCTGCTGCTCACCCACGAGCATAAGGATCACACTGGCGGCATCGACGACGTGCGGCCCATCAACTTCCTGATGAAGCAGACTCTCAACATCTACGGGCAACCCCGCGTGATGCGCGCCATCCAGCACGACTACGCCTACGCCTTCGCCGAGCATAAGTACCCAGGCGCGCCTGCCCTCGCCGTCAACCCCGTGCAGCCCGAGCCCTTCACGGTCAAAGGCATCACCATCACCCCCATCCGGGTGCGCCACATGACCCTTCCCATCTTCGGCTACCGCATCCGCGACTTCGCCTACATCACCGACGGCAGTTTCATCTCCGACACCGAAAAGAAAAAACTGTTGGGATTGAAAATTCTCGTTATCAACGCTTTAAGAAGGGAAGAGCACTACTCGCACTTCAATCTGGCGCAAGCGTTGGCCATCATCCAGGAGGTGAAGCCCGAGCGTGCCTTTTTGACCCACGTCAGCCACCACATCGGCAAATATGCAGATGAATCGCCCCTGCTTCCGAAAAATGTGGACTACGGCATCGACAATGAGGTGATTGAGATTGCAGATGATTGATTTTCAGCATTTTATTTTTTTAATATAGATACAATTTCAAATCATAGAGTCGCGTTTCATTTTAAACTAAAAATTTTTTCAACCATGTCAAACGTACACAAAATCGTCATCAGCTGCATTCTCGGGCTGTGCTTCGTCGGGGCCTTCCTGGCTCTCGGATTGTCATTCTACCACACCAAGTCGCCCGTCCGCACCGTTTCGGTGGTCGGCTTGGCCGAAAAGGACTTTTCGTCCGACCTCATCGTTCAGACCTTCGACTTCTCCATTTTGGATATGGACATGAAGGCCGGTTACGAGAAAATCAAGAAAGAGAAAGAGATTGTAAAGAAATTCTTAGAGGATAACGGCATTGACATGAAAGACGTCACCTTCAAGACGGTCTCCACGAACCGCGAGGAGGAGTACGTTTACGATCGCGCCACAGAACGCAGTCATTATGAGTTCGTGGGCTATCGCATGAGACAGACCGTACGCATCGAGTCGAAAGAGATCGATAAGGTGGAGAAGTTGAACCTGGCCGAGTTGTTGAGCGAGGACATCAACATCAGCATCAACGATCCTTCCTACTATTACACCAAGTTGGCCGACCTGAAGATCCAGATGTTGGCGGATGCCACCAAGGATGCCAAGAACCGTGCGGAGACCATCGTGAAGAACGCCGGCGGACACTTAGGCGGCCTGAAAAGCAGCAACATGGGTGTCTTCCAGATCACCTCGCCCAACTCCAACAACGAGGACTACGACTGGGGCGGTGCCTTCAACACCTGGTCGAGAAACAAGCGCGTGAGCATCACGATGCGTTTGACCTATTACGTGAAATAAACGTATAAGTGTTTTTTGTTAATGAAAAAGGCGGGTCGGTTTTCCGATCCGCCTTTTGTTTTTGCCTTGAAACAAGCGCGTTGCGACTATTCGGCCTCAAGGATTTCAATCACCTTGATGGCGCATTCGCTGATGATGCTGCCGGGGCCGAAGATGGCGGCTGCGCCGGCCTTGTAGAGGAAGTCGTAGTCCTGGGGCGGGATGACGCCGCCGACGACGACGATGATGTCCTCACGGCCGAGTTTTTTCAGTTCCTCGATCACCTGGGGGACGAGGGTCTTGTGACCTGCGGCGAGGGAGGAGACGCCGAGCACGTGGACGTCGTTTTCGACGGCCTGCTTGGCGGCTTCGGCCGGGGTCTGGAAAAGCGGGCCCATATCAACGTCAAAGCCGATGTCGGCGTAGCCGGTGGAGACCACCTTGGCGCCGCGGTCGTGACCGTCCTGACCCATTTTGGCAATCATGATACGAGGGCGACGGCCCTCTCTCTTGGCGAACGCCTCGGTCATGGCGCAGGCCTTCTTAAAGGAATCGTTTTCTTTTTGTTCTGAACTATACACGCCGGTAATAAGATTGATTTTCGCTTTGTAGCGGCCAAAGACCTTTTCCATGGCCATGGAGATCTCGCCGAGGGAGGCGCGCTTGCGGGCGGCGTCGAGGGAGAGGGCGAGCAGGTTGCCCTTGCCGGTCTTGGCGCACTCGGTGATGGCGTCGAGGGCGGCTTCCACCTCCGCGGCGTTGCGGTTGGCACGCAGTTCCTGCAAACGGCGGATCTGCGCCTCGCGCACCACCGTGTTATCGACCTCCAACGTCTCGATCGGATCCTCTTTCTCCAAACGGTATTTGTTGATGCCGACGATGCACTCGGTGCCAGAGTCGATACGCGCCTGTTTGCGAGCGGAGGCCTCTTCGATACGCATCTTCGGGATGCCAGTCTCAATGGCCTTGGCCATGCCGCCAAGCGACTCGACCTCCTGGATGTGCTTCCAGGCGCGGTGGGCCAACTCGTTGGTGAGCGTCTCCACATAGTAGGAACCGGCCCACGGGTCAACCGACTTGCAGATCTTGGTCTCCTCCTGGATGTAAATCTGCGTGTTACGCGCGATACGGGCGGAGAAGTCGGTAGGCAGTGCGATGGCTTCGTCGAGGGCGTTGGTATGGAGCGACTGGGTGTGGCCGAGGGCGGCGCCCATGGCCTCCACGCAGGTGCGGGTGACATTGTTGAAGGGGTCCTGCTCGGTGAGCGACCAGCCAGAAGTCTGGCTGTGCGTACGCAAAGCCAGCGACTTGGGATTCTGCGGGTTGAACTGACGCACGATCTTCGCCCACAACATACGGGCGGCGCGCATCTTGGCAATCTCCATGAAGTGGTTCATGCCGACACCCCAGAAGAAGGAGAGACGCGGAGCGAAGTCGTCGATGCTCATGCCCGCATTGATGCCGGCGCGGAGGTACTCCAGACCGTCGGCCAGCGTGTAGGCCAACTCAATGTCGGCGGTGGCGCCCGCCTCCTGCATGTGGTAGCCGGAGATGGATATCGAGTTGAACTTCGGCATGTTCTTCGAGGTGAACTCGAAGATGTCGGCGATGATCTTCATCGACGGCAGCGGCGGGTAGATGTAGGTGTTACGCACCATGAACTCCTTGAGGATGTCGTTCTGGATGGTGCCCGTGAGCTTCTCCATCGGCACGCCCTGCTCCTCGGCGGCGAGGATGTAGAAGGCGAGGATCGGCATCACGGCGCCGTTCATAGTCATGGAAACCGACATCTTGTCGAGCGGAATCTGGTTGAACAGAATCTTCATGTCGAGGATGGAATCCACGGCGACGCCGGCTTTACCCACATCGCCCACGACGCGCTCGTGGTCGGAGTCGTACCCGCGGTGAGTGGCTAAGTCGAACGCAATGGAGAGTCCCTTCTGACCGGCCGCCAAGTTGCGACGGTAGAATGCGTTGGACTCCTCGGCGGTAGAGAAACCCGCGTACTGGCGGATGGTCCACGGCTTGTTGACGTACATGGTGGAGTAGGGACCACGCAGGAACGGCGGCAGGCCGGCGGCGTAGTTCAGGTGCTCCATCCCCTCAAGGTCATCCTTTCCATATACCGGCTTGCAGGGAATCTGCTCCGCCGTGATGCGGTTGGCCTCAATGTGGTTGGCTTGCGACCACTCCCGAAAATCTTGCTGCGTTTTCGGTGCGGTTCTGTGACTTACTTGACTGAAATCAGGACGCATATCGCTTTTTTGATTTGTTTTTTATTCTAAAAATAGAGTCGGCAAAAATACAACTAAATTGGGAGATAGCAATCAAAAATCAATCTAAATTATCACGAATGGCGATGAGTTTCTCTTTGATTTTCTGCAAAGTGGCCACGGCCTGCGCCTGCGTAGCGTGTTTGCCGAACTCCCGCTTCAGGATCTCCTTCGCCCCTTGCAGCGTATATCCCTGCACTTTGGTGAGGTTGTAGATGGTCTGGATGGTCTCTATATCTTTTTGAGTGAAATAACGATCGCCCTTCTTGTTCTTATAGGGTTTGATTTGCGGAAACTCTTTTTCCCAATACCTTAACAACGAGGCATTTACATTGAACATGCGTGCCGTTTCCGTGATGCTGTAATAGGGCTTGTCGAGTTCCATGTCCATTATTTTTTGGTGACGATGGCCTCCTTGCCGTCGAAATTGACCCAATAGGTGCCCTTGGGCAGGTCGGAGACGTCGATTTTCTTGGCAGTGCCGCGCTTGAGAAAGGCGCCGTTGTTGTCGTAGAGTTCGTAGTGCGTCACCGCGGTGAACTCGATGGCATCCTTTACGCGGTCGGTGAGCAGCAGCACCTTGAGGTTGGGACTTTTCAACTTGATAGTGGTCGAGGCGAGTTCATTGCCCGACGGAGCGCTCTGCACGATGCGGAACATGTTCATTCCCGTAATCATCACGGGAAGAAAATTTTCGGCAATCATTTCGCTCGGCTTTCCCAACTTCTTGATTGTAATCCATTTACCATAAAGAAGCTGCTCCAACCGATAGGTGCACTCGGCGTCCAGATCGGCATCAGACCACTCCAGCATCTTCGTCTTTTTATTATAGATAAAGGAAGGGAGAGGGAACGTCGATTCCTGCACAAGACTCTCGGCATTAACGATAACCGGCTGTGTGTTAGGAAGATGCGATACCTTTACAAAAACAAATTCATTGGGTGCGATGGAAGAGAGGTCGATCTCGAAGGCGTTGGATTCGTGGTTGAAAGCGTACGGCGTGCCGTTGACGGTGACCTCTTGCACGCTGAAGACGCCGTTCTGCGACGGGTTGAGCACATAGACGTTTTCGCCCGTGTAGCGCCCCCAGGCCGACACATCTTCCAAAGCGGGCGTTTCGGCATCCTGGCTCCAAGCGGCCAGATTCAACAGTAGCAAGAGTGGTGTCAGAAATCGTTTCATGGCTAATTTTTCAGTCTAAGATTCAAGGTATTCACAAAATCCACGATGTCGGGATTCTGTTGCCGCAGCACTTCGAGTTTGTCGTGTTCGTCGAGGATGAACTTCTTGGCTTCGCTGGCGGCGTCGATCTGCGGGATGACGTCGGCGATGCTTTCGCTGAAGTGGTTGCGCAGGTACTGGAGGACGGCGGGCTTTTTCATGGCGAAGTCGTCCATTTGCAGGTCGTTGCGGAGGGCGACATACACGGTATTGTCGCGCAGATCCACGGGGTAATGCTTGAGGGGAGTATGAAGCGTGGGTACCTTCTCGAAGATGGTGTCTATCATTGCATTCCAGCACTTTTGGAAGTCGTCGGGCAGGTCGGCGGATGGCGCAACGGGCGGCTGCGACGCAGGAGCCGGTTGCGGCGTCGGTTCGGGCTGCGGCGCCTGTTCTGGTTGCGGTGCCGGTTCTGGTTGCGGTGCCGGTTCTGGTTGCGGCGCCGGTTCAGGTTGCGGCGGTTCGGCAGCGGGGACGGGGTTCGCGGGGAGTTCCGCGGGGTGACTTGCGGGCGTCGCCGGCGGTTCGGCGACGGACGGCGGAGTTTCAACGGGGGCGGCAGGCGCCTCCGGGCGGGGCACATCCCGAACCAAATCCTTGATGGAAGGACTGCGGGAAACGATGGATTCCGGTGCCACGAAAGGTTGGTTGGTTTTCACCGGTGCACGCATGTCGGCTACACTTTGTGCCGTTGCGGCGGGACTTGGATTTTTAGCACTCCCGTGATTGCCTAGCGACGGTCGCCGGAGCGCCCTTCTTCTGCTTGACCCAGACATAGTTGGCGTTGATCTGCATGAGGCAGATCTCAACCAGCAGACGCTTGTTGTTGGCGGTCTTGTAGTTGAAGTCGCACTGGCTGGTCAACTCCAAGGCGCGCATAAGCAGCATCTTGTCGATGCGCTGGGCTTGTTCTTTATAACGGTTGCGGATGGACTCGGAGGCGTCCATCAGTTGGGTAGTGCTGGGGTTCTGCGCCATCAGCAGGTTGCGGAAGTGGGAGGCGAGGCCACCGATGAAGTTCTGCCCGTCGAAGCCCTTGGACAGGATCTCGTCGAGCAGCAGCATGGAGGCGGTGCTGTCGTCGCTGAAGAGGTAATCGACCATCTTGAAGTAGTTGTCAACGTCAAGGACGTTGAGGTTGGCGATGGCGGATTGGTAGGTGATCTCGTTGCCGGAGAAGCTGACGAGTTGGTCGAAGATGGAGAGTGCATCGCGGAGGGCGCCGTCGGCCTTGGTGGCGACGATGCGCAGGGCCTCTTCCTCGGCCTTGACGTTCTCCTTGGCGGCCACATATTGCAGGTGCTTGACGATGTCAATTTCTCTAATACGCTTGAAATCATACACTTGACATCTCGACAGGATGGTCGGGATAATCTTATGCTTTTCGGTGGTGGCCATGATGAACTTGGCGTACGCGGGTGGTTCCTCGAGGGTTTTGAGGAAGGCGTTGAAGGCCGCGGATGAGAGCATGTGGACCTCGTCGATGATATAGACCTTGAACTTGGCGTTGCCGGCGGGGGCGATGCGCACCTGATCGACGAGGGCGCGGATGTCCTCCACGGAGTTGTTGGAGGCAGCGTCGAGTTCATAGACGTTGAAGGAGGCCGACTCGTTGAAGGCCTTGCAGGAGTCGCACTCGTTGCAGGGTTCGAAATCCTCGGTGAGGTGGTCGCAGTTGAGCGCCTTGGCAAAGATGCGGGCGCAGGTGGTCTTGCCCACGCCACGCGGACCGCAGAAGAGGAACGCCTGCGCCACCTGGTGTGTCTTGATGGCGTTCTTCAACGTTGAGGTGATGTGCTCTTGCCCCACCACGGAGTTGAAGGTTGACGGTCGGTACTTTCGGGCCGATACGATGAAATTATCCATTAGTTTCCTATTGTTTTTTTACATACAAACGAATGTGCAAAGATAGCAATTTTTCCTTTCCTGCGGAAAAAATCCGATGAAAATTTTCAATATTTGCACGACAAGACGTTAGTCGCCGAAGGAGATGCCGACGCCGCGGGCGGTGCGGACGAGGTCGCTGGTGGCGGGCTTCACGAAGTTGGGCGTCTCGAGGGCTTTTTCCAAAGAGACATAGGAGATCTTGGGGTGGTTATAGACGACCATGTTGCCGTACTTCTCCTCCTTGACGAGTTCAACGGCCTTGACGCCGAACTCGGTGGCGAGCACGCGGTCGTAGGCGATGGGGGTGCCGCCGCGCTGCAGATGTCCGAGCACGGTGACGCGGATGTCGTGTTCCACGCCAAGGGACTCGAGTTCGCTCTTGAGTTTCTCGCCGACGCCGCCGAGTTTGATGTGCTGGTCGCCGACGGCGGTGGGAGCCACGCCGGTCACCTTGCCGTCGAGCGACTTGGCGCCTTCGGCGATGACGATGTTGCAGAAGCCGTAGTTGTTCTGATAGCGCGAGGCGATCTTGTTGGCGATGATGCGCGGGTCGTACGGGATTTCGGGGATGATGCACACTTCCGCGCCGCCGGCGATGGCGGTGTTGAGGGCGATCCACCCGGCGTCGCGGCCCATCACCTCCATGATGAAGACGCGGTTGTGGCTGGAGGCCGTCGTCACCAACTTGTCGAACGCTTCCGTGGCGATCTCCACCGCGGTCTGGAAGCCGAAGGTGAAGTCGGTGCAGGAGAGGTCGTTGTCGATGGTCTTGGGCACGCCCACCACGTTGAACCCCATCTTGGCCAATTGGAGGGAGATGCGCTGCGAGCCGTCGCCGCCGATGTTGATGATGGCGTCGAAGCCCATCTCATCGAAGCGCTGTTTCATCAATGCGGATCGGTCTTCCACAATCCAACTGCCGTCGGGCTGGCGGACGGGGAAGCGGAATGGACCGCCGCGGTTAGTAGTCTTGATGATGGTTCCGCCCTGCACGTGGATGCCGGCGACGTCGCTCTCGGTGAGGCGGCGGATGTCGATGTTGTCACGCAAAATGCCGTTGAAGGACTCCACGCAGCCATACACCTTCATGTCGGGCTCCTGCGCGGCGCGCTTCACAATGCCACGGATGACGGCGTTCAAGCCGGGGCAGTCGCCGCCGCCGGTGGCTACTAAAATTTTCTTTCCCATAGTCTATTCTTTGTCGATATGTACTGTCATTTGGTTGAACGGAATCTCGATGCCGTTCTTGCCGAGGGTTTCATAAACGCCCTGCGTCAAGGTGAACTTGACATCCCAATAGTCGCTTGAAGCGGCCCAGACGCGCAGTTCCAGGTTGACGGCGCTGTCGCCCAAGTTGACGGCGACGACTTCGGTGGGCATGTTCTCTCCCTGCAGCACCTTGGGGGTGGTGGCGGCCAGTTGCAGCAACGCCGCACGTGCCTTGCCAACATCTTCTCCGTAGGCGATGCCCACCGCAATATCCACACGGCGCTTGCCCGAACGGGTGTAGTTCGTCAAAGTGTTGGTGGCCAACTGGGTGTTGGGCATCACCACCGTCTTACAGTCCGGTGTGAGCAAGACCGTATTGAAGATCTGGATCTCCTTCACTGACCCTTCGATGTCGCCCTGTTGGATATAATCGCCGACCTTGAACGGTCTGAGCGTCAGGATGATGACTCCGCCCGCGAAATTCTGCAACGTGCCTTGCAGCGCCATGCCGACCGCCAATCCGGCAGCACCGAGGATGGCGATGAACGAGGTCATCTGGATGCCGATCATGCCCGCCACCGTGATGATGAGCAGGGTCTTCAAGACTGCATCAATGATGGAGCAAAGAAAGGATTGCAGGGACTGGTCCAAGTTCCTGCGGGCAAAGACCTTCTGCAACAACGTCTTCACCCATTTGACAAGTTTCCAACCGATCCACAGCACCAGCAATGCCACGAGGATCTTGGGGATGTTTTGAAAAAGAACATCCGTACAGAACGTTTTGAATGCACTGAGCAATTGAGAACCTTCTTCTTTCATATCCTTAATTGTTTTAGATTGATTATCAAGATCAAAAAACGACACTGACGAATTGCAAAAGTACATCTTTTTTTTCAGAAAATAGAGGTTCAACTAAATTTCAATTCAAGAAAATCGCGTACCTTTGCCGCCGATAATTACCACGAGAATGAAACGTATTCTTCTTTTGTCTTGTCTGCTAACGTGTCTTACGGTCTCCACTACCTTCGCGCAGGGAAAGACGGATATTGAACTTACTGGAAATCAGGTTGATACATCCACGCAGATGGTTTGGGGCAGTGCCTCTTTCGGCTGTCAATGGCCCTTGGGGACGCTTCGTGAGACCTTCAAAGTGAACATGGACTTCGGGGTATCGCTGACCTACAAAACGGCCATCAACTGGACCATCAGCGCCGACTTCAACTACCGTTTCGGCTCCAAACTCCGCGATCAGGCGGCTGTTGTCGGGCCGTACATGCTCACTTCCAACGGCGACCTTATCGACGGCAACGGCATGCAGGCCACCATCCACTTCGAGGGCCGCTACTGGAACATCGGGCTGAGCGCGGGCAAGATCTTACCCCTCGGCAAATGGCGCAACTCCGGCTTCTGGCTCAAACTCGGCGTCGGGTATGTGGAGCACAAGATCCGCATCAACGACTTCGACAACCAGATCCCGCAACTCGCCGGCGACTACCGCAAGGGCTACGACCAGTATTGCCAAGGCGTCTATCTGTCGCAATTCATCGGCTATCTCTTCATGCGCAAGGTGCGTGTGGCCAGCTTCTACGTCGGCATCGACATCACCGAGATCTGGTCCCGCAGCGGGCGCAACTACAATCTCGCCCTAATGGCCAAAGACGACAGCCACAAGTTCAGCGTTCTCATCGGCCCGAAAATCGGCTGGATCGTTCCCCTTTACGAGAAACGCAAGATTCAAACCCTATACCGTTATTGACAGGCCCCGCGCCTTTTTTTGAGCACATCACATGCGATTTTTCTACACCATCTTCATCCACCTATACAACGCCGGCATTGCGGTGGCTGCTCTTTTCAACTTGAAAGCCAAGCAGTTGCATCGCGGTCGCAAGCAGACGTGGGAGATCTTGGAAAGTGCGTGCAAGGATAAAAAGATCGTGTGGTTCCACGCCGCTTCGCTCGGCGAATACGAACAGGGGCGTCCCCTGATCGAACGGCTGCACCAACGCCATCCCGAACTCACCTTTCTGGTCACCTTCTTCTCCCCTTCCGGCTATGAAGTGAAGAAGAACGCGAAGGAGATCGACATCGCCTGCTATCTGCCCGCCGACACTCCGCGCAACGTGCGGCGCTTTCTCGACATTGTCCATCCCCAGGCCGCCTATTTCGTCAAATACGAGTATTGGTACAACTTTATCGACGGCATCACGCGCCGCCGGATTCCCCTTTACTATGTCTCCGCCATCTTCCGGCCGTCGCAATACTTTTTCAAGCCCGTCGGCCGCTGGTTCGCCCGCCAACTGCAATGCTGCACCCACTTTTTCGTGCAGGACAGCCGCTCGGCAGACCTTTTGCAAAGTATTGGAATCAAACAAGTTACCATTACCGGCGACACTCGCTACGACCGCGTTTATGCCATCGCGCAGCAGAACGCACGCCTTGATTTCGTGGAGTCGTTCAAAGGCGACGCCCAGTTGCTCGTCGTCGGCAGTAGTTGGCCTCACGACGAACAGGCCATCGCGCAGGTCTTTCCTACCCTGCAACGCTCTTACAAATTGCTGCTCGCCCCGCACCTGATCGATGAAGGGCACATTACGGATATTCTGGCACGTTTTTCCGACTACAAAACCATCCGCTACACCCAGCGCGAAGGCCACGATCTTTCTGAATACCAAATTCTTATCGTTGACGCCATCGGGTTGTTGAGCAAGATCTACCGTTACGCCGACGTAGCGATGGTGGGCGGCGGGTTCGCCACAGGGTTGCACAACACGTTGGAAGCCGCCGTCTTCGGCATCCCCGTCATCTTCGGACCACAGTATCAGAAGTTTGCCGAAGCCGTCGGCTTGGTGAACCGCGGCGGCGCCTTCCCTGTCCGCAACGCCGACGAACTACGCGAACTGATGCAGCGTTTCGAGAACGACCCGGACTTCTACCGGCTGACCTGCCAAACCTGTGCCACCTTTGTGGAAGAAAATCTGGGTGCGTGCGATAAAATTCTTGAAAATCAATAATTCACAAATATTTTTACAATGAAAAAAAACATCTTCACCTTTGTCAGTCTGTTTGTGATGGGCATGGCCACCCTGATGGCGGCGCCGGTCGATACCGCCTTGGTTCGGCAGGCGGCGGGCAATTTCCTGACGCAGCGCGACGGCGTGCGTCAGGCGGCCCCGATGCAGTTGGCCTACCAACTTGACGGCAGCACGCAACAGCCCTGCGTATATGTTTACAACCGCGTCGGCGGCGGCTATGTGGTCATGGCGGCCGATGACCAGGTGCGTCCCGTGCTGGGTTACAGTCTCGACGGCGCCTTCGACGCTGCCACCGCCCCCGCCAACCTGCTGGCATGGTTAGAGAGTTACCGCACCGCCGTAGAGGATCTCTCCGCGGGCACACGCGCCTACCCTTCGATGGCGGCGGCATGGCATGCGTTGCTGGAGGGTACCGCCCCCGCCGGCAGTCGCGATGTGGTGGTGGAGCCGTTGCTCGTAACCACCTGGAATCAAAGTCCTTACTACAACCGTCTCTGTCCCGGCTCCGGCAGCAACAAGGCCATCACGGGCTGTGTGGCCACGGCCATGGGACAGATCATGCGCTACTGGCAGTGGCCGGCCCAAGGCAACGGCCAGCACTCCTACGTGGCCAACTACAGCGACTACGGTTATGGCGACTACGGCACGCTGGAGGTCGATTACTCCGCTGCCACCTACGACTACACCCTGATGCCGGCGTTGCTGAACAGCAGCACCCCCATTGATCAGGTGAACGAGGTGGCCAAGTTGCTGTACCACTGCGGTGTGAGCGTGAACATGATGTACTCTCCTTCGGCCAGCGGCGCAAACAGCGAGAACGTGCCCAACGCCATGCGGCGTTATTTCGGCTACGGCCCCTGCACCTTCAACTACAAGGGGAGCAACGAAACCGCCTGGATCAACGCGCTGAAGGGTGAGTTGAATGCCGAACGGCCCGTTTACTACAGCGGCAGCGGCGACGACGGCGGTCATGCCTTCGTGTGCGACGGCTACGACGAGGACAACTTCTTCCACTTCAACTGGGGGTGGCAAGGGAGCCACAACGGCTACTTCGCCGTCTCCGACCTGAACCCGGGGAGTTACGTCTTCAACACCTACCAGGGCGGCATCTTCGGACTGGAGCCGGATCCCTGCTATCCCTATCCCGAGATCGCCATCAGCGGCAACACAGTGATGGCCGACGAGAACAGCAGCGTCACGCTGACGGCTCCGGCCGGCGCGAGCTATGCGTGGAGCACGGGCGAGCACACCCAGTCGATCACGGTGGCGCCGAGCGTTCCGAAATACTACACCGTGACGGTCACTGACGAGGGCGGGTGCGCCAACACCGCTTCCACCTGGGTGACCTTCGCCGACGGCTGCGAGATCACCTTCCATCTTCACGACAGTTACGGCGACGGCTGGCAGGGATGCCACATCAAGGTCTTCAACCGGGTCGTCAAGATCGCGGAGGTGACGTTGGAGGAGGGTGCCGACATCGACATCACCCTGCCGGTGGTGAGCGGCGAGTTGGCGCTGAAGTGGCACAACGGCAACTATCCCGAGGAGACCAGTTTCGAGGTCAGCGGGCACTGCCTTGAACTCGCCTATCCCGAGGCGCCGCAGACGAGCGTCTTCCTGATCACCGAACTCTACTGCGGCGACATCGTCACCGAGTTCGACGCCACCGCCGACGGGAGCGGCTACGAATGGAACGGCAACACCTACACCGAGTCGGGCGACTACACACAGGTGTTCACCAACCAAGCCGGCTGCGACAGCACGGTGACGATGCACCTGACCATCACGGCGGGCGTGAACGACAATACGGCGGGCGACGTACGTGTCAGCCCCAACCCGACGTCCGGCACCTGTCTGCTGACGGTTCCCGCCGCGACTGCCCCGACCGAAGCCCGTTGCTACGATGCCTACGGAAAATTGCTGTTCATCCAAAAGATAGAGGAAGAAACCACTGCCATCGACCTCTCCGCAATGAGCGCGGGCGTCTATTTCCTGCGGCTCTATCGCGGCGGCGCACTGCTGGTGACGAAGAAGGTGGTGAAGGAGTAGCAGGAGAAGAAAAGAGACCTGATATCTTCGCTCACAGACCGAGGAAGAGGATCGTAATGAAGCTATACAACAGCTTATCCGACCCACAAAAAAGCACTTTTTGCATTGTCACAAATACTACTGCAAACATATAAAAATCAGTGCTTTACAAGGTTTTTATCACCAAATTTGACCCATAGGCCAAAATGGATTCCTTCATCTTATGAAATGATTTTCCACCGTGATGCCGTTCCACGTGATTTTCAGTTGGGGGATGCAGGAGCGGCGGTTGATGTCGCGCTGCTGGTCGAAGATGAAGTTGCCGATACTATAATAGATGTATCTGCCACGGTATGACTCGATGGTCTGCAAGGTGTGGGTGTGATGGCAGATCAGGGCATCGGCACCGGCATCGATCAGACGGCGGGCCAGGGTGCGCTGCACGGGTGCCGGCTCCAGCGTATGCTCCCTACCCCAATGCAACGACACAATAATGACGGCAGTGCTGTCCGCCTCGCGAAGCGAGCGGATGCGGACCCGCAGGGAGTCGATGGACTCCTGGTTGACCGAAGGCAGATCGGGGAGATAGGGGAAATGCTCGAGCGTCAGCAGGAGGGAGGCGAGGAGCCAGACCTTCCGGGGATGCTCCGCCAACAGAACGGGCTGGGCGGCTTCCGCCATGGTGTTGCCCACTCCGACGGGCGTCATCCCGTATTGCTCCACGTTGTGCCACGTGTCCACCAAACCGCGTCGCCCCTGGTCCACCGTATGGTTGTTGGCCAGATTGAGATGGGTGAAACCGTGGGCGCGCAAGGCCCCGAGCCACTCGGGGTCGGCACGGAACACGAACTGCTTCATCATCGGGGTGTGCAAGGTGGTGGCAGGGCACTCCAGATTCCCCACCACGATGTCGGAACAGCGGAAAACGGAATCCGACTGCCTGTCGAAGATGCTCTCTATGCCGCGGTTCTCGATCTGCCGGCGCACGCCCCTGTCAAGGAGAATGTCGCCCGTGAAGGCAATGGTGAGGGTGTCAGTATCTTGGGAGTTCAAGAAGACCTGCGCATATACCGAAACGGTGCCGCCTTGAAAGCACAGCAGTACAATCCATATGAAACGCCACAGCGTCGTGAAATTGAATTTTCTCATTCACGCTCCACTTTTTGCCGTTCAAATCCTCAGCAGCCCGAACTGTAAAAGATCAGGTCGTTATCCTTCGGCGCCTTGATGGGGACGGTGATGCTTTCCATCCACTGGGGAACGCCGAGGCGGGGCTTGGTCTTCAGCATCTCCTGCCACTCCTCGTCGGTGTGGCGGGGCACATTGAGGGCATCGTGGAATTCTCGATAGGAGAACACAGCGCCACGGGTAAGGTAGAGATAGCCGTTGATCTCCACAATGACGTAGATGACATCGGAAGGTCCCACGGCGTTGTACAGCACGGCTCTTTTCTCCGAAGGCACATTCCTGCCGTTGGCGGTATAGATGTCGGCAACTACGGCCACGCTGCGGTCGGCACCAGACACCGACTCATTCCAATTCATAAGATACTCGTCCCCGTTGCTTATCAAATTCAGTGTCATGTTCTCGAAAACAGAGCCCACGATTTCGATATGTCTGTATTCTTCGTTGCTCAATTGCTTGCCTGCCAACTCCTTCCGGCTGCAATTCAGGAAGAACTGGGCCTCTTCAACCATATCGTCCGTCAGAGCGAGTATCTCGTCGTTCATGATTCCGAAGGATTTGAAGGCATCTTTCGTGACATTCAACAAGTCAATCACCGCAGTCCAGAAGCCGATGTTGGGTTCCACATAACCCTTCACGATGGGGTCTTCGGGACCGCCGCCGCCACATTCCGCGGCAAAGGGTTGTTTAGCATAGAGAATGGCATCGTGCTTCAGTTCAGCATAAGAGGCCAAAGCGGCGTTCAGGTCCTTCTTGCCCCATGCCGTTCCGACCATGAAGTAGGGGACTTGGGTCTGCTGGTGTCCTTTGGAGAGTTCGAGGAGCACCTTCTGCCAGCGCACGGCGATGTTCTCCTTCCAGTCGATTTCGCCCATCCGTTTTTGCATACGTTCCATGTTCACATCGAACTCGGTCCAGGTCTCGCCTTCCCTATCCAACTGCAGCGCCAGCGCACTGCCTCCCGCGGCGAAGAAGTCGATTCCCTTGGGACAGAACCGCTGCGACACGTTGCTCTTCCAATCGTACATCTCCTGCAACACTTCGCCATCGGGCTGGTAGCGTTGGGGCATCAGGTTGATTTTGTTGTGGCCGGAAAGTTCTTGCTTCGGACGGATGCGGGTCTGCTTTTCCGCCTGGGCATCCACCTCCGCGACGAATTTTTGCAACACGTTGTCATTTCCAATCAGTTCGGTATAGTTGTAATGTTGCAGAATTTCATACACTTGCATCATGGTGATGTTGTCGGGATTGCCCATGATGAACGTCATGGGGTCGAAAATATCCTTGAAAGCCGCATTGAGTTCGGCATTTCCGCAAATGGTCTTGGCCATGAAAACGGCCCGGCGCATCATCAAAGGGTTGTCGGTGTCGAAGGCGGCCGTCTGCACCCACATCATGCCGCGGAAATAGCGCTTCAGCGTTTCGCTGCGGGTGTAATGTCCGCGGGGACGGAACAGGGCATAGGGGAACATCACCCTCGTATATTCCATGAAAGGCGAGAAGTCGGTGCTGGCGGCGTTGCATTTCGCCACCTCGTCGATCACCATCGACTTGTATTTCGGCTCCACGGCGCAATTCTCCTGCGGATTGAGCAGCCGCAGCGCGACGGCGAAATAGGCCTGATTGAACTCGGCCAATTCCTTCTCCTGCGCATTGACGGGGTGGGCGATGGCTCGGGTACACTTTTCGTAGGCCTTGCGGCAAAAGTCCTGCAAAGCCGTGAACAACTTGCCCTCCTCTGCCCTGCGCAGCATGCAATCGAAATACATGTGGTATAGTTGCAGATAGAGGTCGGTGGTGACGAAACTGGGAAAATCATGATAATCGTTGTTCTCATACACCTGAAACAGTTGCTCATAAGTGTCGGGGACGATGGCAAACCCCTGATTCGCAAGCATATCCGTCAGTCCCTTGTCGGGATTCTCGATTTGAAAATTGTTGACAAGGTTGTCCAGTACCGGTTGGCCGTTGGCGAAGTTGTGCTTCTTCAACTCATCTTCCCTTGCTTTGAGTTTGGCCATGAACGCCTCCTCCTCTTTGGTGAACTTGTAGGCGGGCGCCTCCTGTCCATTATATGCCGCTTCCTCTTCAATTTCCCATCTTTCCATCATCTTATCGTAGTACCATGAGGCCTGATAGAACACCGACCGCATGTCCGAGGTCATGAAGGCATATCCCTGACGGGCGTAGAACGAATTGCGCAGGACTCGCAACTCGTTGATGTTGAGTTGGGAGATGTCCATGTTCAGGTCTATCTTCTTGTTCAGCATCTCCACGTCTATCTTTCCGTTGCCGGGAAGAATGTAGTGCTTCTTTTCACCTTGCTGCCCCCATCCCGTAAGGATGAGCATCGCCAGCATGATTGTCATCAATATTTTTTTCATTGGAATTAAAAATTGGTTTTACATATTCTATGGTTGCATGGGTCGTGATATACCTCGTGAATCGTGGGCCGAACCTCGACCACTCCCACTCATCCACGTTGTAACTCCCGTCCTTCAGTCTCTCCATGCTGATGAGTTTGCCGTCCGCCACACGGAAATCGACCAATTCCTCCCCCAATTTCGAGCCCATCCACAGCGGACGGATTCTGCCGTCGCGGTTTTTGAAGACGAAGATCCGGTTGCCTTTCTCCGGATAAAACCTCGTCGCCTTCACCACGCCCACCAAGGCCTCGTCATTCCCGTCGCCATCCACATCACCTACGCAGAATTGATATACGGGATAGGGCAGCCGCCACTCGTCCCGTGTGGAATCCGTCGTCAGCACCAGCACATGGCTTGTGTCGCTGCTCTGCTTCAACGAAAAGGCCTGTGCGGCAAGATCGGTAAAGCATAGCCAAGACAACAACGATACGATGACAGTACGGAAAAACATGCGAAAAATATAAATCGGGATTGTTTATCTATGTTTGTAATATACTGGTTTACAAATTATTATACATCATCTTAAGCATCCGTTTCAACTGGCAAAGATAAACATTTTTCTTTTTCCTTCCAACGTGACATTTTGTCAGTATGTCGGGTTTGGCAAAGTTATTGAAAGGGAAAGGGGGACAAACAAAATTTTAAACACCATGAACTTAAACAACCTTACCATTAAATCACAAGAAGCGATTGCGAAGGCGCAGATGATTGCGGCTTCGAATCAGCAGCAGCAGATAGATACCTGTCACATTTTGAAGGCCCTGATGGAGACCGACGAGAACGTCATCTCTTTCCTGCTGAAGAAGCAGGAGGCCAATCCGAAGACGGTGGCGCAGGTCGTTGATCGTCAGATCCAGAGCGTGCCGAAGGTGACGGGCGGCAACGTCTATCTGTCCGGCAACGCGCAGACGGCTCTGCAGAAGGCGATCATGTTCGCCCAGGAACAGGGCGACGAGTACGTGTCGCTGGAGCACTTTTTCTACGGCATCCTGATGACGGGCGACGCGACCGCGCGCATCCTGAAGGACGCCGGCATCACCGAGAAGGGCACGCAGCAGGCCATCCAAGAACTGCGGCGCGGGTCGAAGGTGACCTCCGCCGACAGCGAAGTGACCTACAACGCCCTCAACAAGTACGCCACCAACCTCAACGAGGCGGCCCGAAAGGGCAAACTCGACCCCGTCATCGGCCGTGACGACGAGATCCGTCGGGTGCTGCAGATCCTGTCGCGGCGTACGAAAAACAACCCGATCCTGATCGGCGAGCCCGGCGTCGGCAAGACCGCCATCGCCGAAGGGCTGGCCCACCGTCTCGTCAGCGGCGACATCCCGGAGAACCTGAAAAGCAAGCAGTTGTACTCCCTCGACATGGGAGCGCTCGTCGCTGGTGCCATGTACAAAGGAGAGTTCGAGGAGCGTCTGAAAAGCGTCATCAAGGAGGTTATCGACTCCAACGGAGAGATCATCCTGTTCATCGACGAGATCCACACCCTTGTGGGTGCGGGCGCATCGGGAGAGGGCGCCATGGACGCCGCCAACATCCTCAAACCCGCACTGGCCCGTGGCGAACTGCGTTCCATCGGCGCCACCACCCTCAACGAGTACCAAAAGTACTTCGAGAAGGACAAGGCCCTCGAACGCCGATTCCAACCCGTGATCATCAACGAGCCCGACAAGTACTCCGCCATCTCCATCCTGCGTGGACTGAAGGAGCGCTACGAGAACCACCACCAGGTGCGGATCACCGACGACGCCATCATCGCAGCCGTCGAACTGTCGCAACGCTACATCACCGATCGTTTCCTGCCCGACAAGGCCATCGACCTCATCGACGAGGCGGCCTCCAAACTGAAACTCGAAATCAATTCGAAACCAGAAGAGTTGGACGAGGTGGAACGCAAGATCCGACAACTGGAAATCGAGCGCGAAGCCATCAAACGGGAGAACACCCCCGAAAAGGTCTCGGCCCTTTCAAAGACCATCTCAGAACTCAACGAGCAACGCAACTCGCTGGAGACGAAGTGGCGTGCCGAAAAGGACATCGTCGATAAGATCCAGAATAACAAGAAGTTGATAGAAGAATACAAACTCGAAGCCAAGAACGAGGAACGTCAGGGCAACTACGGCCGTGTGGCGGAGTTGCGCTACGGACTCATCAAAAACGCCGAGAACGAAATCAAACAGTGGCAGGAAGACCTGACCACCGTGCAGGGCGACAAGGCCATGATCGATGAGGAGGTGGGCGAAGACGACGTCGCCGACGTGGTCTCCCGCTGGACGGGCATCCCCGTGAGCAAGATGATGCAGAGCGAGAAGTCGAAACTGCTCCACCTGGAAGAGGAGTTGCACAAACGGGTGGTGGGTCAGGACGAGGCCATCGCAGCCGTCGCCAACGCCATTCGCCGCAGCCGCGCCGGCCTGCAAGATGCCAAACGCCCCATCGGATCCTTCATCTTCATGGGCACTACCGGCGTCGGCAAGACCGAATTAGCCAAGGCACTCGCCGAATACCTCTTCAACACTGAGGACGCCATCGTCCGCTTCGACATGAGCGAGTTCCAGGAGAAACACACCGTCTCCCGTCTCATCGGCGCGCCTCCGGGCTACGTGGGCTACGACGAAGGCGGCGAACTGACCGACAAGATCCGCCGTCGCCCCTACGCCGTCGTGCTCTTCGACGAGATCGAGAAAGCCCACCCCGACGTCTTCAACATCCTCCTGCAGGTGCTTGACGACGGCCGGCTTACCGACAACAAGGGACGTGTGGCCGACTTTAAGAACACCATCATCATCATGACCTCCAACCTCGGCTCCGACATCATCCAACACAACTACTCCGAAGCCGGCAACGCCAGCGAAGAAGAGGTGTTCGAACGCACCAAGGCCGAAGTCAACGAACTGATGAAGAAGACCTTGCGTCCGGAGTTCCTCAACCGTATCGACGAGATCGTGATGTTCCAGCCGCTGTCGAAACGCGAGATCCGCAACATCGTGAAGATGCAGATCGACCATCTCAACGGACTTCTGGCGCAGCAGGACCTGAAGGTGGAACTTACCAAGTACGCCCTCGAACAGTTGGTGGAACTGGGTTACGAACCGCTCTATGGTGCCCGTCCGCTCAAACGTGTCATCCAGAAGAAGATCCTCAACGAACTCTCCAAGTTCATCCTCGAAGGCAACGTCAAGAAAGAGGGAACCATCGTGGTCGATTCGGTGGAAGACGGCAACTTCATCTTCTTCAACAAGGAGGAAGCCGCACAATAAGGATTTCTTAAAAAATCGTATTTTTGCCCCCGCGAAAAAACTTCGAACGGGGGCTTTTTCTTTTAAAACAGAAACCATGGAAACATACACGCACAAAGTACATTACTACGAAACCGACAAGATGGGCGTCACCCACCACTCCAACTACATCCGCTGGATGGAAGAGGCACGCGTCGATTTTCTGGAACAGATCGGCTACGGCTACCGCAAACTCGAAGAGGAGGGCATCATCTCGCCCGTCATCGGCGTGGAGTGCGACTTCAAGACCCCTACCACCTTCGACGACGACGTGGAGATCGAGGTGTCCGTCAAGGAGTTCCGGGGCGTGCGACTCACCATCGGCTACGTGATGAAAAGGAAAAGCGACGGCGCCCTCGTGCTGACCGGCCGCACGCGCCACTGCTTCGTCGATCCGAACGGCCGCCCCATCATCTTAGAACGCAACTTCCCCGACGTCGCCCGCAAACTCGCGGAACTGTATGAGGCGACGACGGAAAAAGAATGATGGTCTGTAAATTACGGCATCCATATAAAAAAGGGGTTGATCAAGCCATTCGACTTTTTCAACCCCATTTTTTATCTTAGAGAAAACTACCTGATGATGACCTTCTCGGTGCGGGTGGCACCCTGAGTGACCACCTTGACAAAGTAATTACCTGGTGCCCAATTTGTTACGGGGATCGTAATCTCGTTTTCGGAATACGTGCCGTCGGAGACAAGTTGGCCGGCCATGTTATACACCTGCACGCGGTTGATGTTCTCGGAAGCGATGTTCAGCACGTCGGTGGCGGGGTTGGGGTAGATGCTGATGGTGATCTGCTCCTGCTCTTCGACTCCAACGCCAATGATGGCGACGTGGACATTGAGAACGTTTTCGGCATTCTCGATGTCGGTGGAGAAGAGGTGGAGTTTGCCGTCAAGGGTCGCGCCGACTTCGGTAGGCAGTGAAGAGAGTGCCACGTTGGCGGTGGCGTTGCCGTTGGGGGCGAGCGTGCCCTGGCCCGTCGGAGTGATGTTCATCCACGGGGTGATAGGCGTGCCGTCGGCATAGCCGGTGATGGCCCAGTTGTAGGTGAGTTCGGCGTTGCTGTTGAGGTGGTTCCACGCGACCGAGGTCTTACTCCAATTGCCGTAGGGATCGGGCATGGTGGCGTCGTCGCAGTCGATCACGGGACGGGTCTCGCTGGCAGCGGTCGCCTCCGTCTGCTCGAAATAGAAGCCGAACCAGAGGTCGCGGCCGTCGAGCGGATAGGGCGTGGTGAGATAGACCGTGTTGAGGCCATCAATGGGAGAGAAGGCCTGCTCATACACGATGTCGCCCGGGCCATCCACCAAGATGCCATTCATGTCATAAACCTGGATCTTGGGGTTGATCATGTAGGCCGTGTTCTCAAGATAGACCTCAATGCGGGTGAGGCACTTGCCAACGAGATTCTGCGCAAGCAGGTCGCTGGCGGGGAAGCCGACAGCCGCGGCAGCGAAGGTGGAGCCGTAGATGATGCCGCTGCCGATATTGCCGTTATGACGCTGCAAGGTCGCCTCTCCCTGCGAAGTGGTGTTGGGCGTGAAAGTGTAGGTCGGGACAATGCGGTAGTTGACGGGCGTGCCGCCGGGGTTGCTGAGGTTGAGGGCGTAGGCCTCCGTGGCGTTGCTGGTCTGGATATTGATGTCTTCATTCGGGGTGAAGACGAAATGGCCGTCGTTGGCGGCAGTCACCTCGGTGAAGACGAAGTCGTCAACGTAATAGGTACCCTGGACCGTGCCCGTGCCGGGGGCGCCGGCGTAGAAGTTGACGGAGCCGAGTTGGCAGATGCCGCTGGTGTTGTCGCTGGTGTAGTTGAAAGGCCAGGTGATGACGTCCACGCCGTTGACGGTGAGGGTGGCGGAGTTGTTGTCGAGATCGACGTGCACCTTGACCGGGAACCACGCGTCGGCGGGGATGTTGAAGTTGGTGTTGGCACCGTTGATGGTGACATAGCCGGAGCCGCTGTTGTAAAGGAAGCACTCGAAAGCCCATTCGACGCCGGGGTTGTAGTAGTGTTGGATGTTGAAGTAGGCGCCGTTGCCGGAAGACGGCACGAAGTACCGGAATTCAATGTCGAAGACGCCGGACGTCTGGTTGGAGAAGCGGTAGATGATGTCGTTGGTCCCGGCGATTTTCAAGGAGTTGACGCCGCTGTACGCCTGCTCCGAAGAGACATAGGCATCTTCAGAGGTGCCCGGTGCGTTGCTCCAAGTGGTCCAGTCGGTGTTGTTCTGGGAACATAGCCGCTGCCCCGCCGTGTAACTGTCGAAATTGTCACTGAACAGGACCGTCTGCGCCTGCAAAAGTCCCGTCAGCATTAACAAACTGATCATTAAGTAAAACTTTTTCATAAGCATAAAATTTAAGGGGTTAACATGGTGCAAAATTAAAGAAAAAAAATTAAAAAGAAAGTGGTAAGGAAAAGTTCCCGGATTTTTTTGTTTTCGCAACGCCAATCCGCCACTTATCACAATGAAACAGCGCCATTGATCACAATAACGATCAAAGCTTTATTAAATCGCTAAAATACAATCACTTATACCTAAAATACGAAAGCCGCCCCCTAATCAGAAATAAACACCTTCATGCTGCTGGTGGCGCAGAGGTTGTCACCGCAGTGCACCTCGGCATCGACGACAAGGGCGTTTTCGATGCCGGCCACCACACGGATGGTGGTGACGATGCGGTCGCCGACGGCGGGAAGCGCGTGCAACTGGAACTTGGAGATGCCGCCGATGACGCCGCGCGGAACACGCTGGTCTTCCGCACAGAAACTCACCCGTGCCGCACACGTCTGCGCGATATTCTCCATCAAACCGCTCTCACGGAACTGCCCGTCATCCACAAACACGTTGTCGGACAGGATGACAAAGTCGGTGCTGAAATGGTCATCGTTGGATTCCAAAATGTTGTCTATCATTACGATAGGTGGACGTTGCGGAATATAGTCGATGGCGGGGACGGGAAGGGTAGGATGTGGCATAAGGTTGTGTTATTTTTGGCGGAAATAGATTTCGATGGGCACGCCGTGGAAGTCCCAATGTTCGCGTATTCGGTTCTCCAAGAAGCGTTTGTAACTGTCGCGCACATACTGCGGGAGATTGCAGAAGAAAGCGAACGACGGCACGGCGGTGGGAAGTTGCGTCACGAACTTGATGCGGATGGCCTTGTCGCGGGTGATCGGCGGGGGCGTGTTCTGGATGATCGGCAGCATGTAGTCGTTGAGTTCGGAGGTGGGGATGCGGCGCTGGCGGCTCTTGTGAACTTGCACGGCGGTCTCCAACACCTTGAAAATGCGCTGCTTGTTGATGACGGAAGTGAAGATGATGGGCACGTCGTCGAACGGCTCGATGCGCTTGCGCACCAACTCCTCATACTCCTTGTGAGTGTGGTTGTCCTTCTCGATGAGATCCCACTTGTTCATCACGATGACGACACCCTTCTTGTTGCGGGCAACGAGACTGAAGATGTTGAGATCCTGGGCGTCGAAGCCGGTGGAGGCATCGCACATGAGGACGCAGACATCGCTGCTTTCGATGGCGCGGACGGCACGCATCACGGAGTAGAACTCCAGATTCTCCTCCACCTTCTTCTTCTTGCGCAGACCGGCGGTATCGACGAGGTAGAAGTCGAAGCCGAAGCCAGAGTAACGGGTGAAGATGGAGTCGCGCGTGGTGCCGGCGATGGGGGTGACGATGTGACGGTCTTCCCCAAGGAAAGTGTTGATAATGGAGGACTTGCCCACGTTGGGCTTGCCCACGACGGTGATCTTCGGCAGTTCGTCGATGACGTGGTCCTCCTCGTGGGTGAAGTGCTGCACCACGGCGTCAAGTAGGTCGCCAGTACCACTGCCGGAGACGGCCGAGATGGGAAAGATCTGATCGACACCCAGAGCGTAGAACTCGGCGTAATCGAAGTAGTTGGACGGACTGTCGATCTTATTGACGGCGAGGTAGAATGGCTTTTTGGAACGCCGCAGCATGGAGGCGATCTCCTCGTCGAGCGGCGAAAGCCCCTCGCGGCCATCGACCACCAGCACGATGACGTCGGACTCCTCGATGGCGAGGGTGGCCTGCTTGCGGATCTCCGCCTCGAAGATGTCGGTGGAGCCGACAACGTAGCCGCCCGTGTCAATGACCGAGAACTCGTAGCCGTTCCAGTCGGACTTGCCATAGTTGCGGTCGCGGGTGACACCGGCGATGGAATCGACAATGGCCTCGCGCGTCTGCGTCAAGCGGTTGAAAAGCGTCGATTTACCGACGTTCGGTCTTCCGACCAGGGATAGAATGTTGCTCATGTTTCTCGTATTGAAAGGAAGCACGGGACTTCCCGAAGTCTATAAAATGTTGGCCAACTGCTCTTTCATCTTCTCCACCTCGTCCTTCATCTTGACGACGATCTGCTGGATGTTGAAGTCGCAGGCCTTGGAGCCGATGGTGTTGACCTCGCGGCCCATCTCCTGGACGATGAAACCCAATTTCTTGCCTTTCGACTCGGCTTCGTTCATGGTTTCAAGGAAGTACTTGCAGTGTTTGTGCAGGCGCACCTTCTCCTCGGTGATGTCAAGTTTCTCAATGTAAAAAATGATCTCCTGTTCGAGGCGGTTGGGATCATACTGCCCCTTCTGTTTCAGTTCCTCCAATCCGGTGGCAAATTTTTCTCTCTGTTTCTCAATACGTTGCGATTCAAACGGAGTAATCTCTTCGATGAGGGAGTCGATAAGGCGGACGCGCTTCTCCATGTCGGCGGCGAGCACCTGTCCCTCCTGGATGCGGAAGTTGTCGCACAGGTCGCAAGCGGTTTCCACGGCCTCGCGCAGTTGCTGCCACAACTCCTCGGGCAGCTCCTCGCGGGGGGTGACAATGACGTCGGGCAGTCGCAACACCTGCACGAAAATGTCGCTGTCCACCGGATTCTGAAGTTCATACGACAGGTTGAGCAACTGGTTGTAGTAGGCGCGGGCCACCTCAGTGTTGACACTGATCGAAGGCGCCTCGTTTTTATCAACATAGATGGCAACATCGACTTTCCCGCGCTCCAGTTTCTGCGCGATGATCGAACGGATGTCGTTCTCCTTGTCGCGGAACAGCGGCGCAATGCGGGTGCTCAGGTCCAGTTGTTTGCTGTTTAACGTCCTGATTTCTACAATTATACTTTTAGAAAAGGCTTGGAAGGCAACCTTCCCGAAGCCGGTCATGGACTTCATCATCTTCTTGCGGTTTTTGAAACTGCAAAATTACGATTTTTTTCCACTAAGGGAGTCGTTTGGACACGAATGACACGTATTTTCACAAATATTTTCTGCGAAATAAGAGATGAGAGAGTTTTTATTTTCCTATTTGTTGATAATTCCTTGACGTTACTTTTTTGACAGGCAACCCCGTGGCATTCCCTCCGTGGAGACGATGGCGCAACTCCGTCCCTGCATGCCTTCACGTTGCCCCAACGAAGAAAAATGGAAGATACGGCTAAAACTCCAGCCGCGATCCTTTCTGTTTCAACTCCTCGTATTTTTCACGATTGAACTGATAGCGGAAGGCCTTTTTGCTCCGAATCTCGGGGACAGGGGCGTCGTTGCAACGCAACACCCTGTTGTCGTCATCGTCATATTCGGAACAAGACATGCTGCTCTTCCGCCTTGGGGGTTCAAACCCATGAATGCGCTCTTCCCGAGATTGGGGAGTGAGGGAAGCCGCATCGTCCTGCGGCGCTGCATCTTCATCCTCATCTTCCACCTGACTGAGGATGCCGAGGTGCATCATCTTGTTGTGGAAGTTGCGGCGGTCGAACTTGACCCCGAGGATGGCCTCGTAGAGCCGTTGCAGTTCCGTCATGGTGAACTGCTGGGGCAGCAGTTCAAAGCCGACCGGCTCGAAATGGATCTGCTTGCGCAGTTCCTGGATGGCGACGCGCAGAATCAGGTTGTGGTCGAAGGCGAGGGCGGGCACCGCATCGACGGGGAACCACTCGGCACGTTCGGCATCGTCGCCGGCACGCACCTCGCTCAGCCGCACCAAAGCGTAATAGGCGATGGTGAGCACGCGCTCCCGCGGGTCGCGGTCGGGATCGGAAAAAGTGTGGAACTGCCGGATATAGACATCGCGCAGGCCGGTCTCCTCCCACAACTCACGGGCCGCACCATCCTCCGCCGACTCATCCATGTTGAGGAAGCCTCCTGGAAATGCCCAACGCCCGCGGAATGGCTGAAGACCGCGCCGAATCAGCAACACGTTCAACTTCCAGCCGTCAAACCCGAAGATGACACAGTCGGTAGTCACCGCCGGATGCGGGTACTTGTAACAATATTTCTTATCGTTGGGAAAGAGAGGCATCTTTTGCGTAAATTTAACGCAGCAAAGGTACAACAATATGGCGGAACTGAGAAACAGCAACCGCAATTCCTTTAATATTCAATCGTGGCCGTCTGCATCGTGCGCAGATCCATGGTCCAGAGTTTGCCGATGAGCGGTTCTCCGAAGCCGACGATCAGTGCGATGGCCTGAGTGGCCAGCATGCTGCCGACGACAGCGGGCGTGGTGCCGAGCACACCCTTGTCGCGGATATCGACGGGCTGCACCACCATATCCTCGGGGAAGAGATCACGGTAGGAACGCGGCACCGCGCCCGCGCCGAACACCGACACCTGCCCCTCGAACCCCTTGATAGCGCCATACACGTACGGCTTGCCGGCGGCGAGGCAGGCGTCGTTGAGCAGATAGCGCGTGGCGAAGTTGTCGCAGCCGTCGATGACAAGGTCGTAACCGCCCACCAACTCCCCGGCATTCTCGCGGGTGAGGCGGAACGGGTACTCGTGGATGGTCACCTCGCTGTTGAGGGCCTTGAGCCGACGGGCGGCGCAGCCCACCTTGCGCTGGTCCACCTCCGCCTCGGTATAGAGCACCTGTCGTTGCAAGTTGCTGATACTCACCACATCGTCATCCACTAAACCGAGCGTGCCAATGCCGGCTGCCGTCAGATAGAGGGCCGTGGGCGAGCCGAGGCCGCCCACTCCCACGATCAAGACCTTGGCGTTGTGCAGTTTCAGCTGCCCTTCTTCTCCGATTTCGGGCAGTACAGTCTGCCGTATATATCTATCTTTCATCTCTTTACAAAATCAAAGGAACTATCCCAATCTTTCCAGACCGGCTCCACACCCATCTTTTTCAAGGCCGCCTCGATCTCGACGGCGGTGCGCTCGTCGGTGACGTGGAACTGCTCCAACTGCTGGGGATAACTGTAATATCCGCCCGGGTCGGTCTTGCTTTCGGCACTCATCGTGGTGACGCCGAGGCGCGCCATGTTGTCGCGGATATAGGCCGGCTCGCGGGTGCTGTAGGAGATATCGACGTCGTGGTCGAAGATGCGCATGGCGAAGGTGAGTTGCGCCAATTCCTTGTCGCTCATGATGATGTTGGGTTGGAAACCGCCATTCTCAGAGGGGCACATGCGCGGGAAGTTGACGCTGTACTTGGTGCGCCAGTAGTGTTTCTGAAGGTAGCGCAGGTGGTAGGCCATCATGGTGATGTCGGTGCGCCACTCTTTCTCAAGTCCGATGAGCACGCCCATGCCGATGGAGTGGACACCGGCCTGCCCCATGCGGTCGAAGCCGTTGACGCGCCACTCGAAGTTGGCCTTCATGCCGCGCGGATGGTAGATGTTGTAATTGGCTCTGTGATAGGTCTCTTGAAAGCAGATCACGCCGTTCATGCCGTGGCGGGTCAACTCCTTGTACTCCTCGGCCTTCAACGGCATCACTTCGATCTTGAGGTTGCTGAAATAGGGCTTGGCGAGGTCGAGGGCCTTGGCAATGTAATCGACGCCGGCCTTCGCGGGGTTTTCGCCGGTCACCAACAGCAGATTCTCGAAAGGTCCCAGTTTCTTGATGGCCTTGTACTCGTTTTCCATCTCCTCGAAGGTGAGGATGGTGCGTTTCATCGGGTTGCTGACGTGAAAGCCGCAATAGACGCAGGAGTTGGTGCAGGAGTTGGTGAGGTAGAGGGGAATGAACATGGAGATGGTCTTGCCGAAGCGTTCTTCGGTGTATTTCTTGCTGAGGCAGGCCATCGTTTCGAGGAACGGCTCGGCGGCGGGTGAGATCATGGCCATGAAGTCATCGACGTTGCAATGTTCCTTGCCCAGAGCGCGTTGCACGTCGGCTCCTGTTTTGGAAAGGATGGCTTCCGTCGTCTTTTCCCACGAGATTTTCTCTAATTCTTCGGAAAACATGGCTTATTTTTTATTGGATTTAACGTTTTTCAAGTCGCGACTGAGGCGCATGGCGCAGAAGTTGGGGCCGCACATGGTGCAGTACTCGCCGTCGGTGTGATGGCCTTCCTGGAAGTATTCGAGGGCGCGGTCGGGGTCGAGGGAGAGGTGGAACTGGTCGCGCCAGCGGAACTCGTATCGGGCCTTGCTGAGGGCGTTGTCGCGCACTTGCGCGCCCGGATGCCCCTTGGCAAGGTCGGCGGCGTGGGCGGCAATCTTATAGGTGATAACGCCGGTACGGACATCCTCCCTATTGGGCAGGCCGAGATGCTCCTTCGGGGTAACATAGCAGAGCATGGCGGTGCCGAGCCAGCCGATCTGGGTGGCGCCGATGGCGCTGGTGATGTGGTCGTAACCCGGGGCGATGTCGGTGACAAGGGGTCCGAGGGTGTAGAAGGGGGCGTTGTGGCAGGCCGCAATCTGACGCTCCATGTTCTCCTTGATCTTGTGGAGCGGCACATGTCCGGGACCTTCGATGAAGGCCTGCACATTCTTGGCCCAAGCGCGGGTGACCAACTCACCGAGAGTATCAAGCTCGGCGAACTGCGCCTCGTCGTTGGCGTCGGCGGTGCAGCCGGGACGCAGTCCGTCGCCGAGGGAGATGGCGACGTCGTACTGCGCCAAAATGTCGCAGATCTCGTCGAAGTGCTCATAGATGAAGCTCTCTCGGTCGTGTACGAGGCACCACTTGCTCATGATGCTGCCGCCGCGGCTCACGATGCCGCAGAGCCGTTTGTCAGCCAAATGCACGTTCTTGCGGCGGATGCCGGCGTGGATGGTGAAGTAATCGACGCCCTGCTCGCACTGCTCGATGAGCGTGTCGCGGAAGAGTTCCCAGGTGAGTTTCTCCACATCGCCATCGACCTTCTCGAGGGTTTGGTAGATGGGCACGGTGCCGACGGGCACAGGACAGTTGCGGACGATCCACTCGCGGGTCTCATGGATGTTGGCGCCGGTGGAGAGGTCCATCAGCGTGTCGCCGCCCCACTTGCAACTCCACACGGCCTTATCGACCTCCTCATCAATGGTGGAGGTGGTGGCGGAATTGCCGATGTTGGTGTTGATCTTCACCAAGAAGTTGCGTCCGATGATCATCGGCTCGCTCTCCGGGTGGTTGATGTTGGCGGGCAGCACGGCGCGGCCGGCGGCGATCTCGTCGCGCACGAACTCGGGCGTGATGTGCGTCTCGATGCCCAGCTCCTCGCAGTTCATGTTCTCGCGGATGGCCACGTACTCCATCTCCGGGGTGACGATGCCGGCCTTGGCGTAGGCCATCTGGGTGATCTGACGCCCGGCCTTGGCGCGGTACGGCAGGGCGATGTGCTCAAAGCGCAGGTGGTCGAGCGAACGGTCGTCGCGGCGCATGCGCCCGTACTCGCTGCTGATTTCCGGCAACTGCTCCACGTCGCCACGCTCCAGAATCCAACTTTCGCGCATACGCGGCAGCCCCTTTTTAAGGTCAACCTGCACGTTGGGGTCGCTGAATGGACCGCTGGTGTCGTATATCAGCACCGGGGCGTTGGGCGTCATCACCCTCTCGCCATCCACAATGTTGACGGTCGGGGTGAGGTTCACTTTCTGCATCCCCACTTTGATGAAAGGGAATTTCTTACCTTGTATATAATGCTTCTCGCGCTTCGCGTAAAAAGTCTCTTTTTCTTTATTTTCTTCCATAATAATTTGTATTTCAATTACTAAAATATCTTTCCTCTAATCCCTGCAACCTGTCATTTTAATTCAAAAAGGCCGTAAGGGGAGAACTGGCGTCAGCGGTGAAGTCCTGGCTGACGGCACCGAGGCCGGCTTCGAAGGCGCGGCGTCCGGCGACGACGGCCTCCTTGAAGGCGACGGCCATCTCGACAGGGTTGCCGGCGACGGCGATGGCGGTGTTGACGAGGCAGGCGTCGGCGCCGAGTTCCATGGCTTCGGCGGCATGACTGGGCGCGCCGATGCCAGCATCGACGACGACAGGAATGTTGGCCTGCTCGATGATGATGCGCAGGAAGTCCCTAGTTTGCAGACCTTTGTTAGTGCCGATGGGAGCGCCGAGCGGCATGACGGTGGCGGCGCCGGCCTCTTCCAAGTGTTTGCAGAGGGTGGGGTCGGCCTGACAGTAGGGCAGCACCACGAAGCCGAGTTTCACCAACTGCTCGGTGGCCTTGAGGGTCTCCACGGAGTCGGGCAGCAGATAGCGCGGGTCGGGGTGGATCTCTAATTTCAGCCAGTTGGTGCCGAAGGCCTCGCGCGCCATCTGCGCGGCGAAGACGGCCTCCTCGGCGTCGCGCACGCCGGAAGTGTTGGGCAGCAGTTGGATGTTGGGGTGGACGATGTGCTTGAGCATGTCGTCGTCACTGTCACCCAGTTCGATGCGCTTCATGGCCACGGTCACCATTTCGGTACCGGAGGCAAGGATGGACTGTTCCATCAACTCATTGGATTTGAACTTGCCGGTTCCGAGGAACAGGCGGGAGCCGAACTCGCGTCCGGCGATGATGAGGTTTTTCATTATGGTATGATTTGTGGTTGAGACGCACAGCCGTGCGTCTTTATAATAGTTTCCATTGTTTTGACTGGATCCTCGGCGTTCAACACCACGCTGCTGACGGCGATGCCATCGACGCCGGTGGCGAGCAGCGCGGGAAGGTCGGCGACGGTGATGCCGCCGATGGCAACCATCGGGAGCGTGATGGCGGCGGCCCGCATCTGCCGCACGATGTCGCGGTACCCATCCAAACCGAGGATGGGACTGAGGTTCTTCTTGGTTTCGGTGAAGCGGAACGGGCCGCAGCCGATGTAGTCGGCGCCGGCGGCGTGCAGGTGTTGGATGTCGTCGAAGGTGTTGGCGGTGCCCCCGATGATGCAGTCGGGACCGAGCCGCCGGCGCGCCTCATCCACGGGCATGTCGTTCTTGCCGAGGTGGACGCCGTCGGCCTGCACCTCGCGCACCAACTCCACGTGGTCGTCGAGCAGAAAGACGGAGCCGTAGTCACGGCACAGCGGTTGCACCCGCCGCGCCATGGCCGTCACCTCCTCGGGTGCTGCACCCTTCATGCGCAACTGAATCCACCGGCAGCCCCCCTCCAGCGCCAGCCGGGCGCCCTCATAGGTGTCGTACCGCGCGGTGGCGTGCGTGATGAACTGCACCCTGGCCTTCTCTATCGGCACCTTCGTCATGGCTCAACCTCCGCAAACCGCCTTGATGATGATGATGTGCATGCCGTCCGACAGCGCGAAGCCATCCCAGTCGGTGCGAGGCACCATCTTGTTGTCCACGGCCATCGCAATGCCCTTCTCGGGAAGGGAAAGTTCATCGGCCAGTAGTCGCAACGTGGACGCGGTGCTAATGGTCTCTTTGTTGTTCACCCAAAGTTTCATAGTCTTATGGTTTATGAATAACTTACGGGATGTCAGCAAGATACTGAAAACATCAGAAGATCCAATCCCTACGGCAGTACGAACTGCATCAGGTTCAACGGGTCTAATCTCAGCCCTTGTGGGCACCCCTTCAAATCGACGGCAAAATTACACTTTTTTTCTGATACGAGCGCCCTATTTCAGCAGTTTCTCAATCTCCGGAGCCATCTCCTCCTTCTCGGCGGTCGGCTCGAAGCGCTTCACCACGTTGCCGTTGCGATCAATCAGGAACTTGGTGAAGTTCCACTTGATGTCGCTCTTCTTGTCATAGTCGGGGTCGGCCTTGCGCATCATCTGGTCAAGCACCGGCCCGAGTTTGTGGTTGGGGTCGAAGCCGCCGAAGCCCTGCTGCGCCTTAAGGAAAGTGAAAAGCGGGGACTCGTTCTCACCGTTGACCTCGATTTTCTGGAAACGCGGGAACTCGGTGTGGAAACGGAGCGTGCAGAACTGCTCGATCTCCTCATCGGTGCCGGGGGCCTGCCCGCCGAACTGGTTGCAGGGGAAGTCCAGCACCTCGAAACCCTGCGCGCGATACTGGGCGTAAAGTGCCTCCAAATCATCGTATTGCGGGGTGAAACCGCAGGCGGTGGCGGTGTTGACGATCAACAGCACCTTGCCTTTGTACTGCGCCAGCGTGGTGGCGTTGCCCTTGTTGTCCTTGACGGGAATCTCGTATATGTTTTGTTGTGCCATGGTGGGTAAAATAATGGATAATGTGATGAAAAATACAAGAATTCTTTTCATAAAAAATTTTTTCAAGACTAAAAACGCTGCAAAATTACAAAAAATCAAGGGAATGCCAACTCTTGTTGAAAAGGGTGTTTATAAATTGTACGGAAAGGGCGAAAAAAATCCAAAAGTTCATATTACTTTTGCGCGTGTTCGGGTTCTGAAAAGACCAATAGGGAACGTTGTGAGAATCAACGGCTATACCCGTAGCTGTAAGTTCCACAAAAGACATTTTCAAGCAGAGCCACTGACTTTTTGTGTCGGGAAGGCATTGAAAAATGGGAACGAAGCCAGAAGACCTGCCCAAACACTGTTGTTCGCGCTTTCGGGAATAAAAGTCGACGAGGAAAGGGATAACCACGTCATTTTTTCCCGACATTTATTAACCTTTAATAATCCACATTGATGGACGATTTGTACATTATCAAACGCAATGGGAAACGAGAAATCTTTTCCCCCGAAAAAATCAAGAACGCCATATCCAAGGCCTTCCTTTCCGTTGACAGTTTCGCCACGCGGGAGGTGCTGATTGACGTGATGAGCCGCCTGAAGATCTACGACGGCATCTCGGTGGAAGAGATCCAGAATCAGGTGGAGGTCTCCCTCATGGCCGAGCGTTACTACGAGGTGGCCAAATCGTACATCCTTTACCGCCAGCACCATTACGAAGACCGTGAGGTGAAGGACAAACTCGACTTTCTCATCAACTACTGCAACGCCACCAACGCCGCCACCGGCAGCAAGTACGACGCCAACGCGAACGTGGAGCGCAAGAACATCGCCACCCTCATCGGCGAACTGCCCAAGTCGAACTTCATCCGGCTCAACCGCCGCATGCTGTGCGACAAGATCAAGGACCTTTACGGCAAGGAGGTCGCCGACCGTTACCTCTATCTGCTGAACAACCATTACATCTACAAGAACGACGAGACCAGTATCGCGAACTACTGCGCCAGCATCACCATGTATCCCTGGCTGCTCGGCGGCACCAAGAGCATCGGCGGCAACGCCTCCGCCCCCACCAACCTCAAGTCGTACTGCGGCGGCTTCGTCAACATGGTCTTCATGGTCTCCAGCATGCTCAGCGGCGCCTGCGCGACCCCCGAGTTCCTGATGTACATGGACTATTTCATCCGCCAGGAGTACGGCGACAACTACTACCAGGAGCCCGACCGCGTCGTTGACCTGTCGGTCAAGCAGCGTTCCATCGACAAGATGATCACCGACTCATTCGAGCAGGTGGTCTATTCCATCAACCAGCCCACGGGCGCCCGCAACTACCAGTCGGTGTTTTGGAACGTGGCCTACTACGACCGCTACTATTTCGAGAGCATCTTCGGCGAGTTCCGCTTCCCCGACGGCACCAAGCCCATCTGGGACTCCCTCAGCTGGCTGCAGAAACGGTTCATGCGCTGGTTCAACGCCGAGCGCACCCGCGCCGTGCTCACCTTCCCCGTCGAGACCATGGCCCTGCTCTCGAAGGACGGCGACATCATCGACACCGAGTACGCCGACTTCACCGCGGAGATGTACGCCGCCGGCCACTCCTTCTTCACCTACGTGAGCGACAACGCCGACTCGCTGAGCAGTTGCTGCCGCCTGCGCAACGAAATCACCGACAACGGCTTCAGTTACACCCTCGGCGCCGGCGGCGTCTCCACCGGCTCCAAGAGCGTGCTCACCATCAACATCAACCGCTGCATCCAGCACGAGCACCGCAACAACCTACCCCACCTGCAGTTCATCTCCGAAGTCATCGACTTGATGCACAAAGTGCAGATCGCCTACAACGAGAACCTCAAGTATTTGCAGGAGAAGGGCATGCTACCCCTCTTCGACGCCGGCTACATCGCCATCAACCGCCAGTACCTCACCATCGGCGTCAACGGGCTCGTCGAAGCCGCCGAATTCCTCGGCATCCCCATCAACGACAACGAGAAATACCAGCACTTCATTGAGGAGATCCTCGGCCTCGTCGAACGCTACAACCACCAATACCGCAGCAAGGACCTGATGTTCAACTGCGAGATGATCCCCGCCGAGAACGTCGGCGTCAAGCACGCCAAGTGGGACCGCGAGGACGGCTATGTCGTCCCCCGCGAATGCTACAACAGTTACTTCTTCAAGGTGGAGGACGACTCGCTCAACCTCATCGACAAGTTCCGTCTGCACGGCGCGCGCTACATCTCCCACCTTACCGGCGGATCGGCGCTGCACGCCAACCTTGAGGAGCACCTCTCCCAGGCACAGTACCGTCAATTGCTGCGCGTGGCCGCCCAGGAAGGTTGCAACTACTTCACTTTCAACATCCCCAACACCGTCTGCAACGACTGCGGCCACATCGACAAACGCTACCTGCACGAGTGCCCCGAGTGCCATAGCAAAAACATCGACTACCTCACCCGCGTCATCGGCTATATGAAGCGTGTCAGCAGTTTCTCCCAAGCCCGCCAGGAAGAAGCCGCCCGCCGTCACTACGGAAATATGTAATCGCCATGCTCAAATACTACAACTTCGACATCGTATTCCAAGAGATTCCCGACGAGGTGACCCTCGCCGTCAACATCACCAATTGCCCGCACCACTGCCCCGGCTGCCATAGTCCGCACCTCCACGAAAACGTCGGCTTCGCCCTCGACGAGACCGAAATCGACCAACTGCTCTCCAAGTACGGGAAACAGATTACCTGCTTCTGCTTCATGGGCGGCGATGCCAACCCTCAAGAGGTGAGCCGTTTAGCCGACTATCTTCACAAAAACACCAACCTCAAGGTCGCCTGGTACTCCGGCAACACCCAACTGCCCGACACCTTCTCCCGCTTCGACTACGTGAAAGTGGGTCCCTACCTCGCCGACCGCGGCGGTCTCAACTCCCGGGAGACCAACCAACGGCTCTACCGCAACCAAAACGGCCAGCCTTTCGATCTCACCCATCGCTTCTGGAAGAGCATAGCAAACTGATTTTCATTTTGTTATAGATAAAAAAAACCGAAGTCCAACCGCTTCGGTTTTTTTGTTTTTCCCCTCATTTTTTCCACTACATATTTTATATTTGAAATATCGGATAATTTTGTGTAATTTTGCACCCTAAACCCAAAAGATTATGAAGTCTATTAACGAGGCCTGTTTCAAAGGCAAGAAAGTCTTAGTCAGAGTAGATTACAACGTTCCGCTGAACGACAACCGCGAGGTGACCGACGCCACCCGCATCATCCGCACCATAGACACGGTGAAGAAGATCACCGATGGCGGCGGCATCGCCATCCTGATGTCGCACCTGGGGCGTCCCAAGGGTGTCGCCTCCGACAAGTTTTCCTTGTCGAACATCGTGTCGAAAGTGAGCGAGGTGCTCGGCACGCACGTCACCTTCTTAGGCGACGTGCTGACCGCTGACGCCGAGGCGAAGGTGAACGCGCTGAAACCCGGCGACGTGGCCCTGCTTGAGAACCTGCGTTTTCACAATGAGGAAGAGGCCGGCGACGAGGAGTTTGCCCGCCAGATCGCCCGTCTGGGCGACATCTACGTCAACGACGCCTTCGGCACCGCCCACCGCGCCCACGCCTCCACCGCCACCATCGCCAAGTTCTTCCCCGGGAAATGCTATGCCGGCTACCTGCTCTACGAAGAGGCCCACAACCTCGACCTGGTGCTCAACAACGCCAGCCACCCCTTCACCGCCATCATCGGCGGCAGCAAGGTATCGTCGAAACTCAACATCATCACCTACCTTCTCGACCGCGTTGACAACCTCATCATCGCCGGCGGCATGAGCTACACCTTCCTCCACGCCATGGGCGTAAAAATCGGCAACTCCCTGCTTGAGGAGGAGATGATCCCCGTGGCCAAAGAGATCATCAACAAGGCCCACCTCAAGGGCGTCGATCTCTACCTGCCCATTGACAACATCTGCGCCGACAAGTTCGACAACGACGCCAACCAGTACGTCACCACCCACAACGACATCCCCGACGGTTGGGAGGGCATGGACATCGGTCCGCGCACCATCAAGAAGTTCGCCGCCATCATCAAGCAGGCCCAGACCATCTTGTGGAACGGTCCCGTCGGCGTGTATGAGTTCCAGAACTTCGAACACGGCACCCAGTCGGTCGCCCTCTGCGTGGCCTGCGCCACCATCTCCGGCGCCTTCTCGCTCATCGGCGGCGGCGATTCCATCGCGGCCATCAACAACTACCACCTCGCCAACCACGTCTCTTACATCAGCACCGGCGGCGGCGCCATGCTCGAGTACCTCGAAGGCAAGGTGCTGCCGGGCATCCAGGCCCTCAACGATGACAAATAGTGTTTTGTAAATATCTTATTTTCAATATTTTTAATTATAAAAAAAATGAAAATCCCCGCCTCCGAACTTCCCACAACCAATGATGGCAAGATCTATCATCTGGGCATCGGCCCTGAAGACTTGGCCGACTATGTCATCCTGGTAGGCGACCCTGGCCGCGTGCCCGACATCTCGAAGTACTTCGACACCATCGACTTCAAACATCAGAACCGTGAGTTGATCACCCACACCGGCACCCTGCGCGGACAACGCATCACCGCGCTCTCCACCGGCATGGGCACTGACAACATCGACATCGTGATGACGGAACTCGACGCCCTCGCCAACATCGACCTCAAGACCATGGAAGTGAAGCAGGAGCACCGCACCCTCAACCTCGTGCGCGTCGGCACCTGCGGTGCGCTGCAACCCAATATCGCCATCCACAGTTTCGTGGCCGCCCAATACGGCTTCGGGTTCGATGGGCTGATGCACTTCTACCAGCATGAGGGTTTCGACGAGGAGATCGTGGAGGCGTTCGTCAAGCACACCGGCTGGAACGAGCGGCTTCCCTATCCTTACTGCGTGCCCTGCAGCCAGACGCTGTTCGACCGCATCGCCTTCGACATGGTACACGGCGTCACCGCCAGCGCCCCGGGCTTCTTCGGACCGCAAGGCCGCAACGTGCGCGCCCAGATCCAATATCCCGACCTCAACTCGCGCATCGACTCTTTCCGCTTCGGCGACCGCAAGATCACCAACTTGGAGATGGAGACCTCCGCACTCTACGGCTTCGGCCACATCATGCACCACAACACGCTCACCATCTGCGTCGCCATCGCCAACCGCATCACCCACGATTTCTCCAAGGACTACCATCCGCACATGGATAGACTCATCCGAACCGTACTCGACCGTATTTTTTAAATCCATGAAAACCATGAGACTACCTTCTCCAACCTTGTGGGCCATGCTCCTCGTTTTCGGCATGACCTGGGTGGGCTGCCATCGGCAACCCACGACGGAAGAGCCGCCCAAAATCGTCTCTTTCGACTTGAACGACAGTGCTTTGGTGAACGAATTGATGTGTTTTTACATCGATAACGAAATCCTGCCGAAAGAGGCATTGGTGTGCGACCACGCCCAGAAAGACGGACTGCACTCCTTCACCTGCATGGCCGAAGACGTCGATTTCTGCGCCCCCGACTACATGCAGGACTCCCTCCACGGCACCTTCTTCCAGGAAATCGGTTACCACCCCGGCTCCTCCGGTGACAACAACATCTACATCTGCAACAAGGATGAGAACGGATTCCATATCCTGAAGTCGGTCGTCGGCACCACCAACCCCGACCTGGGGCCGCAGGACGAGTTTGTCAACGGATACCGCGTCATCTATTTCCAGAGCGATGACACCGCCTACAAACTCTTCTACAATGGCACCGAGTTTGTTGTAGAAGAACTTGACAATCAACCACTTGCTTACAACTAACCCACTATGCAGTTCGCGCAACCGCTTTTTCTCATCGGCTATGCCGCCATCCTGATTCCCATTCTCATCCACCTCTTCAACCTGAGGCGGTTCAAGACCTACTATTTTTCCAATGTGAGGATGTTGCGGGATGTGGCGCAGAAGACGAAGCGCGAGTCGCGCGTGAAGAACCTCATCGTGCTCTGCCTACGCTGTTTGGCCATCATCGCCTTGGTGACCGCCTTCGCACGCCCCTATTTCCCCACTCAAAACGATGACAAAAAGGCCGGGAATTTAGTCTCCATCTACCTCGACAACTCCTTCTCCATGGAGGGCAACACGCCCAATGGGACGCTCTTTTACGACGGCGTGGAGAATGCCCGTCAGATCATCAACAACTTCGACTACACCGACCAGTTCATCCTCTACAACAACGACTTCTCAGCCCGCCAGCGCCTCCGGCTGACCAAGGACGAGGCCCTGCAGACATTGGACGAGTGGGCTGTTTCGCCCAACTCCCGCGCGTGGAAGGAGTTGCTGACTTTTGAGCAGAATGCCTGCACCGATGTCGGCAATCTCAATGTTTTACACTACTATATTTCTGATTTTCAGAAAAACAACTTCGACTTCTCGCAATTCAAACATCAAGACAACAGCGCCTCTTTCTTGGTTTACAAACCGGCGAAAGAGGTCAACAACGTGGCCATCGACAGCTGCTGGTTTCTGACGCCCGTTTTCCGGCAGGGGCAGCAGGCGACGCTGTCGGTGCGGTTGCGCAACTGCGGTGACAACGACGTCATCAAACTGCCGCTGAAACTGCATGTCAACGGGGAGCAGAAGGCCATGGCGGCCGTCGATATCGCCGCGGGCAGCACCGCCGAGTACCAACTCAACTATACGCTCACCTCCACCGGCATCCAGTGCGGCACCCTCTCCATCGACGACTCACCCATCACCTTCGACAATGAACTGTACCTCACCTACCGCGTAAGCGACAACACCCACATCTCCCTGGTGGAGGGCAATGGGCACAACCGCTATTTGGCGGCGTTGTACGGCAAGGATTCCACCTTCAACCTCTCCACGATGGACGCGGGGCAGATCGACTACTCCGCCTTCGCCACCAGTTCAGTCGTCATCCTCGACCAAGTGAAGTCGGTCACTTCCGGCCTCGCCGACGAGTTGACGAAATACCTCAACAACGGCGGCTCCGTGCTTGTCTTCCCCGCGGAGGAGATGGACATCCCCTCCTGGAACAGTTTCCTCGCCAACGCCGGCGCCAGCACCTTCTCCGGGCTTGCCCAACAGGAGGTCAAGGTCGGAAAAATCAACATGGAGAGCGTCTATTTCAAGGGAAGCATGGAAAACAGCAACGAACGCTTCGACATGCCGACTGCCTTGAAATACTTTACTTTCAGCAATCTGCACACAGACGAAATGGTGATGTCGCTGGAGAACAACGCGCCGTTGCTGTTTGTTGACCGTGTGGGCAAGGGTCGGCTGATCCTATCGGCCGTGGCCGCCGCCGACAGTTACGGCGACATCCACAAGCACGCCCTCTTCTTCATCCCGCTGCACAACATCGGCATCCGCGCCCTGATGCAGCAGAAGTTGTACAACACCATCGGCGTCGATCATTCGCAAAGCGTGGTGAAGCCCGCCGAAGGCAGCGAGAACGTGCTCTCCCTCAAGTCGCGAGCCGAGGATGGCGGCGAGGTCATCCCCGAGCAGCGCAACATGGGCAACGAGGTCATGCTCTTCTTCAACGACCAGCCCGCCACTGCCGGCATCTACGACGTTATGCTCGACGGCGCTGCCCAGGACGCCATTGCGTTCAACTACGACCGCCGCGAGTCGCAACTCGACTACCCCACCGAAAAGGCGTTGGGCAACATCGTCGCCGATCTTCCCAAAGACGCCAAGACACAGTTGATCACCAGTGAATCCCAAGATATCAGCCATCAGATCGCGCAGACCGTCCATGGCCGTCCGCTCTGGTTTTACTTCGTCCTCGGCGCCCTCTTTTTCCTGTTGGCAGAAGTGGCCGTGCTCCGGCTTTGGCGCCGCCGCGAGAAACCCCAAGTTTAATAGAATAATTATCAAAATCCATCATTATGAATAACTTAGAACCCAAAGCAATTTTTGATTTCTTCAGTGAAATTCGTCAAGTGCCCCGTCCATCGAAAAAAGAGGGCAAGATCATAGAGTGGCTGCTCGCCACCGGCAAGCGGCTCGGTCTGGAGACTAAGCGCGACGCCGCCGGCAACGTGCTGATGTCCAAACCCGCCACCCCCGGCAAGGAAAACGTCACCCCGATCATCTTCCAGTCGCACATGGACATGGTTTGCGAGAAGAACAACGACCTCGACTTCGACTTTGAGAAGGACGCCATCCAGGCATACGTGGAAGATGGTTGGATGAAGGCGAAGGGCACCACCCTCGGCGCCGACGACGGCATAGGCATGGCCATCGCCCTCGCTATCCTCGCCGACAAGACCATAGAACACGGTCCCATCGAGTGTCTCTTCACCGTGGATGAGGAGACCGGACTGACGGGTGCCTCCGAACTGCAACCCGGCTGGATGAAGGGCAAGATGCTCCTCAACCTCGACGACGAGGACTGGGGCGAGTTCTGCATCGGCTGCGCCGGCGGCATCGACACCGTCGCCAAGTACAACTGCGAGTTCGAGAAACAGATTCCCGCCGACTCCGTCGCCTACACCGTGAAGGTGGGCGGCCTCCAGGGCGGCCACTCCGGCGACGACATCAACAAGAACCGCGGCAACGCCGTGAAACTGCTCACCCGCATTCTTTGGAACGCCTATCAGGACTATGACATCCGCATCGCCGACATTCAGGCCGGCAACCTGCGCAACGCCATCGCCCGCGAGGGGTGGGCATTGATCACCCTGCTCAAGGAGAACGCCAAGGTGTTCGAGCAGTATGTCCAGCAGATGGACGGCATCTACAAGAAAGAGCTGCACACCAGCGACGCCGGCGTCTTCGTCACCTGCGAGAGCGCCAAGATGCCCGCCAAGGTCATCGACGAGATGCTGCAGATCGACATCCTCAACGCCCTCTACACCTGCCCTCACGGCGTGCTTGCCATGTCTCAAGACATCGCCGACTTCGTGGAGACCTCCACCAACCTGGCTTCCGTGAAACTCATCGGCGAGGAGATCGTTATCACCACCAGCCAACGCAGTTCGGTGGAGAGCCGCAAGCAGGACGCCGCCGACCACGTCGCCTGCGCCTTCTACTCCACCGCGGCCGAAGAAGTGGAGCACTCCGACGGCTATCCGGGCTGGGAACCCAACGCCAACTCGCAGGTACTCAAGTTGATGGTACAGGCCTTCCACAACCTTCATCCCGAGGAAGAACCCACCGTCAGAGCCATCCACGCCGGCCTCGAGTGCGGGCTTATCTCCGAGAAATACCCCGAACTCGACATGGTCTCCTTCGGCCCGACCCTCCGCGGCGTCCACTCCCCCGACGAGAAACTCGAAATCGCCTCCGTCCAGAAAATCTGGGATCTCATCATCGAATTCTTCAGAATCCTGAAATGAGGTTTTTGAAGTTGTACATCTTCCTGCTGTTGCTGCTGACGACGGTGGCCTGCCGGGCGCAAGTCTATCCGCAGCAGCAACCCAGCAAACCTTTGGAGTCGCTCACTGCCAGCGAGTTGAATATCCTTTTCGATGAAGCAAACGCCAACTACAAGAAGCAGGCCGTTCAGAATTATGCCGACACGCTGTGCAAAAAGCTGAACGGCACGCTGCTGATTGCACAGAACGACCAGGTGCTGGTGGAGAAAGCCGCCGGCGTGAAGGTGTTGGGCAAAAGCAACAACCCGATCGTCGTGGGCACGTGCTTCGAACTGGCTTCCGTCTCCAAGGAGTTCACCGCGGCCGCCGTGCTCCAATTGGTGGAGAGCGGGAAGGTCAACCTCAACGACTATTTAGGGAAATATTTCCCCGGGCTGCCCTACACCGGCATCACCGTGGAGAACCTGCTCAACCACACCTCCGGACTGCCGGAGTACTTCGATTTCAAGGAGTCGTGGTGGCCCGTCGGGCGCCTCACCACCAACGAGGATGTCGTGAAGACGCTCATCACCCACAACCCCAAGATCCTCTTTCAACCGGGCACGCAGTACAAATACACCAACACCAACTACGCGCTGCTGGCCTTGATTGTAGAGAAGGCCTCCGGGGAAAAGTTCGAGGACTACATGCGGAAAAACATCTTCGAGCCCGCGGGCATGACCCACTCGTTCTACATCACCGAACGTGCCGACAAAACCGGCTTCAGCATTGCCACCGGACACAAAGCCGACCGCGTGCCGCAGGTTATCAAAGGCCTCGACGGCACCTTCGGCGACAAGGGCATGTACTCCAACGTGGAGGACCTTTTCGCCTGGAAGAAGGCATATTTTACCGATTACAAGATCCTTTCGAAAGAGATGGTGGAAGCCGCGACCTCCAAATGCAACTTCTTGAAAAACGGGAAGAAACCGTCGGAAGAGTACGGCTACGGCTGGCATCTGGAAAACAGCCCCTGTTATGGCAAACTCATCTACCACGGCGGACTGTGGCACGGCTTCAACCATGTGCTGCTCTATTATCGCGAGGCCGACCTCTTCATGGTTTTCCTCACCAACTACTGCAACCGTGCAACGCGCGGACAAACGGCAGTGGTGTTGCATTTGATGTGCGGGGCATAAACACACCCTATTTTACATGCAAAGATACTTTTTTTTCAGCAAACAAGCCCAAAGCAGATAATTTCTATATTTTTTTTTGCCCCCCGTACTTTGTATTATTTTTTTTTCTAATTTTGCAACGTAGTATTTTAGCATAAAATAATCTGCGATATGAGTACGAAAAAAACACCCAAAGCCGACCTCGAGTCAAGAAAAATCAACTTTTTCTTGATCGGTTGCGCAGTCGCCTTGACCTTCTCCTTGTTGGCGCTGGACATCTGGGCTAGCGTGAAAAACAAGGATTTGGCTTCCATCGCCACGGAGGCGGAGCCCGCCATGGACGAACTGCAAATGATGAACACCGACATCGACAACACTCCTCCGCCACCAGAACCGGAACAGGAGCCCGAGAAGGAAGAGGTGATTCAGCAAACCTTAGTGGAAACTGAAAAAGAAGTTGTCAACACGTTGACCTTCACCACGGAAATTGACGAGGATGCTTCCTTTGAAGATGATGGCGATGGCGATATCGAAGTCATTGAGAATGAAGTCGTTGAAGAGCCCGCTATACGTATCCCGCAAGTGAGAGCTGCATTCCCGGGCGGCCCGACGGAACTGAAAAAATATCTTGCAAGCAACATTCAATATCCCCCGGCGGCTCGTGAGGCCGGCTACCAAGGTGTCGTCATCCTGGAGTTTGTGGTTGAGAAAGACGGAAGCATCAAGCAGGTTAATGTGTTGAGTGGTGTTTGCGCCTCCATTGACGAAGAAGCTATCCGCGTCGTCAAGTCCATGCCGAAGTGGAAACCCGGTGAGAACAACGGCCAAAAGTGCCGTTCCTTCTTCAATCTGCCCATCACCTTCACCTTGCAGTAAGCCTTCCCTATCATAACAGAAAAGGTCGCTCATTCCAGCGGCCTTTTTTCTTTTAAAACAAAAAAGACAGCTGTAAAAAGCTGTCACTCATCATCCCAATAAAGGAACAAGAGTTTTAGAAATCCCACATGTCCGCCACCGCGAGGTCGTCGGTGTAGTAGTCGAGGATGTCGTAATCCATCTCGTCCAACTCATCATCGGTCAGATTTTCGGCGATGAACTGGTCGGTCTGGGGGTCGGTGGCGACAGGTGCGGGCGTGGCGGTGCGCACGCGGGCGGGCTTGGCTTTGGGTTGTTCGGGGATGTCGGCATGTGCCAGTGCCTTGTCCATGTCGATTGTTTCCGCGGGCGCGGCGGCGGGAGCTTCGGCGGCTTGGGGCGTCGCTTGGGCGGTCATGCGATCGGACGTGGCAGGAGCGGCAGTGTCGGCTCTGTGGGCAAAGAAGAAGCCGGCGCCGACCAGCAGCAGGCCCACGGCAGCGGCAGAGGCGATGCGCAACACACGTCGGCGCAACACCAGCCGTTGCGAGGCCGCCGCGGCGATGCGCTCCGAAACCCGGTCGGGCAGCGCCTCAAAATAGCCCGCAGGCACCGGAAAGTCCTTCTCCTCGGTGGCAACCGACAACTCCTTGGCGGCAGCGGCCGCTTGGGCACGCCGCATCACCACCTCTGGCAAAGTGTCGAAATAACCCGCCGGCACAGGGAAGTCATCCTCTTTCTGCTCCTGCGAAAACGCCACAGTCTCACCCTTCTCCTGAGCCAAACGGGACATCACGGCGTCGGGCAGACGCTCGAAATAACCCTCCGGCACGGGATAGCCATTATTGTTGCGATACTGTGACATTTTCTTATCCATAAATGATTCTGAAACTAACATACGACAATCTTTTGTGCCGTAAGTTTAAAAGTTTTGAAAAAAAATCAAACTACATCAAATCGAGATGCTTGATGGAGTCTTTATCGAGTTTCACCTCGCCCCACACCTTCTTGGTGATTTTGAGGGCTTCGGCTTGGGTGAGTTTGTCTGTCTGTTCAAGGATGCGCTGCACGAAGACACACTGCTTGATGTCGGCCTGGCCGTTGACGACGGCTTCGGCCAACGCCTTGCAGGTCTGATAGCCGCAGATACGGCAATCGACCTTAGGCAGGTCGTTGGTGATCTCAAACACCTTCTTCATCTTGCGCATGGCCACGGAGATGTTGTCGTCGAGTTTGTCCATGGAACGGGGTTGCACCTTGCCCACGGTCATGTGCTCTTTCAGGAATTCGTTGAAATTCAAGATGTTGTTTTCTGCCGGAGTCACGACCCTCGGGCGCTGTTTGGCGCGTTTCTTCTGCCGTTCGGCGATGAGGAAACGGTTGCCAGCGCAAAGGATGCCGCCCGCACAACTCTCGTCGCAGGCGCGCAGTTCCAGAAAGTCGATGCCGTCAAGGTCCTCATTTTCCAACTTGTCGAGGAAATCGGAGACGTTGTGCACCTCGTCGATGGCGAGGTTGCGGCCGAAGGTGATGTCCTTGATCTCGCCGCCGGTGAGCGACCACAGGATGCTGTTCTTGGAGAGCGGATGGAAGTCGAACTCATCCTCGCGCAGGGTGTATTCGGCCTGCTTGATAACGCGGAACACCTTGTTATACAAGTAGTTCATATTGATGACGCCGTCGATGTTGGATTTCTCCTCACCGACAGGGCTTTTCACGGCGGCGATTTTGGCGGCACACGGAGCGACATAGAAGATGCCGATGTCTTCGGGAGCATGGCCACGTTCCACCAGCACCTCGCGGATGTAGATCGCCGTCAGGTCGAGCGGCGGCTTCACCAACATCAGGTTGCCGACGAGCGACGGGTATTTCACCTGGATGAGTCGCACGATGGCGGGGCAGAAGGAGGAGATGAGCGGCTTTTCCTTGTCAGCGTCCTTCACCTGCTCGTTGATCACCTCCTTGAGAATGTCAACGCTCTTCTCGACCTCATACACATACTTGAACCCCAGATGATAGATGGCGGAGAGGATGGCGCGCTGGCTCACCTTTTCGGGGAACTGCGCGCTGAAGATGGAGGGCAGCAGGATGACCGGGCACTTGTAGTTGTATATGGTCTCGAAGTCGTCCTGCTCAATGTAGATGGCATTCATCGGGCAGGTTTGGTAGCACATGCCACAGTCGATACAGCGGTTGGGATCGAGGATGGGGTGCCCGTTTTCGACATGGATGGAGCAGGTCGGGCACACGCTGGTGCAGTGCGAGCAGCCGATGCACAGGTCGTATTTGAATTTAAGCGCGTGGTGGACGTGTTCCATATTAGAAGTAATTGATGATTTCGACGGTAGTACCTTGTCCGACGACCGAGGTGACGGTCAACTTGTCGGCGTTGCTTTTCATGTTGGGGAGGCCCATGCCGGCGCCGAAGCCCATTTCGCGCACTTGCGGCGACGCGGTGGAGTAGCCCTTCTGCATGGCCTTGTCGATGTCGGGGATGCCGGGGCCTTCATCAACGAGTTTGACATCCACGCAGTTCTCTTCCAGATCGACGTAGATGGTGCCGCGGTAGGCGTGCGCCACGATGTTCACTTCGGCCTCATAGAGGGCCACCACCGTGCGCTTCACCACCGTCGGATCGACGCCGAGTTGTTTCATCATTTTCTTTACTGTGCTGGAGGTCGTGCCGGCATTGGTGAAGTCGCCGCCCTCCACTTGATATTCAAAATGCATAGTCTTTTCTTTTAATAGACACCCGGCAACTGCGTGTTGAACAGCAGTCCCGAAGTACGGTAAAGTGAGAAATTGGTGGTGATGAGCACCATGTCGTTATCCGCCGCCAACTCCTTCATCTCTTCGGTAACCACCTTGCCGCGAACGAAGATCACGACCTTGATGTCCGACATCTCGCAGGTGCGGATGGTCTGCATGTTGCACAATCCGGTGATTAGCATCACCGACTTGTCGGTGCGCAGGGTGAGCACGTCACTCATCAGATCCGAGGCGAAAGCGCAATCGACTTCCCTGTCGATGAATGCCTCGCCTTCAACGACAGTCCCTGAAATTAAGGATGTAATCTCTTCTATTTTCATTTTTTGAGCATTGATTTCCTAAAAACGCTGCAAAGATACGAGTTTTTGTCCCACGATGTACGTGTCAAGTGGAAATTTATCGCACTAAGGCAGGTAAAAAAGGGTGTTTTCCCGCTCTTCACGCACGGAGTCGGTCCAAACACGGCGGATTTGTTCTTCCGTCACGGCGTTGTAATACTGCAATGCCTGCTCAAGGTCTTCGGCATCGCCGAGGGTCTCTTCTACCGAGAGCAGGGCGGTGCGGTTTTCCAGTTTTACCTCCTCCTTCAACAGTCGGGCTTCGTTGTAGTTCTTGAGTTTCTGCAGGTCGTAGGAGAAGGACTCCCCGAAGGCGAAGTCGTGGTAGAGGAAGTCGTCGAGGGCGGCGTTGGCGGCTTCGATGTCGGTGCCGTCTGCGGGGCGGGCCACGATGGAGAGCAGGCCCGGGCCGCTGGTACCCGACACCGTCATGGAGATGTCGGTGAAAAGTTGGCTTTTCGCCACGAACTTCTTGTAAAGATAGGAGGCCTGTGCGTTGCCGAAGAGGTCCGACAGCAGGTCGTAGGCGTAGAAGTCGGGATGGAGGCGCGGCGGCATCTTCCAGCCCTTCACCAACATCGGGTAAGGGGCGTTGCCGTGGGTGCGCAGCACCTTCCGGCAGGACTGTTCCGGCTCTTCCGGGAAGACCTTGTCGGGTTTGGGGCGCGCGGGAATGTCGCCGAACCACTTCTCCACGCCGCGTACCACTTCATCGAAAGGAACCGGGCCGCCCACCACTATCACCGCATTGGCGGGCGAGTAGTAGCGGCTGTGGAAATCGCGGATGATGTCCATGGTAACGCCCTCTATATGAGAAGGATTCTTTCCGGCAGGCATCCACTTGTAGGGGTATTTCTCGTAGGCGAGGTCGGTATAGGTGCTCCACAGGTTGCCGAAAGGCCGGTTCAAGCAGGTCTCCTTGAACTCTTCTATCACCACATGCTTCTGAATGTCAAGCGATTGTTGATTGAAGGCCAGTTCCAACATCCGGTCCGACTCAATCCAGAAGGCGGTTTCGAGGTTGAGGGCGGGCAAAACGATATAATATTGCGTGAGGTCTTGCGACGTATAGGCGTTGTTGATGGCGCCGGCCTTCTGCAACGGCGTGTCGTAGTCGGGAATGTGTTTGGAGCCGCAGAACATGAAGTGCTCCATCAGGTGCGCCAGTCCGGTGCGGTCGGGGTGTTCGTCGCGCGAGCCGACGTTGTAGGTGATGTTGCAGGCCGCCAATTGCGAGGTGGAATCTTCATGCACCAGCAGGCGCAGACCGTTGTCCAAGGTATGTCTTTTGAAACTGATCGCCATGGTTAGATCTGGGGCATTTTGGAGACGACAAAGGTGACATTCTTGGCGACGCGCTTCCGCGACAGCCAGAGGAAGAAGTAGTAGAGGGCCAATGCCGCCAGCGCCACGCCGACATTCAGCAACTCGTTGGAACTGACGAGGTACATGAGGCAGAAGACGCCCAGCAGCACGACGGTCGGGACGAGGTAGCCGAGGACGACGGCTCGGGTGGCGATGGTCTGGCGCAACTGCACCCGCACCTTCTCGCCCACCTCGAATGTCTCGCCGGTTACATTGCGCGCCTGCACCATCTTGTCGGCGCTTTCGGCGGCGCCGCAAACGGCCTTGGCGTGACAGCCGGCGCAGGCCGAACTCACGGTCATTTTCACCCATACGTCGGTGCCTTGTACCGACTGAACCACACCTTCATGGCTCACTACATCATTTTCCATCTGATTTTCTGTTTTTGATTTCATTGTCGATTTCGGCGGCAAGCTCGTAGTTCTCGCGGGCCAATGCCTCCTGCATCAGCAGGTCGAGTTGCCGGTCGGTGGCCTTCCGGAGGTCCATCGGCACACGCGATCCGTCGGCGCAGACGTAGAACTCCTCCTCGTCGTCGTTGGCGAGTGCGGCGTCGAAGTAGCGGGCGAGTGCCGCCTCGTCATCCTTCGCCACCTTCCCCTCATGGGTATAACTCACTTTCTCGAACAGGACCGCGTCCATCATGATGGGCACGCCTGTCTTCACCGACAGCACGGCGGCGTCCGAGAGGCGGGCATCCAGATAGCAGATACCCGTGGCGGTCTCCACCGCCACCTCCACAATGTAGGCGCCGGCCACGAAGTCGGTGACCGTGATCTTGCTCACGTCGCCGCCCATCTTGTGGATGGTCTGGAGCAGCAGGTCGTGGGTGAGCGGGCGGGCGGTCTCGACGTCGCCCAATGCCAGCAGCAGCGCACGCGCCTCGTTCAGCCCGATGATCACGGGCACGAAACGGGTGCCGCCTTTCTCCTGCAGGACCAAGTTGAAGGCCTCCCCGTGGATGTTCGGATGCCCTGGATTTACGATCTCAAGTTCTATTTCCATGCTTTTTGCACTTTTCAGCCGCAAAGATACTATTTTTAATTAGGAAAAGAGGTGCCTCTTCAGAAAAAAAGGTGGGATATTACGTTCATTTTATTCTATAATCTATTGATTATCAATAAACTATTATTTTTTGAAAATAATTTATTCCACAATAAAAAAAAATTGTATTTTTGCGGGCTGTTAAAAGCGACCAGTATTGGGCGTTGGTGTAATGGTAACACTACAGATTCTGGTCCTGTCATTGAAGGTTCGAGTCCTTCACGCCCAACCGAGAGACCTGCAAGTTGCAGGTCTTTTTTTTACCCCGATAGCGACTTATCACATAAAATGTGATTTTTTGTATGATATGCCTGTGGGTATGGGCGGTTGAATAACTGCACGTGGCAGTGGAGAGACAACGGTTGCAAGACAACGGGGCCAACGGAGGGTGCAGAACGATGGAATGCAGGTATTCCTGGATTGAGCGCTCTCCGGACGCTGGATCGTACCGGCAGGGGATGCCGTCACCTCCTCGCCTTCTTCCTCCGGTCGCACATCCGCAACAGGAAAAAGCAACCCACTACCTTCAACACGATGACCACGGAGGAGAACAGCAGGACGGTGGTGAGATCCGGCTCCACGAACAACACAACGAAGATAACCGGATTCAGCAGGGTGGCTGAAAGGTTGAGAGCATTGTAGATAAGACCGTTGTAATTGAATGACAGCACATTGTATGCGGGATAGCCAGAGATGAGAATGAAGGCGGAAAAGACCAGCACCAATGCGATGATCACCAACAGTCTGATGCTTTGTTTGCTCATAGTTGAACTATTTTAACCCTGCTGCAAAAGTACAGAATTTATTTCAAAAATGTCGCTGCCATGCGGCACATCGTGTTTTTATGACCTGAAAATCCGGGGACGTTGAATTTTGAATAGAAAACCATATTTTTCTTGATTGGGTATTTAAAAATTTACTACTTTTGCGACCGCCATTATGAAAACAAAACTATTGTCATTGATCCTGCTTCTCGCCCTGTCGGGATGTCTTTCCGTTTTCGCGAACGGGGCTTGCAACCAGAAACGCCCTGCAAAGAGTCCGATACAAGGGCCAGAAGGGGAGATTGCCTTCAAAATCACCCTGCCGGAGGGCTTCAACCCGGAGACCGACCGCTGTCCGATGGTCATCCTGATGCACGGCATCTTTTCCAGCAAGGACTACAACCCGATGCCGGCGCTCGCCAAAGGATTGGCCAAGGCGGGAATCGCCTCCATCCGGTTCGATTTCAACGGCCACGGCCAAAGCGCGGGGCGCCTGCAGGAGATGACCATCGAGAAGGAACTGGCCGACGCGAAGGCCGTTTGGGACTACGTGCGCCAACTGAAATATGTGGACGGCATCGGGCTCTTGGGACATTCGCAAGGCGGCGTGATCGCCTCGATGACCGCCGGCCGTTTGGCGACGGAACTCCCCGTACCCGACGGCGTGGTGCTCATCGCCCCGGGTTCAGTCATCAAGGAGGCGTGCCAAGGGGGCCGGTTCTTCAACGCCACGTTCGACCCGGCCGACCCGCCGGAGTTCATCCGCTGCTGGGGTATGCTGAAATTGGGACGTGAATACCTTCTCACCACGCAGCAGTTGGACATCTACGGGACCGCGGCGACCTACCAGGGGCCCGTCCTCCTGCTGCACGGCGACCGCGACAGCATCGTACCGATGTGGTGCAGCGAACGCTTCAAGGAGACCTATGGCGACCACGCGACCTTGCAGGTGGTGAAAGGGGAGAACCACATGATCAGCCGCCATCGGAAAGAGGTGGTGGCCCGCACGGTGAAGTTCTTCCGGAACGTGTTCAGGATAGGATAGCCGTGAGTGCGGGAATCGCAATGTGCGGTACGGGATTAATGGAATGTCATGCCGATGGCGACCCCATTCCCGAGGCCATCCGCAACGGCAGCCCTACAACAGAATGAGAAAGGGATGGTGCCATAATGATCATCACCGAATTGTCACCGCACCCCCCATTTCCTCTGGAGCCGTCCCGTCCTGTGGGATAGCTGCTGTATTCTCCACCTCTACCAAGGTGCTGGCCACGATGTACCCGCCATGCCGCCTGCTGCCCACGTGCTCTATCAGACCATACTTCTTGAGTTCGGAGAGGCAGCGCTCGACGGTGCTCATTGAGAACTGCGTTTTGGCCATGATGTCCGCCGAATTGCATTTCGGGTGCTTTTCCACGAAGGCAAAGACCTCCGTAATCTTTTCATCTGAAGGTACAATCGGTTTCCGCTTGACTGCCTGACGGGGCACCTTGACTGAGCTTCCCTTGCCGCCTGCCAAAGTCTTATAACGCATGAGGCCTTCCAATATGCTTTCGGCAGTTTCCTCGCTGTCTTTGGGTTCCAGCGCAAACGCCGTAGGGGCATCCTGCCATGGCATTTTTTTCATGACCACCACATTCTCCTTGCACGATTTGATGTACTGGAACGGCACCATAATGGTGTTTGTTATACGGATGAATTCTTTAGTTCCGAACAGCTGTTCCAGATGCTTCATGGAACCCAGACGCGTGTAGCTTTTGTTCTGTACCGTATAAACCATGGTATGATTCCGTTGCTGCTGGCAATAGAAGATCTCATCAATGGAAATCAGTTGGATGTCACTGTTTTTGTCCGTAACATCCAGCATACGGACACGCTCGTACACAATTACCCTTTCCTTCTCCAATGACTGTCGAAAATGCAACCGCTCCCTGAACAAATATGGGAAAAAGTTCAATGCCAGATTGCGTCCAATAGTATAGGACAAATGAGTTGAAAAAATGTAAAAAAACCGACCATTTGTATAACTCGCGCATTACAGGATGCAATATGAGGATATGCTATGGCCATATCCACAAAACCCACTATCACAGCAGTGAGCACAACAGACAACCAGTAAATGACGTGTGATTTCTGATAAAGTTTTTGATAAAACAGAAAGTAATTGGCGTACAATGACCCTAACAAAAACATTGCAGAGGAAGCTTCCTTAAGAGAACTGCCAGCATACGGACGCAGAATGGAATTGCGGGTAAAAAGCCAAATAACTATGGCGCAGAGCAGGACATTCAGTAAAATGATGACAATTGTTTTCAGATGTTTGTGTTTCATAGTCAAAAAAATTGAATGTGGCTGCAAAGGTAATCAATTCTTCAACACAAATCCATATTATTATCTCAATCCCTCTCACAAAAGGTATTTTTAGACGGAATAACCAATAAAATGAGATGTTTTAGAAATATATTGATTATCAATACATTACCCATTACTATAAAGGATTAAAAAGAGCACCTCTTCACATTTTTACACAGAGGGTTCACATTTCTGATGAGAGGGAATTGCAGCGTTCAAAATGGTTGTATTTTTGTTGGAAAAAAACAACAATTAATACTCAATAAATCTAAGACAAATGAAAAAAGCATTTACCTTGGCATTGCTCGCAGTCATGCTGTTTGGCTCATGTGAGAAAGACGGTCACAAGACAGTAGTATCCGAACAATCATCCAACAGTATTGTTGAACTTCCTAATGATGGAAAGAAACAGAATTCAACATTCCTACTTTCAATGAACATGGGGCATAGTGGCAGCTCTTGCCCTGGATGTGTGTCGTACAATGGACAGGTTATACATGTTGATTGTATGGGCGATGGCAACCTATGCGCAACCTCATCAGTCGTCAACCTCCAGCAGGTCGGTTCCGCCATCTCCATCACTACAACAGACACCTTCAACCTGACTTCTGAGGATTTCTTCCTTATGCCTAACCGTTCATTGGACTATATGGACGACTCGGGGCTGCACAGCTATCTGAACATCCCTACACAGATGGCCTATCGTGACTCCACCACCCTTCAGTTCACATTCACAGGACTGTTTTTCAGCAGCAAGCCGGCATACGGAAACCTGTAGGGGTGAAAAATACTCGAGAACAGACACTTATTGTACGTATTAAACCCAACAATATTATCATTATGAAAAATTTATTTTTATCAGCAGGTTTTTACGTCATAAAAATTGTGGATGAGATGGGGACAGTACGTGTAGCAAAAGTTTGTAAGGAATAGAATTTTCACTATCTTTGCACGCGGGAATTGGAGGAGGGGATGAAAAGATGAACGCCGCCAACTCCCTCTTCACTTCTTAACTTCTTCACTCCTTAACTCAAAACCACCTTCAACAAATCAACGCATCAACAATTCAACCATAAAACAACCACAACCATGAAAACAAAAATTTTCTACCCCCTCTTCTTCCTCGTGCTGCTGGTAGCGGCGGGGATGTTGGTGTCGTGCGAAAAGCTGGAACAGGCGGAGGAACAGCAGCAGCAAGGCCC
>JAEEGL016416571.1_pt1 | contig 120005 bp, 93 predicted proteins | sample 9134231 | NCBI WGS metagenome assembly JAEEGL01 (sample SAMN16246548, study PRJNA631951) | gut metagenome | biome: gut microbiome; feature: rumen; material: fiber-attached | host: Bos | place: Iran: Karaj | collected 2018-10 | reverse complement strand
TAAGCCGTTTCTGGAAAAACACGTTTTTCCAGAAACGGCTTAATAACGGCAACTTCTGCGTTGCAGAAGTCCGCGTGGAACACGCGGCGCGAGCATCAATCACTGTAAAACGGTGACCTTTTATATCGTGTGAACAGTAACACAAAATACTTTCGCCCCCTCCACACGAGCAATAGAGCGAAGCGGATTGCGAGTGTAATACCAAGGGAGAAAGTCCTCCACTGCTATGTTGACAGTAACTTCTCTATTTTCGCGATCATTTCTTCATATTCCTTTAAATATTCCTCATGATGCTCGTCGACAAAGTCGATCTTGCCGTCCCTGGACGCAAACTCCATGGATTTCATATGTTCGGAAAGCGTTGTTGCTCCGATCGTAAGCGATGTTCCCTTTACCGCATGAACGAAGATCCTGTAGTTCTCGAAATTTCTTTCGGCATATGCCTGCTTGATCTCCTCCGCTCTTGCGTTGGTAATATAGGACTGCAACATCTTCTTATAAAAGCTCACATCGTCGCAGCAGTAGCTCATTCCCGTCGTCGTATCAAGGAATTCCGCTGCCTTAAGGAACTCTTTATCCTCCTGCGAAAGGCTGCTGTCATCCTCCTGCTTTTCCGCCTCTCTCTCTGCTTCCAGTATGATCTCCGTCTCACGGTCAGAAGCATTTGAAGAAACGTTCTTCTCCGTCACAAAGGTCTCGAAAAGCGAGACGGGCAGATGTTCCGAGATCACCTTTAACAGGCGCTGTCTGTCAACAGGCTTGGACAGATACTCATCAAAGCCGGCATCCAGATACTTTTTCTTTTCGCCCGCAACTGCGTTGGCGGTAAGAACAATAATGGGCGTATCATCGCATATATGCTCTCGTCTCAAAACATTGAGTGCTTCCATTCCGTCCATTACCGGAAGCATATGGTCCATGAATATGAGATCGTAATGCTTTCTCTTTGCCTTGTCCACCGCTTCCAGTCCGTCCTCGGCATAATCGATCTTCATCTTTGTATCCTCGAGGAGTTTTCCGAAAAGATCGAGATTCATTGCATTATCATCAACCGCAAGCACATTCGCATCGGGTGCCACAATGGTGATCTTCTCTTCCTTGGGGCTTCTGTACAGCTCTCCGCTGAAATTAATCTCTCCGACCGGCGTAGGATCTATGATATGGGGGCGTATCGTGAACCAGAACCTGCTTCCCCTGCCGTATCTGCTCTCGGCATGAAGCTCGGTTCCCATCTTCTCAAGGATCCTTACAGCGAAGGCCAGGCCTATGCCCGCCCCTTGCTTACTGCCGTTTTGGGATTTATCCACTCTGAGATACTGCTTGGAGATCCTTTCCATATCCTCGGGCTTAATGCCTATGCCTGTATCTTCCACCGAGAAAGTGATCTCGCACTTGTCGGTTCCCGGTATCGGTGCATAGTCTATATCGATTGATATCTTACCCTTTTCGGTATATTTGACCGCGTTCGATACAAGGTTTGTACAAACCTGTGTATAGCGCATGGAATCCCCCTTGATCTTTGAGGGAAGTTCGGGATTGACTTTAAATTCCACAGCGAGGTTCTTCTTTCCCGCATTGTATTGTGCGTAAGAAATAATATCCACCATGGAAGGAATCGTCTCGCTGGGAACGAACTCGATCTCGAAATCAGAGGTTCCCATTCCCGTGTAATCCAGAATATCGCTCACCACCGCAAGAAGATTACGTCCCGCCTGACCGACGTTTGCCGCATATTCCGCAGTTTTCGGTTCGGCAGTTTTTATCGCGATCATCTCGGTGTAACCAAGGATCGCATTGATGGGTGTCCTCAGTTCGTGAGACATGTTGGTAAGGAACTCGGTCTTGGCATTGTTTGCCTTCTCGATCTCCTTGAAGCTGCTCTCCAGCTCATTGGTGGTCTCCAGAAGTTCTGTTCTCTGCCGGTTGAAGGCAATGGACTGGTACTTAATGAACAGGCCGAAAAACAGAGTGATAAATAAGAGACTCACAGAGCTGTGGATCACCAGTTCCGTTCCTGTCAGCCTTCCGATAACAGTCTCGGGATAAATCTCCGAAACAAGCATTGCAGCCGCATAGACCAGGACGGAAATGCCGTAAAGAACATAGGGCGCGATCCCCCTTGTAAGGATCCATGGCAATACGAGCCCCAGCACCATCCAAAGCGGGATCGCGGAATCAAGTCCTCCGTGCCGGAAGAATATGAGCGGGATCGAAATATCAATTGCTATGAACAGGATTATCGGGGTCGCTATTCCGCCCTGTTTTTTCATATATATAATAGCAACACAGATCAGACTGAGCACAACATTTGCGACATCAGCCAAAAAAACGGTAAGCGGATTTCCTATGATCCACGAAGTGATCGTTGTTATGGTGCAGCCGACCAAAAGGAAGATAACACAGGCATTGAACATCATATCGTTCATTTCCGTATCATTGCCGAAGAAACGCTTCTTAATGCCCGATCCCACACGTTTTATCGCCTTGACAGGCTTATTCCCGTCGCTCTTAAAGGTTATGAATGACGCCTTGGTTTCGACAACATTCTTCGCCTTTTCGGCTGCAGTCTTAACCGAAGCAGGCTTGCTTTCCGTATCGGCTTTCTTGTTCCCTTCTTCGACAGAAGAAACAGGTGCTTGTACAAAGGTTTGCCTTTCCACTTCTCTTTCCTCCCAAGCGATCTTTTCCTTGGGCAGGAAACGATGAACCATCTCCTCCAAAACAGCTCCCTGAACGGGCTTTGAAAGATAATCCGCAAAACCTTCCTTAATATATTCTTCCTTCGCACCCGCTACGGCATTGGCCGTAAGAACAATAACGGGCGTGTCGGCATTAATACAGTTCTTGATGTTTTTCAGTTTCTTAAAGGTCTCTACGCCGTCCATATCGGGCATAAGATGATCCATGAAGATGATGTCATAACGGTTCTGCTTCGCAAGATCTATGCAGTCAAGTCCGTTGGTGGCTGTAGTGATCTTAACTCCGGTAGTCTTCAAAAGCCCCTTCATTACTTCAAGGTTCATGTCCACGTCATCAACCACAAGGATCTGAGCATCAGGTGCACGGAAGCTTTCCTTGTATTTCCCGGAGCTCTTGTCGTCTAAGGAATGGGTTTCCGCGAACACTCCCATAGGAGTGTTGTCCGTAATCTTCTGAGGGATCTCGACGGAGAATTTGGACCCCATGCCGTATTCACTCTCAAGCATGATACGTCCGCCCATCAGTGCCACAAGCTGCTTTGTAATGGAAAGCCCCAGTCCGGTTCCTTCGATATTACGGTTTCTCTTCTGATCTACGCGGACATATGAAGCAAACAGCTTATTCTTGTCCTCGTCGGAGATGCCTATGCCCGTATCCGTAACCGAAATGAACAGGTTTCCGCTGTTCTCGTCCTCTTTATTGAAATCCATTTCCACCGTGACGAGACCTTCGGTGGTGTATTTTATCGCATTGTTCAAAAGATTGGTGAGTATCTGACGTATTCTGGTCTCATCACCGAAAAGGCCGAGAGGCATGACCGTATTGTTGAAAACACGAAGCTCCACCTTCTTGTCCGCAGCCCTCTGCTCCACAACATTGTAGGCATCGCGCAGCAAAGTCATGGTGTTGTATTCGACGGGAATTATTGACATTTCCCCGGCTTCTATCTTTGAAAAATCAAGTACATCGTTAACAATGGAAAGAAGTGTCTTGCTTGCACTCCTGATTTTTTCCGAATAGCCTGTGATCGTACTGTTTGTACTCTCTCTCAGGATCATTTCGTTCATTCCGAGAACCGCATTGATAGGGGTCCGGATCTCGTGGGACATGTTTGCAAGGAACTTGCTCTTTTCGGTGCTTGCCCTCTTTAGCTCGGACGCCTTTTCATTAAGCTCAACGGCCTGATCCTCCACACGGCCTCTTGATATCGTTACGGAAGTACAGAAATAAGCGACAACCGCCACGATCAGCAGAGAAAGGAGGATACTGTTGTAAAGCACCTCCATTTCCTGTCGGAAAATGCTGTCATAGTCCTTCACCATTACTATATACCAATTCGAAAAGATCGGATATGCAAAGGCCATAACCTTTTTACCGTCTATTTCGGAAAATATGTGATCCGTTTCTCCGTCAAGCTTGGATTCACCGACTACTTTTCTGACAGTATCGGTCTTTTCACCGCCGAAACGCTTTCTTCCTTCTTCGTTTCTGATGTTCATCCCGTTACAGTTGATATCATCGTTAAACAGCACATACCCTTCCGAATCCATTATCAGGCCGTAGGTATCGGAGCTGTTTGAGAGCGCATCGATCACAGCCTGTATCTTTTCCGCCTTGACATCGATGGCAAGAACACTCTCTCCGTCCTTCAGCATTACGCTTATGGAAATAACCTGCTGCATAGTCTCCGCATCCACATAGGGACGTGCAAAAGCAGGAACACCTTTAGCCTCAACGGCATTCCAGTACCAGGGACGTTTTTGAGGTACATAATCCTCGTCCGGGATCCATCCCGCACCGTCAATATATTTGCCGTCAAAAAGGCCGTAAACTCCGGTAAAATCAGACTCCACCGCTTCTCTGTAGGTTTTGGTTATACTGGTGAGAAGCTTGTCGATCTCCTTGCTGCTTTCTCCCCGTTCCATACTGCTTTCTATGAAAACTGCAGTTGTACGGACAGTATCCGTACCAACCGAAATGACTTCTTTTATCTTTGCAGCCTCTTCCTCAAGGGTGGTTTTGCAGAGCTCGATCTCCTTCTTCTGTGCCAGATCGTAAAACGACCTGAAGGAATAGTAAACAACCGCCGAAACCAGCGAAATCGTAAGTAACAGCGTCAGCACAAAGGCAGTTCTTCTTCTTGTTTTTGTCCTATTGTTCAGCTTCATAACCCTCTTCCTTAAAAAAAAGGAGAACGTAGCATATAAACGTTCCCCTTTTGAGATCGATTCACTCAACAACCGAGGATCTTATTCACACGGTCTACAAGATCCTGCTTTCTAAAGGGCTTTCTGACATAATCGACTGCCCCCAGTCGGCCGGCTTCCTTAACATGATCGAAATCTGCTATGGACGTGAGAAAAACAACGGGAATATCCGCAAATTCCTCTCGAGCCCTGATTGCTTTTAAAGTTTGAATACCATTGATTTCAGGCATATCTATATCAAGGAGGACCAGATCGATCCCTCCCTCGCACATTGCGGATATGCCCTCGATACCGGACTGAGCAGTAACAACATTGAAGCCTTCCTGCCCCAGTATCAGTTCATCACGGTCAAGGTTCATTTTGTCATCATCAATGACCAGTATTGTTTTCATATAACCCTCCAAAGGCCGAGATATCAATTAATCCCCTACCACTTTATTAATTCAACTCAATATCTTACCATAAATGAATAATAATGCAATAAATTTAAAAAATTTTATCACATGCTAAAACAGTGACGTTGTAAAGAAAAAATCCGCAAAGCATATGCCCGGTCAATCCTTTTGACCTGCAATGCTCTCGGCATATTCAAGGGCTTTAACTATATCGGGCTTAAAGTTTTCCTCTCCGACGATGTTTACAAATCCAGCTTTTTCCATAGCCTTTAAGGGTTGCTCATTAACATGCGAGAAAACGATCTTTTTCCCCTCCTTCATAATGGAAAGAGCCAATTCCTCAAGTGTCTTGAGAGCAGAGGCGTCAATTGCCGTGACAGCACGCATTCTTACGATCACGATCTTCGTTTTTTCATCCACACCTATCTTCAGTATCCTGTCGGTAGCTGCGAAGAAAAGAGGTCCGGAGATCTCATATACCTTAATGGAACGGGGAAGAGCGTGAAGTTTCTCCGCTTCCCCGGGAGTCACGTCGGGATCGTCCGTATATTTCCATGCCGAGACACCCGTTGTATCCGACATTCTCTTCATAAAGAAAAGCGCAGCCAGCACAACGCCCACTTCAATGGCGATGACCAGATCGAAGATGACGGTAAGCAGGAAAGTTACCATCAGAATGATAACATCACTCTTGGGGGCTTTTTTCACAAGTCTGCCGAATGCCTTCCAATCAGCCATTCCCGCAGCAACCACAAGCAGTACCGCAGCAAGGGTCGTCATGGGTATGTAGGAGGCAATGGGCATGAGCAGGATCAATACCGCCGTAAGGGTTACGCAGTGCATGATACCCGCAATGGGAGTGCGTCCGCCGTTTCGAACGTTCGCCGCTGTTCTTGCGATTGCGCCCGTAGCGGGAATACCGCCGAAAAGGCCGGAAAAGATGTTTCCGAGTCCCTGTCCCACAAGCTCCGCATTGGATTTGTGAGTGTCTCCGATCATTCCGTCGGAAACAACCGCCGAGAGCAGGCTCTCTATGCCCGCAAGAATGGCGATCGTGAATGCGGGCCGGATCAGCTCCTGTATCATTTCAAAATCAACTTTGGGAAGCTGAGGAGTGGGGAACTTTGAAGACAATTCCCCGTAAACGCTTCCGATCGTGTTGACGGGAAGTTTTGCAAGCGCCGCAACAACGGTGGTTATCACGATTGCAAGCAGTGAACCCGGGATAGCCCCGAAAAAGCCGGGGAGTTTTTTTGTAAGTTTCGGCCAGATCAGCATGATCAAAACCGCTCCGACACCCAGTGCCAGGGCAACGGGATTTGTTGTCCCCACAGCCTTTCCGTAGGCGATCAGCTTTTCCACAAATTCGGAAGGAACCTTTTCCATTTCCAGGCCGAAAAAGTCCTTAAGCTGTCCGACGAACAACGTTACGGCAATACCGCAGGTAAAGCCGCAGGTGATCGTATAGGGAATATATTTGATCAATGAACCGAAGTGAAAAACACCGAACAGTACCAGGATCAGACCCGCCATAATGGTGGCCACGGTCAATCCGCCTGTTCCGTACTTGGCGATAATACCGTATATGATAACGACAAATGCAGCGGTAGGTCCACCTATCTGTACCCTGCTCCCGCCGAATACCGCGATGAAAAATCCTGCCACGATAGCCGTGTATAAGCCCTGCTCGGGGCCCACTCCCGATGCTATCGCCAGTGCGATGGAAAGAGGCAGCGCGATGATACCGACGATGATACCCGCGATCACATCCTTCACAAGCTGTTTTCCGCTGTAATCCTTAAAGATTTCAAAAAGCTTCGGTTTTAACTCGTTCATTTTATCTCCTTATTATAAAGAAATTATCTGCAACGTGCGGTAATATACACCCGGTTTTACGAAAAATCAAGCATTTCTTTTATGAACCGTGACTCTGCGGCATCTTTCCCGTTAAGTTTCCGAACACTGAAAACATGCAACTTTTGAGCCGCTCTGGTCACCGCAACGTAGAACATCCTTCTTTCCTGCTCCTCTTCCTCTCTTGTCAGGGCTTTTTGATACGGCGTGATCCCTTCATTTGCGTCGGGCAGGAACACAATATCGTATTCCAGTCCCTTTGCCCCGTGCATGGTCGTGATCGTGACCGCATCCTTTGCCTCACCTGTTTCCATGTCCCTGCGTCGTTCAAATTCGCTCTTCAGCATCGTAATATTCTCAAACCATCCCTCAAAATCCTTGAACCCCTCAGCTTCCTCTTCCATTTGATCCAGGACCTTCAAGAATTCCTCTTCCCTCACTCCCCTTTGGGAGGCATATGCCCGCAAATGGTCATCATAGCCTATGCCTTTGCGTATGTACACAATGGCCGACAACGGCGTGCCTCTCTTAACATATGCAAGATCGTATTCAAGCTTGTCGATGGTCTCCGAAAGCCTGCCTTTTCCGTTCGTTGCTGCTTTAAGTCCCTCAAATGAAAAGGTCTCGGATAAAAACATATCTCTCGGGATGAACCTTTTCGGCCGATTGATAACCGAAAGTATGGTTTCCCGCTTTCTGTCTCCCAGAGCCAGCTTTATGTAGGAAAGCACATCCTGTACAGCAAAGTGGGAATAGATGCTTTGAAAATTTCCCTTTAACGAGAAAGGGATGCCCGCTGCCGCCAGCGCCGATGCCACCTGTTCCGCCAAACGATTGGTACGATAGATTATTGCCATCTGCTTCCATGCATAGCCTTTGGCCCTGTATTCCCCGATCAGCTCGCTGATCCCGAGATTCTCGTCCCTGCTCGTGGAAAAGCTTCTTATATCCGGTCCGCTTCCGCCTTTATTCATTGCCGTGATCTTCTTTTGAAATCGGTCTCTGTTTTTTCCGATCAGATTGCCGGCTGCGTTTAATATGCTTTCTTGGGAACGATAATTCTTGTTCAATACTATCTTCACCGCATCGGGATAGTCCTTCTCAAACCCCAGCATTATCTTCGGGTCTGAGCCCCGAAAGCCGTAGATCGCCTGATCGTCGTCCCCCACTATAAAAAGATTGTTTTCCGGTTCTGCCAGCATCCGGATCAGCTTGTATTGCAGGCGGTTTATGTCCTGAAACTCGTCTATCATGATAAAGCGGAACTTATCACGCCATATGTCCAGAATCTCCGGCCTTTCCTCGAACAGTCTTTCCGTCATCAGGAGCATGTCTTCAAAGTCCACCTGCCGATTCTTTTTCAGATAGTCCGAATAGCCTGCATATAATTTCCCGAACATATCTCCGGGACAGGAGATCGGCCTGTATCCGGTTTTCAGCCCGCCCTCGCTTTTAACCTTCGCTATCTCTCCCCTGATCTCTGATATCACTTCGTTGCCGTCTGCCGTAAGACCGCATTCTCTTGCCATAGAGGCAAGAAAACGAAGTGCATCGCTTTCTCTCACCACCGCCGATCCGTCAAGATTTAGCGAAAAGCGGAGTATCTTGAAAAATATACTGTGAAAGGTTCCGAAGGAAACCTGTTTTTCCTCCTCGTTCACCGCGGCTTTTTGAACACGCCGCTTCATTTCCTCGGCCGCTGCACGGGTAAAGGTAACCACCAATATATTTCCCGCAGGTATCCCCTCTTCTCTGATCAATTTAATTGTACGTTCGGTAATTACGGCTGTTTTGCCCGATCCCGGGCCTGCAAGCACTACAGCGGGGCCAAATGTAACGTCCACCGCCTTTTTTTGTTCTGTGTTAAGATCCATTTATGATTAAAAAGAATTATGCCTGCCCATTGTATCAAAAAAGACGGGCTTTTGCACCCGTCTTTTGAATTTTTTACAATTATTTTTCCAGAAGCTCTATGGCCTTTCTGACTCTTCTCAAAGATTCCTCTTTTCCGAGTATCTCCATGATCTCATATGCTCCGCCGGGAGTCATCTGCTTTCCGGAGACCGCGGTACGGATGGGCCAGAGTCCCTGACCGTTCTTGATACCCTTTTCGGTAATGTAATCCATGAGTGTTTTCTCAACCCCTGCAAAGGAATAATCATTCAAAGCCTCAAGCCTTGGAAGCAGTTCCTTAAGGACCTCAAGAGAGCTCTCCTTCGTGGTCTTCATCTTCTTATGTACATACATCTCGGTATCATAATCGGGAAGCTCCTCGAAGAAATCTATCTTCTCCGCGATATCGCAGAAGGTCTCGATACGTGTCTTTACAAGCATTGCGATCTTTTCAAGATCGAGATCCTTGCTGATAACCTTCTTTATGTAAGGGATCGCATATTCAAGGTAACGCTTGTCATCAAGTGCCTTTATGTATTCACCGTTCATCCAGCGGAGCTTGTTCATGTCAAACACCGAAGGAGACTTGTTGATGTGATGATAGTCAAACACCTCGATAAGCTCCTGCAAAGAAAAGATCTCTCTGTCGGTTCCGGAACTCCATCCGAGAAGAGCCATGAAGTTTACGATGGCTTCGGGAAGGAAGCCCTGCTCTTCAAGATCCTCAAAAGATGAATGTCCGCTTCTCTTGGACAGCTTCTGATGCTCCTCATTGGTGATGAGCGGGCAATGAATGTAAATCGGCTCCTGCCATCCGAAAGCTTTGTAAAGTCTTGTATATTTGGGTGTCGAGGAAAGATACTCATTTCCTCTGACAACATGTGTGATGCCCATAAGATGATCATCCACAACATTAGCAAAATTGTAAGTAGGGAAACCGTCGGACTTGATGAGGATCATGTCGTCAAGATCTTCGTTGTTTACGGTTATCGTACCGTAGTTTGCATCCGTAAAGGAAGTTGTTCCCTCGGTGGGAATGTTCTGACGGATAACAAAAGGCATACCCGCTTTAAGATTTGCCTCAACCTCTTCCTTTGAAAGATGAAGACAATGCTTGTCATACTTTCTGATCTCCTTAACCTCTTTGGAATCCTCATCATCCTCAGATACCGCATTTACGGGTGTTTTCAAAGAGTCCAGTCTTTCCTTGGTGCAGAAGCAGTAGTAAGCCTCTCCCTTTTCAACCAGCATCTTTGCGTACTTCATATAAAGTCCGCTCTTAACTCTTTCGCTCTGAACATAGGGTCCGTTGCCCTTGTCCTTATCCGGTCCCTCATCGTAATTCAGTCCTGTTTTCTTCAGCACTCTGTAGATCAGATCCGTTGCTCCTTCAACAAAACGTCCCTGATCCGTATCCTCTATTCTGAATAAAAAGTCGCCGCCTTCGTGTTTAGCTACAAGATACTCATACAAAGCCGTCCTCAGATTACCAACATGCATCTTACCCGTAGGGCTGGGTGCATAACGTGTACGTATCTTACTCATTTATCTTTTCCTCACTGATAGTTTTTATATGAATTGAACCTTTTTCAAGGTCTTCATAGTATAACGCTGACGGCATTTAAAAGTCAAGAGGTTGCCTGACTGACTTCTGCCAGCTCGTTGGCGATCACCTTTACGCGTCCGAATGCTTCGGCTGTGGATACCGTGATCCGGTCCTCATTTTCCGCTTCTTCCATGATCTCTTTGGCACGATCGCTGAAACCGGCAACAAGCATATCCAGTGAAGCAGCCAATTCCTTGACCAACTCGCTGTGCTTTCTTGTAGCCTCAGTACGATTGCTTATCTCTTCGGTCTTTTCATTCAAAACGGCTCTGATGGCATCAAGAGTTGCTGTCCTCTCCTTTGCTCCGGCTATCTTTTCCATTCCGTTCGCAACACTTGAAGCATTTTGCTCATTAGTATGCTTAACCTCATTGAGCATTTCCCTTACACGATCAACCAGAGCAGCTATGGCCTCCGTAGCGGTTTTGGAATTCTCCGCGAGAACTCTTACGTTTTCCGCAACCACCGCAAAACCTTTACCCTGTTCCCCGGCTCTTGCCGCCTCAATGGAAGCGTTAAGGGCAAGCAGGTTGGTCTGAGCGGATATGCTTGATATCTGATCGACAAACCCAAAAATCTCCTGAACACCGTTTTCAAGCTCGTTGATGGAAGCTCCCGTCCTGTTGGAGGTCTCTTCGATCACTTTCATGCTGTCGGCGGCGATATCCATGGTCTCCACCACTTCCGCGGTCCTGTCGGATATGTCACCGGATATTTTCGTAATGTCTCCCGTATGGTCATATATGCCCACGATGAGTTCATTCATCTCATCGACGCTGCCCTGTATGGATTTAACCTGAGTACGGCTTTCTTCGCAGCCGTTAACCGTATTCTTTGCAGAGTCTGTGATCAGCTTGTTTGCATCCCTCGATCTTCCGATATTGCCTTCCAGCTCATTCATCATGTCCACAAGCTCTCCCGACGCATGTCCGCACTCTTTTACGATCTCTCCGATCTTTTCCTTGTCATGCAGATTTTCAAGCACGGATCTTGAAGCCTTTGCCACACTGATAAATACCAATGTCATTACAACCTGCTCTATTGCAAAGCCTATCATTCTTCCTATGAACCACTCGAAATTCGTGGGATTTTCGATCTGCGGCACCTCAATGGAACGCATATAAACCGAGATCGTCAACATCACAAAGCTGAAGATCGAGATCCTCAATGTGAATTTCGGATCAAAGAAGAGACAGCTGAAAGCCATGGCAAGTCCGTAGGTCATGTATATGCCTATGCTCCACTGACCGCCCAAAAGCATTACCGCAAATCCCAGTGAGAGCACGCTGATGTATTTCATTGCCTTTGTGGGAACACCCAGCTTGTACAACAGACGCGGTCCAATGGTCCCTATACAGCCAATGGGTGTAAGGATCAGCAATGCCGAAACGGGAATACTGAATACCTTAATGGTGGTGAGCAGGAACAAGACAGGAAAAACAAGTGTAAGCCAAACTGATATTTTAGTGAGTTTCTCGCACACCTTACGATCGTTTTCCTCGAAGAACAATTCTTTTTCGGTCATGGCATAGGCCTCCTGTTTAATAATGTGAAATAAAAAGGGCAATAAAACGAAAGCATTCGTTTTACCGCCCAAGTTAAGTTTTATTTTACCCTGTTTTTATCCAAAAAACAATGAAATTACAATGAATTCTCAATTATTGCCGCACATTTCTCCAATTCCCGTCTGTCCTCCTCTGAAAATCGCGCAAAAACAGTACTGTCTATGTCCAGCACGCCATAGATCCTTCCTGCTTTGTGGAGTGGAATGACGATCTCCGAATTGGAAGCGGAATCGCAGGCTATATGCCCGGGGAATCTGTGCACATCGTCCACAACAAGTGTCTCGTCCTTGGCTACCGCCGTACCGCACACACCCTTCCCCACCTTTATTGAGGTGCAGGCGATCTTTCCCTGAAAAGGACCGAGCAACAGCCTGTCTCCCTCGAGGATATAAAATCCCGCCCAGTTCAGGCCTTCCATTGAGTCATAGATCAATGCCGAAGCATTGGCAAGATTTGATATGGTGTAGTCCACCCCTTCAAGGAGCGACTTCATCTCTTCCGATATGTTAAGCATATTAATTCCGAACCTCTTCCTCTTTTATAGTCAGATCACCGCCCTCACCTATCTCATGCCTCCCGGCTTCCAATTCCTTGCATATGCGGTCAAATTCGTCCTCATCCAGCTTGTACTTCTTCTTGTAGAGTACATAGGAAAGGAACATAAGGATCAGCGGGATGAATACCATGCATATGAGAAGACCGTTGGTCTCGGTGGTTGTTACACCTTTCAGGATATCGGCTATCTTTGCCGCCTTTTCTTCTTCTTCGATGGTTCCCGCATTTGCCATGCGCTCCACATCGGAGATCTCATTCGTGAAATCGGTAACACCAAAGATCAGGTAGATCAGGGATGTTATCAAAAGGAAAAGTGCGGAAGCCATCTTGGTGATAAAGGGTCGGAGGGATGTGATGATGCCCTCGTCTCTGGTGCCTCTTTTATACTCGTTGTATTCCACCGTATTCATGATGGAGATCATCATGATCAGATAGTAGCTGTAGTTACCGAAGTTACCGAACATATATCCGATGGTGAGTCCCCAGAACTTGACGCCCGTCGGCAGGAAAAGACCCGAAATGAGCATGAGGAGATAGCCTGTTGCGGATATGATCATCATTATGCCCATCAAAGGCTTTCTTTTTACTTTTCTCGAAATCATGGGATAGGTGATCATGAGAACCGCGGTCGCCATCATTCCCACAGTATTGAACAATGAGTAATTGCTGCCCTTGTAGCCAAGCTCAAAGTACAGATAGGTAGAGCCTATGCCCCCCGCGATCAATCCGTTTCCGACCTGCTGGATCAAAAAGATCAACGCTATCCACATGAGCTGATCGTTTCCGGTGATGGTTGAGATTATCTTTTTGAAGCTTACCCTTACCTTTGGCTCGGAATTCACGTCTCTCGTCTCCTGAACTCCGAAAACTGTGAAAAGAGCAAACAGCGGCGTCAATATCGCGATGATTATCGCAATGACACCATATGCAGTCTGAGCGTTTCCGCCTAAGGCCATATCACCCGCGGTAAACATGGGAACCAGCGTACCCACTGCCGTACCGCCGATGCCCGCAAAGAGGGTCGCACGGCTGGTCAGGCTGTTTCTTGTGTCCGCATCCGATGAAAGAGCGGGAACCATTCCCCAATAGGAAATGTCGCTCATGGTATAGGTTATGGAATAAAGTATATACATGCATCCGAACAATACGATAAAGGGCCAGCCCTGAAGCTTTGAATTGAATACGGTGATCAGAACACCGCCTGTTGTTATACACCCCGCAAGCAACCACGGCTTAAATTTACCCCATTTACTTCTTGTCGATTCGATTATGTTTCCCATGATAGGGTCGTTCAAGGCATCAAATACCCTGGCAAATACCATGATACCGGTGATGGCCAGAAGCTGTGCCTTTGTAAGGTTCCTGGTAAATAAAACGTATGTAAACAGGAAGGTGGATACCATGGCATAGACCATGTCTCTGCCTACGGTTCCCAGGGGATAGAAGATCAGATTCTTCTTGTCTTGCGGTGTTTTTTTCATTTTCCTTCTCCTTATCTTAAGCCGTGAAGCGGCCTTTGATCATTTTTTAATCTTACCAATATTCAGTGGTTTTGTCCAATAAATAAAGGGTTAAGTGGGGGAAGCGTTATGAATACCGGTGAACAGTATCCGCCCAAAACATGATATGTTACACTGGGACTTGAAAAATATCAAAATATCGCTACAATATATATAAACGTTTTATGTAAAATCGTTTGGGGGTTACATGGGAAATCAGACCTGTATTAAGAACGGCGAGATGTATATGGCCGGAGACGGCAAAAAATTCGAGCCGGCAGTCAGAAGAGCAATGACTGCCGTTTTTAACGTTGGCTCAACTCCCTATCTTCGCAAGCTTGAAAGCGAAATGACCATTCAAAAGATCGAAGTCTGTCCCGAAACCTTCGTTCAAAATCTTATTTCTTACGAACAAAGAAGCATCTATGAAACCACCCGCGGCGGAGAAGCCCGGAAGGATACGGATCATAAGCACTCTGCTTCGGAATACTCCGTTTGGGATTTTAAATTTGATATTCAGGATTACTTCAAGGAGGAAAAGCGCGTTCTTACCATTCCCGGGACCACCTTTACCGAAAACTGCCCCGATTGCGGAGGCTCGGGCATAATCACCTGCCCCGACTGTGAAGGCTCCGGAAAGACAGAGTGTGCTAAATGCGGAGGAACCGGCGAGCTACCCTGTCCCGACTGTCAAGGTGAAGGCAACACCCCTTGTCCAACCTGTAACGGAACGGGAAAACTTGTGGATGAATCCGATGAAAAGTCCAAACAGGGCCACATCATCCCCTGCCCCGACTGCGACGGAACAGGCCGCGTTTTCTGTAAATCCTGCGACGGTATAGGCCGTATTCCGTGTCCCGTCTGCCACGGTACCGGTGAAACGGGCTGTAAGCGATGCGGCGGAACAGGCAAGATCAAATGCCCGACCTGTAAAGGCTCAGGCTCGATCATCAATGAAGTTGAGGTCTCTTCGGAGATCTTTGTGAGAGAAGATCACAATATACTTTTCATGTCCTCGCTCAGGGAAGATATGGTCCCTTTCTTTTCCGACTACAGGCCCGAGTTTGAGACACATGCGGTAGCACGTTACGAAAGCAGCACCCGCATTGATTCCATCAGCACCGCCGATTTCAATTTCCGCGTGCGTGAAACCACCTTTAACACCGGCCCCGTCTTTGACAAAATGACCGAGGATCTGGACACAAACTCCGAATCAATGAAGATCGTTAAGTATCGCGTAAATGTTTTCCAGCGCATATTTTTAAAGATCACATACACCTTTAACGAAAAGGTTTATCTTATGTATTATGATTGCGGTGAGAAAAAGAACTACCTTACCGCCAATCCCTATAATGATGTATTGCAGCATCTTGCGGACGAGATCTACAAAACCTATCAGGAAAAGGACTATCATGAAGTAGCCCTTAAACTCCGTGAGTTCAGATCACTCGCCAAGGCCTCAAAAGGTCCTGTTTCCGTAAGAAACAATCCCGAGAAGATCGCAGAAGCGATCTGTGACAGGTTCACTTTGGTCGCTGTACTCGGAATGTTGATCCCTTTGTTGTTCTCACTGATTTTCTTTTCAAGTAAAGGGATCTTCACTCCTTCTGAATATAAAGCGCTTGTTCTTTGGTCGCTGGGTGTGGGGCTTGCCTCCATCATCATCCACTACAAGACCATATCCTTCACTTGGACGGCGCTGATCCGGCAAATGAAGGTTTATGCCGCCTATCTCGCCTGCTTCGGAATAGGGCTTTTGGTGTCGGCTTTTGTCGAAGGCTTAATAAGCTATCTGTTATATGTATTCTAAAAAATCAACCGCAGGTTTCAAACCTGCGGCTTTTCTTTACACTGTCTTTTGTTGTTCCATTTTCTTCAATTCGTTAACATATCTGAGACCGAAGGGCGCTACCACAAAGAATGTCAATACATCCGCTATCGCCTGCGAATACTGGACTCCCGGCAGTCCCAGCGTGGCTGTCAGAAGCAGCAAAACCGGTATAAAGCACAACCCGTTTCTGCAGACCGATACCGCGCTTGCCATAAAGCTCTTTCCAACGCTTTGGAAAAGCATATTTGAACAAACCGTCAACGGCTGAAACAGCTGGCCGATAAACTGAGCGGCGAGAGCAGTTGTCCCGATCCGGACAACTTCGGGATCGTCGCGGAAAATCGCAATGATACGGTCCGAAAGGAAAAAGCCAACGATCGCCGCAACTCCCAAAAGTATCTCACCCACAATGAACGTAAAAGTATATGCCTTCCTGACCCTGTCATATCTCTTTGCCCCGAAGTTAAACGAGCATACGGGCTGAAATCCCTGACCGATGCCCAGAGCAGTCGCAAAAGTAAAGAAGCATACACGATTGACTATGGACATTGCCGCCACCGCAGCATCTCCGTATTTCTTTGCGCAATTGTTCAAAAGCATGGTGGACAGACTGGCAAGGCCTTGCCTTATAAGGCTTGCAAGACCTGTTTTGCATATATCCCCTATCATTTTAAAGGTAAGAGTAACGGATCTGAGTCTGAGCTTTCCTTCGCTTTTACCGATAAGGAACGGGATCAGCAGCAGGCAAAAACTGATGCACTGAGAGATCGCGGTTGCAATACCCGCTCCTTTTACGCCCATTCCCATCCGGTGGATAAGAAGCCAGTCTCCGAATATGTTCAGTCCCGCTCCCGTGCAGAGTCCGATCATGGAATAAAAAGCCTTTCCTTCAAAACGAAGGATATTGTTAAGTACACAGCTGGCACACATCACCGGCGAGGCGATAAGGATGAAGATCGAATAATCCCTCGCATAGGGAAGAATGGTTTCGGTACTTCCGAGAAGCCTCATCACGGGATCCAAAAACACAAGTCCGATAATGCTTATCAGCGCTCCCACCATTAATGCCAGGGTAAAGCCGGTGGAATCACTTCTGTATGCCCTGTCCCGGTCTCTTGCCCCCAACGCTTTGGAAGCCACAACTCCCGAGCCTTGTCCGAACATGAATCCGAATGCCTGGATCACGGCCATAAGACCGAAGACCACTCCAACCGCACCGGATGCACTGTTTCCTTCCTCACTTACAAAATAAGTATCCGCCATATTATATACACTCGTTACAAGCATACTGATGGTGGTTGGTATGCCCAGCGTGATCACAAGCGCGGATACCGGTGTTTCCGTCATTTTTTTATACATTTTTTCTCCCGATGTCGGGAGTCTTTTTTCTTCTGCCATTCCTCTGTCTGTAAATCCAAAAACTACATGTATTTGTAGATGTTTACGTTTTCCTTTCCTTTTCTGCTGAGCCCCGTACTCTCTCCCACAACAAATTTGCCGTAGCCCCGAACGGAGAATATGTCTCCCTCCTTAAGAGCCTTGTCCTTGTTTTCCAGCGTCTGCCCGTTAAGTATCACATGCTTTTGCATAAACAGCGGCAGCACCGCTCCTCTGGATAGCCTGCATACCTTGGCGACCACCGCATCGGCTCTCGGTGAATTTACCTGAACCGATATCTTCTCTCTTTCCTTCTTTACATTTTCCTCGGGAAACAAACATATCTCACAATGAACGGGATTCCGTCCCACAGAAACCAGATTATCGCATATGAAGGAGGCAAACCGCTCCTCACAGAACAGATAAGCGCATTTATCCTTTACGATTATATCACCAAATATCCGTCTTTCAAGTCCGAGACTCATGAGAGCCCCCAAAAAATCCCTGTGTGTATATGCCTTTGCAAACTTTTCGGAAACCGGGGAAATCTCTATGCAGGAGATGGGGAATTCCACATTGTAGCCGAATTCCTCCTCATCCCCGAAACGCACCATTCGGCGCTCTGCAAGTTTATATCCTCCGAAAAGCCTGAACCTGCTTCCCGCAAATACAGATCTATTGAGATCCAGCTCATCCTGCTCCTGTACCGTAAGGAAATCACTGAACTCGAAAGTGTTGTTGTTATAGGATCTCTTGGAAAGATCCTTAAGCCTTTTTAAAATAAGATCGTCATCCATTTTGCAACCTACAAATAAATGTCAATGCCCGCAGAAACCGAATAGATCACCTTTTCCTTAACTTTCTTTCCGGTGATCCTTTCCAGCGCTTTTGCATAAAGTTCCAGCTGAACCCTGTATTTTGTGACCAGCTCCTCTGCAGCATTTCCGTACACCTTGTCCGTCTTATAGTCAACCAGAGTTATACCGTCCTCATCATCGATATAGGCATCTATGATACCCTGCACCATGACCATGTCGGTTTCCTCTTCGGTCTTTGAATAATGCCTGTATTCCTCGGGAGAAAGACCGTATACAAAAGGCTGCTCTCTTCTGAGTTTTCCCTTCTTGCACGCCCCGATCATCCTCTTTCCGATACCGCTCATGCAGAATTCGGCTATATCATTGACGGACACGGTTTTAGTAATATCTTTTTCCAAAAACTGTTCGGCGATCAGTCCCTCTATGTCTTCCCGAACGCTTTGTTTTGCTTTTTCCTTCGAGCTGTAATCTCCCTCGTAGCGAAGCTTTTCAAATACCTCGTGATAAAGGGTTCCTCTGGCAGCTCCCGCAGAAACTCCGTCCTTCCCGCTTTCGTCGGGCATACCCTTAAGTAAGGGTGTAAACTCTTCTTCACGTTCCTCCCGCTTCATGAGGTTCTCTATCTCAATATGCTTAAGAGCCGATACGGACACTCGCATGGGTGCCTTTGCTTTCTCCTCTCCCGGATAGACAAACTCGCTCTGCGCCCTGATCTCCTCTCTGACTCCCGGCGCATCCGTAAAGCTCCTAACGGTCACCTTCTTAAATCTTTCCGTTTTCCCGGCCGGAGTCTGCTCGGCCAACTCCTTGGCGGACTTCTCATCGTATCGTACAAGCCTGAGCCCGAAACCTGCGGCATATTTTTCCTTTCCCGCATGTCGTGTTACGGTGATATTCTTTTCCTTTCCCTCGTCCAGTTCTTCTATGTCCGCAGCGAAAAGACCGCTGAACAGAGTTGCTCCCACAAAATCCATAAAGCTCTTGCTGCCTTTAAGATCCAGATAGGTCGGGCTCTCATTCACGATCAGCGTATTATTCCACTTTTTCATTGCTTCCGCGGGTTTCTTCTCCGATGCCACTATAAACAGCTTTTCCTTTGCACGCGTCAGAGCAACGTACAATATGCGGAGTTCTTCAGACAGGCTCTTTTGTCTTTCCCTTTTCTGCAAAAACACCTGTTTTAGAGTTTTGGACTTTATCCTCTTTTTCCTGTCCACAAAGTTCGAGCCTATGCCCAGTTCCCGATCAAGCATCACATTCTCTCTCGAACTCCTTTGATTGAATTCCTTGGACAGACGGCATACAAATACTATCGGATATTCGAGGCCTTTTGATCTGTGCATGGTTGTAACCTTCACCGCATCTCCGGTGCCTTCCGTGTCCGCTTCTCCGAAATCACTGTTATTTTCGTTCAGTCGATCGATATAACGGATAAAGTCATGAAGTCCCGCAAAAGAACTCTTCTCATATTTCTCCGCGATCATCACAAGCAGATCGAGGTTTCCCCTTCTGTTTTCGCCTCCGGGCTGAGAAGTGACCGTGTTCTTGTAATTTGTTATTTTATAAAAGGCTTTGATCAGTTCATGCACCGTGAGCGTCTCATTCAAAGCGCGCATAGAAAAAAGGATCTCCATGAATTCCCGGATCTTTACGCTGAGCGCATCATTGGCCTCTTCATCTTCCATCGCGGTTAGAAGGCATTCATAGAGCAGCTTTTTCTTTCCCTGCTTCTGAGTTTTGCCGTAACGTATCTTCAGCTCCGCCAGATCCGAAGCGGTGAACTCCGCATAGGGGGAGTAGAGCGCCGCTGCAAAAGATATGTCATCATAAGGATTATCAAGTATCCTGAGAAAAGCAAGTGTTTTCCTGATCTCCACCGCCGCAAAGAAACCCGTTCCCGTTTCTGCTACCGCAGGAAGCCTCAGCTTGCTCAACTGCTTCACGAATATCTCTGTGGTCTGTTTGCCGTTTCTTGTTAGCACCGCAAAATCACCGGGGCGCACGGGTCTTGTCTTTTTTTCTCCCGCTTCGGTTTTTCCGTCGGAGACAAGAAAGCCCGAATCTATCATCTCCCTTATCTTCTTTGCTACCGTCAGGGCTTCTCTTTCTATGTCATTGGGTCTCCCCTCCGCTATGCTTTCTTCAGGCTCTTCTTCATCGGTCTCATCTTCCTCCGTTCCATCCGAAAGCTCCCTGTCGATCAGTATCACCTCGGTGTTGTACACAGGATTCTTCGGATCGTCCTCGGTGTACACCGTCGAACCGAAATGCAACGCAGCCGCACCGTCATACTCTATCTCGGTCATATCTTTTTTCATTACCGGCGCCAGCAGCACGTTTACCGCATCCAGCACGCTCTTTCTGCTTCGGAAATTCTCGGACAGATCTATCTTCCTATGCGCTCCCGCATCTTTAAAATAATCGTATTTCTTTTGAAAAAGCTCCGGTCTTGCCTGACGGAAGCTGTAAATGCTCTGCTTTACATCTCCGACCATAAAAAGGTTGGGTATCCCTTCCCCGTACTCTCCGGATATGCTTTTAAGCATATACTCCTGAATGTAGCTGGAATCCTGATACTCGTCTATCATTATCTCGTCAAAGCCCTTGGCCAGCTCCCTCGCTACCGCCGTGGGGCCTTCATTCCCGTCCTTGTCCCTCTCGCACAGTATCCTAAATGCCATATGCTCGATATCGGAAAAAGAAAAACTGCTCTTTTCTCTCTTTGTCTCATCAACCCTTTTCATAAACTCGAGGGTGATGCGTACAAGCGCAGACACGGCAGGGCGCGTCTTTGCATATGTTTCCTCGGCCTTTTCGAGGGTATCGAAAAAGTAAGTGTCTCTGACATCTTTAAGAGCTTTTTTGTAGCCGTTTCTGATGTTCATGACCTTATCCTTGAGTATCGCTTCCTCATCCGAAAGCTTGGTTGCCGCAGAAAACCTTCCCAAAGAAGCGGCATTGATCCCTCTCACCGCAGTGTCAAAATCCCCTGAATTTTCTAAAAGTTCCTTAAGCATCTCCCTGTCCGCGATAAAATTCTTGGTTGCGGAAGGCAGCCCGCTTTCGGCTTCACAGAGCTCTATGCAATGTTCGCAGAGTTTTAGGATGTCCTTCAGGACCCGCTTGTATTCAAAAAGAATGTTTTTCACCAATTCGGGATGCTCAGCCTTGTCAAAGTCGGAAATGCAGTTTTCAAGCCATTCGGTGGGACGCGGTTCGTTATCCGCAAATCTTGCCAGATCGATGACCAGCTTTTTTACGCCGTCGTCATCCTTGTATGCTCCGTAAGAAGACACAAGGGTCATGAAATCCTCCGACTGCTTCTCATATTCCTCCTCAAAAAGTTCTTCGAGCACATCCGCCATAATGAGCTCGTTTTCTACCGGCTCCATGATCGAAAAGCCGGGATCTATTCCCAACGCCTGAAAATTCTCCCTGACTATCGAATTGCAAAAGCTGTCTATGGTCGATATCTTTGCTTCCGAAAGAAGTGCCAGTTGCTCTTTAAACCTTTTTACCTCCGGGTTTTTGTCAGCTTCTTCCCTCAGTGCCTTTCCGATCCTTTCCTTCATCTCAGCCGCTGCGGCATTGGTAAAGGTCACAATAATAAGGCGGTCCAGAGAGGTCTGTCCGCTCCTTATCCTGTCTATTATCCTTCTGACAAGAACTGCCGTTTTTCCGGAGCCCGCAGCCGCGGCCACCAAAAGAGAACAGTCTCTTGCATCCACAACCTGTTGCTGTGCAGGTGTAAGTTTAATGTCAGCCATTTTCCGTTTCTCCTTTGGTCATCTTCTCCAGCAGTTCTTCCCCGTCCATCTTCTTAAGCCGTTTTTCTTTGTCTCCGTTTTTTGGATCAAAGCCGCATACACTCTTAAAATCACAATATTTGCATGCACTGCTGTCCTTGTCTTTTACGGGTGTCTTGGCTGTTTTTCCCGCCATGATCTCCCGTGCTCCGGATCCCATTTTATCAACGGCATATTCCATCAGCATCCTCAGGTTTTTCTCGGATATTACGGCCGAGTGCGCACTGTAAGCCGGAGGCTCACTTGAATTGTTTTTCTTTGTGTTGGTCTCTACCGGGATCTTGTAAGAAGAAACTTTGCCGCGTATCTCCTCTCCCTGTTCTCCGAATGCATGATCGAGACTTTTTACGATAGTCTGATCCTCATTGACAAGGCCTGAGGGTTTGAACTCCTTCTTTATCGCTTCCCTGACCGCTGCCCGTACCTCTTCGCTGTCATCCGACGGTTTTCCGGTGTTATCCAATACGGGATCGTTGATAATATCATACAACATAGCCGCAGGTCTGTAGCCTTCGGGCCTTTGGGTCTTCAGTTTCACTCTTTCGGACGCCTTCATTCCCTCTATGCCTTTGATACCGGGACTCATCATCTCCGTAGCTACGTTCAGATAGGTGGGTAGCTGCAATGAAAGACCGTAATACAGCTTTTCCGGGTCAAATCTGTGGCTGCCGGATTTGTAATCCACCACCTTGACCGCCTTCAGATTCTCCGTATCGCATACATCTATACGGTCTATCTTTCCGTTAAGGATAAACCTGTCTCCGGGCACCTTGAACTTTTGCTCAAAGGCATAGGGTCTGAAGTCGGTATCCTTAAGCTGCTCGGTGAACATCTCAACCGTCAGGGTCAGCACATCCCTGATCCTGTCAGCAATGTATTTATTCTTGGAGGTGTCCTTAAATACGCCCTTCTTGTGATCGTTGACCGCATTGAAAGCACACTCGGCGATCAGTTTTTCCCTCTCGTCATCGGGAATGGAAACCCAGTCCCTTCCGCTTTCTCTGACGGCCCGTCCGTACATTTCCAGGGCAGCATGGGATATCTCACCGAAATCTGAGCTTTCAAGCCTGTAGCTGGCCTTTTTTTCTATTCCCAGACCGTAGCTTAGGAAATGCTTGAAAGGGCAGTTTGCAAAGGTTTCCAGGCGCGAAATGCTGCCGGTGAGCGTTTTCCCGTAGAGCCCTTCCGCTTCCGCAGCAGAGATGGTCTCCGGTACATAATCCGTGGTCTTGATCCTATGCTCGTTTTCCCGTCTTTCCTCTGCCAAAAGCATCCTGAGGCCCAGATCGTTTTCCAGAACTCCGGTAACCGGATCCAGATCCTCTCTACGGATCGGCTTCAGATCCGTATATAACTCTGCGATCTCATTCAATACCGCCGCGGGCTTAACTCTCTCGCTTCCGCTTAAAGAAGGGTAGGATATCCACAATCTGGAGGTAGGCTTGGTAAGAGTGAGATAAATATAAAACTTGTCATTTCCCACCTTTTTGAGATGAGAAGGCGAAAGTTCTATGCCCTTGCTCAACAGACTTTTCTTGTCATTGTCGCTTATGATCCCGTGACCGCCCGAGGGTTTCGGCAGCTTGTTCTCATTGGCTCCCAAAAGGAACAGCGCCTTTACGCGGCTGAGTCTCGTCCTTTCTATATCTCCGATGATTATGTTGTCGGAGCCGTGAGGGACAAGGCCCACCTTCGCTTCGGAAAGCCCCGCTTCGATCAGTCCCCTGTATTCCGATGAAGTCATCTCTGCATCCCCGAGAAATTCAACGGATTGATCCAGAATTTCCCGAAGAGCCTCATATACCCCCGCATATTCCTTGGCTTTAAGGTATTCTTCCTTCTGTTCAAAATCCTCCGCTATCTTCTTAAGCTTTTCTTCAACCCCCAACTTTTCAAGAAAAGCGAGCACCTTATCGGAGAACACCCGTGCCTTGTTCTTCTTCACTTTGAGCATTCCCGACAGTTCGCTCATTATCTGCTTTCTCACCTCATTCACATGTTCAAGCGAAATGTCCTGTCTTCCGTAAAACTCCCTTTTGAATTCTCGGCTGAAGGAGCCTCCCTTTGTCCCGAAAGCGGCGCAATAGTTTTCCAGAAGACACGCGTCGTCATAAACTATGCCCGAAAGACTGTTCTTTGCATAGGCGATCAGGAGCTCCGTGTCCGCTCCCTTTTCCATCAGTTTAAGAACGATCTCAAGAAAACCCGAGCACTCATTTTCATGAAGAGTCTTTTTACGGTCATGGAAATAATGTGCTCTGATAACATCCAGTTCATTGCACATACGTTCACCGTACAGATCCATATCGCCGCACACTATGGCTATGTCCGAGTAACGGTAGCCCTCTTTTCTTACAAGCCTCTCTATCTCAGCCGCCGCACGCTTTGTTTCCTCTTCGATGTTGCTCGCATTATAAATAACGAGACTGTCACCCGCCGGAACCTTCTTGTTTCCGTGTCTGAAAAGACCGCGTTCCAGCCTGTGGAGTGTCTCGGTCTCATACTTGTTATGGTTTGTATATACGGGCGCCTTTACATCGCAACCCACTTCCTCCGCAAGCTCGGTCAGCTTACGCAGAGCTTCGGCACTCATATGATAGAGATCGTATTCCGGAAGAACCGCTTTTGAAGCGGCTTCATCTATCGTAAAGGAAACCCATACGTCTTTTCCGAGGCGCAGAAATTCACGAAGTATGCCGTTCTGCGAAGGGGTAAAGCCTGTAAAGCCGTCCAGGATGAACACCGCATTCCGTGCAAGCCCGCTTTTTTCAAGGATGGCCGCGAAAGCATCATACATACTCTCATTCGTAAGCAGGCGATCTCCGAGACAGGTCTTGAAACCTGAGATCAAGGTGATCACATCCTTCAGCTTCCTTTGAAGCACAGGCTCATTTCCCGCCCTTTCCATACAATCCTTCAGGTCCTCTTCCGTAACCCCGTACTGCAGAAGCTCGGAAAGCAAAGCCTTAGCTTCGGCCACAAAGCCGGTATGTCGCGAATTTCTCCCATACATAACCAGCTTCTCGCTGTTATCGTTCAGGACCTTTTTAATTATCATGCTCTTTCCGATCTCGGGAATAAACTCGTGCTTCATCCCCGACAGCTTAGCGAAAGCGGCATTTGCAAGCCTTGCAAGGCTGGTCACGTCGATGTTTAATATGCCTCCCTGCGGATGTACCGACAGCAGGTCATATTGTGTACGGAGCGAAAACTGTTCAGGCACAAGAAAATAATACGTTGTCTCCGGATTCTTCTCCGCTTCTTTTATGGCTGTTTCAAACAGCTTTTTTGTTTTCCCGCTGCCTGCGGGTCCCAATATAGGTCGAAGGCTCATGTTTCCCTCCCGCTTGATTCCTGCCAAATATTTTATCCCACCGCAGAATAAATGTAAAGAATGAGCCTTGGGGACGGGGTTATGGTGTCATCACAGGTAATTTTTTGTCCTCACATGTTTTTCTTCCCACCACATTCTCCCGCGCGGGGGGTAATGCACAAAATTTCACGTGACCCTGTTACTCCGATCTCAGCAGTGTTTGCGGGAATCATGGGGTGCAACCTAAAAGCCCGCGTCGGAAACGGACGAAAACACGGATTCCGTCGCTAAGTGTGGCTGCCTGAAATTGAGCCCCCGGGGACGGGGTTATGGTGTCATTTTTTGACACCATAACCCCGTCCCCAAGGTATCAAAAAAAGACCTGCGCGGTCTTTTTTTGATGTGAATTATAAATCTGCGTCTGTTTTTTTGTATACTTGCGCAGGTATGTAGGTTGTGATGATCTCGAAGCCGCCGGTTGCTCCGTTTCGCATTAGCAACAAACCTATGGGGAATGCGTAGATATCAACAATATCTCCCACATCCCATTCATTGGTTCCCGGATAAATGCCGTAGACATGATGTCCGTTACTGTAGCCTTCCAGAAGACTGATTTTCTGTCCGAACAGTACGCCTTCGTAACTATATGACAGTTCTATATCTTTGATTAAATGGAAGTCGCCTAAATACGATTGAACTCTTTTTTCAACATCATTCAGATCTGCAATCGTTGCCTTACTGTCAAGAAAATCCCTGGTCTCATTGAAGTACATTGAATTCATGGAGATGTTGTTCAAACTTGTTTCAGGCACGGACGCGTTATATGCTTCTTTAAAAAATAATCTGATCGTATCCAAAGCTGTGGGCGTGAACAGACCTTTTTCAAACCAGCTGTCTCTTATTTTCAATTTACCGGAAAACTTTTCCATACAACCCCAACCTTGGAAAAAGCCGTCGACAAATCCGCCCTTATATGTAAAGCTATCGTCAAGAGCCTTAAAACTTCCGTTTCCGTTCGGAAGATCGTTTTTCATATCTCCGTAGTAGTTTCCTTTAACCACCGTATCATAATAGGAGATATTATCATCGTTCCAGTCACTGTAGGTTAACTCCACCTCCATCTGCACGGGCAAGGATTGGATCTCAACCTCATAAACATTCCCATTGGTGTCGGTAACGGTAATAATGGTGTTTCCCGTACCGTGTGCATAGTATTCCCCGTTACCGTTATACTTCAATACACTTTCATTGAGAAGCTCTTGTGTGGCAACTTCGGCATTGACCAGCTCCACTATAAAGGTGTCTCCGTAAGATATATCATCTGAGCTGACGTGAACATACGGAGTCGGTGACGGTGTTGGTGTGTTCGTTGGTGTAGGTGTGTTGGTCGGTGTCGGCGTGTTGGTCGGTGTCGGCGTGATCGTCGGTGTCGGCGTGATCGTCGGTGAAGGTGTAGGTTCAGCCTTTCCTTCTCCGCAGCCTGCCAGCGCAACAAGCGCAGCAACCGAGAGCATTAGAATGATCTTCTTCATTTTTTAAATTCCCTTACTTTCCAAAATCTTATTTACCCTGTTTTTTATTCAAGTATGCTTTTCCGATCTTCCCAGCCAGGAAATAGCAAAGCTCGGCAAGTCCTATCCCCGTAACTATGTCAAGAACGACGTGTTGCTTTACCGTTACTGTGGAGATACATACTGCTGCGGCAAAAATGAAGGAGAAAACCTGATACCACTTTGGAATCCTGTCATTACCTCTGACCGCTATCCAGCTGATCCAGCTCACAAAGCAATGGATTGAGGGGAGAAGATTGTCCGCACTGTCCACCGTATAGGTTCCCATCATCAAGCGATCAAAGAAGCCTGTACCCGCGATCTCCGCACGTGTCATCGTTGTGGGAAGAAATACAAAGCAGAGGAAACATACCACCTCGCCCATATAGTGAGCCAGCAATGCGCGGTTATAGCCGCTTTTGTCATAAAAAGTGCCAAGGCAATAATTTGCCACCCAAAGCCCGTATCCCAACCAGTATATCATGATCGTCCAGGGAATGAACGGGATCATTTCATCGATCGGCGTCGTAAAATCAAAATGCCTGAAGTCGTGTGCAATGATCCTTCCGGCAAAATAACCCGCAAAATTCAGTCCCGCGGCTCCGGCAAGCAATAACAATCTGTTAAAAGTTTCTTTTTTAATCTTCATCTTTTAAAATCCCTATCGCGGACCCGATCGTAACCCTGACTTCATCAGCCTTCGGATCACAGGGTCCCGTCTTGACCCCAACAATATCCATGTTTAATCTGCTCTTAACTTCTGCAGTCAGCAAAACAACAATTGTCGAACCCGCAAGTTCAAAGTTACCCATTTCCTCACCGCGGCTGAAGTTTTCCTTTCCTTCGGCAAACGTGATCCCGCCGACAGCCATAGCTCCTATCTCTGTCTGGACTGCGGTTCCGAAGTGCTCCGTTTCAAAAACACTCCACCATCTGCGATTAAGCCTGAACACCGGAAAATGTCTCAGGGCAATGGGCTGTACACTGTGAAGGCTTCCGGGGATAAATCCGGTTTTAAGGATCTTTCCGTCGTCAAAGAAACAGAAATGATGGTAATCCGAGGCTTCAAGCCTGAAAACAAGAGCCAGTCCGTCTTTAAACTTTCCGGCGGTCTCTCTGTCGGGTACAAGATCCTCAACTGTATAAAGTGATCCCTTGATCGGCATTTCCAGTTCCGGTGTAATGTCATAAGCCGACAAAAGACTGTCACAGGGAGCTATCAACGTTTTCTTGTCCGTTGAGAAATCATATGCCCTTCTTCTGCCGAAAAAATCGGCGAAGGAGCCGTAAACCCGATCGCCGTATGGCCGCATGTCTATCCCGTTCTTTTGGATATAGCGGGAGATCATGCGTTTGGACGCTTTCGTATGAAGATACCATGCAACAGGCTTAAACATATGCGCCTTAAGCATTATCTTCAATACGCCCCGCCCGAATGCATTTGTATAGAAAAAATCAGCGTTCATCATACCCCATCCAATGTCATGATCACAAAGCCCACTTCAACGATACCGCAGAGTAACACGCATATCTTTCCTATGAGCTTGGGCTTCTTGATCGGAACAGGTGTAAGGAACAGTACTGCCATTACAAACAACGTAACGGTCTGAGCAATGTTTGTCTTCCATGAAAACGCTCTTGCGGCGGCATTTACGATTGGGAAGAACAAAGCCGATAAAGTAACAGGCATACCATAGTAAAGTTCTCTTGAAGAATTGCTTGTCTTCTGACGATCCTGCTCGTCCACATTAAAGTATGCAAGTCTGATCAGGGCACAAAGCACATATAATGCGCATACCGCCAAAACAAGATTGTTGTGGACGCTCATGCGATATACGATCACTGCCGGCAAAACTCCGAAGCAGATGAGATCGCTCAGGGAGTCGATCTGTATGCCGAAGGTTTTTTCCTGTACCGTACGTACTCTTGTGGATGCGACCGCGCCGTCAAACATATCGCAAAAGCCCGCTGCCATCAGACAGATAACGGAAGCGCATGTGTTTCCCTCAAAGGCATATGCAATACCGATGAATCCGATCAACATACCGATATAGGTAAGAATGACCGTGTAGTTGTAGTAGCCCAAAGGTCCGTGTTTAGTGTTCATTTTTCTCTCCTTTTGATCCCTCATTTACTTTATCAAAGAAAACCCAAGGCTGTATGCCAATATGCACCAAGGTTTTCCCAATATTATGATCCATATGAATTTTCTTGCCGTCATCTTCGATATACCCGTCAGATAACAAAGGTAATCGTCCGGAAACAGCGGCAGTAGCATCGCCATAAACAGAAAAGCGGTATATGACTTGCTTTTGGATGCCCAGTTTGACCATTTGTTGTATCTGCCTGACGGGAAAAGGTCCTGTATCAGCGGCTTTCCGAACTTTCTCGCAAGAAAGAACGCGATCACGGAGCCCAATCCGATACCGAGATAATTGCAGATGAAGCCCACCATCGGTCCGAACATAACAGATCCAACCGCACAGCCGAAAAAGCCCGGAAGAACCGGTATGATGACCTGCATGGCCTGAATGATCGTTAAAATGACCGGCGCAAACACTCCGTATTGCTCCATATACAGTTGTAAAGATTCGACCGATTTAAACTTTCCGTCAAAAAAGGCCTTTGCAAAGATGACTACAAAAACCAAAACAAACGCAATAATAAAAAACGATGCGAGCGAGATCACCATTTGCCTTGCGGTTTTTTTACCGTCCTTTGCATTTTGAGAAGTTTTAATAACAGCATTCTCAAATGCCTGTTCAGGCATATCCATAAACTTACCCTCCAAAAATCGGCCGGCCGTTGAAAATCAACATTCCAACGCTCACCTACCGACAGTGTAAAACTGTATGATTAAAATAAAAGTTATCATATCTATATAACTCGTAAAAAACTCATTAACGTTTCATTAAAAAAATGCGACCAAAAAAATGATCGCTTTGAAAGTAACAAAAAACCCAAAGTGCCGTTTCCCGCATTTTGACTCCTAGCATCATGCCAGGTGGGTAACCGCAGCCTGATTTGCTGTCTTCCGCTGCGGCGACCTTCGGATTGAATGAAGAAGATCTTCGTCCAATCCGAAGGCCGGCGATGAAGTTGCGGCCTGACATCCGTCACGCAATTAGGAATCCCGTTTAAAGTTTTGTAGGTTCAAAATAGCAAGGAGTTGTCGTACACCTCAGGATGGCTAAAGTATACCATCTTTTACGGTTTATCTCAATATAAAAACCATAAAAACTTTCTGTATCATTTTTTCCGAAGGTGGATTATACCACAGTATCAATAAACCATCAAGTCCCATTCGAAATGGAGAAGAACGGTTTGAGTAACAGAAATACATACCCAAAAAAACACTTATGTGATATAATACTCACACATTTTCTCAGGGGGCCGATCGTGAACAAACCTTCTTTAGGTTCAAAAATTTTATACAGCTTTATCATGCTCATCATATTCTCGGCTAATACTTTTTTTTGCAAAGAGCCGATATTTTTAGTAACAGGCGCTATTGCCACACTTTTTTCGGTCATAGGCCTCAGAGGCCTTCAGGAACTTGCCGAGACTCCCGTTACCAAAGAATCCTCTTCAGGCCTGAACGGCACGACATCGATCTCCCTTTTTTTGATCTCTCTGTCAGGTTCCGTGGCTTTTTTGGGTATACCCGGCTTTTGCTCCGACACGATCACCTATAACAAAAGTCTCATCCTGATCGGTATTGCTCTTTTCCTCGCACTGGATGTTGTCTTTTTTTACGGCTCACTCTATGATACGCAGGGCTTTTCCACCGCCGTCATACCGGCCTTGGCTTTGCAGATGTCAGGTTGTCTGCTGCTTTGTGTATCCTCAATGTTCATCCCGATCCTCATTTCACTTTTCTTCATATTTACCGGGCAGTACTGTACATTAAGCGTGATCGCTTCCCTTTTAAACAACTATACTCCGAAGCACAAACAATTTCTCAGCTATCTGGAAAGATCGCTTGCTGTTGCTCTTGCTCCGGTCTGTTCCTATTTTTTGCTTAAGATCCCCGTTTTTTCAGGGAGAAACACTTTCCTTTTGGCGGCTGTCATAGACATCCTCGCATTCATTTCTCTTTCGGCGGTATATCTGATAATCCGCACCTCTCATTTTGATCTTTTCACGGAAAGCGGAGACCTGATCGAACCCAGGATATGGAAAGAATTTGTCGACTCCTCGGACACCCCCGTGACCTGGACGGAATATCCCCGTCCTCAGATGAGACGTAATGACTGGCTGAACCTGAACGGAGTCTGGAAACTCAACACAAACACGATCTATGTTCCTTTTCCTCCGCAGGCGGCACTTGCCTGCCATAAAGGTGCCAATACAAATGTTCTGTTCTATTCAAGGACCTTCCGTATTCCCGCAGAATGGGGTGAAAAGCGCATAATTCTCCATTTCGGAGCCGTGGACCAGATCTGCGAGATCTGGATAAACAATAAACGCATAGGTTCCCACGAGGGAGGCTACCTGCCCTTTTCCTTTGATGTCACGGACGCTCTGAATATGTACGCGGACAATCTGATCGAGGTGCGTGCCTTCGACTTCCTTTCCAAGAAGTATCCCTACGGCAAACAACGCATACCGAGAGGAGGCATGTGGTACACACCCGTAAGCGGCATATGGCAGACGGTATGGCTGGAGCCCGTTCCCGAGAATCACATCCGTCGAATCAAGATCACTCCCGATCTTAAAGGCATATACTTAAAGATCGTTACGGAAGGCGAGCCCGAATCAATTGAAAAATACAGCGTAGACATACACCTGCCGGGTGGTCACATATGGCACGGGGAATCCTCCGATCAGAGGCAATACATTAATCTCGAGGACGCATATGCAAGTGTGGGCCTGACAGAACCGCTGCGCCTCTGGACTCCCGACTCCCCGTACCTTTACAGGATGAGCATATGCTATGGGTCGGATGAGATCGAAACCTACTTCGGTTTAAGAACGATAGCCCTTAAAGAGATAAACGGCATAGTCCGTGTATGCCTGAACAACAAACCCGTCTATCTTCACGGGGTTTTGGATCAGGGCTATTATCCGGACGGGCTGTTCACCCCCGCCACCTCCCGCGAATATGCAAAGGACATCCTGCGGATCAAGGAGCTGGGCTTTAACTGCCTGAGAAAGCATATAAAGATCGAGCCGGATATCTTTTATTATTATTGCGACACCCTGGGCATACTTGTCATGCAGGACATGGTAAACAGCGGAAGATACAACTTTCTGAGAGACACCATTATGCCCAACATTACCACAAAACACAAATCGGATGTTGGGAAATGTCATTCCAAAAAGCGCAGGGAATTCTTTATAAATCACTGCCTTGGCACTTTACGCCAGCTCCATAACCATCCCTCTGTCGTGGCTTACACCATATTCAACGAGGGCTGGGGACAGTTTGACAGTGACAGCCTATTCGACAAGCTCAAGGAAAAAGACGGCACCCGCCTGTATGATTCCACGTCCGGCTGGTTCGTTCAGAAAAAGAGCGACTTTGACAGCCGACACCAATACTTCAACAACGTTTTGTTCACACCGGGCATACGTCCTCTGCTCCTCTCGGAATGCGGCGGCTTTTCCTATATGATCCCGGAACATTATTTTTCAAAGTACAATCATTTCAACTACGGCATATCCCACTCTCCCGCAGAGCTTACTGCTCTGGTCAGGAAGATGTATGACGAGATGATCTTTCCGATCATCGCCTCGGGTGGATGCGGGTGCATCTATACCCAGCTTTCCGACATAGAAGACGAGACCAATGGTCTTTTCACCTATGACAGAAAGGTTTGCAAGGTGCTCCGCAACGAAATGCTCTCCATAAGGCAGGAGCTCGACAGGCTGTTCGGGGAAGCTGTTGAAACGGCATCAAAAAAGGGCGTATAAAACGCCTTTTTTTATATGCCCGTCTATTTCTCTTCAGTGTATCTGACCTTTATGCCGTTAGCCTTTATCTGCCTTTCAATGACTTCCTTAAGCTTGTTCATTGTCTTATCGGACGCGATGGTAAAGTCCACAACATAAACTACATCCTTGTTCACAGCATTAACCTCAAGGATCTTGTTTTCCAGCTCCTCAAGAGTATCGCACGGCTCCGAATAGATGCTGTAATTGTCCTTTCCCGCGGTGATCATGATCTCTTTGGCGGATACGTAGGGATGAGGTGTCGGTGCCGGAGTGTTAATGGTGTTGTTTATTGCTTCCTTCTTGTCGTTAATGGTATCCTTCACCTTTTCGGTCCCATCGATAACATTCTCCTTTGTGTTATCCACAAACTGAGATACGGAATCCTTTGTTACATCTCCGTTTTCATCCACAAGACCGATGCCCTTGCCGATTCCCCACTTGTCACCGCCGAAGATGGTTCCCAACAGGAACACTACCGTAAGTACAGTCACAAAAAACAAAAATTTAAAAAGCTTCTTCATTTATCGATCCTCCGTTTTATCTTCATCATCTATTATATTTACCGAATAACGTAAGCCCGTTCCGGTATATTTATCCACAAGCTCGTTGAGGGCCTCTTCCACAGCCACTCTGTCCAAGCCTCTGGAATTTATCGTATGGTAGGTGAATATTACGAATGCAACTGCGGTCTCATCCTTCAAAACCTCGTCAAGCTTACTTGTGAGGTAGGTATTCATATGCCCTATGCCCTCGGATCTTTCCGCCTTGTTCCTGAATTCAAACAGCCTGTCCTCATCGGATGTTCCGGCCTTTCCGAATGTAAGGATACGATACAATTCGTTGTCCGGATCGTCAACGGCATATATGCTTTCCACACCTACATTGTACACCGCGACCATTTTGCTCAGGTACTCATAGCCTTCAAGCTTCCGCTCCGCATTCGCTATCCTGTTGAGCAGCTCGTCGACCTCGCCCTCCGCAAGCTTACGCTTTGCGATGGCAAGCTCTTCATCACTCTTTCCCAGCTTTTCTTCAGCCTCTTTTATTTCTTTGTCCTTGTCCTTCAACTGCCCGAGAAATTCATCGGTGATACGGCTTTTCTCAGCCTCGGCCTCATCGAGCCTGTTCTGCATCTCTTCCTCAGTCTCTTTGAGCTCGTTCTGCATTTCCAGAACGGTCTCATTGAGTTCGTTCCGCATTTCCAGAACGGCTTCATTGGCCGCTGCCGCCTCAGCTTCGGAAGCCTTCACCATCTTACTGTTCTCGATCATTACCGCAAAGATAAGGATCATTACCACGTCCAGAAGCGAAGTGAGCTCTATGACAATGTCACGCGTTCGTCTCTTCTTCATGCTTCTCTCCTGCTACCGGTGAAACAACCTTTGCATTATCGTCAATTATTTCTATGTCGCCCTTTCCCGCTTCCTCCAGCAGATTCTCAACCGAATCCACCACTCCGAGGAAGGAATCGAGGGGTGCCGAGAGCACCGCATCCAGGCACTTGAAGATGATCGCCCAGATAACGCCGTTCAGCGTGGTGGTAAGAGCCACCATGAGGTTAGCCATCAGATCGCTTGATTCCGCCACGGTGATCAGCGCCGCTACCGTACCCATGATACCCAAAAGCGGGAATACCGCGGTTAAATTTGCATATATCTGGTAAAGTACGAGAAGTGTTCGTCCTATACCTCTCAGATCCTTACCGGTCTTTCTTGAAACCTGCACTCTGGCGCCGGTTCCCGTGATCAGTTCTCCCTTCGGATAGCGGATCGAATTTCCGATTGCCCTGATAATGAGCGATGCAATAAATATGCAGATGTTTATGCCGGCGAATACGAATATGATGATATTGTCCTTCTCCGAAATAAACGATGCAAGACCTTTAAGCCCGTTCATAATGTCTCCCTTCATCTTGGTTGATCGTCTTATTATATCACGAAAAGTACATCAAAAAAAGGGAGGTTCGAAGATTGAACCTCTCAACTTTACGTTTTATTGACCGCGCTGTCCCTGACGACGCATCGCCTGTCCACCCTTGACATTGGTGTTTACGGCTCCGCTGTTCACCTTAGCATTACCTTTACCGCCGTTCATTGCAGGATTGGCATTCGCTTTTTTATTGCCTCTTGCCATCGCTTCGAACCCGGCTTGGCGATTACTTTTACTGTTATTCATAATATCTACCTCCGTAATTTGGCAAGAGAGTCTGTTGTTAACAGGCTTATCACCTAATCTGCTTGGATTATATCACCGCTTTTTTTTCTTGTCTACAAGGACTTTTGAAATGAATTGAGCACCCTTTTCTTGTCGGTTGTCCACATCGGAGTCACAAGAAGTTTCCTCGGTCCGTCTCCCGTCAGCCTGTGTACCACGGTAGTCTCCGGCAAAAGCTTCACGAGCCCCGTCACAAACTCCACATACTCCTCAAGTTCAAATTCATGGATGATCTTCGGATCCTTCATATACATGTCATAAAGCGCAGTCCCCTTCAGCACGTGCAGAAGCTGCAGCTTAATGCCGTCCAGCGTCGGTTTGAGCCCCGCAAGGTATCTTACCGTTTCCGTCACATCCTCCTTACTCTCCCCCGGAAGACCTATGATCACATGCGCGATGACTTCTATCCCGGCAGCTTTCAGGCAGGCATATGCTTTCTCAAACACTTCGAGTCTGTAGCCACGATTGATGAGCTCCGCGGTTCTCTCATGTATTGTCTGCAGCCCCAGTTCGATCCATACGGGTTTGATCTTTTGCAAACGCTTCAGCATGGCGATCACCTTATCGTCTATGCAATCCGGTCTGGTGCCTATGGACAGCACCACAACCTCAGGATCTGCAATCGCTTCCGTGAACAGCCTTTCCAGGCGGTTCAGATCTCCGTAGGTGTTGGTATGGGACTGAAAGTAGGCTATATACCTGCCTTCTCCCTTTATCTTGGCCGCAACCTTGGCCTTCGCGGCCTTCAGCTGCTCCGCTATCGGAAGGTCAAAGCAGGCATATGCCTCGTCGGCACAGAATATGCACCCTCCCGTGCCGCACTTTCCGTCTCTGTTGGGGCAGGTACAGCCCGCATCCAGTGATATCTTGTATACCTTGGTGCCGAAACGCTTTTTCATTTCAGAGTCAAGGGAACGATACTTAGGTTTCCTGTCCATCACAACTGCTCCGACCTTACATGCAAAATAAAATGATTTTTCCTGTAATCCAGCATGCCCTCATTTTTCATCCTGGACAATTCGGAACTCATGGCGCTCCTGTCCACGGCAAGATAATCTGCCAGCTGCTGTCTGTCCAGATGTATGTCAAACTCCTTTTTCCCCGCAGCTACAGAGGCCTCGGTAAGGTAGGAGATCAGTTTTTCCCTTGTGGAACGTTTTGAAACATGGCGAAGTTTGCGCGTAAGCGCACTGTTTCTCGATGATAGCATCAGGATCAGATTATCCTTCACGCTGTTGTGACAATTGCAGCCTCTGTCGCAAACCTTTACAAGCCTGTCCGCATCCATTTCCAATACGCAGGAATCCTCAAGAGCCACCACATTCGAGGGTACAACTTCTCCCTCGGGGATCGCATAGTTTACCGCAAACAGCTCTCCCGGATGGATCTCCTGCAGAATGTCGCGGTTTCCCCAGTAGTCCACCTGTTCCACTATCACTCTGCCTCTCAGCAATATGCTTGCGCTTTTGATCCGTTCGCCTGCCCGGATCAGGTACTCTCCTTTTTTGTAATGAAGCACCTGCCCGCCCATGCAACTCATCAGCGGATTGATCTCTTCTTTTTTGATCCCTTTGAACAACACGCAGCCTGCCAGCATATCATCGACATTCAGGCACTTTGCGGCTTCACTGTAACATTTTCTTTCCATGGTCTTTCTCCTTGATACCCGGGGACGGGGTTGTGGTGTCATTTTTTGTTGCAAAAACAACATTTCCCCTGTAAAATACATCAGTGCATATAAAAAGTCAACCTTTGATGTACTTTATGTGATATAATCAATAATTAACAAGATTTAGAATAAGGAGGATTAAAAGTGAATTTCTTTCCAAACCCCTTTTTTTATGCGGCTGCCGAGTCCACTGCCACTCCTTCCCCCACACCGCTTCCGGACCTTGCGGACATGGGTGAGGACATTGCAAATTACGCAAAAACAGGGCTGATCAATCTTCAGGACTTTCTGATCAATGTTGTTGCGCCGGGACTTCTGAAGGTAGTCTTTGCAATAATCATATACATAGTTTGTCGCAAGCTGATAAACCTTATTGTAAATGTTGCAAAAAAAGCAATGGACAAAACAAAATTCGAGAAAGGTGTTGAAAGCTTTCTTCTATCCCTGATCAAGATCGGACTCTATGCCTTGACGGTATTTGCGATCTTTGAGATCTTCGGAATAGCCACAACCACCATAGTAGCGGTGCTCGGTTCTGTCGGTCTTACCATCGGTCTTGCTCTGCAGGGCTCACTTTCAAACTTTGCCGGAGGCGTTCTGATCCTTGTATTGAAACCCTATGTGGTAGGTGATTACATTGTAAGCTGCGGAGTTGAAGGTACCGTCGATTCGATCGACATTTTCTACACAACCCTGAAAACTCCCGACAACAAGATGATCGTTGTTCCCAACGGCACTTTATCAAACAGCACCATAACCAATGTTTCCCATGAGCCCGAAAGAAGACTCGATCTTCTGCTTCCCGTTGCTTACGGAACAGACATAGCTCTGGTCAAGAGCATACTTACAAAGGTTTATGAAAACGATGAGGCCATTCTAAAGGATAAGGAACCCGTGATCTTCCTTTCCGAATTTGCGGACAGCTCTTTAAATGTGGGCTTCAGAGTCTGGGTAAACTCCCCCGACTACTGGAACACCAAATGGCGCTTGCAGGAATCCATCAATAACATCTTCAACGAAAACGGAATTGAGATCCCCTTCAATCAGATGGATATCCATGTCGACAAAAAGTTCTGATAGTGTACACAACAAAAAAATTCGCCTCGCAATTATCGCGAGGCGATGTTTTTTTGATCAGATGTCGAAGGAGCCGAGCTCACTGCCGTTAAATACATAGTAAACCTTGCTCTCTTCGGGTTTAACATAGAGATCGATCTGCTTGAGATCCGCAACTTCTCTCTTAAGATCGAATTTCCATACGTCCTTGGCCATCTTTACGAAATCTTCCGTTTCATAGCCCTTTCCGCCGAACTGAACGGCGATCTTGGTCTTAATGTCCTTAGCTGCCGACTTTGCTGCCTTAGGTGCTGCTACTGCTGCTTCTTGGGTTACTGTATCTTTTACTTCAGTCTTTTTTGCTGCCGGCTTTTTAGCTGTTGTCTTCTTGGCAACTGTCTTTTTAACTTCTGTCTCTGTTGTAATCTTCTTATCTGCCATAATAATTCTCCTTCTTTTTACTAAAATCTGTTTAATTCTGCAAATAAATGTGATATTTTTGTAGCACAATAACACTTTAGTTCATTATAATAAAAGACTACTCTTTGTCAACAGTATTTTTTGACATTTTCGTTTATTTTCGTTGTTTTTACAACATCCCTTTTAGAGAAGGTGTGTTATATTATTCACAAGTTAGAAGGGTTTCCAAAGATTCCAACACCCCCGAAACATAACTTATTAAAAATACTACTTAAATTTATAATACGAGGAGGGCTGATTATGATAAAAGCTGCAATGTTTGATACAAAGCCTTATGACAGGGAGAGTTTTGAAAAGGTCAAGGGCCGGGACGTAGATATCACCTACTTTGACACAAAGCTTGACCCCAAAACCGTCGAGCTTGCAAGAGGTTTTGATACGGTCATAGTGTTCGTTAACGACGAACTTTCCAAAGAGGTCATAGACAAACTGAACGAGTACGGGGTAAAGCTCATCGCTCTTCGCTGTGCGGGATTCAATAACGTTGATGTCCGCGCGGCCTACAAAAAGATCCATGTTGTACGTGTACCCGCCTACTCCCCCGAAGCTGTTGCCGAGCACGCCATGGCCATGCTCCTGACATCTGTCAGACGCATCCACAAGGCCTACAACCGCACCCGCGAATTCAACTTCAGCATCAACGGACTGGTAGGCTTCAATCTCCACGATAAGACCGTGGGCATCGTAGGAATGGGCAAGATAGGAAAAGCCTTTGCAAAAATATGCCTCGGCTTCGGCATGCACGTGATCGCTTACGACAAGTATCCTTCGGAGGTTCCGGGAGTGGAATTTCTTTCACAGGACGAAGTTTTAAGGCAGAGTGACATCGTTTCCCTTCACTGCCCTCTCACCGAGGATAATCATCATATGCTCAACAAAGACTCCATCGGGCATATGAAAAAAGGAGTTGTGATCATCAACACCTCTCGCGGCGGTCTGATCGATGCCGAGGACTTGCTCGAGGGCATAAAATCCCGCCGTATCGGAGCTGCGTGCCTTGATGTATACGAGGAGGAGTCGGATCTCTTCTTCGATGACCGTTCCGGGCATATCCTGCAGGATGACATCCTCGCACGTCTTCTCTCAATGCCCAATGTTATCCTGACCTCGCATCAGGCTTTTCTCACGAGAGAAGCCCTCGAAGCCATCGCAGATACCACGCTTTCCAACATCCAAGGCTTCTTCGCGGGCGAAGACGTTCTTCCCAACGAAGTTTGCTACAAGTGCGAAAAAGTTGCGGAATGCAAGGGCGCAGGCAGAAAGAAATGCTTCTGAAGCGATCAAACAGGCGGATCACAATGTCCGCCTGCTTTTTATGTATTTAAATGTTTCTTCTTCACCTTTTTCCGCCAGCATGTTAAGAAGGAAAACCAGTTTCTTCTCCGTGTCCGGATGTATCTTCCAGAAGGAGGTCTCCCACTGCTGGTATTTGAGAGGCTCGTCCTTTTTGTAGGCCTTTCCCAGATAAACCTTGGTCGCTGCCAGCCTGTCGCAGAACATTTCCTTAATGTATCTGTCGGGCATAGGCACCGGCGACAGCTCCTTGGTTACGGGATCCGAATCCATCCAGTACTCATAGTGGTGCTTGTTCCTACCCTTGTGATGCATCCAGGCAAGGCTGTAACCGACATCGTTCCTCTCATCCCTGATCGGCGAATGTTTTCCGGTCCAGTACTTCGCTCCGGGTATGAATTCCATGGGAGAGTACTTTGAAAGATCGTGAAACAGGCCCTGAAAACCTATGCCGGCCTTAAAACAGTATCTCATCACCAGGTGTCTGTGTTTTGTAATTGTCCTGAAATGTCTGAAAGGATGCATTTTCTCCTCCCTCTCATCTGCCCATGATCACTTCAAAAACTTCATCGGGTGTATCAACTATGCATTTTGTACCCAATTTTTCAAGGAATTCTCTTGTTCTGAAGCCCCATGTTACGGATATGCAGTCAAGCCCGGAATTAACCGCCGTCTCATAATCGACGTTAGAATCTCCGATGTAGACAGCGTCCTCTTTGCGCGCGCCCATCTTGTCCAGTGCCGCCCACACCATGTCGGGGGCAGGCTTCTTGTTGACGCCGGCTCTCTCGCCCTCCGCATCATCAAACAGCCCGGTAAAGAACACATCGCATAGCTTTCGCATAGCCGCATCCGCCTTGTTCGAAACACAGGCAAGCCTTATGCCGTTGTCCTTAAGCCTCTTAAGAAGCTCGGGGATCCCCGCATAGGGACCGGTCTTGTCCATGCTGTGCGCCGAATAAAAGGGCATGAAGATGTCCAGCATCTCCTTTAAAGTCTCCGCATCCGTGCCCGCGGGAGCTATGCGCTCCACCAGCTTCGGAATACCGTTTCCCACGAACATCCTGACCTCATCGATCGTCCTTTGGGGCATTCCCATGCGATCGAGGGTGTAGTTGCAGGCTACGGTCATATCGTCAAGTGTATTGAGAATAGTGCCGTCCATATCAAAAACGGCAATTTTGTATTTAGGCATTTGTTCCTCCAAAAAAAGTCATTGGCTTTCACCAATGACTGATTTTAACACATTGTTATTTATTCGACAAGGGTTCGCTATGTATGCGTCCTTAATGCTGATTATACAGTTTTGACACTCCTGTTCTGATCGCAGCCTCAGCCACCGCCTTTGCAACCGCTTCATGCGCTCCCTTGTCATAGGCAAAGGGAAGGATGTGTTCCGTGGAAAGACTGTCGCCCACATAGGCGGCAATACCTTCGGAGGCAGCCATCATCATTTCAAAGTTTACAGTATTGGCACGAACATCCAGTGCTCCGCGGAACAAGCCTGGGAATACGAGAACATTGTTGATCTGGTTAGGCTTTGTGGATGAACCTGTTCCCACTATAAAGGCGCCTGCTTCAAGGGCATCTTCTCTCTCGATCTCGGGAACCGGATTTGCACAGGTGAAAACGATAGCCTTGTCGTTCATGGAGCCGACCATATCCTTTGTAACAACATGAGGAGCTGAAACACCGATGAAAACATCGGCCCCCTTCATTGCATCCGCAAGACTTCCCTTGAGCATTCCTCTGTTGGTTACCTTTGCCATCTCCGCCTGAACCGGATTCATCTCCGAATTTCCTTCATAGAGGATACCGTATCTGTCACAAAGGATAACATCTTTGATCCCGTATACGTTAAGAAGGAACCTTGCTATGGCTATGCCCGCAGCTCCCGCTCCGTTGATCACAACCTTGATCTCTTCCTTCTTCTTACCCGCAAGCTTTAACGCATTTATGAGAGCCGCTGTCATTACGATCGCGGTTCCGTGCTGATCGTCATGAAAAACAGGAATGTCCAGATCCTGCTTTAACCTTGTCTCTATTTCGAAGCATCTGGGTCCGGAGATATCTTCAAGGTTTATTCCGCCCCATGAGCCGGCCATCAATTCTATCGTCCTGATGATTTCTTCCGTATCCTTTGAACGGATGCAGAGAGGATAGGCGTCCACATCTCCGTATGCCTTGAAGAGTGCGGCCTTCCCTTCCATAACGGGCATGCCGGCTTCCGGTCCTATATCTCCGAGTCCGAGGATCGCTGTTCCGTCTGTGATGACCGGAACCGTATTCCATCTTCTTGTGAGCTCGAAGCTCTTGTTAATGTCCTCTTTGATAGCCAGACAGGGCTCTGCAACACCGGGTGTATAGGCAAGTGAAAGAGCATCCCTGGAATCCACCGGGACGCGACATGCGGTCTCGATCTTTCCCTTCCATTCGGCATGTTTTTTTAACGATTCTTTTCTGTAATCCATGGTTTTACCTTTCTGAGATTATATGGTACCTGCGAATGCCCCATTGTCATGCACTCGCAATCCGCTTCGCTCCATTGCTCGTGTAGCGAGGGCGTAAAATGGGGAACAAGTGTAAAAGTACGGTGTTCACAGATATATATGTACGACATTACTGTTCACGCCATGATCAAACCGCGGTTTGATCATGGTATTCTGCGAAGCAGAATATGTCGGTATTAAGCTGTTTTTGAAAATACATTTTCAAAAACGGCTTATCACCGACACATCTGTGAACAGTAATGATGATTCGCAATTATACATCTTCAAGACAATTATTGTAGCACTTCGTTTGCGTTTGTGCTATTCTTTTTACTAATGGAACATATAATAGGAGGGCTACATGGCAGACGTTCAAAAGAAAATGGTCATATTGTATATCCTTGAGATCCTTAAAAGATACACGGATGAAAACCACACCCTGACTCAAAAAGAAGTCTCGGATCTTCTGAAGAAAAACTATGATATCACCGCAGACAGAAAATCGGTCAAAAAATATCTGGAAGGTCTTGTGGACTCCCCCTATGACATCGCTTATCGCGAGATCCCCAGAGCCTCCGCGGAGGAGAACGAGGAAAACATCCAATGGACTGATTTCAGCATGATCCACGATTTTACGGATGCTGAGCTGCACCTTCTTATCGACGGTATACTTTTCTCCCGAAACATACCCGTCAGCCAACGTCGTGAGCTCATAGGCAAGCTTGAAAACCTTTCAAGCAAGTATTTCAAAACCGGAGCGAAAAACATTCTCACGGTTTCGGGCGAAGAATCCGCAGGTAAGGAGCTTTTCTATAATATAGAAATGATCGATGAGGCGATAGCCAATCGTAAGCGCATAGATTTTAACTATCTTGAATACCATACGGATAAAAAGCTGCACAAGAGGATAACACGAAACGGAAAGATCCGGCGCTTCACCGTAAGCCCCTATCGTATTGCCGCCACAAACAACCGTTATTACGTTATATGCAACAATGACTGGTTCGGAAACGGTCTTTCCCATTTCAGGATAGACAGGATCACAAACATTAAGATCCTGGAAGAAGACAGTCGTCCCGCTTCCGAGATCGACGGCTACAGTGACAACTTCTCCCTGGCCAAGCATATGTCCGAGCATGTATTCATGTTTTCGGACAAGGCGGAAAGAGTCAGGTTCAGGATGAAAAAATCTCTTCTTTCCGAACTCTTTGACTGGTTTGAACCCGAAATGACCTTTACGGAAGAAACGGAGGACGAGGTTACGGTCTCACTCATTTCCAGCCTGCAAGCCATGAGATTATGGGCTACCCAATTTGTAAAGGAAGTGACCATCCTTTCTCCGGAAAGCCTTGTGAACACCCTTAAACAGGACTTTAAACAAGCATACGAAAAGTATTAAAAAAAAAAAAAACGAGAAATCAAATGCTGATTTGATTTCTCATTTTTTTGTCTACCAGTAAAAACTTCCTATATCCGCCAGCTTATGCAGGGCTTCTATAAAGAAATAATCCGCATAGTTCATGGTTATATGATGGTCATTCGAATGATATGCCACCGAACAGTTTTGCACAAAGGCATCGCAGTCAAGAGAATAATCACACCTTGTTTCCGCTATAGCCTTAAGTATCTTCTTTCCTGCGTCAAGGTAAACCTTACCCTTTTCTCCAAGCTCACGTGCAAGTTCCAGATAGCCTCCGGCCATAATGCAGGCTCCGCAGGAGTCCTCCAATGCAGGTTCGGCAGGCTGACGGAAGTCGATGGGAATAATTCCGTTGTCCGGAATATTTGCAAGACAGTAATCGGCGATCCTGACAGCTGTATCAAGGTAGCGCTTGTCTCCGGTATGAATGTAGCTGATCATAAAACCGTACAAGCCCCAAGCCTGTCCTCTTGTCCAGGAAGACCCGGTGCCAAAGCCCTGTCCTCCGAGAGACTTTATCCTCTTTCCCGTATCGGGATCAAATTCAACTATATGGCAGCAGGAACCGTCTTTTCGCACAAAGCAGTCGATAACCGTATTTGCATGCAATCTTGCCACATTTGCAAACCTCGGATCATGAGTGATCTCCGAAGCATAATACAAAAGCGAAAGATTCATCATGCAATCTATTATCGCCCAGCCTACGTTGTTTCCCCACATATCGTTCCATGCACGGATATAACCTCCCACGGGATTGAAACGTCCCGCAAGAAGATTGGCTGCGCGAAGAACCGTCTTAAGGGAATCTTTGTTGCCTGTCAGTCTGTAATCCACACCGGCTGTAAGCATATACATGAAGCCAACATCATGATTAAGGCCGTAGAAATTATCAAAACAGGATTTAAGTTTTTCTTCTGAAATCCTTGCTATTTCAGCATATCTTTCTTTGCCCGTGTCTTCATACATTCTCCAAAGGGTACCGCCCCAGAAGCCGTTTGTCCACCAGTCAAGGCCGCTCCCGTCGTCCCTTATGTCTGAATTATCGTCATAATCTCCGTTTTCATCAGTTTTGTAAGGAATCTTATCCTTATTCTTTTCGGATGTAATCTCTAACTTTTTTCTGATCTTTTCAAGTGCATCCAAAACCCATTTCTCTGTCGTCATAGCATTTCACCCCGATCAAACAAGATGAAGGGATTATAACATATATTTGTCTTTGCCTCAAGATTTCTCTTTTTCTATAAAGCTAAAGGTTAAAATTCCCTGTCCCGTATGACTTCCGAGAGTCGGACAAAGAAAATTGTAATGGATTTTTTCAATGCCAAATCTGTCCTCAGCCATTGCTCCCAAAAACTCCGCATCTTCAAGACAATTTCCGTGTTCGATGGCAATCTCATCGGGCAAGGTCCCTCTTTCCATCAGCGGTCTTAAGGTTTCACACAGGAAATCCATTGCTGCTCTTCTTCCTCTGACCTTGTTCAGAAGAGTCAAAGCTCCCTTTTCATCTATATAAAGAGTGGGCTGTATCTTAAGGATAGTACCGAGTATGGCTGCCGATTTTTTAAGTCTTCCGCCGCGAAAAAGGCTCATAAGACTGGGTACGGAAAAGTAAACCTGTGTTCTTTTGACAGCCTCTTCCACCCACTTTGCGGTCTCATCAAAGTCTTTTCCCGCCTCCTTCATTTCCACCGCTTTTCTTACCAGAAGATTTGTGCCCCCGGATCCCTTTTTGGAATCGATCACCACTATCCTGCACTCGGGATGCTCCTCCATGACCTGATCGGCAGCCACCTTCGCATTATTGTAGCTTGCACTCATATATGCCGCAAAGCTGATGTGGAGAACATCAACTCCCTCTTTTGCGGCCTTTTCAAACAATTCAATATCGTAACCCATGTTGGTGGCATTGGTAGTAGCGATCGTTCCCGCTTCGATCATTTCATAAAATTTTACTATAGGTATCTCACCCCCGGGAAGTTCCGCGCCGTACTCCACTCCATCAACAATATAATGAAGCGGATGGAGCTGTACACCATGTTCTTTTAAATAATCCTCCGGAATGTCTGCTGTAGAATCTGTAGATACGATAAACGGTCTCATTATACCCTCCTGATCTGCGGGCGTTGAACATCGCCCTTTTCTCATCAGCATTATAACATAAACCGCTTTTAAATCAAGAAGTTTTTGTAGAGTTTATTAGGTAACCTAATGTTTGTCACAAGGTGCAGTTTTTCCCCAAAAAAGCAAAGAGGAAGGATCCCTTGGGCTTGATCCTTCCCTTTTGCATATGATATTGTATGGCCTCCTTTTATTGAAAGCCTATACATTATATCGCGATTTAATTTTTTTAAAATCCTGTTTTACTTGAACAGATCCGTCAGATCCTTAAGTTCTGTCAGATCGGAAGCGTTTTCGTCGTCTTTTTCGGACTTAAACTTATTTGTAAAAGCAGACATTATATTGTCTTCAATAGTCTGTCCGACATTGTCGCTTTCTCCCACGCCGTTCATCATCGTATTCACAGCATTCCTGACTCCGGTTTTGAAAGATGCGGATCTTCCCGAAAGCTTCATTCCGCCGGAGGTGGTCTTCACTTTAGCGGAGGCGGAGGAAAGATCGGTCTTTACTCTGTTCTTTGACGAACCGAGATCGGTTTTTACTCTGTCTTTCGAGGATGAAAGCGAGGTTTTGACTTTTGCCCCGATAGCACTTGTAATTGTCTTTTCAATGCTGTCACCCACATTTTCATCATCCAGGCTGCCCAAAAGATCATTCAAAAAATCATTCGCCATATCTTTCCTCCACTAAATCATAACTTAACTTTTATCTCACTATGCAGGCACCACAGTATTCGCAGTTTCCTGCAGCGTCAGGAACAGTGGTGGCTCCGCAGAACGGACATACAAGAGCTGCCTTCGGCTTCTCTGCTTCCTCTTCCGCATTTCTTGCTTCCTCATGGATCCCGAGAATTGCCGCCTTAATGTCTTCCGCAATTTTTTTGCACTCCAGATAATCATTCTCATGCTCCCTCTTCTTCGGATCGAAGCCGGGCTTCATGACAACTTTCTCAACAATGAGTGTATTATTAACGTCAAACTTCATTTCACTGAAGTACTTGTGGTTTACATGTATTACAATACCAAAACTGTACTTGTAGCTGAACTGGGGCGGATTGAAGCTTACCTGATTGCCGTCCTTGTCACGGTCATACATCTCATCCTTGCTCTCCTTGATGTCAATGTCACAACCGGTAACCTGGGAAAACTTCAATACATCCGGATTTTCTTCACGCCATTTTGACTCTTTTGTAACAAGGAATTTGTTTGATCTGTCATCGATCATAACCTTGTATTTCTGGCCAATAGTACGTGTAGCATTAAAGCTTTCAACCTCTTCCTTGTTGAGTTCACGGTATGAAAGCTGTTCTCTGATCTCTTCAACCGTAGATTTACGGTTGTCGCTGAACCATGGTGAGAGGCGTTTTGCGCAATCCTTGCAAAGGTAACCGTCTTCAAGCTTTCTGCTTCCTATTAGATCGAGAATTCCGATCTTTTTGTTACATATACTGCATATCTTCTTGTCAAATAATCCCATATAAAGCGCCTCCGATCGTCTATTTTACATCGTTGTCATCAAAAATATCACCGCATTCGGGACAGAATTTCGGAGGGTTGTAGGGATCTTCGGGTTCCCAACCGCACTTATCGCATCTGTAAAGAGGTGCTCCGGCGGGCTTCTTTGCGCCGCAGTTCTGGCAGAACTTGCCCTTGTTTACCGCACCGCACTTACATGTCCAGCCTTCTTCTGCGGGCTTGGGACTTCCACACTCGGGACAGAACTTGCCTGTTACGACGGTTCCGCACTTACATGTCCAGCTTCCTGCGGGAGCTGCTGCGGGTGCTGCCGCTGCTGCCTGAGGTGCTGCCTGCTGCTGATTCTGCTGTCCCATAGCAAAGAGGTTCTGAGCGTTCATTCCGCCGCCACCTGCGTTCTGTGCAAAACCAAGTCCCATAAATCCGGTCATTGCGCCTGCACTGTTAGAAGCCGCTGCCTTCATAGCATCTGCCTGAGCTCCTACAAGTGTAGCTGCTGCCATGGTAGGATCTCTCATGATAGCGGTACGCTGAGCCTGCTTGATGAGTTCGGCATCTTCATCGGGAAGTGTTACGGAGCCGAGAGCTACGGAAACAACCGTAAGTCCTCTGAGCTCTGCCCACTTGGACGAAAGTGCGTCATTGATCGCATTTTCAAGTTCCGTTGTATGTGCCACGATCTGGTTGGGACGAAGTTCCAGTGCGGAAAGTCTTCCCAAGGCGGGCTGTAAAGCGGATATGAATTCCGTTTTAAGCTGGGCATCGATCTCGGAACGTGTGTAAGCACTTGTTACGTTACCGCAAACATTTGAGTAGAAAAGAATGGGGTCTGCGATCCTGTAAGAGAAAACGCCCGAGCAACGAAGTGATACGTCGATGTCGAGTCCGATCTTGGAATCAACAACTCTGAAGGGAACGGGATTAGCCGTACCAAATTTATTATCAATAAGTTCCTTCGTATTGAAGTAGTAAACTCTCTGATCTTTACCTGTATCTCCACCGTAAGAAATACGCTTACCGATGGTTTTGAAAGTGTTAATGATATTCTTTCCGAGCGAACCGCAGAAGATCGAAGGTTCAGAGGATGAATCCCACGTGAACTGTCCGGGTTCCGCACAGATCTCAACAACCTTACCCTGTTCAACAATGATCATGCATTGTCCTTCATTTACGGCAATACCCGAGCCGTTGGAAATAATGTTGTCTGCTCCTTTTACGTTCGAGGAATTCGGTCCTATTCTTTTCTGCCCCTTTACCACCAACACGTCTTTAGCGAGAGAATCACAATAGAAGAATTCCTTCCATTGATCGGCCAATACCGAACCCGCTGAATTAATTACTGCAGAAATAAGTCCCATAATATAGATCTCCTTTCAGATTTAAATATGTTTTTTTATGCCCAAGGATCAGCAGATAGCGGCTTCCTTATGTCAGCCAAAATCATCTGTTCCCATAAGAACCATTGTTCAGCCTTTTTTCTTAAAGTTATGGATCTGAGTGAATCCGATCCGCTCGATTGAACATACATCTTTGCATATCCGTCTTCATTATACGAGTATGCATTGGATTGAACCTCTATGATATAGGGTTTCGACGGCTGATACTCATTTTCCGGAAAAGCTCCCTTGAAATATGAAAACGGCAGGTAACTCTTTCCTTCAAGATTATCCTTTATCAATTGCCTGTCATAGATCGAAAGCTCCTGAGGCCCTTTCAGATAGTTGATCATTTCCACGCCCTTTGCCGCATCGGACACATAAACGCAGAATGCGCAAACCGTGAGTGCCGCAGTCTTAAAAGGATCTGCGAGTGTCGCTTCGGGTAATTCTTTCATTTCTTTGACATTCTTCGGTAACTCGGCGAAAGCGATCTCTATCCTTTCCGCTCTCTTTTCCGTGTAACCACCCGACACACCCTTTTCTTCGACGGGCACGGGCGATTTAAACAAGGTTTTTAAAATGCCCATATATGCCTCCTCTTTGTCTCGGTGCAAGACATATTATGGCATAAAACCCTTCAAAAGAAACTGTCACATTTGACAGTTTTGATCATTTTCACAACAATTCGTTGTCGGGGTTGACTATGATCAGTTTTTTCTGTGATACAGCCATGCACAATTCAAAGCGATTTCTGTATCCGGTCTTGTCCAGAATATTATTAAGATGAAACCTTATGTTTCTTTCCGTACAGCCGATCTTATCCGCCGCTTCCTGATAGTTGCTGCTCTCCATTATCGTTCTCAGGACCAAAAGCTCCGTTCCCGTAAGATGATAGCTGGTGGTAAGTCCGAGTCTCACCTCGGGCGTCCTTTCGGGATAGACACTCTCTCCCGCCATCGTTCTGTCCATGACGTTCAGAAGCTCCTCCGTCTCGGTCTCCTTGTACCAGAAGCTGTCAGCACCCGCTTCCCGTGCTCTGTCCAAAAAACTGCATTCCACCATGGATGTCACAATTATGATCTTTATGGAGGGATAACGTTTTTTAATTACCGCCGTAGCATCAAGGCCGCTTTCATCATACTCGGTACAGACATCCATAAGTATGAGATCCACCGGATGTCCCGCACAAAAGACCTCCGCTGAGCCGGCATTTTTAAGGGTACCTGCAAGCACATAGTCCTTGCCGCTTTCCACATAGCCCACCATACTGTCTCTGGCCATTTTCTGGTCTTCAACTATCAATACTCTTACCATACCGTTCCCTCCCGGTCAGATCAGCCTGCCCATCAGCTCATCGCAGGGCAGGATCACGGTTAATTCAAAGGTCGGAAGTGATCTGATCTCCATCAGACCACCCGCTCTTTCTATCTTTCTTCTGAGTGATGACAAGCCGCCGCCTTCGACTATCCATCCCTTGGGCGGCTCTCCGTTATTTGTGATCTTTGCGATCACTTTGCCTTCCTGCTTTTCAACATTCACATAAAGCTCGGTGGCATTGCCGTATCTTATGGCATTTGTAATGCATTCTCTTATGGCCACGACTAAAAGATAGGCAGTCTCTTCCTTCTCGGGCAAAGTACCCTTCAGGTGTATGTTCAGCATTCCCTTGCAGGCTTCTCTGAGTTCATCGAGCATATCCTTCTTCTCCGGCTCATCATTGCTTCGTTTAAGTATCTCGGTCGCTCTCTGCCATGTCTCGGTCACGGGATTGTCCTTTTCCAGGAGCACGCCCTGCTGAAGCAGCTTTCTCGCTGCCGTAAGACTCCTTCCCATCTCGTCATGTACCCTCATTTTCATGGAAAGTGTTTCTTCTTCTCTTGTTATGGTCAGAACATTTGCCGACATTTTCTTGATCTCTCCCGAGATCTCCAGCATTTTTTTATTATCTGTATTCAGTTCATCCAGCCTCTGATACAGTTCGGAGACCTCGGATGCCACAAATTCCGTGTATTTTGCACCCTGTGCTCCCACAATGCTGTTCTTGCCGAACATCCAGACCGTTCCGTCCGCCATGAAGTAGTACTTCCCGTCCATAGGCCTCGTACACTTGCTTCCGGGGTTCTTCAGTGTATCCTCAAACTCGCGGAGATACTGCACATCATGCCCGCTCAGATCATGGGACAGCTTGTGCATGGTCTTATTGCAAAGTTTTACAAAGCCGTTTGAGTCGAAAAAGCATATGCCTGTGGGAAGATTATCAAAGGCTTCCTTTATCGAATCGGTGCTCAGCCCTTTTCTCCTTTTAAAAAGCTTCATTCCGCCACCTCCTTCGGAGCCGCAAAACTCCCGGAGATGCAATAGACTCCGTCCTCCTCGGAAACCTTGACCTCCGGGATGTCGATCTCCAATTTCCCGAGCGAGCTCACATCTATGCTCATATAATATTCGTTCTCTTTCCTGTATATCCGGATCAGCATGGAATCTATCCGTCCGAAGACGGCTTCACACACCTTTTCGTAAAGATCGTACATGGCGGTCGCCGTTTCCAGGTCGATCTCGTCTCCCACATTTATGAAGCAGCTGCTTCTGATGTCCGCCAATTCCAGATTGCTCACGGTTTCTTCAAAGCAAAGTTCCAGTTCACGGACCGGGATAACATTGCTCTGTTCGTTGATAAAGATCAGATTGTTGCGTCGTTTGATGTAAACTCCGACAACGATTATATGCTTAAGTATCTTTGCCCTTTCTTCGTGGGTCTCTGCCTCACGATAATCCCCGAGGAGCTGTGAGAGCATATCGATCTGCTTGCTGGTCTTCATTCTTATGGAGTCGTAAAGGCGGTTCTGCTCCTCCAGACGGTGAATGTTCCTCTCGGTATTATACGCCTCCGCAAGCACCGCATTACGTCCCTCCAGTTCCTTTTTTACCTCATCCAGTTCTCTCATTACCTTGACAAGACCGCTCGTATCCTCCTGCCACAAAACATGGCCGGAGTTGATCTTGAAGTTGGAAAGCCGGATCCCGTCCTCAAGCAGAACAGGCCCCCACTCCGTCTCTTTGAGAGTTTCAAAGGGATAGGTAACCGCATCCTTGGAAGAAAGGAAGGTGTTGTAGGACTCGTCCAGGATCTGGGCACGTATGCTTGACCGCTTGAACAACTCCTCATAGCCGGTGTTTATCGTAATAAGGCCGCTTCTTAGGCAGCTCTCGATTATAAACATATATATAACGCAAAAGCTTACCGTCATGTCGCCCGCAACAAATTTGATCACGGGATTTCCGAGCATGGACAGCACTGCATATAAGAATGCAAGGGATATGGCTACCAGCGGCAGAACCGCAAATTTTTTCTTTTTATAGATCCTGCACTTTCTGACTATGGAAACAACAGAATAAAGGGCAAGGAGGACCATCCACCCCCACACCAGGTAAAACACGATGTTGTGGGTATAGTTCTTTTCGGTGTAAGGCTTACCGTCAAATACAAAAACAAGCATATGAAGATCGTTGGTAAGTACGAGAAGCACAAGAGCAAGGCTTATTGCAAACACGGGATATATGACTCTTTTGCCCGAATGCACGTTACTCTCCTTCTTTCCCAAAAGAAAAGCCACGATGAAAAACAGAGTGGGGATAAAAAGCTGTGAGATGTAGTAGCAATACCAGGAATATCTTATGACGGCGTAGTTCTCGCTGTTGTACTTAAGCGTCCTTACACAGATCCAGAATATCATGAGTGCCGCTATGGACATCAGTATCTTTCTGATACTCTCATGAACGATACGCTTTCCGATGGATATGCCCCAAAGTCCGAAAAGAATGATATAAACAATCGGACGAAGCATGGCAACCAGCAGCCTCATAAACTCTCCGTTTACCGGAACGTGCCTGAGAGTTGCGGCAAACGCTATCATTACAACAAATATCGCGGTATTAACCTGTGTTTTCCCGATCTTTTCACGCATGTTCCTTCTCCGAAGCGGGACTTGCAGTCCCGACCATACTTTGCTTAAAAGAATTCATATTTAATATACCCTAAAGCGGGGCGTAGGGCAAGAAGTTCCCCATATGGATTATCTCACATGACAGGATATTTTTCACTGTCGGAAATGACAGATTGCACATTTGCGACATTTACTGTACAATTATAACTCAAAAGGGAGGGCTATCTTAGTATGAACGGATTACAGGAATACAAGTGTCCATGCTGCGGCGGTGCAATAGAGTTCAACTCGGACATTCAAAAAATGAAATGTCCCTATTGCGATACGGAATTCGAAATGTCCGCACTGGAACAATTAGACAAAGATCTGGCGGATGACAGAGCCGACGAAATAGAATGGAATCTCGGAGAAAGCACCGAATGGAGCAACTCCGAATTGGAAAACATGAGGGTCTTCACCTGCGCCTCCTGCGCTGGAGAGATCATAGGCGATGAAAATATGGCTGCCACCTCATGTCCCTATTGCGGAAACAACGTGGTGGTAATGGGAAACTTTGCGGGCGGACTGAAGCCCGATCTGGTGATTCCCTTTAAGCTGGACAAGGACGACGCCAAAAAGGCCATGGCACAGCATCTCATGGGTAAAAAGCTGCTTCCCAAGGTCTTTAAGGATGAAAATCATATTGAAGAGATCCTGGGTGTCTATGTCCCCTTCTGGCTCTTCTCGGCGGATGCGGAAGCGAATGCCCGCTACTCCGGAGAAAAGATCCGTTCCTGGCGGGACAGCAGGTTCATCTATACCGAGAAATCCACTTACTCCATTACAAGAGAGGGAAATCTCCGTTTTGAAAATGTTCCCGTCGATGCCTCCACCAAGATGGACAACGCCCTTATGGACTCACTTGAGCCCTATGACTACAGGGCCGCGGTTCCTTTTCAGACCGCCTATATGGCAGGCTATCTTGCGGACAAATACGACGTTACGTCGGAAGAATCGGCAGAACGCTCAAATTCAAGAATAAAGACAAGTTCGGTCTCAATGCTGAAGGACACGGTGAGAGGCTATTCCTCGCTTAAGACGGAGAGTTCCGCCGTCAGTCTTACAAACACCTCGGCGAAATATGCTCTCCTTCCCGTCTGGATACTGAATACCAAATGGAACGACACCAATTTCACCTTTGCCATGAACGGACAGACAGGCAAGTTCGTCGGAAATCTGCCCATGGACAAAAGTCTTAAAAACAAGTATTTCTGGTCTTATGCAGGCATCACTGCGGCAGTGATCTCCATACTGTCCTTCATACTGCACCTGATCAGGATCCATTAAGGAGGGGAAAAGATGAAAAAACTGTTTAATTTACTTTTATTGACCTTCCTTACCGTTGCACTTGCAGTTCCCTTGAAGGCATATGCAGGCTCAACCGAGCCCCTTGCTCCTCACCCCGATCACTATGTGACCGACGACGCCGATCTTCTTACGGAAAGTGAATGCGCCGAACTGGATGAACATCTGAAGGCTCTGAGCAGCGAGCTGAATCTGGACATCGTGGTGGTTACCACTCACGATCTGGAGGGAAAGACTCCCGAAGCCTACTGCGATGACTTCTATGATTACAGCGGCTACGGTCCGGATGAACAATTCAGCGGAATATGCTTTTTGAGATACATCAGTGAGGATGGCAGAGATTATGATGTCTGGATCTCCACCTGCGGTAAAGCGATCTCCGTTTTCACCGACTATGCCATCCAACGTCAGATAGACCTTATAGCGGATGACATTATAGACGGTAACTACTTCAGGGCTTTCTACAACTTCGGAGACAATGTTAAGACTGCTGTGGAAGCCTACGAGGACGCTTTGAACCGCGCCGTTACGGATGACGATTTCGAGTATGATGACCCCTATGAATACTATCCGGACATTTACGTGCCCTACGATCCTTACAGAAGGCCTGTAAACACTTCCTACAATCCCATATGGCTGGCCGTAGCCATCGGTGTGGGACTCATTGTTGGTTTCAGCGTGACAAGTGTCCTGAAGAGCCAGCTCCTGAGTGTTGCTCCCGCAACCAATGCCACGGGATACATTAAGTTGGGTTCCTTTAAATTGAACCGGCAATCGGACAACTTCCTTTACAAAAGAGTTTCGGCAGTTCCGATCCCGCAGGAAACCACAAGCAGCGGCGGTTCACATCACAGCACCACGCACCACAGCTCTTCCGGAAGATCCCACGGTGGCGGCGGAAGACATATTTGATCGAACTCCTTTAAAAGCAAAAAAATACCGTACCCTTTGCAGACATTTATCTGTATGCGGGTACGGTTTTCTTTTGTCAAAATGTTACCGTAAATCTTGTTCCGAATTCCGGTCTGGACAGGACTTCTATGCGCCCTTCATGAGCATCGATTATCCATTTTGCAATGGAAAGTCCGAGTCCGCTGCCTCCGGTCTGCGAATTTCTTGCATCATCGGAACGGTAGAAGCGTTCAAAGATGTGAGCAACATCGGACTCCTGCATTCCTATGCCTTCATCCTGTACCACATAGGCGGGATGTCCGTCACTCATCTGCACCCTGAGCTTGATGGTGTCTCCCTCGTTTGAGTACTTTGCCGCGTTTTGTATAAAGATCCTAAGCGACTGCTTTACCATAGCCACATCACCGTTCATCATTGCTCCGGGTTTTTCATCAAAGACATAGACATGCTTGTCGTCGATCATACTCGATTCTTCCCATACATCTTTGACGATCTCATTCAGATCTATTTCCGTCTTGTTTAGCGTATTTCGCCCGCTGTCGCCTCTTGCAAGGAACAGGAGCTGTTCCACAAGAGTCTTCATATGCTCGGACTCATTCTTTAAGGCTTCGATGGATTCGTTAAGCACGGATTCATCCGTCTTCCCCCATCTGTCAAGCATATTTACATAGCCCTGAATGACCGCTATGGGTGTTCTCAGTTCGTGAGAAGCATCCGATACAAAGCGTGCCTGCTGTCTCTGATTGTCTCTCATTCTGAGCAGAAGGTTGTTGAGCGCCACTTCTATGCCCTGCAGATCGGAATCTCCCGTGTGCACGCCTTTTTCCAGTTCGTCCGGAGAGATGCTCTCAATGGCGTGACCAAGGCTTTCAAGCCTCTTTTTCTCACGTTTCTGTTCGTCACGGCTCAGCTTTTCCGCTTCCTGCTTAACAGCCTTTTGGTCGGCTGCCGGCTTTCGGGGCATAGTACCCGTGAGCGGATCGTTAAGGTTGTTAAGATCTATGCGGCTCAGCTTGTCTGCCTTGATCGCAAGGTCATTCAAGGGTTTCAGATCTCTTCTCACCTCACTGCTGTCAAAGAGCGCGGAAAACAGTGAGAGCTGCTCATAACCAATGACCACTATGCCCGGAACTCTCAGATACTTGTCAGCCCAGGCGATCATATTCGTCCAGTGTTCATCCGGTATCTCCCAAAACTTCAGTATCAGTTGATCGTTATAGTACATATAGCTGAACACTATAACGAGCGTTATCACTATATCCAAGCCAAAAAAGGCAGAGAACCTCTTGCACCAATATCGGAAATTTATTTTTCTGGCTATGGACGACATTTTCTTAATCTCAGTCATAGCCTTAATCCTTTACGATATATCCGACACCTCGGACTGTTTGAATAAACTTTATCCCGTACTTGTCATCGATCTTGGTCCGGAGATAGCGGACATAAACATCTATGATATTTGTCTCCCCCACATAATCATAGCCGCATACCTCATTGATCATGGTCTCTCTGTTCATGACAATGTTACGGTTGGTCATCAGAAGCTTAAGCAGCTCAAATTCACGGTTGCTGAGATCTACGATCTCCCCGTTTACCGTCACCTCATATCTGTCGCTGTCAAGCCTTACGGGGCCCACTTCAATAATGTGTTTTTCCCCGGTGTTTCCCGATCTACGTTTTAGTGCCACACGGATCCTCGCCAGCAATTCCTCAATGGCAAAGGGTTTTGTGATATAATCGTCCGCCCCCGCATCAAGTCCCGAAACCTTGTCCATAACAGCGTCACGTGCCGTCAGCATGATCACCGGCATTTCGCTTTCTTTTCTCAGACGTCTCAAAACCTCGACGCCGTTAAGTCCCGGCAGCATAATATCCAGGATTAAAAGGTCAAAACGGCCCGAGAGGGCCATTTCAAGTCCCTCCCTGCCGTCACCTGTTTTCTCTGCCGTATAGCCCTCATGGAGTAATTCTAGCTCCACGAAGCGCGCAATTTTTACTTCATCCTCAACGATCAGGATCCGATTTTCCATTTTCTCACCCTACAAAATTCAGCTTATTGATTGTCATCATCGCAGTTGCAGAAATCCTTCTTTATGTTTTCCGCACCGTCTGCGCACTTGTCGCAAAATTCGTTGATATCAAACTTTGTGTTCTTTTCACTCTCAAATCTGTATCTGCAATCGCAGAACAGACCAACGATAATGAGCGGGCAGATAAGCCAGAACATGAAGATCAGTAAAATGATCAGAACAAGCACGGGCATTGTGATAAGGTTTTCATGCTTTCTTTCAACAATAAAGCTTGTGTCAACGCTCTTCTTTAACAGAATGCCGATGTACTTGAAGAACTCATTGATGTAATTCTTTTTCTTCTTTTTGCAGTTCTTCTCGTACTCATCCTGCGTCTTCTTGAACTTTTCACGGCCTTCCTTCTTGTCCTCAGCCTCTTCAACGGTAACAACCTGAACCTCGGGACCTTTAACCTTGCCGTTCTTCTCAAGATATACTATGGCGTCGAGAATATCATATTCCGATGCTTCCAGCGCTTCCTTTGCGGCCTCGTATGTAACTCCTGTTTTTTCCCTGATCTTTTCAACTTTTTCTAAATTATCCATGATTTCCCTTTCCGATCATTTTCGATCACTATTATAATTGATTTTCGGTTTTCTCTCAACCGATGATCCTATAATAAAGCATCAAAATTAATCTAAAATATCGGAAAGATTAAAATCGGATTAATGTTTGGTGAGAATTAAACATTACCCTTGATATACAGTCTTGACATGAATCCGAGCATAGGTTTTCTGTACATTGCCTTATTGATCAGATAGTTGATCAAACCTGAAAGGAAGAGGATCAGATAGCTGCCGACACAGACTGCCACATGAGCTCCCACGCTTCCGAAGGCATTCAGCAGTCCGCCGTATACATAATCCCTTACAGGCTGCATTCCCGTTTGTCCCGCAAACACCAGCCATCCTGCCTCCACGGCAAAAATACAGATCATTGCCGGAATATAATAGCGTGTCACCGCAAATCCCAGATACACATAAACAAACAGATAATTTATCACCGCCATGAGCATCCATACATAAAACATTTCAAGAAGCTCTGACTGCAACGGCGTCGGATCCGGATATTTTGCTCTGAACACCAGAGTCACAGCAATCTGTATTGCCACAAAACCGGTATTAACGATAACAGCCACCAGCATACTGATCTTCGTGGGAGCCTTTGTACTGATAACATTTTTTAACGGAGATGCCCCCACAGCTTTGGACGCGCAAAGGGTTTTCATTACCGTATATAGGTAGACAAATGATATCCCGAAGTAAAACCCCGGCTCGTAACCCCATCTTTTGAACACCCAGTTACCCGCTACACTGTTGAAAGCGGCGGGATCCGCAGAAAACCTGAACAGATCGACGATCAGAGCTACTTCAAATATATATCCCATAATAGGGAACAATATCGTCATTACCAGCATCTGCTTCCACTGGCCACCGAATTTCAACATTTTAAATATATCCTTAAATTTCATAACATCACCTCTGACATACTGCCGTATACGGCAACTTATACCACATTTTCATTCGGCCTGTAGCCGCTTTCAAAACCGCGATTGCTTTCTCTGTACAGTCTTAAGCAAGCCCAAACCGTAAGTTCCCCGAAAACTATGTCCAGGATCAACGGCAAAACCCATGAAAACCTGTCATTTCCGAATTTCAGGATCAGAAACACCATAGCGCCGTCACAGAGAAGCAATGCTATAGACCCTGCATAAAAATAGGGGGTTTGTGCGTTCAAAGTCATTACTTTTCGCCTTGTTGTCACCAACGTAAGCATCAGGATCACCAACAGGAGTTCACAGCACATCAAAGCATATAAGCCCTGTACCGGTCCCAATATGAAACAATATACGATGCTTCCGAGCGTTCCGAAGACATTTAAGACGGTCTTAAATATTATGTCTGTCTTGTACACATTTCTCATATAGCTCATGCCGTAACCCGAGGACCTGATAAAATTCATATCCCCCGAATTTCTCTCAGTACTTCCCGCAAACACAAGGAAATCCGTCATTCCCATGACCAGGAAAAGCAAGTAGGGCATTATCATGGCTCCCCAAACACCGAAACCGACCGATGCCAGCACCCCTGCGGCCGAACACAATACCGCAAAAAATATCGATATCCCCCTGTAGTAACGTGGCGTAAAGCATGCATAACATGCCCATTCTAATTTGTTCATGTCAACAGCTCCTTTCATTATGCGATCGATGCATTCTTTTTCATGATCGCCACAGCGATCTTCGTAAGGTTGGCCGTCTCCGTCACAATGTCCATTCCCGCAAGCTTGTCAAGGTCCTCCGCCAGGCATATGCCTTCAAATCCGTATTTTGACGTAGTGATGCTGTAGAGCACCTTTTTCGCAGCCTCAATGTCCTTGGGTTCGCCCTTTACAGCAATATATTTTTCCTTGAGATCCTCTACAAACCCCTTCTCGGCAATGCGCCCGTTCTCCATGATGACGGCATAATCCGTTACGCCCTCCATATCTGCGATGTTGTGGGTTGAAAAGAATACGCTCCTTCCTTCACCTGAATTCAGATAATCACGGATCACCTCACACAGCCTGTCGCGCATCAGCGGGTCCAAAGGAGATGCCGGCTCGTCCAGGATGAGCATCTCCGTCTCTCTTGCAAGAACTCCCGCCAGCATCAGCTTTGTCTTGGTTCCGTCCGAAAGCTCGCTGATTCTCTTTTTGTCGGAGCAAGAGGAGCCCGGATTGTTTTTGCCAAGGATCGCAAACTCATCACGATACTTCTTAAACTTCTCCTCGTCATACTTTTTAAACAAGAGCTTCGACAGCTCATTAACCATGCCCACGGTCCAGCTCAGAATATAGTAGTTTTCCGTGCCCGTATAGCCTATCATTTCCTTGACTTCCGGGTTTTTCTCGATATCCTCGGAGGAATATTTTCCGAAATATTCCAGCTCGCCCGTATAGTCAAGCCTGATGCCGGTTAAAATATCCAAAAGTGTGGTCTTTCCGGCTCCGTTCTCACCGATGAGTGCGGTGGCAAATCCTCTCGGTATCTCAAGCTCGGGAATATCCAGCTTGAAACTCTTATATTCTTTTTTAAGATCTTTTACCTTTATTACACTGTTTTCCATAATTTCCTCCGATTGATATTAGTGAACATCTTCCATTCCAAGAAGTGTATCAAGTGTGTTCTTAAGTTCGTTTCGGCTCATGCCGGCTATGCGCGCCGCTTCAATGGCTGCCGAAAGCGCCTCTTCAACCTTTCGCAGATGCTGTTCTTTGAGCATTTCACTGTCCTGGGCGTTCACGTAAAAGCCCTTGCCCTGAGATGCCGTAACCAGCCCTTCGATTTCCAGCTGTTCATATGCCTTCATGGTTGTAATGACGCTGATCCTTAAATCTCTTGCCAACTCTCTGATGGACGGCAGATATTCCCCCTGCTTAAACTTTCCCGTAAGTATGTCGTTACGGAAAGAATCGGCTATCTGTTTATATATCGGGATACCGTTGTTCTGTGATATTTTCAACTCCCTGCCTCCTTTACTTATTAATGCGTGCATATATCTTCCGGATTGATACACACGACCGCTTACTGTTTATGTGTTATATATACACCTAATACAGATATTTGTCAATAACTTTAAAAAAATAAAAATTGGGACTAAAAACCTATTCACTTTTTTGAGGTTGGATGCTATACTACAAAACAGTTAGAGACCCTAAACCTAACTACCCCTCAGCGAGTATGAAAACCCCATTTCTACTCGCACTTTTTTTGCTTTTTGAGGTCTGATCCTATCATTTAAAAAAGCGGTGTCGTCACAGACACCGCTTTATTCTATTTCCCTGCGTTTACAATGGCTTTTACAAATTCATCTTCAAACCAGGTATTGTTCTTTCGGTTCAATATGCCGTAGGATTCATTACCCGTCGCATATTGGTTGTTGTCCCAAATGATCATCGGGATCCTTATCTGTGTACCCGAAGAATCCTTTACCTTGTATGAGGATGAGATGTAGTAGTCAACATACTTCATCCTTGCGTCATAGTTGTTCTTTTCGGCATATACACCCCACTCTCCTATGTAAGCGGGAATGTTTTTACTCAAAAGCTTGTTCTTTATCATGTTAAACACGCCGTCAACCTCGTTTTTAACCGAAGAATTAAAAGAGGTTTCCTTCGCGGTGGCGAAGTTGTAGGGTGTATAGGCATGTACGGAAGCCATGATCCTGCCCTCGAGTCCCGAAGGATCCTGAGGAAGTTCAAAGCCATCCAGCGACCACATTGAAGCCGCATATCCGGGACATCCGATGTAACGAACACCGTTGTAGGCTCCTTCCGTTGTACGGATCGTGAATACTGCCGCCTGATTATAGCGGTTAATGTACTTTTGGGCCTCACGCGCATCCGCGGCTCCGGGATTCCATTCAGAAGCGCCCACAAGTCTGGGCTCATTCAACGTCTCAAATATCAGATGATAGTCATAATCTCCGAACTCCGTTGCGATCTGTTCCCAAATGGAAACGACGTAATTCATGGACTCCGCTTCATGGGCGGAATCGGGATAAACATAGTAAGCATCCGCATCATCATGATGTATGTTAAGGATCACAAAAAGCCCTGCGTTATAGCAATAATCAACTATCTCATGAACTCTCTTCATCCACTTTTCGCTGATCCTGTAATAGGAGCTTCCGTCCTCTCTTACAGTTTTGGTCACGTGATTATGCCATGAAACGGGAACTCGTATAGTCGTGAATCCCGCCTCCGCAACGGTGTCTATCATCTTCTGTGATACCTTGGGTTCTCCGACCCAGGCAGTCTCATACTTCATCTCATCCGTAAACCATGTGGCATCCTTTGCATCCAAAGTGTTACCGAGGTTCCAGCCCGTCCCCATCTGTGAGAGCATCTCTCTCCATTCCGGTACCCCATTGGGATCCGGTATCGGAGTCGGTGTATTTGTAGGTTTTGGGGTTGATGTGGGTTTCTTTGTTGCGGTCGGCTTCGGGGTGTTTGTGGGTTTCTTTGTTGCGGTCGGCTTCGGAGTATTTGTGGGAGTGCTTGTTGCGGTCGGCTTCGGAGTATCCGTCGGTACAGGAGTTTCTTTTATGATGGGTGTCCCCAAGGCATTAAATTCCGTTCCGTAAGGTAACGGAGTAACGGTCTGTCCGGAACCCTGAACACCGGAACATCCTGTCAAAAAAATCGCCGCAGTTAATGCAATTGTCAATAGTTTTTTATGTCTCATCCTGCCTCCATGCTATATATTTTGCAGTCTTTTTTTCTTTTTTGTCTATTTTAAAGGATATATAATACATAAGTATATCATATTTTCTGTGATTAAAAAACACTTGACAATTACTTGTCAAAGAAGTAGAATTCCCCCTGTAATTTAATAATGATTCTTCGGGGAGGGACGAAATTTCCCTACCGGCGGTAAAGTCCGCGAGCCTTGGTGCATGAACCGGTGTAATTCCGGTACCGACAGTATAGTCTGGATGTGAGAAGAAAGAGTTTGCCTTTTTTACGAAGAATCGGTTGGACGTTTTTTCGTCGGAAAGGATTTTTTTATGAAAAACTTTTTTAAAAGTCCCCGGTTGATGACCGCGGGAGCTATGCTCGCTGCCATTGCCGCAGTTCTTATGTTTCTTGATTTCCCCGTACCCTTCCTGCCTTCTTTTTATAAGATCGATTTCAGTGAGATCCCGGTGCTCATCGGTGCATATGCCATGGGACCTGTTGCGGGTGTGATCATCGAAGCCTTCAAGATCCTCATCAAGTTCCTGATCAAGGGTACTGTTACCGCAGGTATCGGAGAGCTTGCGAATTTCCTTATCGGGCTTTCCTTTATCCTTCCCGCTTCCATCATCTATCAGGTAAAGAAGACCAAAAAGAGCGCTCTTGTGGGACTGTGCATCGCAGCCGTATGCAACATTGTCGCAGGCTGCCTGCTTAATGCCTATCTCCTTGTTCCCGCCTATGCCAAGGCCTTCGGAGGAATGGAGCGTGTTATCGGAGGCGCCGCGAAAGCAAATTCAAGCATTACCGGAATGACCACCCTCATTCTTTTCGGTACGATCCCCCTCAATGTCATCAAGTCCGTGATCGCTTCCGTAATAGTTATTCTGATCTACAAACCTCTCAGCAGAGTCATAAAGGGTTTTAATACAGAGAATAAAAAATGAATTATACTTATATCCTGAAATTGAAAAACGGTAATTACTATTGCGGGTGGACAAATGACATCGAAAAACGTCTCGCCGCCCACAACGCGGGTACCGCCAGCAAATGCACGCGTTCCCAGCGCCCCGTTGAACTTGTGTGGGTGAAGGAATCCGAAACCAAGGAAGAGGCCATGAGCCTTGAATGGCACATAAAACACCTCTCCCGTGCTGAAAAAGAACAGCTTATTGCAGGTACACTTCAGGTTCATTAAGGAAAACATCGGTAATGCCCTGTTCCTCAAGCACCTTAAAGTCAAGCCTGTTGCCCGTGGGTTTTTCAGGATAAAGATGCTTTAAAAACCAGGCACGAACGGTCATGCCCTCCAATTCTTCTTTGCTCAGATCCATTGCACGAGCATAGGGATGGAGGGCATTTGTGCCAATTCCCGCCTTGTGTATCCTCATGCAGTCGGATGCTCTGTCCGCCAGCATTCCTATGTCCGCATCCGGTAAAAGCTCACGTATTATGGGCAGTGACAGGGCCGAAAAAGAACTCCACACGATCCTGTCCGTAAGTCCTCTCTCTTTCACCAGCTCCACGATCTTTTTCTCTATGCCTATGTACGGATAAACACTCGTTTTAAGCTCGATATTCAATTTCAGGCCTTTTCTCATGGCAGGTCCGATCAGATCCAAAACCTCGTTGATGGTGGGGATCTTCTCGATCTCTCCGTTTACGGAATCGATCCTGAGCGCCTGTATCTCTTTAAGGGTGTAATCTCTTACAAACCCTTTTCCGTTTGTGGTCCTGTCCACTCTTTCGTCATGTATCACCACCATATGCCCGTCGGAAGTAAACTGAATATCCAGTTCTATGCCCTCCAGACCGGGGATCTTTGCCGCCTTTCCAAAAGCCGTCAACGTGTTCTCGGGGTACATCTGACTGCACCCTCTGTGTGCCCATATCTTCATATAAACATACCTCCGTAAAAATGACACCACAACCCCGTCCCCGGGGTTCACCGGGGTTCATTTGACACCCGGGGACGGGGTTGTGGTGTCATAATCTGTACTTTATGCATATGCGTTCAAGTTTTTCTCCGAAAGGCTTTTTCAGCACCATCAGGAAAAATATGTTGGAAACCGCATAGAGGACCGTGTAAGGCGCAGCGGTGACCAATGCCGCGAGATACATGCTTCCGTCAAATGTTTTATTATACCAGAGAACGGTCCAAACATCCATCACAAGAGAAAAGAAAACACCCGAAAAAACACCGTATACGGCAAGCGAAACACGGCTGCGTTTTAAAATCTCGCCCAAAAAGCCCGCGATCAGGCCTATCATACCCCATGCCAGCATCTGGAAGGGTGTCCAGGGTCCCTGACCGAAGTAGAAGTTGGAGATCACCGCTGCCAAGGCCCCCACGAGAAAGCCCGCTTCGCTGCCAAGATATATGCCTGCGATCACTGTCAGCGCCGCCACCGGCTTAAAGTAGGGGATGAAACGCCCCACCACGGTCAGTGCCACGATCACGGCGACCACAGCCATGCGCCCTGTTCCCGTGCGCCTGCGTTCGAATCCGGCAGTAAAGAGCAGCACCGAAAGCCCCGCAACCGCCAGGGACACAAAGGCATATGACTTGTCGTCGAATACAAACACTCCAACAGCCACCGCCGCAGGTATCAGCAAAAACGGAACAGCAAATCTGATAATATTTCTTATTGTCCGATCCTTAATGACAAACATTTAATTTAATGATCTCCTCAGCCTCGCGAACCCGCAGGATGCCGTTATAGTAGCCTCTGGTCATGCGATTCGCGGCCGTAGTGTAAAAGCTATTTTCCGAAAAGAAGCCGGCGGTCTCTCCTTCCGATGTCACTTCTCCCCTGAATACAAGAGCGCATCTGTCTGCCAGCGCAGCTGCAAACTCCACATCATGGGTAACAAACACTATGGTCACCCCACGGTCTCTGAGTTTCCTCAAAACTCCCGCTATTTCCTTTTTTGCATATGCATCCAGCCCTTTTGTGGGCTCATCCAGAAGCAGCAGTTTGGGATCCGATGCCATCACCTTCGCAAGTCCGAGCAATTGCTGTTCACCGCCCGAAAGGTCATAGGGATGACGCTCTGAAAGTTGTGAAAGATCGAAGGGCAGGAGCTCCGGTCTGAATCTTACTTCCTCCAGTTCCTCTTTCACCGTATCCGCTATGAACAACGTCTGAACATCCTGTGGAAGCATGGATACGCAGCCCTTGTAAAGAGATCCTGCCTTGTAATCCTTGAGCCTTTTGCCGAATATCCTGATCTCTCCCGCATAGGCTTTCCTTACTCCCGCTGCCAGAGAAAGGGTGGTGGATTTTCCCGAACCGTTTCCTCCGAGGAGACAGAAGATCTCGCCTCTGTGCACCTCGAAGTTCATGTTTCCGACCGCATCAGGCATATTTTTTTCGTACCTGAAAAATACATTCGTAAACTTCAGGACCGTTTCGTCACTTCTTTTTCTCTTTTTCAAGCTCAATGTATCTATATGATTCGGAAAATTGCTTTCTATAAAGCGGCGTCCTTCGCACACATCCAAAGGACACTCCCCTTTCATGGGAACTCCCGCGTTTTTTAATCCCGCATAAAGTCTTACCGCTGCAGGCATACCCTCCAGCAAGGTCTTTTCACCTGTCAGTTCCGCTACCGTTTCCCCGGTTTTTCCGTAAGCCCTCACTTCTCCCTTGTCCAATGCCATGAGCTTGTCCGAAACGGAGATCACATTCTCCAGTCTGTGTTCGGTAATTATCACCGTCAGGGCCAATTCCCTGTTCAGCTTTGCCACCGTAGCCATAAAATCCGCTGCCGCTATGGGATCCAACTGAGCTGTGGGCTCATCCAACAGAAGCACCTCGGGTTGCATCACCATTACAGCCGCCAGATTAAGAAGCTGTTTCTGTCCTCCCGAAAGTTCCGTAACGCTTTTTTCAAACCAGCTTTCTATGCCGAAATAGCTTGCCATCTCCGACACGCGCCTTCTTACGGAAGCGTTGTCCACGCCCAGATTTTCAAGACCGAAAGCCAGCTCGTGCCACACCTTGTCGGTCACAATCTGCTGCTCCGGCTTCTGCATCACAAAACCGATTGCGGAAGCACTCTCCCTCACGGACATGGAATCGAGATCCTTTCCTTTGAAGAGTATCCTTCCCTCTTTCTTTCCCACGGGCGAGAGCTCCTTTTTAAGAAGCCTTAAAAGAGTGGATTTCCCCGATCCCGTAGCTCCGCAGACGGTGACAAGATCACCGCGTGAAACCTTAAAACTCACCTGCTTCAATGCCGGCTTGTTCCCCAAGGCATATGTAAAATTCAGATCTTCGACTCTAAATATTTCCATTTTTCCCTTTCCGCGATCCTATCGATCAAAGGCAGGATCGTCAAAACAAAGTAGCAGGCATATGACAAGAGGGCTCCTTTTGAAAACAGATCTCCCTCAGCCTTCGGATAGAACTCAAAGTCCAGACAACCGAAGATCTTTCCGGCGATCACTCCCCCGCTTGAAACCGCAATGATCAATAGTGCTAACCAATCCTTTTTCCCGAATACATATCTGGAAAAAAACGTCCTCTTCCCCGAGCCGTACCCTCTGGCTTCCATGCTGTCGGCGGTGATTATGCCGTTTTCAAGACTCCAACCCGCAAGAGACACAAAAACCTTCACGCTGCCTCTTACCGTGTCCCAGAGATTCTCCTCCTCATATGCCCCCATTGCCCGTCTGGCCGTCTTTATCTTCCTTGCCTGCTCTGCAAACAAGGGAATATACCTCAGTGCCATTGACAACATCAGCGCAAATTTGGGGGAAGCCTTTCCGAATACATAAAGCAGCCTGTCTCCGGTCATCAGTCTCGAAAAGCTTCTGAACCAAAAGATCACGGCTATCACCATGGTTGAAGAAGTAAGTCCGTAAAACAGCGCCTCCAGCGTGATAGGATTGTCATTTATCAAAAACAGCACCGTTACACCGTTATGATGGAACAAGGGATTCAAAAGAGCCAACAACAGAAAAAGGAGCACGAAGGCGGCTATAGAACGGTCTTTTTCCCTCCGCTCCCGTAGCGCGAAACATATGACCGCACCAAAAAGAGAGCTTGCCGGAAGGACCGGATTCATGATGAACATTACCGGTCCCGCAACCATTATGAAATACAGGAAGATCACTATTGGATTGTATTCCGAATATGCCGTCACCGTTCATCACTCCCAGTCATCGAAGTTCTCACCGAGATCCCTGCCAAGATCCCTTGTGTACAGCCACTCCACCACATCTCCGTCCTTTAGCACACAATCTCCGCAGCCGTAGGACGGGGCAACTCCGTTCACATGATATATCCAGCCGGACAATTCTCCGAACTGCTGCTCATAGAGATAGGCGATCCCCGCAATGTAGACCATTCCGTGAGCACCTGTGGCGGAGCCTCTGTTTTCCATCTGTATATTATGTTCCTTTACGGCTTCCACGAGTATATCATACACCGTGTCGCCCTCTTCTATCTCATAGGTCGTGACAGGCAGGATGACCCCATCCTCGGGTATGTACCTTCTGTCCGCCTCATTCTTTACCGTGTCGCACCTTATGGTCAGGGTCACGGTTCCTATGGGCGCTTCTTTACCGGTCCCCGAACCGGAATAATAGGCTTCACGGGTGCTGAACCTTGTAAAGAGGGCAGCAACACAGATTAGCAGGCATATGCCTCCCACAAAGATATAGTTTTTCCGGTTTCTGTGCCCTGTAATGAAAAGCACCAGAGCTGCCACGATCCCCAAAAGGATCGTCCCCGTAATGACAACCGTTTTAATATCGATATCTGCTGCTTTCGACGTATCTTCACTCTCCGCGGGTGTTTCGACCGTTACAGTCGGAACAGCCGTGGGTGTCGGAGCTTCGGTTGCCGTGGGCTTGACCTCTTCCGTAGTTCCCTGTTCCTCGGACTTCACAAACCGAGCTTCACTCAGATCGTACAGTCCCCCTCTGCCTTCCCTCATCTTTTTAATTGAAGCCAAGGCCAAAAGCGCCTGATAGGTCGCGGAAACATTTGCCTCTCCGTCTATGACGTGAGCAAAGCTTCCGTCCTCTCTTCTGTATCTCAAAAATCCGTCAAGGACTGTGTTTTCGTTTTTAATAAATCGTTCATCCGTAAGCGGATCGATACCTAAGGAAGTGAGTGCGATCACCACCTGAGCCGCGCTCTCCGGGTTCTCATTCCCGAAGCCTGCATATCCGCCGTTATCGAGCTGTTTTTCCGACAGTATCCCCAACGCACGGTCAACCGCTTCTTCAACCTCTTTGTTTTCCTTCACAAGAGGCGCCAGAGCCTGGATCGCCATGGCGGTAACATCCACATCCGATACCGTTCCCATAATGGCCCATCCGCCGTCGGATTTCCTTAAACCGAGGATCTGCTCTGTCAGCTCCTCCTTTGTAACCTTGTTTGCGGCAACATCATTGTTAAGCAGATGAAGTCCGAAAACCCGGCTCATGATCCCGAGCTTGTCGCTCTCTTCCTCAGCCGTACTCCTTATAAATTCATTGTCCTTTTCACCGCAGGCCATCATAGCGATAGCTATCCTCTGCTTTGCGGTTGCGCTCGGGATACTGTTGTTCTCCGCATATTCAACCAGCTTACAGGCATAGCTTTCGTAGTCAGCCTCTATTCCTGCAGCCGAAGCCCCGATCACAAACCACTCGGAGCCGCTTCCCGCTGTGGCTTCCAATGCCTTTATCCATTCCACGGCATCAAAACAGTCTTCTGTTTTTTCTTCATAAGCAACAATACCGTCGATGACCTCATTCAGTTCACCGACGGCAGCCGCTTCAGCATAAAAAGGCGGGATCGCTGACACAAAGATCAATGCCGCGATCAAACCGCCTATGAATTTTTTTAGCTTATCTTTCATTAACTTTCTTTCCGCAGAATACACAAATGCCAACACCGCCAAGTGCCACAAGCAATAATACGACTGCAGCTGTGTGTGCGGTATCTGCCGTAAGAGGAGGATTAACCTTTACGGGAGCAGAGATAACACAGACCGGAGGAACAATTGTATTTTTCTCGGAAACCGCACTGATCACATGGCTTCCTTTTTTGTCCACCTTAATAGTAACCTTTCCGTTTGCATCTGTCTTAAAAGTTGATTTCTTTCCGTCCACAGTGACAGTTGCATCCGCAACCTGTACAGTAACGGGATTCCAGTTTGCATCATAGCCTGCGCCTGAAAGTGTAAGTGTTACTTCCTTACCGTTGTAATCTTCAACCGTATTTACATCAAAGAAAGTATACATGTCGGAAAAACCTACGGTGTCGGTGTAAACAAAAGCATTGATGTAATCTCCGTCCTTAATGGGATCCGCAAGACCCATAGCAGACACATTGTTTACGTAATAGCCATAGCTTCCGCCGTTTTCCACGCCCCAGAGTTTGGTAAGGGAAAGACCCCAGGTGCTGTTTGCCGAACCGTAGCCTGCAGCAGCGCCGCCCTTGAATTCAGCTTCATGAGCAAGGTAAAGAGCATCATTGATCGTAAGTGCTCCGTCCTCATCTATATCCGCCACTTTAACCGCTGTCTGAGCAAGCTTTACGTCTCCGTCGCAAACAGTAACATAAACCGTCACATCCGCAGGCCTGGGGGAGATCAAAAGTCCGCCCGCCTTAACGGTAACAGGATTTACAGCCGCGATCACAAGAAATGCGGCAAGCAATGTTGCGAAAAACTTTTTCATAGTATCAGTCTCCTTTAGATTTAGTATTTTCAGCCTTGACTCGTCCCTTTTTCGCTTCGGTCCTTCGTCTTTTTGCCCTTATCCTTTTTTCGGAGTTAAGGCGTTTTCGGTCGTCGTTTCTGACTTCCTTCAGTCCCGCGGTTTCCAGCGCCCTCGGCCACGGTCCCAGAAAAGCTTTGATGGCACAGACTTCCTCACTGTCAAAATCGGATCTCTTTGGCAATCGGTCTTCGCCCGCTTCCTCAATACTTTTCTTTTTATCGATGAGCAGCTGAATACTCATCTCCCTTGTGTACTTTCCCATAACCCATCCTTAAATACAGAAAAAGCGTTTTGTTTTCCTTAAGGATAACAAAACGCAACTGTTTCTCGCACGCAAACTAAACCAAGACACTGCCTGTTAAGGCACTGTCCCGGAACGACAAACGGTTGCATTCTTCTTACCCAAAAATGTCCACTCTCACTTTGATGATACAAAGGTCAAAGCGGTTAACCTTACAAGTTCGGCAGGTATTCCGACTTACGGGCTCACGCCCGATCACGGTAATGGTGGTTGCGACGGATTTTCACCGAACTTCCCCCTGATCCGGATCTCTCCGGAACCGAACATGCTTTATATTCAGTTAAACACATACTTTATAACACAGGAAGCCCTTGAAATCAAGCCTTTGCTTAAATATTCAAAAGATCGCTGTAGGCTTTGAGAGCTCCGTCTGTTTCATGTGCCAAAACTTTCTTTGCAAGCACCTTTCCGAGCTGAACACCTTCCTGATCGAAGCTGTTAACGTTCCAAATGAAACCCTGGAACATCACCTTGTTCTCAAAATGCGCAAGAATGGTACCGAGAGCCTCGGGATTAAGCTGCTCGCCTATGATTATGCTTGAAGGACGATTTCCTTCAAAGTTTTTGTTAAGATCCTCGCTCTTTTTACCGCATGCAAAAGCCATGATCTGTGCTGCAACGTTTGCACACAGTTTCTGCTGGCTCGTGCTTCCCTGGATCACTACATCCGTTTCAGCCTGATTATGCCTGAATGCAATAAACTGCATAGGTATAGCGTTGGTTCCCTGATGAAGGAGCTGGTAGAAGGAATGCTGTCCGTTGGTTCCGGGTTCACCGAAGATCACAGGTCCCGTCACATAATCGAGTTTCTCTCCGAAACGGTTTACGCTCTTACCGTTTGACTCCATGTCCAGCTGCTGAAGATGAGCGGGGAAACGGCTCATGGCCTGAGAGTACGGAAGTACAGCTGTTGAAGGATAACCAAGTACGTTTCTTTCATATACTCCGATCAATGCATCAAGCATAGCGGGATTCTTCATCACATCTCTGTTTGCAGCATTCTTATCCTCTGCGGCTGCTCCGTTAAGGAAGCGTGCAAATATTTCGGGTCCGAAGGCAAGTGAGAGAACCGCACCGCCCACAGCAGAAGTGGATGAGTAGCGTCCGCCGATAAAATCATCCATAAAGAAAGCAGCCAGATAATCCGCGCTCTTTGCAAGAGGTGAGGTTTCGCTGGTAACTGCGATCATATGCTTTGAAGCATCAAGTCCCTTATTCTTCAATGCATCCTTAACAAAGGATTCATTTGTAAGGGTTTCAAGTGTTGTTCCCGACTTTGATACAAGTATAAAGATCGAACGCTCTACATCTATACCGTTCAGTACTCCTGCCGCATCGTCGGGATCTACATTGGAAATAAACTTAGCTTCCATCTTGAAGCATCCGTTTTTCTTTGCCCAATTCTCAAGAGCAAGATACATTGCTCTGGGGCCGAGATCACTTCCGCCGATACCTATCTGTACGGCTGTTGTAAATCTTTCTCCCTTTTCATTAACGATCTTTCCTTCATGAACCGCATTGGCGAAATCTGCGATCCTGTTCTGCTGCTCAACATAAAAGGCTCTCTTGTCCGTATCTCCGTCAAGTACTGCCTTTCCGAGCCGGCCTCTGGTCATATGGTGGAGAACCATTCTCTTTTCACCGGTATTGATCACTTCGCCGTTATAAAGGGCTTCAAACTTATCCGCAAGCTGAGCTTCCTCGGCCAATTCTTTTAAAATCTCTATAGTCTCGTCATTAACCTGTTTCGCGGCATAATTGTAGGAAAGTCCCTCAGACATGGGTATCGCATACTTTGCTACTCTGTCAGCACCTTCTTTTCCCGCAAGCACTTCACGAAGATCGGTCTTTGCTGTCTTTTCAAGTTTTTTTACTGTTACAAGTTCATTGTAATTCTTCCAAGAAATCATGGTTTACTTCCTTTCCGAGATATCAATATCTTCACAGTCGGTAAGTATACTCGAAAAAATCCGAAAAGTAAAGAATCGGTCACATAAAAAGATAGCGTGGCTACTAAAGAATGAAATTTTTTCCTTTAATTGAATTTATAGAATCCCGATGCTCTTTTTCCTCAGTTCACAGGGCTCAGAGCATCGAGACTTTGAATTCTGGATTTTCCGATGCCACATGTCACTGAAATCAGGACTTTAGGGCATCGGGATTTTTAATTTTGAAATTTCCGATGCCATATCTTCTTGTAATCAAGCCTTTAGGGCATCGAGATTTTGAATTTGGGAATTTCCGACGCCATAGGCCAGGGGAATATGCTATTTTGGGCATCGGGATTTTGAATTTAGGGATTATCGATGCCATAAACTTTTGAAATCAGTCATTCAGGGCATCGAGATTTTGAATTTGGGAATTTCCGACGCCATAGGCCAGGGGAATATGCTATTCAGGGCATCGGGATTTTGAAATTTGAAATTTTCGATGCCCCCGCCATTTTTGAAGCGGTGGGCATCGAAATAATAGAATTTATTCCTTAGAAAAAACAACAATTTGTCGTCACTCAGGTCACTCGAGCTCTATCGTACCCGGCGGTTTGCTCGTCAGGTCGTAGAATACGCGGTTTACTCCGCGGACCTCGTTTATGATACGGCTCATCACCTTCTGAAGAACTTCAAAGGGGATTTCCGCTGCCTCTGCGGTCATGAAATCAATGGTGTTTACCGCACGAAGTGCCACTGCATAGTCATAGGTTCTCTCATCACCCATAACGCCGACGGAGCGCATGTTTGTAAGAGCTGCGAAATACTGATCGGGCAATTTCTTAAGTCCGGCTTTGGCAATCTCATCGCGATAGATGAAGTCTGCCTCCTGAACAATGCGAACTTTCTCTTCCGTGACCTCTCCCACTATACGAACGCCAAGTCCGGGACCGGGGAAGGGCTGCCGGAACACAAGTTTTTCGGGAAGTCCGAGCTCAAGTCCGGCTTTACGGACTTCATCCTTAAACAGATTGCGAAGAGGTTCAATGATTTCTTTAAAATCAACATAATCCGGAAGTCCGCCCACATTGTGATGGGACTTTATGACAGCAGACTCTCCGCCGAGGCCTGATTCAACAACGTCAGGATAAATGGTTCCCTGAGCAAGGAAATCCACTCTGCCGATCTTCTTTGCCTCTTCCTCAAATACACGTATGAATTCTTCCCCGATTATCTTACGCTTTCTTTCGGGTTCTGAAACTCCTGCCAGCTTGCCATAGTATCTTTGCTGAGCATTAACACGTACGAAATTGAGGTCAAAATTTCCCATGGGTCCAAAAACCGCTTCCACATCATCTCCCTCGTTTTTGCGAAGAAGACCGTGATCCACAAATACGCATGTAAGCTGCTTACCGATAGCCCGTGAAAGTAAGCCTGCCGCAACAGACGAATCCACGCCGCCCGAAAGTGCCAGCAAAACCTTACCGTCTCCGACTTTTTCGCGTATCTCCTTTATGGAATGCTCTACGAAGGAATCCATTCTCCATTCGCCCGCACATCCGCAGATCTTGCGCACAAAATTAAAGAGGATCTCTTTTCCCTTTTCTGTATGCAACACCTCAGGATGGAACTGTATTGCATATAATTTCTTAACTCCGTTTCCTGCCGCAGCAACCGGACAATTGTCCGTATGTGCCAGGATCTCAAAACCCGGAGCAATTTTTGATATATAATCAAAATGACTCATCCAGACCACGGTTTCGGAAGGAATGCCGTCAAACAGTCCGCCTATGCCTTTTTCACCATCCACATAAACTTTGGTCTTGCCATATTCTCTGTTAGCAGCCCTTTCAACCTTGCCGCCCAATACATGGCTCATAAGCTGAGCGCCGTAGCAAAGTCCGAGCACGGGAATGCCCAGTTCAAAGAGTTCCTTTGAATAGGTTGGTGCCCCTTCCTCGTAGCAGCTGTTTGGACCGCCTGTAAGGATTATGCCCTTAAGCTTCATTTCCTTGATCTTTTCAATGGGCGTCTTGTAGGATGCGATCTCGCAATAAACATTGCATTCACGTACACGCCTTGCAACAAGCTGATTATACTGTCCTCCGAAGTCAAGGACCAAAATCTTTTCCTGTGTCATGTTTCCTCCGTTCGACGAGCCGGTGTTTGGGTTAAAAAACGCCTTGTAAAGGCCTTTTCAAGCACCTGTGCCCTTTAGTTCCCGACGGGCTTTATGCCTTTTAAGAACAATTAGGAATATTAACACTTTTTTCCTCACTCTACAATGCAATGCTTATTATTTTTTTTAATGGAATCTTTCACTTTACCAATTCAGCGATCCCCCCCGTTAATCCCCGTGGCAGTCGCTCATCCATCGGCGTACCGTCATCAAACATGAGATTCGCCTGGATGCTGTTCATAAGGCAGTGCTGTCCCATTTCTATGCCTCCGTTTATGGATGCTATGCCCTTATCACCGTTTCGCACCCAATCGGGTGTGAAGATAAAGCAGTTCTTGAGGGAGTTGAGTTTCGGCAGCCGAGGCACTACATCCAAAACATAATCATTCAATTCGTCTCTCTTTCCCATCGCAAAGAACAGATGTTTTCCCGCCTTATCAAACGCTTCCAGTATCCGATCCTCGGGGATCGCGCTGCAACCCACGGGAACAACCGCATCCATATCCTCCGGAAAACATTCAAGGGCATGAAAGACATATCTTCCCCCTGCGGAATTTCCCAGAAAAACTCGAGTGCATATATGCCCTGAGCTCTCTTCGACAAAGCCTTTCACCAACTCCCTGACAACAGTGTCGTACTCAGGCGACCAGCATCCCTCGACCTGCCCCTTTTCGTTCCTGTACTCATTGGCCACAGGCACCAGAATATATGCCCCGCCCATGGACTTCTGGTATTCATCGGATGCATATCTTTCCGCACCTGTGTAATTCACGCAAAGATCACCCACGAAGGAATTACTATTTCCGTGGAAAAACACCAGCAGCGGGAATTTCTTATCCGAGCCCGCCTTTACTTCACTCGGTTCAAAACAGTAGTATTTGATCGTTGTGCCGTCTGTTCCGGTAAACTCGCGCTTGGTAAATCTGTCCAATATAGTTCCGCATTCATAGGTCGGATAAGGCGACACGAAATCATCCGGATCCATTTCCGCAAACCACGGCGCAATAGGTCTTGCAGCAAGCGCTTCATTCGACAGAATCTTATCGTAATATTTTTTGTATCTCGCGTCATGAGAGGGAATGGAATCATCGGAACCGATATGCGCCAAAAGTTCTTCCCTTGTCACCCACTTGTAATCTACGGTCTCACCCTCCTGAAGCTTCACGGAGTTTTTATCGCAATCGGTTTCCGCCACATACGAATATAACATGCTGTGGCTCTGTTCTCTCCGGGATGTACCTATAAAGAAAAATCTATCGGTACTGATCCCCGTTTCCTCCAAGAGTTCCCTTTTTGCGCAATCCAGCGGTTCTTCTCCGCTTAATGCACTTCCGCCCGCGCTCGCTTCCCAGCGTCCCGGATACACATCCTTGTCCGAACTGCGTTTTGTAAGAAGAAATGTCCCGTCAGTATGCCTTACCAGGATATCGCACACCAGATGGTATCTGCCCTCCGGGATCCGATTGTTCTTCCCGGACGTTCTTTCCCATGTTTCTCCCGTCTTGTTTCCTTCATTGTCATATAAATCCCAGATTTCCATAAAATCCTCCCGTTGTATTATTATTATTGTAAGTTTATTATTCCGCTTCACCTAAGTCAATCAAATATTTCGGAAATGAACCCCGGGGACGGGGTTGTGGTGTCATTTTCCCCTCCCCGCATGGGGAAAGAGGACAAAAATTTACCTGCGATGAACCCCTAACCCCGTCCCCAAGGTTCACACTACCCCAAAAATGGGATCTGTGTTATAATAAGAGATTAAGAATCGAGGTAACCATGGAATTCAAAATTCATTCGGAATACAAACCTACGGGCGATCAGCCGCAGGCAATTAAAGAATTGGTGGAGGGCTTCAAAAGCGGTAATCAGTTTGAAACCCTGCTGGGCGTGACGGGCTCCGGTAAAACATTTACCATGGCAAATGTTATTGAAGCCGTGCAAAAGCCCACCCTGATCATTGCCCACAACAAGACCCTTGCGGCACAGCTTTACTCGGAGATGAAGGAATTCTTCCCTGAGAATGCTGTGGAATATTTTGTGTCCTACTATGATTACTATCAGCCGGAGGCTTATGTTCCCTCCAGCGATACATATATTGAGAAGGATTCGGCGGTAAACGACGAGATCGACAAGCTGCGTCACTCTGCCACAGACGCGCTTTCGGAGCGAAAGGATGTCATCATCGTGGCTTCCGTTTCGTGCATATACGGCATAGGCAGCCCCGAGGAGTATCAGGGCATGTCGCTGATACTGCGTGAAGGCGCCACCAAAGACAGGGATGAAGTAATCCGCAAACTGGTGGATATGCAATATGCCCGAAATGACATGGACTTTAAGCGAGGCACCTTCAGAGTCAGAGGAGACGTGGTGGAGGTCTACCCCGCTGCCTACGGAGATACCGCCCTTCGCATCGAATTCTTCGGTGATGAGATCGACAGGATCACGGAATTCGAGGTGGTGACGGGAAATCCCAAGTGTACCCTCGCTCATGCGGCCATATATCCCGCCTCCCACTATGTTGTTGACAAAGACCGCTTGAATCAGGCGATCCATGATATCGAAGAAGAAATGACCGAGCAGGTCAAATATTTCAAGGACAAGGGCAAGCTTCTCGAAGCCCAGAGGATATACGAACGAACAAGCTATGATATTGAAATGCTCAATGAAACAGGCTTCTGCTCCGGCATTGAAAACTACACCATGCACCTCTCGGGGCTGCATCCCGGAGATCCGCCCTATACCCTGCTTGACTTCTTCCCCGATGATTTTCTGATCATTGTGGATGAGTCCCACATGACCATCCCCCAGATCGGAGGCATGTACAACGGCAACCGTTCGCGAAAGGCTACGTTGATCGATTACGGCTTCCGTCTGCCCTCCGCTCAGGACAACCGCCCTCTGAACTTTGAGGAGTTTGAGTCTCACATCAGCCGGATGCTGTTCGTCTCCGCAACTCCTTCAAAATATGAGGAAGCCCATGAGCTTCTACGCGCAGAGCAGATCATCCGGCCCACAGGCCTTCTTGATCCCGAGATCTTCGTCCGTCCGACGACGGGGCAGATCGACGATCTGATCGGCGAGATAAACAAGACCACGAAAAACGGCGGAAAAGTCCTTGTGACAACTCTCACCAAAAAGATGGCGGAAAGCCTTACGGAATATCTCAAAGAAGTGGGCATACGCGTGCGCTACCTTCACTCCGACGTTGACACCCTCGAGCGCTCTCAGATCATCCGTGACATGCGTCTCGATGTTTTTGATGTGCTGGTGGGCATCAACCTTCTCCGCGAAGGCCTTGATATCCCCGAGGTTTCACTTGTTGCGATCCTCGATGCCGACAAAGAGGGCTTTCTCCGTTCGGAGACCTCTCTCATCCAGACCGTCGGGCGTGCGGCGAGAAATGTTGACGGCCATGTTATAATGTATGCCGACACAATTACCGAATCCATGGAAAAAGCCATCGCGGAGACGGAAAGAAGACGCGGAATTCAGGATGCCTACAACAAAGAGCACGGCATTACCCCCACATCGATCAAAAAGGCTGTGCGCGAACTCATAAGCATATCCAAAAAGACCGAGCCCGGCTCCAAACTTATCGAAAAGGATCTGGAATCCATGTCATCCAACGAGCTCAAAGCACTTGCCGAAAGCTTAAAACGCAAGATGCTCTCTGCGGCTGCGGAACTCAATTTCGAGCTTGCCGCCGAGTACAGAGACAAATTGGCTGAACTGAAAAAACACGATTAAAGGAATAGACATGTTTGAAGAATCAAAGAAATACATCAAGATACGCGGTGCAAACGAGCACAATCTGAAAGGCATAGACATAGACATCCCGAGAGATGAATTCGTCGTTCTCACGGGTCTTTCCGGTTCGGGAAAGAGTTCGCTTGCTTTTGATACCATATATGCGGAAGGTCAGAGACGTTACATGGAATCCCTGTCCTCCTATGCAAGACAATTCCTGGGGCAGATGGAAAAACCGAATGTGGAAAGCATAGAGGGACTGTCCCCCGCCATTTCCATCGACCAGAAATCCACTAACCGCAACCCCCGTTCAACGGTAGGTACGGTCACGGAGATATATGATTACTTCCGTTTGCTCTATGCAAGAGTCGGAATCCCCCATTGTCCCAATTGCGGTCGCGAGATCAAGCGCCAGTCTGTGGATCAGATGGCGGACGAGATAATGAAATTCCCGGAAGGCACTAAATTTCAGCTCCTTGCTCCCGTCGTCAGAGGTCGTAAGGGTGAACATGTAAAAGTGTTGGAAAGTGCCAAGAAATCAGGCTTTGTTCGTGCAAGGATCGACGGTCACATCTACGACCTGTCCGAAGAGATCAAGCTTGAAAAGAACAATAAGCATTTGATAGAGATTGTTGTGGACAGGCTCATAGCCAAGCCCGGCATCGATCAAAGACTATCGGATTCCATCGAAACAGCCCTTAAGCTGTCCGAAGGTCTTCTTGTCGTGGACCTTATGAACGGCGAAGAGAAGCTCTTCTCCCAAAGCTTTGCCTGCCCGGACTGCGGCATAAATCTGCCCGAGCTGGAGCCCAGAGCTTTTTCCTTCAACAATCCCTTCGGAGCCTGCCCCAATTGTAACGGTATCGGTGTCAAGATGGAGTTCTCTCCCGATCTCATGATACCCGACAGAAGCCTGAGCCTTAAGGAAGGCGCCATTCAGGTTATGGGCTGGCAATCCTCAAGCGATCCGAAAAGCTTCTCGGGTTCGTTGCTTGTCGCCCTCTCCAAGCATTTCGGTTTCTCCCTTGACACTCCCTTCAAAGAGCTCCCCGAAGACATCCAAAACATGCTCATCTACGGAACCACCGAATCCGTTGATGTCCATTACACGGGTCAGCGCGGATCGGGTGTCTATCCCATAGTCTTTGAGGGTCTCATAAAGAGTACCGAAAGAAGATACCGTGAAACCGCCTCGGAATACTCCAAGGCCGAATACGAAGAATTCATGACCACCACCCCGTGCGCCGTATGTAACGGAAAGCGTCTAAAGCCTGAAGTTCTGGCTGTAACGGTGGGAGGAAAAAATATATCCGAAGTCACCGAGCTTCCATTGAGGGATCTGGCGGACTTTTTCAACAACCTCGAGCTCACACCCATGCAGCAGACCATTGGCGCTGCCATCCTCAAGGAGATCAAGGGGCGCATACGTTTCCTGAACGACGTGGGTCTTGACTACCTGACCCTTGCCCGCTCGGCAGGCTCTCTTTCCGGAGGTGAAGCCCAGCGTATACGTCTCGCTACCCAGATCGGCTCCGGTCTTGTGGGTGTTGCCTACATTCTGGATGAGCCCAGTATAGGCCTTCACCAGCGTGACAACGGAAAGCTCCTGGCTTCCCTGAAGCGCCTTCGCGATCTCGGCAACAGCCTTATCGTCGTGGAGCATGACGAGGAGACTATGCGTGAAGCTGATTTCCTTGTGGACATAGGCCCCGGAGCCGGCAATCTCGGAGGAGAGATCGTTGCGGCGGGAACTCCCGAGGAAGTCATGAAATGCCCCAACTCTATCACTGCCGACTACCTTTCAGGCAGAAAGAAGATCGAGATCCCTTCCAAGCGCCGCAAGCCTACAGGCTGGCTTAAGATCAAGGGTGCGACGGAGCACAATCTGAAAAAGGTTAATGTAGACGTTCCTCTCGGAGTGTTCGCTTGCGTTACCGGTGTTTCCGGTTCCGGAAAGAGCTCTCTCGTAAATGAGGTCCTCTACAAAACTCTTGCCAAAGAGCTCAACAGAGCCCGTACCCTTCCCGGTAAATGCGAGGGCATAGAGGGCATAGACCGGCTTGACAAAGTCATATGCATCGACCAGTCTCCCATCGGAAGAACCCCGCGCTCAAATCCAGCTACCTATACCGGAGTGTTCGATATGATCCGCGATCTTTTCGCAAACACGGTGGACGCAAAACAGCGCGGCTATACAAAAGGGCGTTTCTCCTTTAACGTAAAGGGCGGGCGCTGTGAAGCCTGCAGCGGAGACGGTATCATAAAGATAGAAATGAACTTCCTTCCCGACGTCTACGTTCCCTGCGAGGTTTGTAACGGAAAGCGCTACAATCGTGAAACCCTTGAGGTAAAGTACAAGGGTAAGTCCATATATGACGTACTGGATATGACTGTGGACGATGCTGTAAAGTTTTTTGCAAACGTTCCGCAGATAAAGAAAAAAATAGAAACCATGAACGATGTGGGCCTGTCCTACATCGAACTCGGTCATCCTTCCACCGATCTTTCCGGCGGTGAAGCCCAGCGTATCAAGCTGGCGACGGAGCTTTCAAAGCGCGCGACGGGAAAGACCATATACATTCTGGATGAGCCCACAACAGGGCTTCACTTTGAGGATGTCAACAAGCTCATAGAAGTGCTTCAGCGTCTTACCGACGCGGGCAATACCGTGCTTGTGATCGAGCACAATCTCGATGTGATCAAGTGCGCGGATTACATCATCGACATGGGTCCGGAAGGCGGAGACAGAGGAGGTACCGTGGTTGCAAAGGGCACTCCCGAAAAAGTTGCGAAGGTCAAGGAATCCTATACAGGGCAGTATCTCGCAAAGCTCCTGAAGGATTAAAGATTTTTCCCTGTATTTGTGTCGAAAATAGCCCGTAAAATATCCCGCATATATATGCTAAAATCAGCGGGAGTTCTCCCCCGTCAACGCGCGGAAGAGCCCCGAAACCAATTAAACGTATCTTATGTATAACACAGGAGGATATATGCTATTCACCAACGACAACGGCGCTCTCGTATTCAAGACAAAGGGCGAGACCGTAAAGATCGAAGCCTGGGGCGAAAACGCACTCAGAGTCAGAGCAACCATGTTCCCCAAATTTACCGGTCATGATTGGGCTCTCACCGAAAAGCCCACGGTTACCAAGGGGGACGTAAAGATCGGCAAACTCACCGAATGGTGCGGAGACGGAAGCAATCCGGATTGGCATGAAGTGGGTGAGATCACAAACGGCCGTATTAAAGCAACCGTAAACTTCGTGGGCATAATCTCCTTCTACAGAGATAACAGGCTCATCCTCCGAGAGGATTTCCACTCTTACGGCGGAACCATCTCCAAAGAAAGCAGATGTTTAAAGACCGTGAACCGCGAATGGAAGGGTATTATCGGAGGAAGTGAGTACTCACTGGATCTTCGTTTTGAAAGCAACGACGGCGAAAAGATCTTCGGTATGGGACAATACCAGCAGCCTTACATGGATCTTAAGGGCTGCACCCTCGAACTGGCCCAGAGAAATTCTCAGGCCTCCGTTCCTTTCATGATCTCCTCCCTCGGCTACGGTATGCTTTGGAACAATCCCGCCGTAGGTCAGGTAACCTTCGGCAAGAACATCACCCGCTGGCAGGCAAGAGCCACCAAAGAAATGGATTACTGGATCACCGCGGATGAGGATCCCAGGAAGATCGAAGCCAACTACACGGCAGTTTCCGGCCACTCTCCCATGTTCCCCGAAAGCCTCATGGGCCTTTGGCAGTGCAAGCTGCGCTATCGTACTCAGGATGAGGTTCTTGAGGTTGCAAGGAAATACAAGGCCGAAGGCATCAAAATAGATCAGATCGTCATCGACTTCTTCCATTGGACCGTTCAGGGCGATTGGAAGTTTGATAAAAAATATTGGCCCGATCCCAAAGCCATGGTGGACGAACTCCACTCAATGGGTATCAAGGTCATAGTTTCCGTATGGCCCTCCGTTGACAGAAAGAGCGAAAACTTCGGACCCATGACAGAACGCGGGCTTCTCATAAAGACCGAACGCGGCGCAGCACAAACCTATGACTATCAGGGCGACTGCGTGGAGATCGATCCCTTCAATCCCGAAACCGCCAAATATGTTTGGGAGGTTTGCAAAAAGAATTACTATGATCTCGGTATAGACGCATTCTGGCTGGATAATTCCGAGCCGGATTACGGAGTATATGACTTTGAGAACTATCGCTACTATGATGCACCCGCACTTGAGGTCAGCAACATGTACCCCCAGATGTACAGTCGTGTCTTCCATGACAACATGAAGACCGTTCAGAAGGGCGAAGCAGTCAACCTTCTTCGCTGCGCCTGGGCAGGAAGCCAGAAGTACGGCAACGTAGTCTGGTCCGGCGATGTTCCGAGCACCTTTGAATCCTTCGCCACACAGCTGAAAGCCGGCCTTAATATGGGTCTGGCGGGCATAGCGTGGTGGACAACGGACATAGGCGGCTTCATGACGGATGACGTGAACGATCCCGACTTCCGCCAGCTCCTTATCCGCTGGTATCAGTTCGCGGTGTTCTCGGCAGTGTTCAGAATGCACGGAGACCGCGGTCCTTACAACATCCCGCCTCTCGATGACAGAGACCGGGGCGGCGGCTATCTGCATACAGGCCAGCCCAACGAACTCTGGAGCTATGGTGAGGACAATTACAAGATCATGCTTAAGTACTATGACATCAGGATATCTATGCATGACTACATCAAAGCCCTTTACAGGGAGGCTTCCGAAAACGGATCTCCTCTGATCCGCACCATGTTCTACGAATTCCCGGATGATGCAAAATGCTGGGAACTTGAAGATCAGTATATGTTCGGAAGCGACTATCTCTGCGCTCCCATTTTCAAGCTTAACAGTTTTGAGCGTGAAGTTTACCTTCCCGCCGGAAAATGGCAGCTCACAAGCGACAATGAGATATATGAAGGCGGCAGGACAGTGACGGTAAAAGCACCCATCGATTATATGCCCGTATTCAAAAAGGTTAAATAATTCAACCCTATATTGTTGTTTCCAAAAAAGAAAACAGGACAGTTCCGAAAGGTTCTGTCCTGTTTTTTATTCTGTTCAGTTTCTGAATTCCGCACCGCTGATCTTGGAATTGTCGGCGGTCTCACACTTTCCGCCGATGGTTTTAAGGAATTCTATGTACCGCTCTCCTCTCAAAGGTTCCGAGAAGTAGAAGCCCTGGTAATAGCCGCCTCCTAAGCTGTCCAGCGTGTCTTTTCTGAGCTTGTCGCAAACACCTTCGAAAACTATCTTTTTCTCCTGTCCCCGTATCATCTTTATAACGGCCCGAAGGAGTTTTACCGTCTGCTCTCTCTCCTGATCCGTCTGAACAATCTTCCTTCTTCTCGTTTCTTCATCATCGAAACAATTGTCAAGAATGCTCTTATCGATCTTTATGACACTGTATTTTTCATCAACGATACCGATAAGGTTCGAATAACCGGTTCCGAAATCATCCATGGAGAAACTGAAACGCGCCTCCTGAAGTTTTCTCAGATTGTTGTTCACCGTACCGGATTTGGTTCTCGCTATACCTTCCGTAATCTCAAAGTTGATGAATTTCGAGGAAAGCCCCGCATCATCCGCTATCCGCATAAACTCCGTGGAAAGGTTCTCTTCCTCACACTGCCTTAATGACAGGTTGATCTCAATGTAATTAATTCCGTACTTACTGCTCAATTCATTGGATACAAAGAATTCGCACGCTTTTTTATAAACGATCTTACCCACCTTGTATATCAGCTTCTTGCTTTCCGCCATACGTATGAAATCATCCGCAGAAGCTTTAAGTATCCGCAACTTATCATTTTCGGGATCCTTGATCGACCTTTTTCTTACCAGCTCGCAAACATCGCTGCCGTAATTTTCCCTGAGCCTGTCAAAGAAGCCTTCATCGAGCTTGGGGAATCTCGCCAACGCTTCAACACAGGAGCAATAGCCCTCTTCCGTTGAATAGATCGGCTGATAGAAGACATCAAAATTCCTGTCCTCGCAAAGCTGTTCAAGTGCCTTTTCCACAGCAATAAACCCAAGATACCTTGCCCTGAATACCTCATCGCAGAACCAAGTCGTTCCGCTGTCCATGTCCCTGTTCAGTTCTTTTCTTGAAAACAGCTTAAGAACGTTAATATAAACACCCGCTATCTCAAAATCATCGGGACAAAGGGTTACCAATATCCTGGATCTTATATTCTGCTTAACGTAAATGTCATTGTGCCATTTTGCAGCTATCTCCTTGATACGCTTCAGATCCCTTGCGGTATTCTTCGTAGGGATCACCGCGGTAATGGAATTGGGCGTATTTCTGTATAGGAAGGAGTCCGTGTCGCTTACTATCGTGCCCATATTTCTGAGTGCGCCTTCATAGAAGGAGAAGACTCTGATGTATTCATCATCGGTTTCCGTGGGCTGCGCATCCAGACAAAGAGTAACACTGTAGAACTTCACCTTCTTGTCATATAACCTGTTGACTTTGGTGACAAACCGCTCTTCCCCGTTCAGATCCGCGGGATTGTATCTTCTAAGCTTTCCCAGATCAACTATGGCCCACAGGATAGACATCGCTACCAAAAAGTCTCCGAAAGGAACCATAAATTTCTCCGATGTCAAAAGACTGATCAGGATAAGACCTGTTTCAACCCCGAGAACAAACAGAAATCGTACTTTTTTATTCGGTTCTCTCCGCATAAAGATCGCACCGTTGATCCAAAAACAAAGGACGAACGCGATCAGCGTGAAGACGCTGTATATGTCGACGTCCCAGTTTCCCGGCTGCTTAATGCCAAGGCCTTCCAAAACAAAAGCGCCTGTATATCCGATGACCAGGAACAGGAATTCTATCACCGAGGCAACTATTAACGTATGCGCTTTCCCAAGTTGCTTGTCCGCTCCGTTAAAATACTTATCCTTGTATATATCCTCCCCGAAGAAAAAGATTGCAAAAAGATAGGTAAAAATGTGATATCTGTTCAGATTTTCCACATAGGGACATGACACACCTTTTTCTTTGCATATTAAAGCGACCACTCCGACCAATATGCCAAACAACGGACTCAAGACCATGCCAAGCATCATCTTTTTTCCGCCAATGTCCGCTTTCATCCTCACGATCTCCATATAATACAGGAAGATCACAACTGCAAAAAAGCATGTGTACAGTTGTCCCATCACCCAAAACATGAATTAAGCCTCCGTGTTACCTTTTTTCACATCCTCCAGAGCCTGCCTTGAATACCTGCTCTTCTCCTTCATGGCATACATCTTCTCATCCGCTTCCATATATATGTCCTGTATGCTTCTGCTGTCATCCTTTTTTCTGTAAGCGATCCCATAGGACGCAGAGATCACATATTTACTGTTTTTCGACGCCTCCTTAAGCTCGCGGTCATATGCTTCGCAAGCCCGGTTTAGAGTAAATAACCCGGCGGGATCCACTATGCAAAGGAACTCATCGCCGCTCATACGGTAATTCGTTCCGATCTCTCCGAAACACTTCTCTATAATATCCGCAACCGTCTTTAAAAGACAGTCACCTTCTTCATGTCCGAAATTATCATTAACATATTTCAGACCATTAACATCAAAATTGATCAAAGCTATCTCCGAATCCAGAGCATCCAGTTCCTGAAGGCGCTCATTGGCCTTTGCACGATTGTATAGGCCGGTCAGCGGATCGTGATAGGCAAGCTTAGTAAGCGCATCTCTCTCCGCATGGGACAAAACCATCTCATAAAGTGAAAACAGGTAACTTGCCGTAAGCAGTGTTACAAACATGATGGCTCCCATGGGAAGGAAGCTAACCTCCGTAATGGTGTCCACATTCGGGAAGACATATCTCTGAAGCTTCAGTCTGATGAGATCCATAAACGACGCCAAAGCCATTTCAGAAAAAGCAAGAATAAGGATCACATCCGAGGCTTTTTCCCTTCTCAAACGGCTGACTCCCGCCACCATGACCGCTATCAGCGCAAGCGTACCCAATACATGAAACGTCCCGAGTGTCTGCGGGAATCTGCAAATGTTTACGGTGTGCAAAAAACATGCGATCACATCAAAAAGCACGAGAGCGATCACTGTGCTCCTCAAAACCGCTTCTCTCCAGCTCCGCTCCTTCCTTAGCCTGTACCAAATGAATACAGCCAGGGGAATGGGCGCGGTGTAAAGACAGAAGAACTCATGCTCCGAAAGCTTTGTAAAATTATCGGAAAAAATGCCGTAGATCTTGCCCTGGCAATTGGACCAATGCCCTATCAGGACAGAAAATGTTCCGATCAGGATCAGTGTCAGGCAATCCTGTCCGTTGATCTTTACAAGTAGCCCCAAAATGACCAGCGCAACTCCAAATACAAGCACAAACCCGTTAAGATAAAGGGCTGTGGCATTTGAATTAGCATATATCCGCATAGCCTCCGAGGTCTTCTCCAGTCGAACGGTTCCTATATCGGTCATATAGTCCTTTTCGTTCGCTATTAACCGGATCTTCAGGGTTTTCCCCTGTATGTCCGACGGAAGTTCCACGAAACAATATCCGCTGCCTAAAAACCTGTTTTCCGCGACCTTATCCGTTCCCATGGAATAGATCTCTTCGTCGTCAACAAAAACCTGTACGGAGCAAAACTGAGCTTTGATCCTTGCGGTATAGCCCTCCGAAAGATCCTCCGTGACAGCTCTTGTTATCTCAATGGTATCAAGCCTTTTAAGGTCACTAAAAGAGTAGCGCGAAAGATCCACGTCTCTTGTTACCCTGTCGTTGAATCTGACTGTCCAGCCCGCGTCAAGAATAACAGTGTCGCGATCTTTCGTGCCGCGCATCAGAAATATCACTATCCAACCGATCAACATGATCAGAAAGGTCCCGATGCCTATAACTATGACTCTCTTTTTCGTAATCTCATTGACCATAATCCGGCTTTCCCGTCAATGTTCCGCCTGCGCTTTCACGCCTTAGGCGGGAGATTTCTCTGACTGCGTTAACTTCAGTTCTGTCCGTAATATGCGTTCGGTCCGTGTTTTCTGTTAAAATGCTTATCCTGCATAGCCTGAGGAGTTTCCTTGATATTGGGATTCAGGCTTTCGGCACGGGCTGCCATCTTGGCAACCTCTTCCAGTACAACCGCGTTGTGAACCGCTTCAGCGGCATCCTTTCCCCAGGTGAAGGGGCCGTGATTTGCGCATATGCATCCGGGACAGAACATGGGATTTTTTCCCTCAAAAGCCTCAATTATGGATGTTCCCGTATGCTTTTCATAGCCGGTCTCGATCTCCTCTTTTGTAAGGTTTCTTACACAGGGGATGGGACCGTAAAAATAGTCTGCATGAGTGGTACCGTAGCAGGGGATCGAACGAGCAGCCTGCGCCCAGCTGGTGGCCCAGGGTGAATGGGTATGCACAATTCCGCCGATCTCGGGGAATGCCTTGTAGAGTTCGATATGCGTCGGTGTATCGGAAGAAGGCTTAAGCTTGCCTTCAATGACACTTCCTTCAAGATCCAGTACTACCATGTCATCCGGCTTCATTTTTTCATAAGCTACTCCGCTGGGTTTGATCACCACAACTCCGAGTTCTCTGTCACAGGCACTTACATTTCCCCATGTATAGGTTACCAGCCCCCTTTGGGGGAGCTCCATATTCTGCTCGTAAACAGCCTGCTTTAAGTTTTCAAGTCTGATCGTATCTTTAAGTATCTTTATGGTTCCCACGCGCTACCTCCTGTCAGCATCGACAGCCGCTTTTTCGGCAACTATCCATTTTCTGTACTGATCCATGAAGGTCTCTACGCCCTTAATATCAGCCTCTTCGGGCTTCAAAGTGCTTCCCTTTGCATCCGCAAACACCTTTTTGTCAAGGAATTCGGGCAGGGTAAGTCCGGATCCGTCCATGGCAAAAGCAGCAAGCAATGCAGCTCCCCACGCTCCGCCTTCTCCCGCTGTTTCCATACAGGTGACCGGAGACTCGGTGATCGCCGCCAATATGCTTTGACCAACGCCCTTTGTCTTAAACAGACCGCCGTGTCCCATAACACTGTCAACAGACACGTTTTCTTCTTTTTTGAGGATCTCCATACCGAGCTTCAACACTCCGAGAGAGGAGATAAGATGGCATCTCATAAAGTTTGCGAGATTGAAATCAGCATCGGGTTTACGCACAAACATAGGCCTGCCCTCATCAAGATGAGTGACATGCTCTCCCGAAAAGTACGGAAAACTGATAAGCCCGCTGCAATCCTTGTCGCCCTCAAGTGCAAGCGTATAGAGTTTTTCATATATGGTATTTTTATCTACGTTAAGACCAAAGAGTTTCAGATTCTCTTCAAACAGATTGATCCACGCATTGAGATCGGAGGTACAGTTGTTGCAATGTACCATGGCAACGGGAAGTCCGTCGGGTGTCGTAACCATATCGATCTCACGGTGAAGTTTTTTAAGATCTTTCTCAAGCACAACCATAGCAAAGCAGCTGGTTCCCGCAGATACGTTACAGGTTCTTGCACCGACCGAATCGGTTGCAACCATGCCTGTTCCCGCGTCTCCTTCCGGAGGACAGAGCCTGATGCCTGCCTTCAGTTTTCCCGACGGATCCAGGAAACGGGCACCTTCTTCCGTAAGGCAGCCTGCTTCTTCTCCTGCGAGAAGAACCTTGGGCATGATATCTTCCAACTTAAGCTTTATGCCTTTGCCTGCGATGAGCTTATTGAATTTTTCAACCATTACGGCATTGTAATTCTTTGTCTCGGCATCTATCGGGAACATTCCGGCACAGTCGCCTATCCCGAGCACCTTACGTCCCGTAAGCATCCAATGAACATAGCCCTCCAATGTCGTAAGGTACTTGATGTCCTTTACATGAGGCTCTTTGTTGAGGATGGCCTGATACAGATGCGCTATGCTCCATCTCTGAGGGATGTTGAAGCCGAAAAGCTCCGTAAGTTCATCCGCTGCACGGCCTGTAATGGTGTTTCTCCAGGTCCTGAAGGGGACAAGAATGTTTCCCTCCCCGTCAAAGGGCATATAGCCGTGCATCATGGCACTGATACCGATACAGCCGATATTGCTGAGTTCCTCGCCGTATTCATTTCTTACGTTGTCAGCGAGACTTTTGTAGCAGGCACGGAGACCTTCTCCGATCTCTTCGACCGAATAAGTCCATATGCCGTCTACCAGTTTGTTCTCCCAGGTGTGATCTCCCGAAGCGATGGGGTTAAATTCCTCATCGATAAGCACACCCTTGATCCTTGTCGAACCGAGTTCGATCCCGAGACAGGTCTTGCCTTCCCGGATTGTCTTTTTAATACTTTCCTTTTCCTTTAACATCTTCATCTCCGATTAGCGTCACTAAGAAATGACGGATTTACGGACTTTATCCCGTCCGTAAGGGGCATTACTCAATATCTGAGTCCTCTCCGGACTTCTGGCCTGTTGCATTCCACTTGAGGTAGGCGGTAATGAACGGGTCCAGATCTCCATCCAACACGGCACCGGCATTACCGATCTCCGCGTTGGTCCTGTGGTCCTTTACCATCGTATATGGCTGTAAGACATAGGATCTGATCTGACTGCCGAAGTTAATGTCCCTGACTTCTCCTCGGATGCCCGAAGTCTTGGCCTCATTCTTCTCCTTTTCGAGGAGATAGAGCTTTGCTTTCAGCATCTGCATAGCCTTGTCCTTGTTCTGGAACTGGGAGCGCTCATTCTGACACTGTACCACTATGCCCGTAGGAAAGTGGGTGATACGGATAGCTGAAGATGTTTTATTAATATGCTGTCCGCCCGCACCGCTGGAGTGATAGGTGTCGATCCTGATATCGGCGTCATTGATCTCAATATCGATATTATCCTCGATGTCCGGCATTACATCACAGGACACGAAGGATGTCTGACGCTTTCCCGCAGCATTGAAGGGCGAGATACGCACAAGTCTGTGTATGCCCTTTTCGCTCTTAAGATACCCGTATGCATTTTCTCCCTTGATCTCCAATGTAACGGACTTGTAGCCCGCCTCATCTCCGTCAAGAAAGTCGAGCATAGTCACCGAGAACCCGTGTCTTTCAGCCCAACGCATATACATTCTGCACAGCATCGAAGCCCAGTCACAGCTTTCGGTTCCGCCCGCTCCCGCATGAAGGGTCAGGATCGCGTCATTTTTGTCATATTCACCGGAAAGCAAGGTTGAAAGACGCAAAGCTTCCAGATGCTCCGCAAATTTATCGAGAGCCTCCTGTACCTCGGGAATGAGCTCCGGATCGTTGGATTCGTAACCCATCTCGAGATAAACCTTTACATCGTCATATTCGTTTTCCAGTTCACGGTACTCACCGACAATATTCTTTAACTGATTGAGCTCTTTAACGTAGTTTTGGGACTTCTCCGTGGAATCCCAAAATCCGGGCTCATTCATAATATTCTCGATCTCTTCTATTTTCTCGCGTTTATTGGCGAGGTCAAAGTGAATCCCCCACTTCGACTAAAGGTTGTTTGTATGAATTAAGCTTAAGCTTGATCTGATCAAGTTCTACCAACAGTCGTCACCACCTTCATTTTTTTATTATTCACGCCGCCTATCTTCCGCAGCAGAATTTGTACTTTTTACCCGAACCGCAAGGGCAGGGATCATTGGGCATTACCTTCTTGGTCGAACGACGTACAGGCTGTTTGAGAGCCGTATCATCCTTGTTTGTTCCGGTCACCTTGGCAACCTCTTCACGTTCTACCTTCTGTTCAACCTTGATGTGCATGAGTACCTTTACGGTATCCTCGGTAATAGCCGCTTCCATTCCGTCAAACATATCATAGCCCTGTACCTTGTATTCCTGTACGGGGTTCTTCTGTCCGTAGGACTGAAGATGTATGCCCTGACGAAGCTGTTCCATATCGTCTATATGTTCCATCCACTTGGTATCAATGACCTTGAGGAGGACAACACGCTCAACCTCACGGAACTGTTCCTTCTCCGTGAACTCCGCTTCCTTGGACTCATACAGTCTGAGAGCTTTTTCTTTAAGGCTCTGCATGAGTTCCTTCTTAGTATAATTCTTGATCTCGTCAGCCGTAAGCTTTACGGGCTCGATAGGAATGATGGGAAGAATGAGGTTGTTCAGCTCATTGATATCCCATTCCTCGGGAAGCCTGTCTTCTCCGATGCTGGTCTCCACACTGCCTTCGATAACATCACAGATCATCTTGATGATCGAATTGTGCATGTTTTCACCGTCCAGCACCTTACGGCGCTCCGCATATATGACTTCACGCTGCTCGTTGTTGACGCGGTCATATTCGAGAAGGTTCTTTCTGATACCGAAGTTGTTTCCTTCTATCTTCTTCTGCGCTCTTTCGATGGCATTTGAAAGCATCTTGTGATGTATCTCTTCGCCCTCGGGGAATCCGAGAGAAGTGAATATCCTCATAAGATTTTCCGCACCGAAGAGCCTCATGAGATCGTCTTCCAATGATATGTAGAATCTGGAGTCACCGGGATCTCCCTGACGGCCCGCACGACCTCTCAACTGATTGTCGATACGTCTGGATTCATGTCTTTCCGTACCGATGATCTTGAGACCTCCCAGTTCAACGACGCCTTCTCCGAGTTTGATATCGGTACCACGACCGGCCATATTGGTAGCGATCGTAACCGCACCCCTTTGCCCCGCATCCGCAATGATCTCCGCTTCAAGTTCATGGAACTTGGCATTCAAAACCTTGTGAGGGATACCTCTGCGGCGCAGATACTCGCTGACCTCTTCCGAGGACTCGATGGTAACCGTACCGACAAGCACGGGCTGTCCTTTGGCATGTGCCTGCGCAACAACATCCGCTATGGCATTCAGTTTTTCCTTCTTGGTCTTGAAAACCGCATCTTCATGATCCACACGGATTACGGGAACATTGGTGGGAACCTCCACAACGTCCATTCCGTAGATCTCACGGAATTCCTGTTCCTCGGTAAGTGCAGTACCTGTCATGCCGGCCTTCTTTTCGTATTTATTAAAGAAGTTCTGGAAAGTGATGGTCGCGAGAGTTTTGGATTCGCGCTTGATCTTAACATGTTCCTTCGCTTCTATGGCCTGATGGAGACCGTCGGAATAACGGCGTCCGGGCAGGATTCTTCCCGTAAAGTCATCTACGATCAGAACTTCATCGTCCTTAACAACATAGTCCTTGTCCCTGAACATAAGGTTGTGAGCTCTGAGCGCAAGGATGATGTTGTGCTGGATCTCAAGGTTCTCGGGATCCGCAAGGTTTTCTATCTTAAAGAACTGCTCAACCTTGCGAACACCTTCCTCGGTAAGGTTCACGTTCTTGTCCTTCTCGTTAACGATGAAATCACCGCTCTCCTGTGCCTCTTCACCCATGATGATGTCCATCTTGGAAAGTTCCTTTTCAGTACCGCGCTTCAACTGACGGGCAAGGATATCGCAGGCCTCATAGAGTCTGGTGGATTTACCGCTTTGACCGGAAATGATGAGAGGTGTTCTGGCTTCATCGATAAGGATGGAGTCCACCTCATCTATGATCGCATAGGGCATACCGCGCATAACAAGCTGCTCCTTGTAGATCACCATGTTGTCACGCAGATAATCGAAACCGAGCTCATTGTTCGTGGCATAAGTGATATCGCAGTTATATGCCTCTCTTCTTTCGTCGTTGTTCATACTGTTCAGGATACAACCGACGGTAAGTCCGAGGAAGCGATGCACCTGTCCCATCCACTCAGCGTCACGATGAGCAAGATAATCGTTACATGTTACCACATGAACGCCCTTGCCCGGCAGCGCATTGAGATAGGACGCAAGTGTTGCCATGAGGGTTTTTCCTTCACCTGTTTTAAGTTCTGCAATACGTCCCTGATGAAGAATGATACCGCCTATTACCTGTACTCTATAGTGTTTCATTCCCAGTGTTCTGCCTGCGGCTTCACGAACAACCGCATATGCCTCCACCAGAAGATCATCCAGTGTTTCTCCGTTTTTAAGTCTTTTACGGAACTCTTCGGTCTTTCCCCTTAACTGTTCATCCGTCAGCGCAGCCATTTCCGCATCCAACGCCATAACCTTGTCGGCAATGGGAGCGAGTTTTTTAAGCTCTCTCTCACTGTGGGTTCCGAAAATTTTTGTTACTATGCTCAATTTAGTAGCCCTCCAAAAGATTTTATAAGCTCTGAAATAAATCGGATACAATACCCCAAAGTATCGTTAATTATAACATTTCTTTAAATCCATAGCAATACGCTAATCTTGAACTTATTGTAAAGTTACTGTTTACAGTTCAACCCGCACTGATGTCACTATACTCCCTTCTTTTTTCTAACTTTTGTTTTTTGGGATTTTAGTCTTGACTTTTATCCTTTTGTGCATTTTTCACAAAAACTTCCCTTCTTATATTGTAGAATGACTCTTTTGCGCAAAGTTGCGCAAAAGTTATCCACAGCAAAAACAGCGTTTTTTACCCTTAAAAATGACTTATTCGCAAAGTTATCCACATTTTCCACCGATTATACTATCAAAGTGGAATAATTCTACACCGAAATAACACAAAAAAATACTTGTCAATTTTCACGAAAAACTTGTTCAAATTGCTTTTATAAGCATTTCTTCTTGACAAGTATTTTTTCAGAAAATTCAGATTTTATCGAATAAAATTTCTGTAAACTTCATCCCTTCCCGTTGAAAAAAAAGCCCTGATATGGTATCATTAACGCAGGTTAAAAACTCAGGGTTTTCAACCAATCAACTACATAAAGGGAGTGATTGTATGCGCATTAATACGTATGGCAAAAACATTGAAGTAACCAAAGGCATGAAGAACATGGTTGAGGAAAAGCTCGGAAAGCTTGAGCATTATTTCAAACCCGAAACGGAAGTCCATGTAACCTTCAGTGTCCAAGGCGGCAAGCAGAAGATTGAAGTTACAATTCCTCTTAAAGGCACCACGATACATGCCGAAGAAGAAAGCGAAGATATGTATGCTTCCATCGACATGGTAGAAGATACCATAGAAAGGCAGTTGAGACGTTACAGAAAAAAGATCATTGACAAAAAACAGTCAGCAGCGGACTTTGCAGCTGCATTTGTTGAAGAAGATGAAGATTTCGATGACGAGATCAAGATCGTAAGGCAGAAAAGATTCGACATTAAGCCGATGGATGTGGAAGAAGCTTGTGTACAGATGGAGCTTTTGAATCACACCTTCTTCGTTTTCAGAAACGCCGAAACAAATGAGATCAATGTCGTTTATAAGCGTAAAGGCAATACATACGGATTGATCGAGCCCGAAGGATTTTAGAATCTTCGGGGCTTAACATAAGACACAGGCCGCCGGAAACCCGGCGGCCTTAATTTTTTTGTAATTCTCTTCTCTTTAATTATACTCTCTTCATTACGGGTTCGAATTCTATCCTGAACTCGGGCAATCTTCGGATCGTCCTGAAATAGTTCATGGCATCGTTTTCATTTTCACCCGTGGCAGGCGGTGCAAAAAGCTTCACCTGTACTTTGCTGTCTTTCCTGATCTTCTTCTTGTAAAAGGCTTCCATCATGTCCACACACTTGGTCCCCGGAGCTTTATGGAACCACTGTCCGTTAACCTCAAGCATGAGATTGTAATCTACGGCCTCATCTTCAAAATAGGCCTCAAAGAAAACCGGCTGTTTCGGAAGTTCAAATTCCATTGCGATACCTTCCGCATCATCCGAAGCTCCGAATCTGAGTTCGACTTCTTCGTTTCGTTTTACGGCCCTTCCCTTCGTAACAACCGGCATGAAATCGGGATCGTTCAAAAGGTCGATGTAATAGTCCATAATAGGCTGACGCACTCCCACATACTTGTCGTTGGGATCTTCCGTTTCCAGCCCCAGCCTTCCTCTGTCTCTGAACTGATAGAAGGTAAAGCCCTTGAACCAGTCATCGGGATCCTTTTTCAAAAGCTCTATGAATTCCTTCATCATCTTTATCTGGTCATAGGGTCCTGTGACATCTCCGTCCGCATTCAGTTCCGCCATGACAAAGGGCTTCGATACTCCGTGATTAAGTTCCTTGTATCTCAACCAGCTTCTCTTGGTCTTCTCGTAAACCTCTGAAACCGGATAACGTCCAAAGCTCTTTCCGCCCTTCTCCGCAACATCATAGGGCCATCCCCAGTGCAGAGCCAGGTACTTGTCCACGGACCATATGTCTGCTTCAAGGATCGTATTCTTAAATTCCTCTTCCATAAGAATGGTCTTACTGTTCAGATCCTCTATGCCTCCGACACAGGTTATGGTTTTAACGTTCGGTGCTTCTTCCTTAATTATCTTTGATGCATGGCAGAAAAACTCACCTATCTCCGCATAGGTCGCGCGCTTCGTGAAGGAGAACCAGTTGCCCGTCGCTTCATGGTTGATCCTGATCTCCATCCTACCGAACTTTTTCAGATCGCGTCCGATGGCATGAAGGTGTTCATCGCTGACCCTCGGATCGATGGTCAGTGTCAGGATCACATCCATCCCGTGACGTCGGATATCTCTGATCTGTCTGAACACATCAGCATCCGGATCGCCGTTCAGACCGCCCCCGTAAGGAAAATAGTCATCATAGGGGTAATCCCATGCGAAGCCTACCTCCTTGTCTTTAAAAGCCACGCTTGCCCTCAAAGGCCAGCCTTCGTCATTGGGATAGTAGCAATACATGAGATTGATCGCTCTGTGAGGTCTGCCGAGAGCATGAAGTATGTAATCCTGATTAACATACTCTCCTCTCTCGCTTCCGTCGCAAAGATCAAGCGAATACTTCGCGGGTCCCATATGTATCCTGTAGATCTTTTCGGGATTTTTTGTATTCATTTCAAATCCATCCTTTACATTAGTTAACATACAAAGCGTTTACAGATCCGCTTATTTCGAAGTATAACATAAGGGCGGTACGATAACCGCCCTTAAAATTAGACATATAATGTAGTTATAATGTTACAATTATTTCGTCGCTATATCGTCGAAAGCATCCTTGAGTGCGGGATATATCTTTCTCCATACGTTGTACTTGACCTCGTACTTCTTTACAAGATCAGCATCGGGGCTGAGCTTTTCCGAAACCTTTACGATCTTTTCCGTAGCCTCTTCCACGCTTGCATATTCACCGCAGCCTACCGCAGCAAGGATCGCCGCTCCGTAGCCGGGGCCTTCCTCACTGTTCATGATCTCAACGTTCACGTTCATGATGTTGGCAAGAAGCTTTCTCCAAAGAGGGCTCTTTGCGCCGCCGCCCGTAGCACGGATGGTATCTATCTTAACACCGAGAGAACGCGCGATCTCAAGAGAATCTCTGAGTGCAAAGGTTACCCCCTCAAGAACCGCCTGAGTCATATCCGCACGGGTCGTATCCATTGTCATTCCCACGAAGCTTCCTCTTGCATTGGGATTGTTGTGAGGTGTACGCTCGCCCATGAGATAAGGGAGATAGTATACATGGTTCTCGCCCAAAGTCGTGATGGCTTTCTGCTCGCCCGCATAATCCTTTGTGCCGATGATCTCATCCATCCACCACTTGTTGGAGGAAGCTGCCGAAAGCATGCAGCCCATGAGATGGTATTTTCCGTTTGCATGAGCAAACATATGCAGAGCGTTCTTGTCGTCCACCGCAAACTTGTCACTGGCGGTGAATACGGTTCCGCTTGTTCCGAGAGACACTATTGTCATACCGTCCTTAACGGTTCCCGTTCCTATTGCGCCCGCAGCATTGTCTCCCGCACCTGCTGTAACCTTAACGTCACTGCCGAGGCCAAGTTCTGCCGCGATATCCGCTTTAACGGTTCCCACAACCTCATAGCTTTCATAAAGCTTAGCCAGCTGGCTTTCCTTTACATCGCAAAGCTTCATCATCTCTTCTGACCAGCGCTTGTTCTTAACATCCAGAAGCAGCATGCCCGATGCATCGGAGTAATCTGTGCAATGAACGCCGGTAAGGACATAAGCAAGATAATCCTTGGGAAGCATGATCTTGCATATCTTTTTGAAATTCTCGGGTTCGTTTTCCTTAACCCAGAGGATCTTGGGGGCCGTAAAGCCCGTAAGAGCCATGTTTGCCGTATAGGAAGAGATCTTTTCTCTGCCGACGGTCTTGTTCAGATAGTCGCATTCCTTCTGAGTTCTTCCGTCATTCCAGAGAATAGCGGGTCTGATAACATTGTCTTTTTCGTCAAGTATAACAAGACCGTGCATCTGTCCGCCGAAGCTGATACCCTTTACCTTTTTCAGATCGATCTTTTCGGACAGCTTCTTAAAGCTCTCCTTCATTCCCTTGACCCAATCCGCAGGAGACTGCTCCGACCAGCCGGGCTTGGGGAAGCTGAGTCCGTACTCCGCGCCTGCTGTTGCCTGAATGTTTCCTTTTTCATCCATTACCACAAGCTTTATGGAAGAAGTTCCAAGATCAACGCCTAAATAAAACATTATATTGTCCTCCCGTTTATAATAACATTCTTAACATTGAGATCTTCATCGGTGATAAGATAGTCCGCGCAACATCCCGGGGCAATCCTGCCCACCCTGTTCTCTGCCCGTATGGAACGTGCAGGATTTAAGGTTGCCGCCAAAAGAGCCTCTTCTCTGCCGACTCCGTATCCGATAACATTTTTAACTTCCGCAGCCACGTCGGTGGTTGAACCGGCTATGGTGCCATCAGGGCTCACAGCTTTCCCGTTCTTTACCAAAACCTCCATGCCTCCCAAAGAGTAAGTTCCGTCTCCCAGACCTGCCGCCTGCATGGAATCGGAGATAATGATCATTTTTTCGGGCATCAGCTTGAACCACATCCTTATCAACGTGGGTGCAACATGAATACCGTCGCATATGATCTCCGAAAAAAGCTGTCTGTCAAACGCAGCTCCGATCACTCCGGGTGCTCTGTGGTTCAGAGGAGACATAGCATTGAAAAGGTGAGTCACATGGTCACTTCCGGCGTCCGCCGCCCTCAGAGCCGTTTCATAATCAGCTCCGGTGTGTGCCATCGAAACCACTATGCCACGCTTCACATATTCGGCTATGAATTCGGAGGAACCTTTGAGATTTGGATCTGCCGAAATTATTCCAATGGTATTATTACTTTTTTCTATTATTTTATCTAACCAAATCTTGTCAAATTCGCACAAAAAATTTTCATCGTGTGCGCCTTTTTTATCTTTTCCAAGAAAGGGACCTTCCATATGTATCCCAAGTATCCTTGCTTCCTTCCCCTCGGGACCTCTTTTTACCGCCCTGCCCGCAGCCTCCGCAGACCTTTCCACCCGAACGGGATCGTTGGTCATGGTAGTTGCAAGGACAGAAGTAACCCCCCGGGAAGCATAGGAAACGGCAAGCTTCGAGATCTGCTCATCGTCCGCAAAGCTGAAATCCTCTCCCTCCCGTCCGTGAGTGTGGATGTCTATAAACCCGGGTATCACATAATCCCTGTCGCTTCTTTTTTCTTCTCCCAGAACACGAACCTCGGTAATGATGCCGTTTTCGGTATCAAATTCACCCTGTACGAATCTGCCTTCATAAAAAATGTTCATAGAATTCCTTCAGCCTGTCCTTCATGGTATTAACGTTTACGGTCACATAAGGAAACCATTCCCTCGGAAACAGTTCCGTATACTTAGGATTGCAGAACCTGTCGTCCAAAAGAAGGATCGCTCCCACATCCTCAACCGTTCGGATCACTCTTCCCGCAGACTGCATCACCTTGTTCATCCCCGGATAGAGATAGGCATATTCAAAACCTGCTCCGCATCTTTCGTCAAAATAATACTTGAACAATTCTTTTTCGTTTCCGACCATAGGTAAACCGCAGCCGACTATCACCGCTCCCGTCAACCTGTCTCCGGTAAGATCGATGCCCTCCGAAAAAGCTCCGCCCATCACCGTAAAACCTACAAGAGTAGAATCGGGATTTTCGGTGAACATATCGAGAAAAGCCTCTTTCTCCGTTTCTGTCATATCCCTTCTTTGGACGATGACCCTGATGTCATTTTGGCGATTGCTAAATCCGGATTTATTATTTTGATCGATTATTTCATTTATAAAACTATCTTCTTTTTCATCCTTTTTTTCTTTTTTCTTTATATCTTCTTTACAATCTTCGTTTTCAGCGCACCACTCCTGTAGACTGTCCGATGCCGCAAGTACATCTTCCATCATCTTATATGAGCTGAAGAAGACCATATAATTTCCTTTTTTCGCTTTTACAAAAGCCTCTATATAATCCGCAACTTTGGAATACTCTTCCTTTGTGCGTCTTGAATACCGGGTGGACACATCCCTGCCGATCATCACTAACCTCTTCTCGCTCGAGAAGGGTGAAGGCGCATAGATGGCATAGTCATCCTCATTGCCTCCCAGCTGTTCTTTATAATAGTTCATCGGAAGCAAAGTGGCGCTGAACATGACCGTGGATCTTGTATTATCCGTTATCTTCTTAAGGATCGAAGCGGGCTCCATGCAAAGCAGTTTGATCCTGAAAAAGCCTTTTTCGGTGTAATCCGTATATATACGATAGGAATCGTCGATCCCTTCGTAAACCTTGGCAAAACGTCTCATATCAAAAAAAAGGTCCAGGACTTCGTCACGTCCTTCAAAACCTCCGGGGTAGTTGTCAAGAAAATCCTCAAAAGCGGAGCAGGCGCGGAGAAGTATGTTGTATAGATCATCCACGTTTTCCCATACGGTAAAATCGTCACATTCCCTTTTAAAAGAAAGTGCCGACTTGTTACACGCATCCAGCTGCTTTTCAAGCTTCTTACTCAAAGGCGCGACAAGCTTTTTAACCGACAAAAACTTCTCCTTAAGGAGTTCCGCACTATACATATCCCTTGCACGTTCAAGAAGGTTATGTGCTTCATCGATCAGGAAAATGTAATCGTTTTTCTTGTCTTCGGCAAAAAACCTTTTTAAAGAAGCCTCGGGGTCAAACGCATAATTGTAATCACAAACGATCGCATCCGTCCAGAGGCTGACATCAAGGCTCATCTCGAAGGGGCAAACGCAGTGTTTCTCAGCATATTGCAGGATTAAATCACGATTTATCTCTTCTTCATGTGTAAGAAGATCAAACACACAGGCATTCACCCTATCCTCATGCCCCTTTGCTCTCGGACAGGCACCGGGATTGCATTCCGGTTTATCCAATATGCAGATCTTTTCTTTTGCGGTAAGTGTTACGTACCTGAACTTAAGCCCGTCTTTTCCCAGCAGTGCAAAGGTGTCCTCCGCAACCGTGCGTGCTATTGTTTTGGCCGTCAGATAAAAGATCTTGGATGCTTTTCCTTCCCCTATGCTCCATACCGCGGGAAAAACCGTTGAAATTGTTTTTCCTACTCCCGTTGGAGCTTCTATGAACAGTTTTCTTCCTCTGGCTATGGTCTTGTAAACATTTCCCACCAGTTCTCTCTGTCCCGGTCTGTAGGGGAAAGGGAATTTGAGATTTTTGATGGTCTCATTTCTTTTTTTCTTCCAGTCACTCTCCCAGAAAAGCCATTTTGCATATTCTTTTACGACACCGTCAAACCATTCCCTGAGTTCTTTTAGGGTAAAGCTCTTGTTGAAGCGTTTTATCTCTTCGCTCTCAAGGTTACAATAGGTCATCTGAACCCCAACGTTCTCAAGCCCTTCGTCTGTTCCGTATATGCAGGCATAGCATTTAGCCTGTGCCTCATGAACAGGTACAGGCTCGGTAATATGCTCCAATGAGAGATATGTACTTTTAATTTCATCAATTGTTAATTCTTGATTTAAGGTGTAGATCCCGTCTGCTCTCCCTTCGATCGTAAGATCCAGGACGCAGCTCTTATCTTCCTTTTCCAGAACGACGACCGTCTTCAACGGAACCTCGGCTTTGTATCCCGCAGGCATACTTTTTTGTATCTTCCTGTGGATACGTGCACCTTCCTGCATGGCGTCGGTATCTGTATGCGCTTTTGTATTGTCAATGTCTCCCGACCGCAGAATGAATTCCACCAAATTCCTGACGGAAACGGAAGCTGTAATGTTTTCTTCTGTCATATCATCTGTGTATTCTCGGCGTAGGAGTTGCACTGATCAAGGTGTAGCCAAAGCTTCCCGGTGTAGGCGTAGCTGTAGGCTCCGCGGTTGGAAGCGGAGATGTGGGCAGTGGCTTCGTCGGTCTCGGTGTATTAGTGGGCTTCGGTGTCGGAACGGGAGTGGGGGTAGGTAAAGCGGTCGGAACAGGAGTAGGCGTTCCGTATATGCCCGGTCCGTATGTAGGCGTCGGCAACGCGCTCGTAGGAACGGGCGTTGCTGTCGGTGTAGGCGTCAAGGTTCCTTCCTGCCCCTTTCTTCCCGGAAAAAGCGTTGTTATCGGAACCAGACTGCTGTTCCCGTTCTTCCCGTCACCGTTTTCTGTGACGTTTACAACCTTAACGGTAGGCGTAGGCGTATAATAACTTCTCGGCGGAGTCCAGGTCTTTTTGCACCCGCCCATCACAAGCATAAAGGGAATACATGCCGTAAGTAAAATCAATCTGTTTGATGCGCCCTTATTTCGCAAAGCAATTTCCTCTCTTTCCGGCTCACATTGCTCCGACTCTTTTCGCAAGTTCTCTCATGCGTTCCTTATCCACCTTGCAGACCTCTCTGTCATAGGTGTAAAGTCCGTTGATCTCGTCCTCAATATCGGAGAGCTGCGTATAAATGCAGCCGCAAACGCCGTTTTCTTTCCCGGGGATGATCATCTTTTCATACAATCTTTCTATCCCCGTGGTCAGTTCGTCGACAGACATACACTTTCCGTAGCCGTAAGCTTTTTTCTCATTATAAACATGATCTTTTACGGCCATGGTATATCCACCGCACTCTGTTATAAATATCGGTTTCTTTTTGTATCTTTTTAAGGGTTTTATGTTACGTAATCTAAAATAAATATGCCTGCTGTCGAAATCGGTTTTTCTTATATTGAACCAGCCCGAAGCGGTATCGAACAATCTGCCGGGTTCAAGGGCTTTCAGCGCCTCATAATAGGAATCTCCCCTATGCTGTCCCCAGCCTTCATTGAATATCGTGTAAGCCACTACCGAAGGGTGATCGTGCAGATCCTTCAGTACTCCGAATGCATGTTGTTCAAAAAGTTTGCGCCTTACAGTTCCCACATGCCTTATCCTGTCATTCGACAATCTGAGCCCTATGGTAGGCAGCACCGTATCTATAATGTAACGATAGTTACCGGAATTAACAAGATCCTGCATTACAAGCATTCCGTGTATGTCACAATAATAATAGAACACGTCGGATTCCGTTTTTACGTGTTTCCTCAAGAGATTAAATCCCAATTCCTTCATTCTCAGGATGTCTCTTTCATATTCCTCCTCCTCGGGAGGAAGGCAAAGACTGCCTGTATAATACCCCTGATCGAGAACACCGTGAAGAAAGATCGGGCGTCCGTTCAAAAGTATCCTCATCTTACCGTCCACTTCTTTTTCCTCTATGGTCCTGATGCCAAAGTAAGTCTTTACCGTATCATGCCCCGCGGTGATCTTCACATCATAAAGCCAGGGTTCCGTAACATCCCATTTTTTTATCTCGAAATCATTCCCAAGGTTCGACTTCAATCCGTCAAGTTTTATTTTTATGTTTGTTTCAGGAGTATCGTTCAAAATCTCTTTGGAGATTATCCAACATTCTTCCGTTTCTTCGGAACCATCATTTTCCGGTTGATTTTTCATTTTCGCAGGATCTATTCTGATCTCCACCTTTTGTCCCGGAAAATCCTCAAAATTAAATCCAAAATTGATCGCTTCTCCGTCCCAATCGATCTTAAGGTCATGAATGTATTTGTCGGGAACCGCTTCAAGCCAGACGCTTTTCCATATACCGCTGAACGGAGTGTACCACATGCCCCCTCTTTTCATTTTCTGTTTTCCGTATGGATAGTCAGCGGACAAGGGGTCCAGTGCTATGATCTTAAGAAGGTTTTCTCCCTGCGCATCAACCTTGTCCGTAACGTCGTAAACAGCCTTCAGATAGCCGTCTTTGTGGCTGCCCGCCACGGTCCCGTTCAGCATCACAAGGCAGCGCTGATCAACCCCGTCCGCATGCAAAAGAAGCCTTGTGTACTTTCCTTCGTGCATATATTCCGGCAGCGCAAAGTTCTTCTCATAAACAAGACTGTCTCTCTTACCGTAGCCTATTTCTCCGCTGAATCCCGATGCTTCCGCTTCCGGGCAGAAGGGTATCCGTATCCTCCTTCCGTTGAGCAGCCAGTCACCGTTAAGGCTGAACCATTTGTTTCTTTGAAATTGGGGATCAGGATGTTTGTCCCAGCTCATACTCAGTCTTCCTCTTCGTCCTCCAGATCGTCAAGCAGACCATTGAGCTCCTCATCGTCCAAAAGCTCGTCAAAAGCATCCGCAACGATCTCAAATTCATCATCATCTTCAATATTATCTATCTGAATGTTATCGGGATCTTCAAGATTGGAAGCCCTGTAGAGGAAGATATCCGAATCCTCGTCCGCCTCCTCATCCAGAAGAGCAATATACATTTTCTCCTCATTGTTGATGTTAACCGGGAATATAGAGATCACATCACAGGTGATCTCCTTCCCACCGTCAAGTTCAAGTGTAACCTTTTCAAGATCGTAATCCTTCTTTTTATCTGCCATAGCAAAATCTCCTTTGTTGCCCTGTATTAAGGTGACAAGCACCGCCTTTTTCGGTGTGCGGTCTGTCACCTGCTTATTTTAACATAAAACCCTTTTATATGGAATGCCGCGCCAAACAAAAAAATGGGAGGAAGCATTTGCTTCCTCCCGAGGTACTACATTTATTCGATCAAACTTTGAAACGTCCAACCACATCGTTGAGATCAGCTGCGCTGTTTCTCTCGGAATCGATGATAACATTGACATCTTCAACAACCTTTGTTGTTCCGACGTTCTTATCAACGATCTGCTTAACACCGTCGTAGTTATTGTCTGCGCAGTTGGATACTTCGCGGATATACTTACCGATATCATCAACGGAAGCTTTAAGGTTATCCATTGCTCCGCCGATCTCGTCGATAGATCCCATAATGGTCTCGATGTCTGTGCCATAGCTTCTGGAGCTCTCACCGAAGGACTTGAATTCGCCTTCAACATCCTCAAGTACGAACTTCATGACTGCTTCTACACTTGTTCTAACCTTTTCAACAGCGATGTTGCTTTCTGCAACGATATCCTGAATTCTTCCCGCTGTCTGCTGTGACTCTGTAGCAAGTTTTGCGATCTCGCTTGCAACTACTGCGAAGCCTCTTCCTGCCTCACCTGCACGGGCAGCTTCGATGGAAGCATTAAGTGAAAGGAGATTCGTCTGAGATGTGATATCAAGGATCGCACTTGCAAGATCGTTGATCTTCTTAACTGTCTCAAGACTTTCAACCGCATCGTAAACGTTTGTTCTTGTCTCGTTGATCTTTTCCCTGCTCGCTGCAAGCTTTCCTTCAACTTCCTGAGTAACAACGCCTGTCTTCTTGATAAGATCCTTCGAAAGCTTTTCACCGGCGCCAACCTTATCGGTTACATCCCTAACAAGTCCTGTAACCTTGTTGATCTCTTCCTCGGTCTTTCTTACGGATTCATTTGTCTGTTCAATACGAGCATAGAGTTCTTCGGTAACTGCCATACTCTCTTCGGTGAAATTGGAGAGAAGCTTGGATGTGTCTACAAGTGTCTGAGAATTGGAATTCATCTTTCCTGCACTGTCACCGACAAGTTTCATGGTATCTCGTACCGCTTCCTTAAGGCTCATGGTCGCAGTAGCGATCGTACCTACTTCGTCACTTCTGTTAACATATCTGTCAAGTTCACCGTCATCCGTGAAGTCGAGTGTTGCAACCTTCTTAAGTGCTCCCTCAACATTTGAAAGAGGTCTGAGAAGGACTGTAACGAATCCAAGGATGCCTACAATACCTACAGCAAGTGTAATAACGGTTGCGGTAAGAAGGGAACGGCTTGATGCGGATGCCTGTGCATAAACAGCATCTGCTTCGCCTTCAAGAATTATTACCCAGCTATACTCGGGAATGAGCGTATAGAAATAGATCATTTCCTTACCCGTTGCCTCGTCCTTGTATGTGCTCATCATCTGATAAGGCTGATTGTAAACCTTACCTGTTTCGGGATCCGTATAGTTCAATGATGTGGGAGCTTCTTCCGTAGCAGCTTCCATAAGACTCGGATCGGTCATTAAAGCCATTGAGTAAAGTCCATAGCCCTCTACAAAATCTGCAAGAACCTGATCTTCATATACTTTAGCGATCTTATCGTGATCTGTATCGTAGATTACAGAAGATGTCGATGTTGTGTACGAATAGGGGATGATAACCTGTAAGTGTGTATAAAGAGGATTGGATGCAAGTACCCCGTCAAGGATCTCATTGAATCCATCGGTATAGCTTGCACACATTATCATTCCGCCGTAGGTTCCTGCAGCGTTCTTTATCATCTTACCTACGGAAAGAACGACTCCGCCCGTTGCTTCCGATACTGACGCTGTTGCCATTGTAGCCTCTTCTGTGAATGAATCCCCACCGCCTGCGCCAAGATCCATTCCTACTACAGCAGGGATGGTGTGAGCATCAACAATACCCTTTTCATCCAAGTAGAACAATCCTTCGATATGATCCTTTTTAGATGAATATCTGACTGTTACATCCTCGGCTGCAGCAAGCTTTTCAGGAGTTCTGTCACCGTTTATGATATTCTGAACCTCTGTGGTCCATCTGTAACCTTCAACGAATGTAACCTCGTTGGCAATATATTGCCTGATACTGTTTGTAGCTCCGTTTACAACGCCTCGGAGTGATCCTTCGGCATTAGATTTGGAAATTTCCATCATTTTTCCGGATGCGAATACCCAGAAAACAATGATACATGCCACGAAAATAACCCCGACTACCAAAATGATCTTTAGATTCAAAGCAAATTTTTTCATCTGTAGTGCCTCCTTTAGCAGATTGATCTTGTTAGCCGATTTTAGCATAAATAGTCCACCAAATATACACCACAATTTATAAATAAACTTTAAAGAATATGCCTTTTCTCCGAATTGCAGTACAATAAAAGGGACCATAGGCATAGCTTCCCCCGGTCCCTGTTCATATGTCCGTTATTGTTCCGTTTCATCCATATCCACTGCATTGAGTCTGAAATAGGGCGATCCCCCGTAGCGAACACAGGTAACGATATTCCTGTAGACCTCATGCGTTGCCCTTATCCTTCCCTCAGTCACTATGAACCTGAGTTTCTCGCGCAGCTCGTCATTTGTTTCGATCATTTCAGCTATATACGGATTATAGACCGTTCCCGCTCCGTCATGTATCTCCTTTACTATCTCATCAAACTTCTTCGGCTCCTTGTATGCACGGCTGATATAGTCCTCTGCGATCTCCAAGGCATCACATATGGTGATAATGTCCGTGATCAGCTTGTACTGGGAATTGGCGTTGTGCGCATCTTCCGGATAGCCGCCTTTGCCGTCATAATGCTTATGATGCTGGAGAATGATATCCATATAAGGAAGAAAATCCGGATCGTTTTCCAAATACTCCACTCCGATCTTCGGATGCATCAGTATGAAGTCCTTTTCTTCATCAATAAGACTGCGTGTCTGCATATTGATAACCGCCGGCATTATTATCTCTCCAACATCATGGATCAGTCCCGCCCGCCTGATGAAGTCCAGAATAGCATTCTTTTTGCTCCTTACATCCTGCTCGGATTCAAGTTCACGAAGTCCCGCAAAGAGATAGGGTTTTTCATCAATGACGGCTTCTCCTATCCTATATGCCAGACTCCCCACCAGCAGACAATGCACGTAGGTGAGAGGCTGCCGCAGGAAGAAGATCTGCATCAGCTTCTGTTCTTTTTCATATATTCCGTTAAGGAAGGGACGCACCATGGAAAAATACTCCTTGCATATGTCGTCCACATAATTCGTATAAAGATTGCTCGGTATCTTATGCAGGTCTTTAAAGAAACGGAAGGTGATCTGCCGGCCGTATTCCATTCTTTCTCTCTCGGTAAAATCCATTATCCTGAGGATAGAGACACTGATCTGCATCAGCATGTACTTTTCATCCAGAATATCGCAGTTTTCCTCGGGGGTATATTTTTCAAAGTCCGGCTTTTTAATGGCATCGGTCCTCATGATCACCTTATGGATAGCATCCACCGGCTTGATCTTGTTATCAAGTATCTCCAACGCCATAGCCGCCATCCAATAGACAGCCTTATCGTTTATATTTCCGTGAAATGCTTCCAGTTTTCCTTTTATGAAATCAATCTCACGTCTTTTCTCTCTTTCGGGAAGTTCCACCTCATAATCCAGTAGGCTTTGAGTGCACAAGTGAACCATGTTGTCATGCATCCAATCGACCTCTTTTTTGATATCCGCGTTGCCCCCATCGATCCTTTGCACCACATCGCTGTTCCACAAAGAAAGCATCTCGTTGTATAGCTCAAAATAATTACCGCTGATATTCTTATGCTGTTCAAGGATCCCACCCATCAGATTCGCATAGGCTCTGAATATACGCAATCTCGCTTCGGGATCCTTCATCTCTTCATAATGATCCTTCAGCCCGATCGTCTCATATGCATAGTCGACGGTCCTGTTTTTTCCTTCTACCCCTACCCTTGTATAGTATTCCATACTCCAATAGGTAAGGATGGCATATAATCTGGCGAGCTTGTCGTAGTCCTTCTTATCTTTATAGAACTTCACCGCTCTTTCGGCCATCATCATGAATATGGGTACGTCACTGATCTCAAAACGGTCAAAAAAAACATTAAAGATCACATCGTACAGGGTTGCCGCTTCCTTGGCAGTCAGTTCCCCGCTCAATTTACTCTTAATGCTTCCTATCAGTTTCTCGTTATCCTTGTAGAGCTGTTTGCTTTTCAATGCTCTGTCCTTCAAAAGCTTCAACCATTTGTCATGATCGCAGAGTTCAAAAAGTCTGTTGTTCAGTTCTGATCTGATATCGATGTTCTTCTTATATTTTTTTGCAAAAGTTTTGATCTCATCGCACTTAAACATAGCACCCGCTCCAAATTCATCGATTGATGATCCTGTCTGTACAGGATTTTATCATAATTATTTAACAATATAAACCCTTTCCAAAAAAATTAAAAGGCGTTATAATTAAACGCTCGGTAAAAACAAAGCCATATATTACAGGTAAAGAAGATGAAGAAAATGAAGAAGACAATAATTGTACTGCTTACGGCTCTGCTTGCCTCAGGCGGATGCGGCGTCGTGCCCATGAACGTCCCCATTCCGATCCCCTCTACAATGCCTCCCGTCGAAACCCGCACCACTCCGATGCCTGCGGTCGGGGAGCCTTGTGTTCACGTCGATACCGACAACGACGGTAGCTGCGATCTTTGCAATGCAGATGTTCTGGCTGTCATCGATCTATATGCCCTGAATGACCTTCACGGCAAATTTGCGGACACTAAAGCCCAGCCCGGAGTCGACGAAATGACAACCTGGCTTAAGACGAGGCAGATGCTTGACGACAACTTTGTCCTGATCTCCTCCGGAGATATGTGGCAGGGCAGCAGCGAGTCCAACATGACCCACGGCAAGCTGATCACGGAATGGATGAACGACCTGGATTTCGTTTCCATGACCTTGGGTAACCATGAATATGACTGGGGTCGCGAATATATCGAAAGCAATGAGGAATTGGCCGGGTTCCCTTTCCTTGCCTTGAACATTTACGAAAAAGAGACCGATGCACTCGCTTCCTATTGTAAGCCTTCGGTTGTCATCGAGCGTGAAGGGGTCAGTATCGGAATAATCGGCGCCATAGGCGATTGCTACTCTTCCATCGCAGGCAACATGGTTTCCGACGTTTACTTTCTCACGGGAGACAAACTCACGGAGCTTGTCAAAGCAGAGGCCGACCGACTCAGAGAAGAAGAAAACTGCAAGATCATCGTATATTCTCTTCATGACGGTTTTTCCAAGAGTTCCTCAAAAGTCGGCAACATTTCCGTAGGACAGTTGAGCAGCTATTATGACATCGCTCTTTCCAACGGTTATGTGGACGTGGTCTTTGAAGGACACACCCACAAGGCATATGCCCTGAAGGACAGCTACGATGTATGGCATATGCAGGGCGGCGGTGACAACACTACCGGTCTTTCTCACGTATGCCTTGAATACAACAAGGCAAGCCACACCCTGAAAACCACCGGAGCGGAAACGGTCTCTCACAAGACCTATCGTTATGACCAAAAAGGCGATGCCATCGTGGAAGCTCTTTTGGAAAAATATTCCGATGAGATCGGAGACATCAACGCGGTCATAGCAAACATTCCCAAAACCCTTGACGGAGACGAGCTCAGGAAGCTCTGTGCGGATCTTTACTATGAAGCGGCTCTGGAACGCTGGGGTGACAAGTATGACATTGCCCTCGGCGGAGGCTATTTTTCCGTTAGAAGCCCGAGATTTTTGGACGCCGGAGAAGTGACCTATTCCGATCTGCAGATGCTGTTTCCTTTTGATAACAAGCTGGTGCTTTGCGAATGCAAGGGCATAGATCTCAACAACAATTTCTTTGAGACACGGAATGACAACTATTTTATCACCTACGGCGAATACGGTGAAGAAGTAAAGGATCATCTCGATCCCAATGCCCTCTACTACCTTGTTACGGATACCTATTCCTCTTCCTATGAGCCAAATCACCTTACGGAAGTGGAACTGTATGACGATACCACCTTTGCAAGAGACCTTTTAAAAGATTACTTTGAAAAAAAATACGGAGAATAATATGGCAGACTACATTACAACTTACACAGAAGAACACTTTTATCCCACAGCTCCGGAAGCCGACAAGCTGAAGATCCCGGACATCGCTCACTCCCTTTCGCTGCAATGCAGAGGGAACGGACATGTAAAAACCTTCTTTTCGGTAGGTCAGCATTGCATAAACTGTGCGAAGGAAGCGGAAGCAAGAGGCTACTCCCCCAGAGTGGTTCTGGCCTGCCTCCTGCATGACGCCTCGGAAGCTTATGTCAGCGACGTTCCCAGACCCTTTAAAAAAGAACTCCCATCCTTTGTGGAATGGGAGAACAAAATACTTGATGTCATATACGAAAAATGGCTGGGTTCCAATCTTACTCCCGATGAGGAGTGCCTGGTAAAGCTGGTGGATGACGATATGCTCTACTACGATCTGAAGGTGCTTCTGAACGAGACACAGGATCGCCCCGCTCCCGAACTCAAGCTTGAGCTTTCCTATGACGTTCGCCCCTTCAAAGATGTGGAGAGAGAATACAACGCTCTCTTTGACCGTCTTAAGAAAAACTTGTGATCGCCTTTTCCAGATCGGCCTTTGCCTGATCGATGTTTTTAAAAAGAATTCCATGAATGCCGACTCTTTCCGCGCCGGCAACGTTTTCCGGGCGGTCATCGAAAAAGAGGCATTCATCCGCTTTAAGATCATATTTATTGAGGAGATACTCATATATCTCCTTCTGAGGCTTAACGCACTTGATCTCGTAGGAAATGACTTTACCGTCAACCATCGGGACAAACCTAAGCCTTTTTTTTGTGCCTGCTTCAAAGGAGGTCTTTCCGTAGTTGGACAGGATGTAAACCTTTAAGCCCTTCGCATGAATCTCATCTATCCACGGGCATGCATAGTCATAGTCTTCCACGATCTCATCCAAATGCTTGAAAAACTCCGGAACCCGGTCCGCTACCTTGCCCGCCTTTTTCGTGATCGCTTCGATGATCTCTTCATCGGTCATATAGGATCTGTCAAACTCATCCCAAAGGCCGCTTTTCATCATCGCCTCCGTCAGTATTTCAAATTCCTCATCATTCAGTTTCATATACTTTCTGATAAGTTCACGCCACTGAAAATGCCCGAGCACTTCACCTATATCCAGAATAATATTCTTTATCATCTTCCGTCTGCCACTCCTTTACGATTTCGAAGCATAATTATACTATACGTTCCGAACTTCGTCCACACAAAATTGCCGCGCAGGGGGACGTGGATCCGTGAAATCTGAGGGGATCGAGCCTTCGTTTTTGAATCTTATCCGTGTTTTTTGTATTCCTCGGGTGTAACACCGTATTTGTTTCGAAACAGTTTTCCGAAGTGCGACTGATTGCATATGCCAAGGGTGTAGCTGATCTCCTTGCAGCTCTTTCCCTCATCAAGCATTGCCACGGCTTCCTTCATTTTTTCGTCAACGATATATTCATGAATCGCACTGCCCGTCTCCTTCTTGAACAGAGAGGCAAGGTACGGGCGGGAAAGCCCGGTAAGTTCTGCAAGAGCAGTGAGAGGGATCGATTCGTGCAAATGGAGATGGATGTAGTGAAGGCATTTTTTGACCGGGTCGGAAAACGCTGTATTGTTTCCGCTGTTCCGAACGATCCCGCAAAGGGAACGAGCCTTTTGGACCAGATAATCTATGCACTCGTCATAGGTCGTGAAGGCGTCGATGGTGCGTATGCATTCGTCACTGAAGTTGTAGGCGTCGGTTTCATCCATACCGCCGAGAATGGCGTAATGTACCGCGGTAGCTACTGTTGTGACCGCCCAATACTTTACGGAGCGTATCCTGTTGGCGGAAAGGTTTCCGACGATCATCTCACGGTTCAGCGCAACTTCCAAAACGGAGTCAAGTTTTTCGGTATTGCCGTGTTTAATGGCATTGCACAGCTCCAGTTCCGCCTTAAAAGGCATATGCGTCGTGCCGCTTTCCCGCTCGGTGTATATGGCTTTTTCATTCTTCCCGAACTCCGGAAGAGGCTTTACATCATACTTTTTCATTCTGCTTTCTCTTCTCGATCTCCGTTACCATACGGGTGTACTCTTTTTCGTCGATCTTGTAACCCTTCTTGATTATAAGCCGGGAAATGAACATTACCAGCATAGGGATGGCCACCATTCCTATCCTTAAGATCAGGGTCTGGGAGGGTTCTACCGTTGCTATGACCGCATCTGCCTTTGAAAGCACCTCTTCCTTGGACATAGCGCCCTTTCCTCTTTCAACTTCAAGCTCACTGATCTTTTGGCTGACTGCATATATGCCGCTGACGATCAGAATGAGCGATGCGGTTCCCTGGTTCAGTGCGCCCGAGAACTTTGCGCCGAAGGAGCGGATGGCGGAGATTATGCTGTCATGGCGCTCGTTAAAACGGTACTCGTCATATTCTATGGTATTGTTGATCATTACAACAACAGCAAGATTGATGAGTCCCTGACAGAAGAAGATCAAAAAGCCCGTTATCATAATGAGGACAACATTCTTCGGAAGGATATAGCCGAAGGAAAGCAGGGTGAGATAGCCCGCTGCCAGCGCTATCATGCATATGCCGTAGATCTTTTTACGACTGAGTTTCGCGGAAAGGATCGGATAGACAAATTGAGCCGCAAGCGTTCCGAGACCGTACATTACCGTGAACAGCGTGATGAGATCTCCGCTCTCGGAATAGCCGAATTCAAAATAAAAGAAGTTCACGGCGAGGAGAAGCAGCAATTGCTGGCCGACGCAGAAAAGAATATATGCGATGCCGGATCTCAGGAGCTGGTCGTTACGCTTCAATATTGAAACCATCTTCTTAAAGTTGACGGTTTCTGCGTTATCTACCCGTTCGCGCTCCGTAACGCCCCAGAAGGTGAGCGTCTGAAAAAGCAGGAACGCAAGGGCGACGATGATACCTATGATCCTGAAAGCAGTGACCGCATTTCCGACGATGACCATGGGCACAACGCCTGCAACCGCAAACTGTCCGATGCATACAAATATTCCCATGAGTGTTACGAGCGAGTCACGTTCTTTGGGATCGCTGGACAGACTGGGCAGCATGCCCCAATATGCTATATCGTTGATTGTGTAAGTCATGCCCCAAAGCAGATAGGTGATACAGAAGAAGATCACGAAGGACCAGCCTGTGGGACGTACCATAAACATCAATATTATGACGACGGCGTTGAGAAGTGCGCCCACGATGATGAAGGGGCGGTATTTGCCGAGTTTGTAATGACTGTTCTCGATAATGGAGCTCATCATGAGATCATTCACGGCATCCCAGACCATGCAAACAACCATGGCAACCGAAATAACGGTGAACTGGAGCACTTCCAGCTTCATGGTGTATTGAATGTAGGTCAGCAAAAACATGCTGACAAGTGTATATGCCGCGTCTCTTCCCGTAGCTCCGACACAATAGGACCATTTTGTTCTTTTATCTATCATTGTTCCCTTTTCCTCCTTGTGCTTCTGTTTTTATCGGTGTATTTCTTTCTGTTTGCCTGCTTTACGATGCATTCGGCAATGGAATATGGTATGCCTCCGCTCTGCATCATGATGCAGTCGATGGGGCCGTCCTTGATAGCCTCTATGGTCATCATAACCTCCGGATCGTCATGAGCCTTGCCCTTAAACATTCCATAGCCGATCTTCAGCGCCGCTTTAAAGAATACTTTTCCGAGCCATGACACCTTTGACAGCTGTCCCAAAGAATTATAAACCGAATAATTACCGGGTTTTATGACATCCAGATTACTGTCATTCTTCCCTATATATGTGTTCAAAAGCGCTCCTTCGGGGCTTTGGTTATAATCCGCGCCCGAGATTTCAACCTCTGCCTCGAGCAAAAGATCATCCACGGAGCTTCCCACACAAACCCCGTATTTTCCTGCGGCCACGTTGAACCTCTTGAGCAGGACATCATAGACGGAGAAAGCCCTCTCATCGAGTTCGATCTCTATCTCCTTTTCCTCGCCCGGCTCAAGAAATACTTTTTTGAAGCCGCGAAGCTCGTGTTTGGCTCTCGCGATCTTTCCTTCCGGATTGCGGACATAGACCTCTGCTACCTCCGCTCCCGCACGATCTCCCGTGTTCTTAAGCCTGAATACCGCCTTGATCCCTTTCCCGTCCGATACATTCGCAGACAATCTCAAGTCACTGTATTCAAAGGATGTGTATGAAAGCCCATAGCCGAAGGGATACTCTGTCCTGACGTTCTTGGAGTCATAATGACGATATCCCACAAACAGACCTTCTTTATAAAAGATCTCATTGGATGATGTTGCATAGTTTCCGTAGGCCGGAGTGTCTTCCAATGCCAAAGGCCAGGTCTCCGCAAGCTTTCCCGACGGGTTCACCTGTCCCGAAAGAAGCATCGCGGCAGCCTTGGAAACAGCCTCTCCTCCGAGATACATATGCAATATCGCCTTCATTTTTTGTCTGAAAGGAATGATGTAGGGTGAGCCTCCGAAGGAAAGGAAGATCACCGTGCCCGTATCGGTAAGCTGCTTCAGCAGTTCCGTCTGATTGTCGGCAAGTTCAAGGGTTTTCCGGTCATATCCTTCGCCTTCGATCCTGTCGGTGAGTCCTCCGCAGAAGACAACGGGCGCTCCGTTTTTAACAAGTTTCAATGCTTCATCTTCAAGCTCAACATCCGGCTTTTCATGTGCGCAGCTGTAGCCTTCCGCATAGTTCACCTTGAAACCTGCCTTTTTAAGTTCCTCAACCACATTGAGGCGCGCTTCCGTTCTTATATGGCTGCTGCCTCCGCCCTGGAACCTCACGGTCGTGGCAAGTCCGCCTATCACATTGATCTCCGCCCCTTTTTTCAAGGGCAGAGTTTCGTCTTCATTTTTCAAAAGCACTGCGCCGTTCAAGGCTGCCTCCAGTGCCACCTCATAGGCATTTATCTCTTTAACTTCGGAACCTTCCCTGTTCTCTACCGCATAGGTACGAGCAAGATTTTCCATTCTCGAAAGCGCCTTTTCTATAACCTCTTCACTTATGAGCCCTTCCTCGAACTTTTTCACCAATTTCTTTCTGTGTACGTCCATATTGCAGGGCATTTCCAGATCCATTCCCGCTTTAAGGGCCTCTGCGAGGTCTATGCACGCGCCCCAATCGGAAACAACCACGCCTTCGTAGCCCCAATCGTCTCTTAAAATATCAGTCAACAGGTGATGGTTCTCCGTAGCCTTGAAGCCGTTCAGATAGTTGTAAGAAGCCATTACCGTTGCGGGCTTTCCCTGCTTGACTGCCTCTTCAAAGGCGCTCAGGTAGATTTCTCTCAGGGTTCTTTCATCAACCCTGCTGTTTGAGGTCATACGACGGGTTTCCTGGCTGTTAGCGGCAAAATGCTTGAGCGATGTGCCCACACCGTTCTGCTGAACCCCCTTAATGTAGGCGGCGCCCAGTTTACCTGCCAGAAAAGGATCCTCGCTGAAGTACTCGAAGTTTCTTCCGCACAGCGGCGATCTCTTAATGTTCACTCCGGGTCCCAATACAACCGAAACCTTGGCATTCCACGCCTCTTTACCTATGGCATCCGCAACCTTTCCCACGAGCTCCGGATCCCAGGTCGCCGCAAGACAGCTTGCGGTCGGATAGCAGGTGGAAACATAGCTGTCGTTGTTGGTCTTTGCGCTCTCCTCCTGTCTTCTCAAACCGTGAGGACCGTCAGAAAGATGTATTGACGGATATCTGCCATTACAATCATTGGTATGCCACGCCCCCTTGCCCTCCAGCAAAGGAAGTCTTTCCAATAGTTCCTTTTTCATTGCAACCTCCCATATTGTGTAACAAAAAATCAGTGTTTCTGTCAATTTCATCATATGACATTTACGGTAGGTATTATACCACATTTGTAATGGATTGTGATGTATTTGTTAGGTGGGAAGGGGGGTATTATTGCGCGCGAGGAATGGAACAGGTATTGGTATTGTAACTGGTATTGTAACTGGTATTGTAACTGGTATTGTAACTGGTATTGTAACTGGTATTGTAACTGGTATTGTAACTGGTATTGTAACTGTTACTGTTCGCGCCACGTTCAAAACACGTTTTGAACGTGGTATTCTGCGAAGCAGAATATGTCGGCACAAAGCCGTTTTTGAAAATGCATTTTCAAAAAACGGCTTGGTACCGACACATCTGCGAACAGTAACCCGAACACTGTGAACAATAGCCACCGCCTCACAAAATGTAACCTGAACCCTGTGAAAAGTAGCCACTGCCTCACAAACAGTACCCCGAACACTGCGAACATACCCTCCTACCTCACAAACTGTAACCCCTACCAAATACCTTTTTACTTGCAAATACCTTTTACTTGCAAATCCACGTTTTAGGTAGTAAAGTATAACTATAATCAAAATATTAACAAATCGACCCAGAAAGTGAGTATATATGTCATTAAAATTCAAGGATGATGCCCCGTGCTGGTGCGGAAGCGGCAAAATGTATGCCGACTGTCACAAGGCCTTCGATCAGAGGCTCAAAAAGCACCGGCTGTTGCATCACAAGGTACCGGGAAGAAATCTTATCAAGACTCCCGAGCAGATAAAGCGCATCAAGGAAAGCGCCAAAATAAACGTTGCTGTTTTGGACTATATTCAGGATGTCATCAAAGAAGGAATGACCACGGGTGAGATCGACAGGATCGTTTATGATATGACCACCAAAATGGGAGGTATCCCCGCTCCTCTCAATTACGAAGGCTTTCCCTACAGCGTATGCACTTCGGTAAACGATCAGGTTTGCCACGGTTTCCCTTCCGACAAGGTGATCTTAAAAAGCGGAGACATTATAAACGTTGACTGTTCAACGATCCTTAACGGAGCTTACTCCGACTCCTCCAGAATGTTCTGCATAGGAGATGTGGATCCCGAGGTCAGACGTCTGGTACAGGTTACAAAGGATAGCATCTACGAAGGCTTTAAAGCCGTAAAACCATGGGGCTTCCTCGGAGACATGGGTCAGGCCGTTCACGATTACGTATACAAAAACGGGTTTACTATTGTTCGTGAGATCGGGGGCCACGGCGTAGGCAACGAATTCCATGAGGATCCGTGGGTAGGCTACCATACCAAAAAAGGAACCGATATGCTTTTGGCTCCGGGCTTGATGTTTACGATCGAACCGATGGTAAACATGGGAGAAGAAGATATTTTTATTACTGATGAAAATGATTGGGAAGTATATACCGATGACGGGCTTCCTTCAGCACAATGGGAGATCCAGGTTCTTGTGACTGAGGATGGTGCTGAGATCATTTCCTGGTGATCGGGTTTTAAAATGGATACTGTTTCAAACATGGGTGTAGAAAGGAACTATATGAACGTAAAGATCAAAAGCGGTAATTATTCATGCGTGATAAGTTATCACGGCGCGGAGCTTAAAAGCTTCAAAAGAAACGACGAAGAGCATATTTTCCAGGCAGATCCCGAGTTTTGGCCCAGGTCATCACCTGTACTCTTCCCCATCGTCGGAGCTTTAAACAACAAAAAGATCAGGATCAACGACAAGGAATACTCCATGTCTCAGCACGGGTTTGCCAGAGACACGGATTTCAAGCTTCTTGAAAAGGATGAAAACAGCTGCACCTTCTATCTGCGTTCCTCCGAAGAGACCAAGCAGGTTTATCCTTTCGATTTTGAGCTTCGTATAGAATATGTCCTCAAGCAGAACCGCCTCACGGTTTCCTGGAGGATCATAAACATAGGCACAGAGACCATGTATTTCTCCATCGGTGCTCATCCCGCCTTTTGTTGCGAACCCTGCAACGCAAGCGTCCGCCTTTTCAAGGACGGCAGGAGACTGAATTCCTTTGAAAATCTCGGATATGAGGCAGGCACCTTGAACGGTCAAAAGAACACGGTCACTCTGGACGACGGTCGACTTTTCTATGAGCATAACACCTTTGACAACGACGCCTACATCATGGGCGATCGGCAGGTGGATACCGCAGAGTTGCTGGACAAGGACGGTACGCGCCTTGTTACCGTTCGTTTCGAAACTCCCGCTCTCGGTATCTGGTCACCCACGGGTAAGGATGCGCCCTTCATATGCATAGAGCCCTGGTACGGACTTCCGGATCCCAAGGGCTTTGACGGTGACTTTTCCGAAAAACCTCTTTCACTTGCCTGCGAACCGGGCGGCAAGACCGAAAAGAGCTATACCATCGAGATTGCCTGATCTCATCCCCAAAAGAGCAAACAGCTTCGGCACTTACCGAAGCTGTTTTTTATGATCACCGGGATCATTCACCTTTTTCTATTTTCTTTGCGAGATCTTCGAGGTACTCCCAACGCTCCATCTTGCTAAGAAGTTCCTCCTCGAGTTTTTCCTTTTCCTCGCCCAGCTTCATTAGTTGCACGTAATCGCCGGTATTTTTCTCAGCCTCAAGCGTAACCTCTTCAAGCTTTTTTTCAATCGCCTCTATCTCGCTTTCAATGGTTTCGTATTCTCTTTGTTCCTTATAAGAAAACTTTGCCTTTTTCGGAGCGGCCTTCCAGGTGTTGACCGACTCGGAAGCGGTGTTCTTGACATTGGTCTTTTTGTCGTTAACGGAACTTTGAAGTCCGCCCGATTTTTCAAGGAAATCCGTGTATCCGCCCTCATATTGCCTTATGATACCGCCTTCTTCAAAGGCAAAAATACGTCTTGCAATACGATCCAGGAAGTAACGGTCGTGTGAAACCGCAACCACGATGCCCGTATAATGATCCAGAAAATCCTCAAGTATGGTCAATGTCTCTATGTCCAGATCATTGGTGGGCTCATCAAGGAAGAGAACATTGGTCGCAGTCATCAATATCCTGAGCAGACAAAGCCTTCTCTTTTCTCCGCCCGAAAGCGCGGATATCAGAGCATAATGCATGTCCGAAGGGAACAGAAATCTTTCAAGCATCTGCGAAGCAGTGAGATTTCCCTCTGTTGTCCTGATCACTTCCGCACCCTCTCTCACGTAATCGATCACCCTCATCGATTCGTCGAGGCTCTCGTTCTCCTGAGAGAAAAAGCCAATGCTCACAGTCTGCCCGATCTTCACGCTTCCCGAATCGGGTTCAACTGCTCCGTTTATGATCTTAAGCAATGTAGACTTTCCGTAGCCGTTGGAACCGATGATCCCTATACGGTCGTTCCTTAAGAAGATGTAGGAAAAATCCTTAATAAGGCTCCTGCCTGCATATGCCTTGCTGATGTGTTCCAGCTCTATGGTGGTGTTTCCGAGGCGTGAGGATATGGTCTTTCCCATCTGGGAATTCAATTCGTCAAAGCCTGCTTCCACATCCCTCTTCGGAGGTTCCACGTCCCTAAGATTTTCATAGCGCTCTATATGCGCTTTTTGCTTCGTGGATCGAGCCCTTGCGCCTCGCATCATCCACTGTATCTCTGTTCTGAGAATGGATTGGCGCTTTCTTTCGGCCGCATTTTCATATGCCTTGCGCTGCTCTTTAAGCGCCAGATAGCCGAGATAGTTGTCATCATAGCTGTAAAGCTTCCCGTGATCGAGTTCGACAATACGGTCGGCAACGCTGTCAAGGAAGTATCTGTCATGGGTGATCATTATGATCGCGCCTTTAAAATTATTAAGATAATGCTCAAGCCACTCCGCCATGGAGCTGTCCAGATGGTTTGTAGGTTCGTCCAATATCAGAATATCAGCTTCGGAAAGAAAAGTTCTGACCAATGCCACTCTCTTTCTCTGACCGCCGGAAAGCTCGGCTATATCCTGTTCAAAATCAGGCACTGCCAGCTTGTTCAACATCTTCTTTGCCTCAGGCAGCAGTCTGTCGCAGTCCTCTTTCGGACATTCGCTCATGGCTGCCCTAAGCACCGACATCCCTTTTTCAAAGACGGGAGTCTGGGGAAGAAAGCCGATCCTGAGACCGCTTCCCTTGGTCACTGTTCCCTCATCGGGCCGCAGAAGCCCCGCAAGTATCTTTAAAAGGGTGGATTTTCCGGTTCCGTTTACGCCGATGATTCCCACCTTTTCGCCTTCATTCAGGCTGAAGGAAGTGTCTTCAAGTAGTTTTTTTGTTGTATATGAATGGGAAAGATGTTCCGCTGTGAGTAGATTCATTTGTTTCTCCATATCCGAGTCAAACATTAACGGCAGTATAATACAACAAATGAACGTAAAAAGCAATGTTGCGGATAGAGAGGTCATATGCCTTTTTATTGACTATTACTGTTCACACACCCCAGCCCAGCATTCGCAATCCGCTTCGCTACTTGCTCATGTGGGTGGGGGTGTTACTGCTGCGCAGAATATGCAAGATGCTAAAACTCTTTGAAAGCAAGCTTTCAGAGTTTTGGCATCTTGCAT
>JAEEGL014051621.1_pt1 | contig 120147 bp, 113 predicted proteins | sample 9134231 | NCBI WGS metagenome assembly JAEEGL01 (sample SAMN16246548, study PRJNA631951) | gut metagenome | biome: gut microbiome; feature: rumen; material: fiber-attached | host: Bos | place: Iran: Karaj | collected 2018-10 | reverse complement strand
TTACTTGTAGGAGAGCCGCAAGGCTCGCAAGCACTACAGGAGGAATTGTATTGGCAGAAAAACCAACCGTAATGGCCGTGCAGAAAGCACTCGAGAGTGCAAAGAAGCGCAACTTTACTGAGACGGTTGAGTTGGCCATCAATCTCGTGGATGTCGATCTGACCATCCCCAAGAACCGTATCCAGGAGGATATCATCCTCCCGAACGGAAGGGGAAAGTCGGTGAAGATCTGCGTCATTGGTGGTGGCGAACTTGCCTTGAAAGCCAAGGACGTGGCCGATCTTGTGATCACACCCGATGAACTCGGAGCGATCGCAGACGACAAGAAGCAGGCTAAGAAGATCGCGAACAGTACCACATATTTCATCGCTGAGGCACCTCTGATGGCTCAGGTCGGTAAGAGACTGGGTACCGTTCTCGGACCTCGCGGAAAGATGCCCAAGCCCATCGCACCGGGAGCAGATCCCGCACCGATGATCGACGGTCTCCGCAAGTCTGTGTCCATCAGAACGAAAGACAGGAAGACATTCCACGCACCCGTCGGATCCGTCGACATGAGCGCAGAGGATATCGCCGACAACATCGAGCTCATCCTCAAGCGTGTTGAGTCCAAACTCGAGAAGGGAAGGCACAACATCGCATCCGCTTACGTCAAGACGACGATGGGTCCCTCGGAGAGGATTCTGTAAGGAGGTTTAAAGATGGCACACGTCGCAACTTGGAAGAAGGATCTGGTTAGCGAGCTGGTACAGGATATGCGCGAGGCTCCCGTCGTCGCAGTCGTCGACATGGAGAACATCCCCGGTCAGCAGATCCAGTCCATGAGGGCAGGACTCAGGGCCCACGCGAAGCTCAAGATGACCAAGAACAAGCTCATGCTCTTGGCCCTCGACGAGGTCTCCGCCGACAAGCCTGGAATCGAGGCACTCAAGGACAACATCGATGGACAGTGTGCGATCGTCACCACTGACATGGACCCCTTCAAGCTGTTCAATCAGCTCAAGAAGACCATGTCTCCCGCCCCTGCTAAGCCCGGGCAGATCGCACCCTTCGACATCGTCGTACCTAAGGGACCGACACCTTTCGGACCCGGCCCGATTATCGGAGAACTTCAGAAGATTGGCCTTCCCGCAGCAATTGAGGGAGGAAAGATAGTAATCAAGAAGGATACACCTCTCGTGAAAGAGGGTGAAGCCATCCCCGCCAACGTGGCAGCGATGCTTCCCAAACTCGAGATCCTTCCGATGGTCGTAGGACTTGACCTCAGGGCCGTCTACGAGGACGGAACAGTGTATCACAAGGATGTCCTTGACATTCCCGAGGATTACTACGCTAACATGTTCGCTACGGCAGCTCACAATGCACTCGCACTCGGTGTGGAGATCGCCTTCCCCACGAAGATGACCATCCAGCCGCTGATTGCTAAGGCATTCAGGGAGACAGTCGCTGTCTCTGTAGCAGCCGCGATACCCAACGAAGCAAGTATCAAGACACTCATCGCAAAGGCAGATGCACAGATGTTGTCCGTTGCAACAGCAAGCGGATATCAGAGTGATTCGGTTTCGGCAAGGGCCGGAGCCGTCGCCGCAGCAGCACCCGTTGCAGCCGCAGCAGCACCTGTCGAGGAGTCAGTCAAAGAGGATGAACCCGAGGAAGTCAGTGAGGAGGATGCAGCCGCAGGCCTCTCAGCACTCTTCGGATGAAATTAAAGGAGTTGAATTAAATGGAGTATATCTACAGCGCAATGGTGCTCTACTCTGCTGGCAAGGACATCACCGAGGACGCAATCAAGGCAGTTCTCACAGCCGCCGGAGTTGACGCTGACGCAGCAAAGATCAAAGCATTGGTTGCATCCCTTGAGGGAGTCGACATCGCAGATGCTATCGCGAACGCCGCAGTCGCAGCGCCCGCAGCAGCACCCGCAGCCGGAGCCGCTCCCGCAGCAGCCGCCGCACCCGCAGCAGCCGAGGAACCCGAGGTTGAGCAGGTCAGCGAAGAGGATGCAGCAGCAGGTCTCTCTGCACTCTTCGGATGAACGTTAGTTTGTTCTAAGAGCCAACACAAAACCCCTTACCACACCCTTGTGGTCCTTCTTGTGCTTTCTGTTCATGTTATGTATGTGATAGCTGTTCTCGGAGTGATAAAATGGGTGATGTGCTCGTCGTTGGTTGCGGAGGTGCCGCCGGTTTCATCATCGAGGACTTCCAGGACAACCACGACAAGGACAACGTCCGCTTCGAAGAGTTCGACACTTATTCGATCGGAATGTCCACAACCACGATCGACGAGCTCCGCAAGAAGTTCAGGAAGTGCCGTATTGTCGTCCCATTCATCGTCCTGGGAGGTGAGTTCGGCACCGACCGCGTGCGCGAGATCATCGGCCTCGCCAGGGAGAGCGGGTGCAAGGTGGTGTCTGTTCTGGGGATACCGATGGAGTTCGAGAAGGAGCGCCGCGAGAGGGCCCTGAGCAGGCTGTCCGATCTGTCATCCGCATCCGACTGCACTTTCGTGATGGATGTGCAGCGCTTCTTCGGAATCGAGGAGAACAAGAACAAGATGTTCGCCGATTTCATAAGGGCCAGCGACCGCGCGATGATGTTCTGCATCGCGACCCTCGTGGAGTACATGTCCGGACCGTTCTTCTCCACGTTCACGAGATCCATGTACTCCTTCATACTCTGCAGGGGGATGATCCCCGAGAATGCGGTGATAGAAGGTTGGAGCGCTCTCCTCTTCGACGAGAATCCCGAACTGGATGATGTGGTGATAATGGTCAGCGGAAGAGCGAATTCCTCGGAGGTCGATGGCATCCGCGACCGTGTCGCGAGGGATTACGGCATACTCCCGCAGGTGATCCGCAGGGCCGATGAGGAGGAGACCAAGGTCCTTATATTCAGGGCAGTCCGGTCTTTCTGAGGATCAGTCCTTCTTGTCCTTGAGCCAGGGCTTGCCGTACTTCAGGTATTTGGCGGCATCGCCGAAGACGCCCATGATGGTGTTGTACTCGTATTTCGTGGGGATGGCGCGGCCCATCATCCTCCTGAACATGATGCCTGTGTTGTTCCTCCTCTCCTTGGGGTAGTCTATGGCATCGAGGAGGTCGCCGAAGTTGGCGAACATGAGCTCCTTCTCCCTCTTGTCGGCCGGCTCCGGCCTCCTGGGCTCCGTGTGCATCGCCATGAAGAATTCATAGAGGACCGTATGGGTGGCGTGCGACAGGTTCAGGATGGGGTATTCCTCGCTGGCAGGGATTGTTACAAGCACATCGCAGTAGTTCAGCTCGTCCTGGAGCAGCCCGATGTCCTCCCTTCCGAACACGACGGCGATCTTCTCGGTGTATCCCCTGCAGTGCTCCGCGAACTCTCTCACGGGCATGGGGACGCGGGTGTAGTTGCGGTCGCCGCTGGTGATGACACCGCTGGTGCCCACGACCATGAAGCAATCCTGCGTCGCCTCCTCCAGGGTGTTGACTATGACCGCGTTGTCGAGTATGTCCGCCCCATGCTTGGATCTGCGGTAGGCGTCGTCCCCAAGCTCGCACGGATTCACAAGGTACAGCTCCTTCATGTCGAAGTTCGCCATGGACCTGGCTATCGCTCCGACGTTACCCTCGTATTTGGGACCGACTATCACTACACGGATTTCGGGCATATTTGGGACAGAACGGATATGCTACATAATCCCTTTGAGGCCCGTCCCGGCAGTACGAGGTTACCTATATCAACAGGTGAGGTGTAGGGTTATCCGATATGCCGTTCGGACGGCGAGGAAGAGAGCACATGGATATACCCAAGGATCACCCAAGATACAAATCCCTGATGACCAGGGAGCGTCTGGCACATATGGTGGAGGAAGGATTGGTCACCCCGACCGGGCTGATATCCCACGGAAGGGGAGAGGCCTACGACTACCTCATGGGGGAGAGGAGCATCCCACCTGCCATAGAGGCGGAGAAGGTCGCGGCAGCGTATCTCCTCAGGGCCAAGAACCCGGTGGTATGCGTCAACGGGAACGCCGCCGCATTGGATCCGGAGAACCTCATCGCGCTCGCCAAGGCCGTTCCGGCCAAGATGGAGGTCAACCTGTTCCACAGGACGCCCGAGAGGATGGAGGGACTCATATCCTACCTGGAATCGAAGGGTGCGGAGCATGTCCTCGGGCGCGAGCCCGAGTGCAGGATACCTGGACTGAACCATGACCGCGCACTCTGCACTAAAGAGGGCATATTCGACTGCGATGTGATCGTTGTCCCCATCGAGGACGGCGACCGTGCGGAGGCCCTTGTCTCCATGGGGAAGATCGTGATATCGATCGACCTCAATCCCCTGTCCCGCACCTCGTGCAAGGCTACGGTCCCCATCTCCGACGAGATGACCCGTGCCTTGGAGAACATCATCCGTTTCATCGAGGAATTTAGGGGAGACGAAGAATCAACCTTAAAACTCATAGAGCATTACGACAACAAGAAGAACCGTCGCGAGACCGTGGAATACATCTGTGATTCGTTGAAAGCGGGTCTCGGAGCGGGAGATGATTAAATGGAAGACCTTCTAAAACAGGGATCCCTGAGGCTGCATTGGGTGGAGACCCACATGCCTGTCCTTCAGGAGATCAGAAAGAGATTCGCCAAGGAACAGCCCTTGGCCGGTCTCAAGATCGGTATGGCCCTCCACACGGAGGCCAAGACGGGCATGCTCGCTATCACATTGGCGGATGCGGGCGCAAACGTGCGCCTGGCCAGCTGCAATCCCCTGTCCACAGACGATTCGGTCGCACTGGCGCTGCGCGACGAGTACGGACTCGACGTGTATGCGAAGAAGTGGGAGACGCAGGAGGAGTACTACGCTAACCTCAACACGGTCCTGAACATGGGCCCTGATTTCATAATTGACGACGGTGCGGACCTCATCACCATGTCGCACACCACCCGCACCGACATTCTGGACAACATCAAGGGAGCGAACGAGGAGACGACCACCGGTGTCACACGCCTCAAAGCGATGGCGGCGGACGGAACACTCAAGTACCCCGTGCTTGACGTGAACGACGCGAAGATGAAGTTTCTCTTCGACAACAGGTACGGGACCGGTCAGTCCGCATTCGACGGATGGATGAACGCCACCAACCTCCTGGTCGCAGGGAAGGTCCTGGTCGTCGCCGGATACGGATGGTGCGGAAAGGGTATCGCCATGAGGGCGAAGGGCCTCGGTGCCCGCGTCATCGTGACCGAGGTCGATCCCGTGAAGGCCATCGAGGCCAACATGGACGGGTTCCAGGTTATGAGGATGATCGACGCCGTGAAGAACGCCGACATGATATTCACAGTCACCGGATGCAAGGACATCCTCACGCTGGAGCATTTCCGGGTGATGAAGAACGGTTGCGTCATCGGAAACGTCGGCCACTTCGACAACGAGATCAATAAGGAGCACCTGTACGCCCTGTCGGAGTCGTGCACGCGTGTCCGCGAGTTCATCGACGAGTACAAGATGAAGGACGGACGCCGCATCTACCTCGTAGGTGAGGGGCGTCTCATGAACCTCGCCGCAGGACAGGGACATCCCTCCGAGATCATGGACATGAGCTTTGCCACACAGGCGCTCGGCATCGAGTACATGACCAAGAACTACCAGAACATGGAGCCTGTCGTCCACAGGGTCCCCGACCAGATCGACACGCATATCGCGGAGATCAAGCTCGAATCCCTGGGCATCCTCATCGACCGCCTCTCGGACGATCAGGTGAGATACACCACGGGATGGAAGGAAGGCACATGAGCGACCCCTTCCTGTCGGTGTACGGCCATGTGGCCGTGGACCAGATCATGACCGTGAGGAAGTTCCCTGCGGACAACACCACCGAGGACATCCTCACTAAGGTCACAGCCCTGGGCGGCACCGGCACGAACATAGCGGTCGCCGCCGCAAGGCTGGGATGCCCCACGGCGCTGTGCGCGTTCGTGGGCAACGACTTCCCCGGCGCGTACGAGAGGCAGATCCAGGAATCGGGTCTGATACTGGACGAGTTCGTCCATGTGGACGACTACCAGACCTCCGGCGCCATGGTCGTCAACGATCCGAACATGGTACAGAAGGTTGTCTTCTACCAGGGGCCCCAGGGCTTCGCCGACGACATCGGCATCATGCTGGATTCCAATGCTAAAAGATCAAAGCACACGCACTTCTGCACCGGCCAGCCGTCATACTACATCAGGGTGATGGATTCCATCAAAGGGAAGACCAAGATCGCCATCGACCCCGCGCAGGAGTCCCACAGGATATGGAACTCCGACAGCTTCCCGAAGGCCTTGGACAGATCGGATGCATTGTTCTGCAACAACTTCGAGGCGGAATCGCTGATGAAGTACGCAGGACTGAAGGACATCATGGATGCCCCGGTCGACCTCGTCGTGTGCACGTACGGGAGCGAGGGCAGCGTGGCGAAGTTCAAAGGGGAGAGGATCGACATCCCGGTGGTCAAGGCGGACAAGGTCGTCGACCCCACCGGATGCGGCGACACGTACAGGGCGGGATTCTACACCGCGCTCTACAAGGGATACGATGTCCCCGAGGCGCTCACCATCGCATCGGCGGTGTCCTCGTTCATCATAGAGGAGATCGGTGCGCTCACCAACATCCCCGATTGGGACAGGGTCATGGAAAGGGCGGAGCCCTATCTGAAGCAGATCTCATGACACTTTTCGCTATAACAGGCACCCCCGGGACGGGGAAGACCTCCGTCTCGGAGGAGCTCCGTTCCAGGGGATACAGCGTCATAGACATGAACGTCCACATACGCGAACACGGACTTCTGGGAGAGCTTGATGCGCCGAGGGACACCCACGAGGTGGACCTGGACGACCTGAACGATTCCCTGCAGGGATACAGGGACTCGGACGACCTGTACCTGATGGACAGCCATCTCTCCCATTTCATGGACTGCAGCGGGATAATCGTGCTCAGGTGCAGGCCGGAGGTCCTGGCCGCGAGGCTGGAGGCCAGAGGTTACGGTTGCGCCAAGGTCCTGGAGAACGTCCAGTCCGAGGTGCTGGATGTGATACTCTGCGAGGCCATGGATTCGGACATCCCCGTGTACGAGATCGACTGCTCCGAGGGGGATGCCTCGGCATCGGCCGATTCCGTGGAAAAAATACTAAAAGGTGAGACGTCTGATTATACGCCAGGAAAGACCGATTGGTCGGAGGAGATGGACAGATGGTTCTAGACGGACAGAGAGCGAGGGTCGATTTCGCATTGACGCCCCTTGCCAAGAAGCTGATAAACGTCAATCCCAACATCATATCGTGGATAGGACTCATCCTTGCGCTGGTCTGCGGTGTCGTGTTCTACATCAGCGGCGCACCTGACAGGGAATGGCTGCTGCTGGTCGGCGCCGTCCTGGTCATAGTCTCCGGATACTTCGACGCCCTCGACGGCAAGATAGCCAAGCTCGCCAACAAGTGCAGCGCCAAGGGCGACTATCTCGATCACGTCTTCGACAGGTACGCCGATGTGTTCATGATCGGCGGTATCGCGTTCTGCGCATACTGGTGCAACCCGTATCTCGGTATGCTCGCCCTCGTCGGAGTGCTGCTGACTTCCTACATGGGAACGCAGGCACAGGCGATCGGTGCGCCCCGTCTCTACGCAGGACTCCTGGGCCGTGCCGACAGGGTGGTGCTCTCCACGCTGTTCCCCATCATCCAGGTGATCATGTCCTCCATTGGATACGGGAGCTTCTTCATAGACCTCGGATTCTGGTCGTTTGACATCAACTGGCTTGAGATCATGATGCTCTGGTTCGCGGTCGTCGGCAACCTGACGGCGGTCCAGAGGGCGATAATAACCTGGAATAACCTGACCAGGATGCAGGCTTCGGGCAAGGAGTGATCATTCGTCCTTGGGCTTCGGGCCCTTGACGATCTCCGATACGGCGGACTGGCCGGCGTTCTTCTTCGCATCCTTGGACTTGGTCCTGTAGTACTTCAGGGGGTGGTTCATCCACTCCTGCTCGCACAGCTTGTCCGGGCTGTAGCAGAGGCCGTTCGTCTTCATGGTCTTGCATTCGGGAGGGGAGTATCCCTCTCCACCGTTCAGCTCTCCCATGATGTGTTTGATCTGATACTCCGACTTCGATTCGTCGAAATCCGGCGATTCGGCGAAGACCTTTATGATGTCCTCGTATCCTAATCCGAGCGCCTTGAGGAAAGTCACAACGGCGAACCTTGCGCTGTGCGGGAGGTTGAGACCGTTCCTGGACATCTCGAGGATGTGCACAAGGCACGGCGGGAGGTAATCGGATTTCATTCCCTCGCCCTTTGTGGGATCCATCCTCATTTTCGCATCGCTCAAAGCGGCGCCGATGTCCTTCACATCCTCCTTCATGTACGGCTTGAACTGCTCTGGCGTCATCAGCGGAAGCTCTGATTCGATCTTGTCCTGCAGTGCGTTCTGCATCAGGCGGCTGAACTTGTCCTGAGGGAGGTAGACTATCCCGTGGTGGATGTCGCTGTTGATCAGCTTCCAATCAACGCTGCTGAGCCTGCTGGCCAGTCTCAGGTAGTCGGGGAATCCCATGTGGATGGTACCGTCGCGGTCGATCGTGGACGTCACACCGAGCTCCTCGGATACCATGATCACAGTCTCCCTGTCCTCCTTGTTGAGAAGCGAGTTCATCCTGACCGCCTCGGACAAGGCGTACCTCTTGGTGAGGAAACGGTCCCCGACCTGCGATACGAGCATCCTCGCATAGGGGTAGGACATGACCTCGATGAGTCTGTCGTAATCGGTCATGAGGTCGACGTAGGACACCTCGGATTTCTCGAGGGCCTGGAGGACCCTCTCCTTCCCTCTCCTGCGTGCCGGCGCGTACAGCTCCGATGTCAGGAGGGACTCGAGATCGGAGGAGTTCTTCTCCGCGAACTCCGCAGATTCCCTCAGGAACGGATATCTTGCAGCACGCTTGGTGTCCATGCCCGAAAGACGAACGTACTCATAGATAACGTTTGACCTGTGCCGTAACAGCACCGATGTTGCGTCCAGTGGAGTGGTACTAATGGGTCTAATCCAGTAGATTATTATCTGCGGTACCGTTGGTGCATCATATGACAGACCACACCGCACCCAGAGGGAACATCTCCAGCCAGGATGCCTTGGATAGGCTCATCGAAGGGAACGAGCAGTTCCTGAGGGGAATGGAATTCTCCGGAGACATCACCCCCGAACGCCGTATGGATGCGGCGGAGAACGGTCAGCACCCCTACGCGGCCATAGTCAGCTGCTCGGATTCCCGTGTAATCCCCGAGGCCATATTTTCGGCCGGTATTGGGGATCTATTCGTCATTAGGACCGCAGGCAATATCGTCGACGATGTGAACACCATGGGCAGCCTAATGTACGCGGTGAAGCACATGGGATGCAACCTCGTAGTCGTCATGGGACACACGTCCTGCGGTGCGGTCACCGAGGCCGTCACCAGGTATTACACTGAGCACGACATCGAGATCATCAACCGTATCATCGACGAGATCGGCGGAGAGAGGAACATCGACAGGGCGGCCAAGCTCAGCGTTGTCAGAAGCGTCAGGATCATCAGGGAGGATATCGGGGACTGCCCCGGACTGAAGGTCATGGGCGCGATGTACGACATCCGCACCGGCAAGGCGGATTTCTTCGATCCGTGATCATCCGAGCACGATGATGTCCTTCAGGGCATCCATGACGGCCGGGTCCTCTATGACCTCGGCCAGCTCCTCCATCGAGGAGAACGGTCTGGCCATCACGAGTTTGCTGGCCCTCTTCTTCCCGATCCCGGGGAGCCCTTCCAGCGAGGACATGGGCATGTGGTTGATGTCGAACGGATACGATATCCCTGTGATGGAGCGGAATCCCCATTCCGTGATGAATACGTCCACGAACTGGTCGGTCTCCATCCTGTAAGGTATCCCGACAAGGAGAGGATACGATCCTATCTGCCTCCCGAACGTGACGTTGCCGTCGTTAAGTTCCAAGTACACATCCTTGAGGATCGTTCCGTAGGGCACTATGCGTTCCAGCATGGCACGGTCGATGTCCTCCCTAACCTCCTCCTTGAACTTCTTGAAGCGCCTCTGATCGACCTTCGTTTCGAACGGCCTCCTTACAGGCAGCACCTGGCGGATGTTTATGCGGCGGATCATCAGTCCCTCGTCCTTCATCCTTCCCAGTATTTCCAGATCCATTCCGTACGTCGCTTTGGTCTCTCCGTCAAGACCGCAGATGATATTGATCCCGGGGAGCAGTTTCGGCATACCGCGCTCTCCCCTTTCGGATCCGATGCGGTTGATCATGCGTACAGCATCCATGACCTGTTCCGATGTGCTGTTTAGGTTGTTCTCGGTTATGACGAACGGATCTGCGGATTCCATCCCTAGCGCCAGCACGTTGCCGTCGGTGCAGCAGTCGGCCAGTATCCTCAGTATCTCTTCGGATTCCTCCGGATAGGCGGATATCACGGCGGGATTGGCGTTGTCCACATGGATGGTGTCGAACCCGATGTCCCTGAGGCCTTCGAACAGCTCCCTGACGGCGGACGGATTCGGTCTTGGGATCTCGGAATCGTCTTCGGAGAAGTACGACACGATGCACGTCTGTCCTCCGACCCTGATGTTCCTTACACCGTTGTCATGCAGTCTCCTTGCCTCCGCCAGTATGTCCTCCGGGGACCTCATGAGCGGCTTTCCCTTCAGCGGTTCGATGCAGTAGGAGCATCCTCCCGACTTGTAGCGGTGGCATCCCCTGTAGGATTCCATCTCCACGATGAGCGGCTGCGGGAAGTCCTGGTGCTGCGTGACTATGTCCGCTCCGAGCAGCATCCATCTGTTCCACTCGTCGAGGGTCCTGTACCTCTCCAGCACCTCCTTCCCCATGATGCCGTCGTAGAGGGATGCTGCAGGATCCTGCTTCACGATGAAATCGAAGGCCTCCGCCTCTTTGGAATCCGCCGCGGATCCGCTGATCATCTTCCAGCCCTTGAGCTTCGGCGTGATCTCCGCGAGCTCCTTCAGGGACATGGGCATGGTCCTGAGGTACTTCCCGGGGACCGTGTTCCCCGATAACACGACCGATACCGCGGCATCGGGCAGCTTCCTGCCCTTCCTGATCATGTCTATGGAGATGTACTCCACCCTGTCCGCTCCCGCATCCAACGCGGCCCCGGCTATGGAACGGATCATCGGCGAGATGTACGGCGGCACGCCCAGCGCTGCCGGGTCGTCGATGTATCCGTCAATCAGGGCGATCACGATCTCCTTCATGCCAATCCGTACCCGTTCCAGCGATATAACTCTGCACAGGGCCGTACGGCACGGTATCTGTCATAAAGACGATACTAAAACCGAGCGGTCGGGTTTTAGTTTTTTATAACAGGTATATGCATGAACTCTTGATTCGAATACGGCTGGCGATGGGTATCAGTCCGTATCGAGGTGATTAATCATGGCAAACGACCAAGAGATGACCGTAGAGGAGCGCCTGGCCAAGGCGAAGAAGCCCGGACAGGACGCAATGAAGATGCACCCCTACTACGGGGGAAAGATCGAAGTCGTACCGAAGGCATGTGTAAGGTCCTTCGACGATTTCTCCGTATGGTATTCCCCCGGTGTCGCGGAACCCTGTAAGGATATCGCGGCCAACCCCGAGAAGGTGTACGAGCACACGTGGAAATGGAACACCGTCGCAGTCGTTTCGGACGGAACCCGCGTACTTGGTCTGGGAGACATCGGACCCGAGGCCGCGATGCCCGTCATGGAAGGAAAGGGCATGCTCTTCAAGTACCTCGGAGGAGTCGACTGTGTCCCCATCTGCCTTGACACCAAGGACCCGGACAAGATCATCGAGACCGTCAGGCTCATCGCACCCTCCTTCGGAGGAATCAACCTCGAGGACATCTCGAACCCCAAGTGCTTCGACATCCTCGATGAGCTCAGGAGGGACTGCAAGATCCCCGTCTGGCATGACGATCAGCAGGGGACCGCGACCGTCGAGGTCGCCGGTGCCATCAACGCTATGAAGCTCGTCGGCAAGAAGCTCGAGGATGCCAACATCACCGTCATCGGAGCGGGTGCCGCATCCATCGCGATCGCAAGGCTGCTTCTGGCGACCGGATTCAAGCCAGAGCACATGTGCATGTGCGACTCCAAGGGAATCCTGAACCAGGCAAGGAAGGATGTCGAGGGCAGCTTCAAGCAGAAGTGGGAGATCTGCCAGAAGACCAACGGAGCAGGCAAGACCGGCGGAATGAAGGAGGCCTTCGAGGGCGCCGACATCGTCATCGCCGCATCCAAGCCCGGACCCGGGACCATCCCTCCGGAGTACGTCGACCTCATGGCAGACGACCCCGTCATCTTCGCTACCGCCAACCCGATCCCCGAGATCTGGCCCTGGGAGGCGAAGGAGCACGGATGCAAGATCTTCGCTACCGGAAGGTCCGACTTCCCCAACCAGGTCAACAACTCGATGGGATTCCCCGCGATCTTCCGCGGAGTGCTCGATGTCAGGGCCAAGACCATCACCGACGAGATGTGCATCGCCGCGGCAAGGTCCCTGGCGGCATCCGCCGAGAAGAAGGGAATCTCCCCCGACTACATCGTCCCCACCATGTCCGAGACCGATGTCTTCATCGACGAGGCAGTGGCAGTCGGTGCCAAGGCTCAGGAGCAGGGCGTCGCCAGGCTCAAGCTCTCCAAGCAGGAGATGCACGACAGGGCCGAGTTCATGATCAAGAGATCAAGGAACCTCACCGCCCAGATGATGAAGGACGGCTTCATCAAAGAGTACGTCGAGTGAGACGGAAACCATTCCAGGGGCTTCGGCCCCTTTTTGATCCCTTTACTTTCCCATATTCTCCATCGATATCGGTAAAACGCCCTTCTGCGATTATGGCTCATGAAGTCCTTGGATTCTGTGCTGAAGGAGATCGGATCGTCCGAGAAGGAGATCCTGAACACCATGGCGGGCATGATATCAATCCCAGCCCTGGCGCCGGTCAACGGAGGCGACGGGGAGTCGGCCAAAGCGGATTATCTCATGTCGCTGACGGCCGGATTCGACAGCGTCCAGAGGATAGATGTGCCCGATGTGAACGACCCTTCGGTGATGAGGTCCAACATCCTCGCCAGGAAGAACGGCAAGAGGAAGGGCACGCTGTGGTTCGTATCCCACATGGACGTGGTCCCCACCGGCGATCCGGATCTTTGGGACACGCCCCCGTTCGAGCCTGTGGTCAAGGACGGCAGGATGTACGGCAGGGGCACGGAGGATGACGGCCAGTCCGTCATATCCACGCTGTTCGCCGCCAGGCCGTACCTCGGAGAGGAGTTCCAGGGGATGTCGCTCGGTATCGCCTGGGTGGCGGACGAGGAGACCAGCAGTACCTGCGGGATCCAGCATCTTCTGGAGCAGGGCGTGTTCACAGAGGACGATGTCATCGTGGTCCCTGATTTCTGCACCAAGGACGGTGGCAAGGTCGATGTGGCGGAGAAGCACATCCTGTGGCTGAAGTTCTGCATCGAGGGCAAGACCACGCACGCGTCCACGCCTCATCTGGGCGTCAACGCCTACAAGGTCTCCACACTTCTTCTCATGGACCTCATGGAATCGTTCGACAGCAGGTTCGGAGGGACGAACGACATGTTCCTTCCGAAGGCATCCACCTTCGAGCCTACGAAGAGGATAGCGACCGTCGAGAACGTGAACACGATCCCAGGGTACGACGAGTTCTGCATGGACATACGCCTGAATCCCGATTACGACCCCGGCCTGGTGCTCAGGATGGCCCAGGAGATGGCGGAGGTGTACTCCAAGTCCACCGGTGCCAAGATAACGGTCGAGGTGCTCCAGATGGCCAGATCCGGCGTGCCGTCATCCATAGACACGGACGGTTACAGGGCGCTGTCGGATTCCATAGAACTGATCATGGGCAAGGCGCCGCAGCCCGTGGGCATCGCGGGGGGCACATGCTCCAACTTCTTCAGGCTGAAGGGATTGAACGCTTACGCATGGCAGACCGGTGACGGCTCCCTCCATGCACCCAACGAGTACATGAGGATAGAGAATCTGATGAACGATACCAAGGTGTTCGCTGCGATGATCCACAAGCTCTGCATGCAGTGATCAGTCGCTGAACATCCTCTCGATCATCCACTCGGTGTTGAACTTGACGATGTCGCCGTATTCCTGACCGTTGCAGACGAACGCGATGGGCTTTCCGATGGTGTGGGCGATGGACAGTGCCGCTCCTCCCTTGGCATCGGTGTCGATCTTGGTGAGGATCACAGCGTCTATTCCGATGGCGTCGTCGAAGACCTTGGCCTGCTCAATCGCATTGTTTCCCGCCAGCGAATCGCCTACGAAGACCTTGAGGTCGGGCTTGGCGACCCTGACGATCTTCTTCATCTCCTCGATGAGGTTGCTGTTGGTCTGCATACGTCCGGCGGTGTCCACGAGGACGACGTCCTTCATCTTGGACTTGGCGTGCTCCACGGCATCGAAGGCGACGGCCGCGGGGTCCGCATCCTGGGTCTGCTTGACGATCTTGCATCCGAGCTTGTCCGCATGGATGGAGAGCTGCTCGATGGCACCGGCCCTGAACGTGTCGCATGCCGCCATGACGACGGTCTTGCCGTTGTTCTGCAGACGGTACGCGATCTTCGCGATGGCCGTCGTCTTGCCGGTACCGTTGATACCGACGAACATGACCACTGCGGGCCTCTTCTGCTTGGTGATCCAGTCGTCGAAGTCGAACTCATTGATCTGGAGGACATCCCTCACGGCGTCCTTGACGGCGAGCTCCACGACCTGCTCCAGCGTGTATGAGCGGTCGTACTTCTTCCCGAGGAGGTTGTCCCTGACGCCCTCCTTGATCTTGTCGGCGACGGGAAGGGCCACATCGGCCTCCAGAAGCGTGAAGTACAGTTCATCGAGGATCTCGTCCAGCGCGGACTCCTTGATCCTCTTCCCTCCGCTCTCTCCCACGGGGACGTTCTTGGTGTTCTCAGGGGGTGCGGTCTTCTGCTGCCTGTGGAGCTTCAGGAATTCCTTTCTGGAGATTTTGGGCTGTTCCTTGGGCGGCTCCTCCTTGACAGGCTCCGTCTTGACGGGCGCTGCGGGGGCCGCAGGAACGGTAGAATCCTGAATGGGTTTCTCTTCCGGTTTCACCGGCGTCTCTGCAGGGGTGGTGGGAGTCGGTTCCTCTTCCTTACCGAAGATCTCCTCCCTGTCGAGTTTCTTATCGGCCTTGCTGAACAATCCTTTCAGCTTGGATTTGAGGGAATCGAACATCCTTACCACTCACTGCGTAGGGGTTTGCTGCCTGTTCATGTATTCCATCTGAACGGCTTCGGAAACTGTCGAAAGTGCCTGCTGGACCTCATTGAGGGCGTCGACGGTCTTCTTGAGGGCCTCGGTGAGCTCTGCGGCGTTGGCCGACATGTATGAGCTGGCCTCCTCCGGGGTCTTCTCGACCGAGATGTTCGACCCGACACCGACGATGATGTTCTTGTTCGAGGACACCTTGACGTTCATGAACGACGAAGCTCCGATCGGAATCAGGATCTCATCGCCCTCGTTGGCCTCCATGAGAGCCTTCACGGACTCGTTCGCCATGTTGACCTCGTCGAGGGTGGAGCGAAGAACATTGACCTGGCGCGACAGCGCCTCGACCCTGTTCTTGTATGTTTCCATCAGAGCTAGCATCTGACGGAGTTCGTCGTCGTTCAAGTTCACTCACCGACTTGGTATTTCACGACGTGGTTGGTGATTTCGTCGCCGGAGATCTCTTTGACGTCAGTGATGTTGATCTGCCATCTCTTGAGCTTGTGCTTGCTTCCGATCGTCGAGAGTGCCTTTTCCTTGACCGCTGCCTCGTCATCAGCCGCCATCTCGATTGCGAAAGGCTGCTGAATCTGCCTGGGATCAGCGTATGTTCCTGAAATGAGGAATGCTTTCATATTATTACCTAAAACAAGGTGATAAAGGTTCTATTAATAAAGGTATCGTGTTAAATATAACGATTTTTGGACGTGTCCAGCATCAAATGATCCCCGCCTATCCAGACGGTATCGCATGTGCCAGACCGGAGAAATCAGAACAGTTTCTCCTTTTGGCTCTCCTCGGATGCGTATCCGTAGGTGGCCATCTTCCTGCCGATGAGGAATATCGCTGCGTATTCGGGCGCTGTGGTCTCCCCGCTGAGGTCGAAGTGCTGCCCCTTCATGTCGAGTTTCGTGTCCTTCCTCATGGTGATCTTCACTTCGTCATCGGAGTATTCGTCGGGCACCGCCATTTGCAGGGGGTCGAAGTCGGTGAGCTGCTCCCTGGTGATCGGTGTGACCCTCAGTCCGCTCTTCCCGTGGACCGATCCGGGCAGACGGATGAGCCTCTTGATGTCCGCCGTGACCGGTTCGTCCACCTCTCCAGAGAGCCTGGGCGCCATATCCTCCTTCATGACCTTCACTAGAATGTTCTGGGTGGACTGGGACAGCACCGCCATGGTGTTCTTCTCGAACAGCAGGCCCCTGGTCTTCCTGACCTCCTCCTGCGCCTTGAAGAGGGTGCTCGTCTGGCTCCCCTTGATGCTGGGGTACTCCCTCTTGAAGTCCTTGACATCGCCGTCGCAGAGGTCGTTCACGACATCCATCAGGGCGTTCCTCATCATCAGCTTCCATCCGCCCGAATCGGGGGGAGGGATGAGGCGGTCCTTGGCGATGTTGGTGCGGACCCCGTTGCCGGTGGCGATCTTCGATGTCGGCACCCTGTTGAACGGGAAAACCCAGTCGATGTTCAGGCCGTAGCCGGTGATGAAATCCACAAGTTCCCTCCTCTCGGGGGACCCGAGGCCCATGATGTCCGGGGTGCGGACATGGGCGTGGTACCCCCTTCCTCCGGAGAACGTGATGTGGATCTGGTCCTCCTGGAATCCCAGGTTGTCCATCAGGAAGGTGTCCACCAGGTGCATCATCTGCGAGCGGATTTCCACTAGCATCTCCGCGTAGGTCATGTTGCCGGCCCCTTCCAAGTGGTCGGCATCCAGGTCGAAGATCAGCTCCGCACCCATCCACCCCTTCTCGTCCATCGTGGGCGCGTCGGGCTTGCGGTAGTACGAAGTGGAGTAGTAGCTATGGGAGGGCACCTGTCCCATCATGAACCTGTGCAGGTCCGCCTGGTTGGTGAAGCCCATGTGCCTTTGGACGTAGTTCTTGTCGAAGAACATGAATCCGAACTCTCTGCGGGTGAACCTGTCCGGTAGCATCGGAGTGTGCACCTTGTAGTATTTCCTGAATGATTTCAGGAGGAAACGTTGGTTCGAATCCATGTCCGTGGGATTGTTGACCGAACGTTATAAAATTGTGCCTGAGCCGCAACAATGGGGCAACAGACAGGTCAGCAGAGGGTTTATCTCATGAACATGATGGGGTATCCATGAGCGAGAAGGTGCCGATATACGACAACCACATCCACATGAGCCCTTCGGGCAGGAACGTGGATGCATTGAAGGAATATCAGGCCGCAGGGGGCACAGGCCTCACGCTGGTCACGCTCCCCCACAAGGAGGTGCCGATTAGATGCGGGAAGGATTTCGGGGAGTCGTACGAGGTCACCTATTCATTGGCGGAGAAGGCGAAGGAGGCCACGGATCTGGAGATAAACATCGCTGTCGGTCCCTACCCCATCCTGCTGATCTCGCTCGCAGAGCAGTTCGGTCTGGATAAGGCCGAGGAGATGATGATCGAGGGGATGGAGAGGGCCGCGAAGGACATTTCCGAGGGCCGTGCATGCGCAATAGGCGAGATCGGAAGGCCACATTTCCCGGTGGACAAGGATATCTGGGACGCGTCCAACAGGGTCCTGCTCAGGGGCATGGAGCTGGCGAAGGAGCTGGACGTCCCGGTCATAATCCACTGCGAGAACGAGGACGACACCGACGAATCCCTCGCATCCATTGCGGACAAGGCGGGACTGGACAGAGGCCTCGTCGTGAAGCATTCCTCGCCGCCCTGGGTCACACCCGAGGAGACCCACGGGGTGATGCCGTCTATTCCCGCATCCAAGTCCAATCTGAAGGAGGCTTTGGCCAAGGGCACGGACAGGTTCATGGTCGAGACCGACTACATCGACGACCCGGAGAAGCCCACATCCATCATGGCTGTGACCACCGTGCCCAAGAAGGTGTCCGCCTGGGTGGCCAACGGGCAGGTGCCCATGGAATCGATTTATAGGATTTGCAAGGATATACCCGATTCACTTTACCATCGCTGAGGTGTCAACATGGGCGCGAAGATCACATGCGTATACGACGAGGGCTCCAAGCCTGCCACAAGTCTCATCGGGGCCAAGGGCACATCGATGCTCGTCGAGAAGGACGGGAAGAGGATCCTCTTCAACACGGGTCTCCGCGACAGGTACCTCGTGCACAACATGGAGCATCTCGAAATCGATGCCGCTACCATCGACATGGTGGTCGTATCGCAGAGCAACCCCTGCGACTCCGGCGCATTGAACGGTCTGCTGAAGCTCAGGGAGCAGCCCATCGACGTCTACTGCCCTACCGGCCTCTATGGGAACAGGTCGTTCCTGTCCAGGAGCGTCGGGATCTCCGACTCCAACAAGAACAAGGCGGTGTTCCACGACATCGGCGAATGGATGGAGCTGGCACCCGGCATACATCTGACCCCGTACTACTACGATGCCAAGGGTTACGGCGAGACATTCATGGTGGTGCAGAGCGGCAGCAGGATCGCCCTGCTGAGCGGACGCGGATCCTGTCTGCCCGACAAGGTCATAGCGGATGTCAAGGAGCGCTTCGGCAAGTACCCCGACGCGTTCATCGGCCCGGTCATGCTGGAGAAAAAGAAGAAGCCCGTTGCGAAGGAGTACGCTGACACCCTCTCCGTGATCCCCGACCTGTACATCAACCACTGCGTCGGCAGGGACGGCATGGTCAACCTGCGCGTGAACCTAGGTCTTGAAGGCGTCTCTGACTTCTACGTGGGCGATTCGTACACGCTCTGAATCCTGTTGACCAGATCTCAATAGATGGATGGTTCGAACAATTCACAAGAATATTTTTATACGAGTACAAACAAATTCCGAAGCGATAGATATGCGTTTCTGGCGTGGAAGGACCCTTCTGATGTTCGTTGCGATGACAGGAATACTGGTCGCATTAGGGTCCCTGATAGGATACATATTCAACTACACCTGGGCAGGATTCTACATAATGCTGGGTGTGTCACTGCTGGTATCATTCGTCTCGTACTTCTTCTCGAAGAACATGGCGCTTGCGGCGAACAAGGTCCGCATCGTCACACGCGAGGAGGAGCCTAGGCTCTACGACACCGTGGAGAGGCTCGCCAAGAAGGCCGGTCTCCCCATGCCCCAGGTCGGGGTTTCCGAAGTGAACATGCCCAACGCATTCGCTACCGGACGCAACCCCAAAAACGCGGCAGTCGTGGCCACCAGGCCTCTGCTCTACCTGCTCAACGACGAGCAGCTGGAGGGAGTGCTGGCACACGAGCTGTCCCACATCAAGAACAGGGATATCCTCGTCATGTCCACCGCATCCGCCCTGGCATCGATCATCTCGTTCGTCACCAGGATGGCGGTGTGGTCCGCGATATTCAGCGGGGACCGCAATAACCCCTACGGGCTGGTCCTTGCGATCCTTGCAGACCTCACCATGCCTTTCGCGGCGATGCTGGTCCAGCTTGGGATATCGAGGAACCGCGAGTACCTCGCGGACGAATCTGGGGCAAGGCTCACCGGCAAGCCGATGGCTCTCGCCAGTGCGCTGCAGTCGCTGGAGACCGGTTGCTCTGCAAGGACCAACGATTACCACAACCCTGCGGCGTCCAACATGTGGATCACCAACCCCTCGGGAAAGAAGAGGATGCCCGGACTCGAGAACCTCTTCAGGACCCACCCGTCCACCGAGGATCGCATCGCAAGGCTCAAGCAGCTCGACACCGAGATCAACGGCGTCCAGCACTACTACTGAACGACTTTTCAAGGATGGAGCGTGATGAGCTCCCATGCGCTGTGCGCTTCGGTGCGCAGCGGGGGTGCCCATCCGCCCAGACCAGGTGTCACATAAAGGTGCGTCCCTGGATACCAGTAATCGCCGTAGGCGGGGTATCCGAGCATATTGTAGATCAGGCAAAGGGGCCACAGCTGTCCGGCATGCGTATGTCCCGAGAGCTGCAGGACGGATCTCTCCATCTTCAGCTGTTCCGCGTCATAGGGCTGATGATCCGCGACGATCAGCGCTCCGCTCCCGTACGGATTCACGAGCTCCGACCAGGGCTTCCTCGCATCGCCTACGCTTATGTCCTCCCTTCCGAGTAGCACCAGATCATCGGCTATCTGAACGTACTCGTCGACCAGAAGCGTTATGCCGGCATCGTGGATCGCATCCAGGAGCTGCTCGTCGGTGTATGTGCGGCCGCCGACGTAATGCCCTCCGGGCTGCCTGTCGTGGTTGCCGTATATGAGATAGGTCGGGATATCGATCGTGGAGAGGATCCTGTATGTATCGACCATGTCTGCGTAGGAGGTATGCTCGTCGGTTATGTCGCCTCCGAGGATGAGGAACTCCGCGTCAGATTCGTTCACTTGTTTGCAGAACTCTCTGACTGCATCCATCGACATGTACCCTCCGGTGTGCATGTCCGCAGTGAATGCGAACGTGTGCTCACGTTCCAGGCCGTCCGCCTGCCAATCATGGTGATCGGGGCCGGTGCTGTCAGCGTTCGTCGCGGCGAATGCGAGCACTACGATACAGAGGCACAGCCCCAGCGGCATGCCGATCCTGTGATCGTATCCATGGCGGGATCCGTCATCCTCACCCCATGTCCTCAGCCTGCGGATGATGTACTCCGCCAGGCTCGCGATCACATCGCCGATTAGGGCGATGTACAATGCGCATAGGATATCCTCGTAAGTGTAGGCGACGAACCATTCGGCGCTGATCGCTAGGAGGGCGATGATCGGTATCAGTATGACCTTCAGCAGGAACACCGCGATGCGGAGATTCCTGTGCCTTTCTTTCCTGAGCGGATACTGGATCGCCGTCAGCACTGCCCAAGCCACTATCGCTTCGATGATCAACAGCACCTGTACCATGTATCTGGATATCCTCGTTGTTTGATGTTTGAAAAAAACGGATGGAGGGGATGCCCCCATCCTGTTCAGAATCAACCGGTCACTGGACTGGTTCCCATTTGGAGAGCTCGTTGACCTTGGAGAGCGTGGATCCCCTGCGGATCTCCTCCCTGGTGCGGTTCTCCCTCTCGTGCACGTCCATGGAACGGTTGGCGACCTCGACAGCCATCTCCTTGGGGACGACTATCACGCCGCTCTCGTCTCCGATGATCCAATCGCCGGTCCTGACCCTCTGGCCTCCGACGGTGACCTCGATGCCGATACCGCCGTATCCCTTGGGCTCCCCGGCGCATGGCGCGATGGTCCTGGAGAATGCGGGGAACTTCAGATCCCTTATGTCGTCGATGTCCCTGATCGCACCGTCGATGACGATGCCGTTCGCACCCATGACCATGGCGGAGCATGTCGCCAGCTCCCCCCAGACCGCCACTGGCGCGCCTCCCACGTCAACGACGATGACGTCGCCCTTCTTGACATGGTCGATCGCCTCCACGGGCTTGGCCCAGTCCCCGTTGGTCGTCTGCACGGTGAGCGCGCGTCCGACCATCCTCTGCCTGTGCTCAAGGGACTGAGGGACGATGCCGATCATGACACCCTGCTTGTGGAATGCATCGGATATGTTGCATGTCGACACTTTTGAGAACGCCTCAAAGAGCTCGTCCTCGGTGTACTTCTTGGAGACGACAGCGTCAATCTTGGCGCCGTTGATAGCATCCTTGACATTCTTGGCCGCCCCCTTGATGTCCCCGGTCTTGATGATCGCCCCGCCGACGATGATGTCAGTGGCCCCGGCCTCGGCGTAGAGTCCGGCGTTCTCGGCGGTTATCCCTCCGGCCACCGCGACCGGTATGGACACGGATTCGACGACCTTCTTCAGGGTGTCGATGGGAGGCTCCTCCCCTTTCATCTGGGTGTCTATGCCCATGTGCAGGCAGATGTACGCCACGCCGAGCTTCTCGACCTCCTTGGAACGGGTCACCTTGTCGGGGACGTTGATCATGTCGACCATGACCTCCGCACCGTACTTCCTCCCTGCCATGACGGCCTCCTCTATCGTGGAGTCCTCGGACAGACCGAGCACGGTGATGATGTTCGCACCAGCCTTGGCCATGATCTCCACTTCGACCCCGCCGACGTCCATGGTCTTGGTGTCGGCGATGATCTTCTTGCCGGGGAATTCCCTGCGGAGCGTACGGACCGCTTCGGCGCCCTCGCTCTTGATCAGAGGCGTACCCACCTCTACCCAATCGGCACCGCCGTCCACCGCTTCGTGGGCGATGGTGACGGCTCTCTTCAGTTGCATGAGGTCCAAGGCTATCTGCAGTACAGGCATGGTTCCGCTCTATCGAATATGCGTATATACGGAATTGGGTTCGTCGCCGCCTCACGCCTCTTCCATCGGGACGGCGTCCTTGAGGATCACGTGGGGCGCTCCGTCGTCGTCCACGATGCTGGTCTCCACCTGGTATACGACCTTCAGGTTCTCCTCGGTGATGACCTCCTTCGGGGTGCCGACCGCATATATGGTTCCGTCGTGGAGCATGATGATCTCGTCCGAGTACTTGGCGGCGATGTTTATGTCGTGGCTGATCATGATGACGAGGATGTCCCTCTCCTCGGTCAGCCTCTTCAGCATCTTGGTGACGTCGAGCTGATGCCTCACGTCCAGGTTGGAGGTGGGTTCGTCCAGCAGCAGTATCTCGGGTTCCTGCACCAGTCCCCTGGCGAGCATGACCTTCTGGTGCTGACCCGCCGACAGCTCGTTGAGCTGCGCATCGCTCAACGGATGAGGGTCGTACAGTTCCCTCTTCCCGGATCTGATGGATATCAGGTCGTCCGCCAGCTCCGCATAGATCCCGGCCGGTATGGAATCGGGGAACGCCTCGGAGACGGTCTTGCCTATCTTCTCCGATTCGATGTATTCCTTGGAGCGCGGGATGTCCACGACGATGGGGAGTCCCACCCCTTTGGCGAACCTCTCCACGAGCTCCCTCTCGTTCTCTACATTCCTCCTGTTGAGGATGATGCCTGCGACCCTCGGACGGTCGGTGCCGAAGTTCAGCAGTCCGCGGAGGATGTTGTTGGCCGCATAGATCGCCATGAACTCTCCGGACGTCACGATGTACACCGCATCCGCGTACTCGTTCCTCATCGGAACAGCGAAGCCTCCGCATACGACGTCTCCGAGGACATCGTAGAGCGTGATGTCCTTCTCTATCTCGGAGATGCCCATGCGCTCGATGGTGTCGAAGGTGGTCAGTATCCCCCTGCCGGCACAGCCTATCCCAGGTTCGGGACCGCCAGCCTCTATGCACATGACGCCGCCGGCGCCGGTGAGCATGATGTCCTCCAGCTTCCTCTCGGACGGAGGTGTGCTCCATATGTAGTCCAGCACTGTGGTCTGTTCCTTCCCCTCTATCAGATACTTGGTGGAATCGTGCTTCGGATCGCACCCGATCTGCAGGACCTTCACTCCTTTCTTCGCCAACGTGAACGACAGATTGGAGGAGGTGGTCGATTTCCCGATCCCACCCTTTCCGTATACGGCGACTTGCAACATCTGTCCGTAGAATCCGCCATCCTCAATATATTATTTTGGCTTGCCTAAATATTTTTAGGAAGTTTAAAAAAAATAACTGTTAACGGACTTAAACATTTTTGGCACAGACATCCAGCATATTGAATTTACAAAATTATTGACAATAAAATTAACACAATAAAGACCGGATAAAAACCGCAATCTTAACAATCTTACATGTATGAGAAGCCACTCAGCTCGCCCGTCTATCATCATTGTTCAGCTCGAAAAACGATCATCATCGTGGCGGTACCCCATCGGCCTGCATGTAAAAGGTTTTGTCGCAGGCATCCGGACGGATACTGTACGGGCTTCTCCAGTTCCCCGTCTCTACAGTATAGTAATCCTCACTAATGTGTTAAAAACGTTAAATAAAGAAAAACAACTCACGTATGGCGGAAAGGGATAATGCCGATGGTCAGTGGCAAACGTAGGCAACCTAAGAAGATCAAGTTGCACGAAGGCCTGGCGGATCAGCCGTGCTGGTCATTCATCAAGGAATTGAATTCTGTCTCCGATGAGCGTCTGGACAGCGTGGCCATAACGGACAGCTGCAGGAAGTACAGCTACAGGCAGATGTTCTTCCACTGGGAGAGATACGCGGAGGCATTCACAGGCCTGGGCCTGACCGCCGAGAACAAGTCGCGCGTAGCTCTTATTACAACTCCTCTGGCCGAATCCATCTTCGCATTCTACGGACTGAATATGACGGGTGCGAGCATATCGCTCATCTACCACATCGACCTGTATGACGAGAAGCAGATCTACAGCATGATCAGGAGGGAGAATATCACCGACCTGGTGATCTCAGAGCTCTTCGCCTTCCCCAAGCTGATGATGCGTCTGTTCAGGGACAAGGATTCTCTGGGGATCAGGAACATCATCATCTTGCAAAGCCCTATGGGCGGCGAATATGGCATGCCCCCGCTGGAGATGATAAGGGTCTTGAACAGGGAGCTGTTCCGCGAGATGCCCGGAGGCATCCTGATGGAGGATCTCCTGAACGAATACGAGGCGACGCCCATCTCGTACGGGGACGGCACAAGCCCGATAATACTCCACACGACCGGCACCGTCAGCGGAATGCACAAGCCGGTGCCCCTGACCGACAAGGCCATGAACTCCTTCGTGACTAGCATCATGGGCGTGATGGATTCCGACGAGGACCTCAAGAAGGCCCCGGAGCACATGATCACGTATCTTCCGATGTACATGTCATGGGTGTACTCCATGGTCGACATCGTCCACACATCGCTCAGCCTGGGGATGGAGATGGTGGCCCTTCCGATGGGTGCGACCAATCCCCGCTATTCGGAGGCCCTCGAGCATTACGGAATCAACATCCTCTTCACCAGCAACAGCTTCCTGGACACATGGTTCAAGACGAGGCCGGACATCGACCTGTCGGAGCTGAAGATCATCTTCATGGGAGGCACGTACGTCTCCCCCGAATTCAAGAAGGAGGTCAACGACTATCTGGCGTCATGCGGTTCCGATGCGCGCATCATCAACGGCTACGGACTCTCCGAGATGGGAGGCGCATGCACGCTCTCTCCGTCTTCGAGGAACGACGATGCGATCGGATACCTTCTGCCCGGATTCAAAGCGAAGATCCTTGTTGAAGATGAGGAGCGCTACTATGATCTCTCCGACGGTCCGCGCACGGGAGTCCTCCTGCTGAACTCCCCTACTATGAGCAGCGGTAAGCTGGGTGACACCGTGTTCTTCGAGCTCGAGGAGATCGACGGCGAGGAGTACTTCAACACTCATGATCTGGTGAAAGTGAACGACGACGGCAGCATGACCTGCATCGGCAGGTCCAACCATTACTTCGTCAACAACGCCGGCGTGCGCTTCAACGCCGGACTGATCGAGACAGCGGTCACATCGCAGCCAGGCATCAGGGCCTGCGGCCTCGCCCCGGAATTCCACAAGACGCTGCACGACAACGTCCCCGTTCTCTATGTGGAGACCACGGAGAAGGGGCTGCCGAGTCTCGCCACAGTGCACAAGGCGCTCATCCAGGTGTTCATCGGTGACGAGCTGATCTCGGACACGAACCTTCCCAGCCAGCTGGTGCTCGTGGACCGCATCCCGCTGAACTCCAACGGCAAGGTGGATGCCAAGAAGCTCGCCACCGGAACGGTGAAGGGCGAACGCTATTCGATCAAGCCTGTCAGGGTGGAGAAGAAACTCTTGGACATCCTGCTCGTACCCGCGGCGGAGGGAGAGCTCGCGACGATGGGAGCGGGCGTGCCGCAGGAGCTCGAGGGCGATCCTTACAACATCCTCTCGGAGGTCTTCGCAGCGATACCTGCGATCAAGAAAGAGGGCCTTTCGAAAGTGCTCCGCATTCCCGGACTAAGGGAACTTATTTTAAAGTTAACAGACTTTGATATACAAAACATTCCACTGAGTATATGGAATTCTACACCGAAACTGCTTAACATGGCATACAAGAAGTACTTGATGCCGCTCGTAAAAGAAGTGAGAAATATGGACAAAGAAAAGAAGACAGAGTTCGGCTTTATGCCCCTGTTCGGCGCACCTTTGATTGTACCCCCCATGCCTTTCGTACCCCCCATGATGCCCCTGCCTATGCCTAAGGCAGTCAAGTGGGAGTGCCCCAAGGACAAGGACGAGAAGAGCTTCGATGACTGGATGGACGAGTTCGACGCCAACATGAAGAAGTTCTGGGACCAGATGATCGACATGCAGAAGTCCAACATCGAGAAGTCCAAGGACCAGTGGGAGGAGTTCTTCAAGCACCTCACCGAGATGCAGGACTCCTTCGTGAACGCACTGCCCGAGGAGATGCCTATGTGGCCCTCCTACGCACCCTCCCCCAAGGAGCAGGCAGAGCAGGTGAAGAAGTACCAGGAGAAGTCCAAGGAGTACATCGAGGAGCAGGCTGACAAGTACAGCGACCTCATCATCAAGAGGCAGGAGCAGACCCGCGACATGGCGAACACCGTCATCGACAAGGCTGCCGACATCAGGAAGGAGATCGCCAAGCAGAAGGAAGAGAAGTCCGACTCCCCCAAGAAGAAGGAGAGCAAGGCCAAGGGATCCAAGGGCGCAGCGAAGACGAAGGCCCCCAAGTCACCCAGGGCCAAGGCACCTGCGAAGGCAGACAAGACCGAGGGACCCGCAGAGGCCCCCATCGAGCTCTGAGCTTCGAACAAACCACGATCGATCGGGCAGGGTCCGGCGGGCTCCCGCCGGCCCTCCCGTATCGGGATTTCCTCGCATTTTTCCACGGTTCCACCGGGGACTGTTATGCATCGCATCTCGTTCCGGACAGGATGCTGGAAACGATGCCAACAATCAAGGAGATCCTAGGTGCCAACGACTTCCTGAGGAAGGACCGCGTGGATGCGATCATGCGTCTCCTCGAGGGACGTGTGGAGAAGGTCCGCAGGAGACAGCGAGGCCGTCTCCGCCGAAGGTCCAGGAGGACCATCCATCATCCTTATAACGGGCGATAGGGTATGGGCGTTCAGGCGATATCCAATGTTCGGAAAGAAGGTAGAGAGGAAGACGCGCATCCTGTTCTTGGACAGGAAGAACGACTACGTCTCCCAGCTTGCGGAATACTTCACAAACCAGATGTTCGGCGACAGGTACGAGGTGTACAGCGCCGGTTTCGAGCATGATATCGTGGACTGCGACATGATCTCCGTGATGTATCAGATCGGCGAGGACATGAGGAGGCAGGTCGCCAAGGACCTGAAGAACGAGGAGCTCCTCCCCAAGGACAACTACTACGAGTACGTCATCTACCTGGAGAAGCCCATTTTCGACGAATATGCCAAGAAATCGCCGTGGCAGGGCAAGCAGATCCTCGCTCCCATGAAGACCAGGGAGGAGTTCACCGCCACCGACGATGCAGAGCTCTACGATGATTACGTCAAGGTCATCGAGCAGGTCAAGGAGTGGGTCAGGGCCAACATGGGGGACCTGGACAACCTGGCCAAACTGGTATCCGCATGATCCCGGTAATCATCTACGACAAGTGTCAGTGCGACCCCAAGAAGTGCACCGCCAAGCGCATGCTGAAGTTCAACCTCGGCAAGGAGGCTAAGACCCTCGGGGCCATACCGAAGGGATCCGTGGTCCTGTCGCCGTTCTCCGACAGGGCGATGTCCCCGGCGGACATCCACGCAGCCAGGAAGGGGCTGGTCGTCATGGACCTGACATGGACGAACATAGACGAGTTCCCCAGGCTGAAGAACGTGGAGGAGAGGGCCCTTCCGTACCTTCTGGCATCCAATCCGATCAACTGGGGCCGTCCCATGGAGCTCAACAGCGCCGAGGCTGTCATGGCCGCATTGTACATCCTGGGCGAGAAGGAGCAGGCAGCGGAGTTCCTCGGGAGGTTCAACTGGGCCCCGGAGTTCATGCGCCTCAACGGCGAGATGCTCGAAGATTATTCCAAGGCGAAGGACAGCACCGAGGTCGTACGCATCCAGAACGAGTACATCGAGGCCGTCACCAAGGGATGAACGCCGTTACCCATTCGACGTCGCAGGACACCTATCAAATACTCGGACGGATTAGGAATCGGGCGCTCATGAAAGATAGATTGTTGATGATGATTTGGGATGCCGTCGGGGACGACAGGCTCACCACCAGGGATGCCAGCGAGAGGCTGGACAGCCTGTTCGGTTACAGATGCCCCGACGACCTGGCCAAGACCCTGTCGAAGTATCGCAAGGAAGGTCTGGTGAAAGGGGAGATATCCATGGACCTCGGAGGGTGGGTCTGGTGGGTCGACGAGGAATGCAGATCGAAGGGGGGAGATGAATGACTTACGAGGACAGCGAGATAGCCAAGGTGTGGTCCACCATCCTGTCGACGGACAAGTACCGTCTGATGATAGGGGACATAGCGGACAACTACCCGATGAAGAAGAGCGTCAAGGTGGATTACGACGACATCAACGTGCAGGATGTGGCTTTCGCAGCGTATCTCCTCGAGGCCCCCGACAGATGCATGGAGATCGCCAAGAAGGCGGTCATGGACCTGGTCCCCAACATCGACCGTCCCGGTCAGAGCATCAACGTCAGGGTGTTCAACCTGCCCCGCGATGCCAAGGTAGAGATCAGGAACCTGAGGGCGGACCATCTCGGAAAGCTGGTGGCCGTCGAGGGACTGGTCAGGAAGGTCACGACGGTCAAGCCCCGTCTCACGTACGCGCTGTTCAGATGCGCCAGGTGCAACTCCGAGATATGGGTGGAGCAGACCGGGATGTTCCTCAAAGAGCCCCTCATGTGCAACAACCCGGACGGGAGCTGCAACAAGCAGGCCACGCGCTTCATCGAGGACCTGCAGGCGTCCAGCTGGATCGACACGCAGAAGGTGGAGATCCAGGAGAGGCCCGAGGGACTGAGGGGAGGTTCGCAGCCGGAGAGGCTGACCGGCTATGTCGAGGACGACATCGCAGGATTGGTCACCGCCGGTAACAGCGTCACGCTCAACGGTATCCTCCGCTCCGCGGAGAAGAGCGAGAGGGACAAGTCCACCGTCTTCGATATCTACCTCGATGTGGTGTCCGTGGATTTCGAGCAGCACGAGTACGACGAGATCCTGATAACCGAGGAGGACGAGCGCGAGATCATCGCCATGTCCAAGGACCCCAACCTCTATCAGAACATCATCAAATCCATCGCTCCGTCCATCTTCGGAATGGACGAGCAGAAGAAGGCGATAGCACTCCAGCTTTTCGGAGGCTGCCACAAGACCATGGACGACGGAACGAACCTGAGAGGGGACATACACATCCTCCTCATCGGTGATCCCGGGGTCGCGAAGTCGCAGATCCTGAGGTACATGAGCTACCTCGCGCCCAGGGGAATCTACGCATCGGGCAAGTCCGCATCCGCCGCAGGTCTGACCGCCGCAGCGGTCAGGGACGATTTCGGGGACGGAAGATGGACCCTGGAGGCCGGTGCGCTGGTCCTAGCGGACAAGGGTCTGGCATGCATCGATGAGTTGGACAAGATGACGGACCAGGACAGGTCGTCCCTGCACGAGGCAATGGAGGCCCAGAGGATCTCCGTGGCGAAGGCGGGTATCAACGCGACCCTCCAATGCAGATGCTCCATGCTCGCAGCGGCCAACCCCAAGTACGGAAGGTTCGACGAGGACACCAGCATCTACGACCAGATCGAGCTGCCGGCACCTCTGGTGTCGCGTTTCGACCTCATCGAGATCCTGACCGACAAGCCCAACAAGAAGCACGACGAGCAGCTGTCCTCGCACATCCTCAAGACGCAGATGCGCGGAGAGGCCAGGATGGCGCCCGAGGGCAAGGAGGTCGAGGGCCTGGACATCGAGAAGCTCATGGACGACACCAGCTTCCTGAAGCCCGTGTACTCGATAGAGAAGCTGAGGAAGTACGTAGCATATTCCAAGCGCATCGTCCCCATCCTCACGCCCGAGGCCATGAAGATCATGCAGGACAGCTACGTGGGCATCAGGGGGCTCGGAGGAGGGAAGTCCGTCCCGATCACGGCAAGGCAGCTGGAGGGATACGTGCGCCTGTCCGAGGCGTCGGCGAGGATGCGTCTCTCCGACAAGGTCACGGACCAGGATGCCAACAACGCCGCGGAGCTGATCGAGGGATATCTGAACAAGATCGCAGGCAACGGCGACGGAACCTACGACATCGACAAGATCTCATCCGGAATATCGTCCAAGGACCGTAACAAACTCGATATAATCCGCTCGATAATGAATGAGTTCGGGGACACCGGGCTCAAACTGGAGGAGATCGCGCAGCACGCATCCAACCAGGGGCTGTCCGACTCCGAGGTCGAGCGTGCCGTGAAGACGCTGCATGACGGAGGGGAGCTGTTCAAGAGCCCGTCCGGAATATACAAGAGGGCCTGAGGGAGATGTTCATCAAGATGCACAGGGGCGAGGACGACCTGATCCTTGCGGCCTGCGACGAGAAGCTCGTGGGGATGACGTTCAGGAGCGGACGCTCCAGGCTGGACGTCAGCGAGATATTCTACAAGGGGGAGTCCGTCGGGAAGGACGTCCTGATAGAGCGCATGAAGAGCGCTACGATCATGAACCTCGTCGGTGCCGAGACCGTCGCCGTGGCGATCGAGCAGGGCTATGCGACAGAGGACAGCGTCATCGAGATCGACGGCGTAAGGCATCTGCAGGTCGTGATAATGTGAGCTTCTGCGTGAAATGCGGCCGCGATTGCGAGGAGTCCCTCAACGGGCTGTGCATCGACTGCTGGCTGGACGGACGCAGCCTGACTTGGCTTCCGCATCACGTGGACCTGAAGGTCTGCACCAACTGCGGCGAGTTCATGTTCGGCGAGAGGTGGAGGGCGATGGATGTCGAGGACGCCGTGAAGCAGGCGGCCAGGGATGCGTTGGACCACCTGGGCGACGTCAAGCTGATGGACGATGCCGAGTTCTCGCTGGACAGCAAGGACCCTTACGTGTACACCGTGACGATCACATCCAAGTGCGACGTCCTCGGCTACATGACCGAGCACGAGGCTTCCACCATAGTCCGCATCAAGAACAACGTCTGCAGGAGATGCTCCAGGCAGCTCGGCAGCTACTACGAGGCGATCCTCCAGCTGCGCACCGGCGCCAAGGGAGGCCTGACCCCCGAGCAGAGGGAGGAGGCCCTGGCGTTCACTGAAGACTATGTTTACAGGGCGGCGCAGACCAACAAGTCGCTGTTCATCACCAAGATGGAGATGGTCACCGGAGGGGTCGACGTCTATCTGTCGTCCATATCCCTCGGGAAGAACCTGTCCAAGGAGTTCTCCGAGGTCTACTGCGCCGAGACGAAGGAGTCCCCCAAGCTGGTGGGACAGACCACGGACGGGCAGGATATGTACCGTCTCACCTACCTGGTGCGCCTTCCGGAGTACCATGTCGGCGATGTCGTCATCCACGAGGGGAGGTACTGCAAGCTGATCAGGGTCTCCGGGAACGGAGGCCGTGTGCTGGACCTGATGAACTTCAGGGAGAAGTCCGTCAGGAAATCGGACATGACCGACATCAAGCTGTACGAGAAGGCCGCGGACCTGAAGGAGGCCACCGTGGTGAGTTCATCGGGCAGCGAGATACAGGTGCTCCACCCGGACAACTACTCCACGATCGACCTCAGGGTGCCCGAAGGGTATGAAACGGGGGATTCTGTACAGACGGTGGTCATAGACGACGTCCTGTACCTGGTGCCGTGAACCGGCGCAGTGGAAGCATTAAGAACCGTTAACCATATGGTCGGCCGAGGGATCCGTGATGAGATGGTTGTCTGCGACGGTCATTGTTATCGCAGTGTTGGCTGTGGTCGCCGGAGCGATCGTTCTCAGCGAAGGTCAGAGGGGGAGCCCGGCAGTGGATCCGGAGGATGTCGGAGGAGAACTGGTCATGTACATCGGCAGCACCAAGGTTGATGTGCGGTGGGAGGACAATCCGTCCGTGGATGCGTTGAAAGCATTGGCCAAGGGCGGGCTGACGGTATCCACTAACCTGTACGGCGGTTTCGAGCAGGTCGGCAGCTTGGGAAAGAGTTTGCCATCGGACGACAGGCGTCTCACATCCTCGCCTGGCGACATTTTCCTCTACGGTTCCGACAGCATCGTGCTCTTCTTCGGCGAGAACTCCTGGAGCTACACCCCGCTGGGCAAGATCATGGGTCTGCCGGATCAGACTATCACCGATCTTCTGGACAGACCTACTGCGAAGATCACATTCATGATCGTGTGACCGGTCACGACTCCGGCCGCATACCGCGGTCGTCCAGATGTGTGAATCCAACCTCTGATATAGTTGTCAATTTATCGCATCCTCATGATAAAACTGCCGGAACCCGTCGAGGACGTGGTCTACAACATCATCCGCTTGGCCAATACGAAGCTTCCCGAGGACATCGGGTGGGCGATGGAGGCGGCATCGGGTTGGGAACAGAACCAGATTGCATACACCCAGCTGGGCGCGATCATGGACAACGTCAAGAAGGCGGAGCACATCGGCAGGCCCATGTGTCAGGACACAGGCATACCCGTGTTCTATGTCAAGGGAAGGTTCGATTCATCTATCGGCAAGGCGATCGCCAAGGCGGTCGAGAGGGCCACCAAGGAGATCCCCCTCAGGCCCAACACCGTGGACCCCATCACACGCGAGAACTGCGGTTCCAACCTCGGTCCCGGCATGCCAATTATCCATTACATCCCCACAGATGACGATTTCACTCAGATCACAGTGCTTCCCAAGGGGGCCGGCTCGGAGAACATGACTCGCCTGGCCATGCTCAACCCCGCAGACGGCATCGAGGGAGTGAAGAAGTTCATCATCGACTCCGTCCTTGACGCCGGAGGGCGTCCCTGTCCCCCGACCATAGTCGGGGTGGGCATAGGAGGGACATCAGATGTCTGCGTCGCCATGGCTAAGGAGGCGCTGCTCATCCCCATCGACGTGGAGAACCCCGATCCCGTCCTCAGGCAGATGGAGGAGGACATCTTCGTTGCGCTGAACAGCTCCGGTCTCGGGCCCATGGGCCTGGGCGGTTCCACAACCGCGCTCGGAGTGAGGATCAAGAAGTGCGCATGCCACACCGCCAGCCTGCCCGTGGCCGTCAACATCGGATGCTGGGCCACCCGCCGCGCATCCGCCAAGATCACGGACAACGGCGTGGAGTACTCCCAGGGGGTGAAGTTCTGATCGCCCTCACAACGCCTCTGGACGAATCCAAGGTTAGGTCGCTCAAGCTCGGCGACACCGTCTACCTGAACGGTCCCGTCATCACCGGCAGGGACGAGATGCATATCCGCGCCCTGAAGTATCTCGACGAGGGCAAGGAGGTCCCCGCGGACATAGAGGGATCCGTCCTGTTCCACTGCGGGCCCATCATGGCCCAGAGGGACGACGGCTCATGGTACGTCGTCGCCGCAGGACCCACGACATCCGCCAGGATGAACAAGCTGGAGCCGGAGTTCATCAGGAGGTTCCACATTCGTGCGATCATCGGCAAGGGAGGCATGTCCAAGGACACCGTCGACGCCATGAAGGAATGCGGATGCGTCTATCTCGCCGCCACGGGCGGAGCGGCCATAAGCCTGGCCGAAGGGCTCAACAGATGCTCCGGCAACGACTGGCTCGACCTCGGTATGGCGGAGGCGTTGTGGAGGTTCGACACCAACAAGTTCGGCCCCCTCATCGTCGCCATCGATGCGGACGGCAACAGCCTCTACGAGAAGGTCAACGCCTCTCTGGTCAGACCCTGAAGGAAGGATCACTCCTTCTTCTTTTTCAGCGGCGGGATGTCGTTCACGACGAACAGCCCGTCCTGCTTCTCGGGCCTCTTGATCAGGTACACCGCAACCAGCGCGAGGATGAGCGTTATGAACATCCCCACCAGGGCCAGCGCATGCGCCAGGTCGAGGTCCATGAACAGCGTGTGATCCTTCTGTACCATCACAAGCTCTATGGATCCGGCGCCGGGCGTGACGTCATCGACCGTCTGCGTGTAGAATCCGTTGGCGCTGACGGTGAGCTTGTACGACTGCCCGCTGGCGCAGACTATCGTGAAGTTCCCGTGGGCATCGGTCACGCCGGAGATCGTCGTTCCCGCATAGGACAGGGACACGTTCGCGTTGGGGACGCCCACCGAGGTCGTGTTGATCAGCGTGCTCACGTTGCCGTACACGGTGGCATCGGTACGGGATATCAGCACGGTGTATCCCGAGCTGTCGTAGAGATGGTGCACGCCATCCTTCTGGGACGAATCCTTCAGGTTGATCGTGTACAGCCCGGTGTCCCCTGTTTTGGTGAGCTCGGAGCACCATCCCTTGATGGTGTATCCCGTGAGCTTGAAGGATATGTACTTCACCTCGGAGTTGTAATCGACCTGGAACCATCCGTCCTCGTTGGTCACGGCGGATCCGAACTCCCTGTCGTTGGACACCCATGTCGTCACGGTGACGCCTGCGATGACCTCGCGCTCCTTCAGCTCGGGTATGTCGTAGACGTATCCGTCCAGGTGCTCTATGGGCTCCGGCTCTGGTTCGGGCTCTTCGGTCACAACGGTCTGAGAATCATCCTCCGCCGACAGCGCCTGCGCAGAAAGCGCCAACGCCACGAGGAGCGCAAGAATCAATATGGCAGATCCCAGACCTTTGCTTTCCATGACCGTGGAATTGCCCTCGCGGATATATCAAACCTTATACTCCCGGTTTGTACTTTTATGGACATCATAATCTACATCTGTCAGACTAAAAAAATGATGTTAGTCTAGCCTAACAAAAAAGGTTTTATTGAACATTCGAATGATGATTATGATTATTGATGGTAGAAAAAGTAGATAGGACCTATACAAAAGACGAGGTCATGGGAATGATGGAGCCTCTCATCTCCACATGGTTCAATGAGAAGTATGACGACCTCACCATCCCGCAGGCCAAGGCCATACCTGTGATCTATCAGAGAAGGAACGTCCTTGTATCGTCGCCCACCGGTTCCGGTAAGACCCTCACGGCATTCACCAGCATCATCAACGAGCTGACACGCTACGCCAGGGAAGGGACATTGGAGGAGCGCGTCTACTGCATCTACGTATCGCCGTTGAAAGCTCTCGGAAACGATGTCAACCGCAACCTGAACACGCCCCTCGCGGAGATGAGGGAGGTCGCCGAGAGGCACGGCATGAACGTCCCCGACATCAGGGTCGCTGTCAGGTCCGGGGACACGTCGCAGGCGGACAGGCAGAAGATGGTCCGCCATCCGCCGCACATTTTGATCACGACCCCGGAGAGTCTCGCATTGATCCTCGCCGCTCCCAAGTTCAAGGACGCGTTCAAGAAGGTCGAATGGGTGATCCTGGACGAGATCCACGACATCTGCGATTCCAAGAGGGGAGCATTCCTTTCATTGACGTTGGAGCGTCTGCGCAGGCACTGCGAGACGGACTTCGTCCGCATCGGCCTGTCGGCCACGCTGGCCCCCATAGAGGCTATAGCATCCTATCTGGTCGGCTGCGAGCCGGACGGGTCCGCGAGGGATGTGGCGCTCATCGAATCGGGGTCCAAGAAGACGTTGGACCTGCAGGTCATCTGTCCCACCAGGGACCTCACCACACTCTCATCCGACATCGTCAACTCGATGATGTACGACACGCTCAAGGAGCTCATCGACGAGCATGACACCACCCTGGTTTTCACCAACACCAGGTCCGGAGCGGAGAGCGTCGTGTACAAGCTGAAGGAGCGCGGTCTCGAGAACATCGAGGTCCACCACAGCTCGCTGGGGAAGGACATCAGGCTCGATGTGGAGGAGCGTCTCAAGCATGGCGAGATCAAGTGCGTAGTATCATCCACTTCATTGGAGCTCGGCATCGACATCGGTTCGGTGGACCTGGTCTGTCAGATCGGTTCCCCGAAGAGCGTCGCCAAGGGTCTGCAGAGGATCGGAAGAAGCGGTCACAGCTTCGGCAAGGTCGCCAAGGGAAGGCTGCTCGTGTTCGATCCGGACGACCTGGTGGAGTGCGCGGTCATGTGCCGTGCCGCCCACCGCGGCGACATCGACCGTGTCGGCATCCCGGAGAACTGTCTCGATGTCCTCTCCCAGACCATCGTTGGGATGAGTCTGGACGACAGATGGGACGTCCATGAAGCGTACGACCTCGTGAAGGGTTCGTACTGCTACCGCGACCTCCCGTGGGAGAGCTTCATGCAGGTGGTCCGCTACCTGGGCAGCAGGGACGATTTCGAGGGGGTCTATTCCAAGATATGGTTCGACGAGGAGGAGCAGCAGTTCGGAAAGAAGAAGGGCTCCCGCATGATCTACTTCATGAACCTCGGTACGATCCCGGAGGAGGCCAACTACCGCGTCATCACCAACCACGGGTCCGTGGCAGGAGAGCTGTCGGAGAAGTTTGTCGAGAGGCTGTCCCCGAGGGACGTCTTCGTCCTCGGAGGGAGGTCGTTCGAGTTCGTCCGCTCCAAGGGCATGACCGCATACGTCAAGGAGGCCAACGGAAGGAAGCCCACCGTTCCCTCATGGGCCGGCGAGATGCTCCCCAGGAGCTTCGACCTGTCCATGGACGTCGCCATGTTCAGGCGCGAGATGTCCAGCAGGATAAAGGAGGACGAGAGGTCCGCCATCAAGAGGATCTCCGAGGAGTTCGATGTGGACGAGGGGTCCGCAAGGAGCGTGTACTCGTACTTCAAGGAGCAGGACGCCGTCGCAGGCTTCATCCCCGACGACAGGAAGCTGGCCGTGGAGGAGTACATCGACCCCTCCGGCAACCAGAAGCTCATATTCCATTTCCCGTTCGGGCGCAGGGTCAACGACGCCCTGTCCCGCGCGTACGCATACAGGATGTCCAACATGATCGGTGCAAACGTATCGGTCACCATCTCCGACGACAGCTTCATGCTCGGATGCCCCAGGACTTTCGACATCTCGAAGATCCCGGGACTGATCAGGGCAGGGGAGCTGGAGACCATCCTCAGGAAGTCGCTGAAGGACTCGGAGATATTCAAGCTCAGGTTCAGGCACACCGCCGCCAGGAGCTTCATGATCCTCAGGAACTACATGGGAAGGCCGATCTCCGTCAACAGGCAGCAGATGAGGTCCACCTACCTGCTCGAAGCCCTCGGGAACATGGAGAACGTCCCCGTCATCGAGGAGACATACAGGGAGGTGATGGAGGACGACATGGACATCAAGAACGCAAGGTACGTCCTGGACCTCATCGACATCGGCGACATGGAGATCAACCTGATCCATTACAACGGGACGCCGTCCCCGTTCGCCCATTCCGCCATTCTCTCGGGATTCTCGGACATCGTCCTCATGGAGGACCGCTCCGCACTGCTCAGGGAGCTCCACAGGAAGGTTCTGTACCGTGCTCTCGGGGACACCGTCAGGGAGTTCGAGTTCGACGAGGACCAGATCATCCCGTATTACGCTCAGAAGCCGACCCGCATCGCATCCAAGGCGGACATTCCCAAGCTCCTCATGGAGACCGGGCCGCTGCAGTTCATGCGCGAGCGCGGAAGGAACATCTATACCTACACCGACGAGGACAGGAAGACCATAGACGAGTGGGTCCGCGACCTGATACACGAAGGTATCATCGGTTCCGTCTTCCTGGACGAGTCGCACATCATGGTCGCCGACGAGATCCCGTATTATGCGGCCGCCACGCGCAAGGAGCGCACCCTGAACGATACGGACCAGATGGTCCTGGGCGCCCTGAAGGAGGATTCCACCATGGCCGACATCGCGAAGTCCCTCGAGGTGAGCGAGGACATGGTCATAAGGTCCCTCAGGAAGCTGGAGTCCATGTACCTTGTGGCGAGGACCGACATCTCCGGGAACAGATGGATCTTCGGACGCGTAGAGTACCCCGAGGTCAACGTGGCAGAGGCAACGGACCGCATCGTCATGAGGTACCTGGACTGCTTCGCCCCCGCATCCGTGCAGGAGGTGTCCTATGCGCTGTCACTCACGGACGAGCAGGCCCACGTGGCGCTGGAATCGCTCGTCGCCAACGAGGATGTCGTCAAGGGCAGGTTCCTGGTCTCCGAGAACGACCAGTACATGCTCAAGATCGACCACATGAGGCTCAAGGCCGGCAGCAACAACGTGTTCAGCTACGAGTCCGTCGAGCGCTACAGGCTCACCAAGGGCCAGCATTTCAATTCGATCAAAGAGTTCTTCGACTTCCACGGCTCCGCCGGGAGCGAGATCGACGTCTACAACAGGGTGGACAGCTTCGACATCGACGAATGGTACGACATGCGCAAGGACGGCGAGATACAGCTCGGAAGGTTCGTCAGGGGCAGGGTCAGGTACGTCATGAGGGACGATGCCGACCGCTATGCCGCCATCAGGGTGGACGAGACGTCCCCCGAGGACCGCGACCTGCTGAACGTCATCGACGGCATGGGCATGGCCACCATGAGGCAGCTCGTCGCCGAGACCGGCAAGGACAAGGATTCGGTGAGGGATTCTGTCATGCGCCTGGACCGTTCATTGCAGGTGATACGCGCGTTCAGCGAGAAGGAGGACTGGGGTACAGAGAACACCTACGCCGTGTTCAGACCCGGCGTCCCCGAGGGCGATCCCGCCAGGGACCTCACGGTCAAGGCCATCAGGGCCTACGGACCGATCCCCTCATCCGCACTCCGCTACATGGTGGGCGTCCCGCTGGACATGATAGAGGCCTACGCCAAGGAATCGGGCGCCACCGAGATCATCGTGGGCGACGGGCGCATACCGATGTACGTCATGCCCGACGAGATCCCCGCCCTCGAGAGCGTCCAGGAGACGGAGTACCCGCTGAGGCTCCTGTCCCTGTTCGACCCTGACCTCGGCTCCAAGTGGGCCGAGATAGCCGCCCGCTACGGCGACAGATGGATCTACCCCCTCGTGAAAGGGATAACCATCGTCGGCGCGCTGGAGATATGGGAGATGTCCGGGTGCATAGAGGTTCGCTCGATGGATATGGATTCTCCCGAGATGCTCCAGGACGTCCTGGGAACCATCGACCATCTGATGGGATTCTACAGGCAGAAGGGCATCGACATAGTCCGCATCAGGGAGATACTGAACACCGACGTCGCTGAGATCGAAGATGAGAAGAAGGCCATCCTGGAGAAGAGCGGATACGTCTTCGTCAACGGATTCTACGCCAAAGGGGACTTCGACCCCTGGACGATGACCGAGGAGCAGATGATCTCCTACGTTTTCGGGAAGCAGAGGGTGTCCAAGAACAACAAGTACTCTACTGTGGCGGAATGCGTAGCCGTGCGCGGATACATCCGCGGCGACCAGGAGAGCATGACTCGCGTGGCCGAGAGGACCACCATGAAGAAGCAGATGGAGAAGGGCTACCTGATGAAGATGACCCTTACGCCGTCCTATCAGGGGTACACCGACAGCGACCATGCGTACCTGTACAGGGCACAGAAGGGATACGTCCCCGACGAGGACGGGAAGGCGCTCATCAAGCTGCTACTTGCGAAGCAGCCCATGTCCAAGAAGAGCATCATCAACGATTCGCCGCTCTCGCTCGAGCATACGACGCAGGCCCTGTCCGAGCTGAACAGGATGTCCGTGATCTATCAGGATTCGGATTCCAACTACAACATCGTGGAGGACAGGGGGATCGGTCAGGACGAGGCCACCCTGGAAATCGCCAGGATGCATTTCCGCGACTTTGGCATGTTCTGCGCCGAGGACCTGTCCATGTTCCTGTCGAGCAGGATGTCCGTCACCAGGGGCGTCCTCAGGGCGCTTGAGAAGGAAGGGTTCGTGAAGAAGGGATTCTTCATCAAGGACGACCCGACGCTCAGGTGGATGCTGGCGGAGGACGTCGGCAAGATCACTCGCAGGGCCGGGGACACCTTCGTGCTGAACACGCAGGACAACCTCAGCGTGTACTTCCGCGACTGGATAAAGTCGGAGACCGGGGCGACCAGGTCGGTCATCATCGCCAACAACAGGATCGTAGGGTCCTTCGTGGGCAAGCTGTGCGCATCCGGCGCCAAGGTAGACGATTTCCAGGGCAACGACCGCGCCGTCCGCCTGCTGAAGGAGGCCTCCCAGTCGGTGGGCATGAGGCTGGACACCCAGCGCCAGAGGGACGATGACGATTGGGATGTGTCGGAATTTTACATGAAGGTGAATACTGGCGCATAATGTTGGATAGGTTAACAAAATTTCATCCATCCTAAATAGTCAAAGACTTTATACTTACACCAGCTAGCCGAGGAACATGAAGATACCTTGCGAAGTCGTTGTCTGGTATGTCCTGCCACTGGTAAGAAGGGAAGTGGCCAAGGAGCTTGTCGGGACATATCACATGTCCCAGGCCAACGTAGCAAGGAAGTTCGGCGTCACCGATGCCGCGATCTCCCAGTACCTCAAGAAGAAGAGGGGGGAGAGCTCCATGATCGAGCGCAGCGTGCATTATCCCGAGCTCATGGAGGCCATCAGGGAGGCGGCGAAGAACCTCGCCGAGGACAAGGCCCCGTTCGAGAGCGAGATGTGCAAGGTCTGCGTCGCCGTCAGGCGCATCGGACTGCTCGAGGAGATCTACACGGATTACCTCGGGGAGAAGCCCGTCGAATGCGTCAACATGTGCGGGACCATCATTCAGTCCGATATAAAGTCGGCATGATACAGGAACTCCTGCGCATATCCGGCGTATCTTCCGAATTTCTGCCTGCCGAAGGACGAGACCGCTTTGTAGCTTCCGGTCACGCCGTACCTCTGATCCATGACCTTGGAGATGCGTGCATCGATCGGGAACGCCTCCATATGCTCGAATGCGAACAGTGCGACGCAATCGGCGACCTTCGGGCCCACGCCGTTGATCTTCTGCAATTCCGATACGCATTCCTCGTAATCCATATCCGAGAACGATTCCACGTCCAGATCGCCCGATTCCGCACGCTCGGCGAGGGTCAGGAAGCGCTTCTCCCTGAAACCGAGCCTGCACTCGGGGAGCTGCTCCGCCCTGTCCAGGATCTGACCGGGAGTGGGGAACGCGTGCCTTCCGCCTAGGTTCTTCCCGAAATGGTCGCAGACCGATTCCACCATCTTCCCTATGCGGGCGACGTTGGCGTTGGTTGCAAGCACGTACGTGGCGAGGCATTCCCAATGGTCCTGGCGCATTATGCGCATCCCGGGGCAGAATTCGGCCAGATGGGCCACGTAGGGGTCGCTGGCGGATATTTCTTCGATGATCGCGGGCAGGTCGTCGTCCCCGCCCAGGTATCTGGTGATCCCGGAGCGGTCGTCCGTACCTTGCACTTCTATGGTGTGGCCGTCGATCTGGCGCATCGTGACCAGCTGCGACCTCCATACCCCTTCCCATCCGTCATCCTCAGTCTTGTGCCAGCGGTGGGCCTGTCCGCATCCCAAAGTGGGGTCCAGCGATACCTCCAGATCGATCTTCATGGACCGCCGATGATGTTTCGAGGTAATGATATATTCGGTCATCATTCGGCCATCCATGATGAGATTCGGACCTGCAGGCTACCCTTCCGCGGGCAAGACGCCGGAAGGATCCCTGGAGTACACCAAGAACCTGGGATTGAACGCTTTGGAAGTGGAGTTCGTCAGGGGCGCGCGCATCAGCCCCGAGAGGGCGAAGGTCATCGGGGAGAAGGCGAAGTCCCTTGACATCAGGCTGAGCTGCCATGCGCCCTATTTCATCAGCTTCAACTCCGACAGCCAGGAGACCCGCGACAAGAGCATCGGGTGGGTGATGGACACGGCCCGCGCCGCGCACAACCTGGGTGCCTACATCATAGTGATACACGCTGCATCCTATGGGAAATCCCCAGAGACGGCCATGCCGTCGGTCATAGAGGGACTGACCAAGTGCAAGAACATGCTGGACGACGAGGGGATAAAGGACGTAATCCTCGGTGTCGAGACCATGGGGAAGCTGGGCCAGTTCGGCACCCTGGACGAGATCGGGAAGGTCATGGAGCAGGTGGACGGCGTACACCCCGTCCTGGACGTCGCTCACGTCCACGCCAGGGGGCACGGGTATCTGAAGACCGAGGATGACATGAGAGGCCTCATAGACCAGTTCTTCCCCCTTTGCGGGGACATCGCGCACTTCCATATCAGCTGCATAAAGTACGGCGACAAGGGAGAGATATCGCATCTGCCCTTGGAGGCGAAGGATCCTGACCTGCAGTTGTTGGCCAATGTTCTGGAAGATACCGATCAGGAGTGCAACTTCATCTGCGAGTCGCCGCTGATCGAGAAGGATGCCGTCGTATTCAGGGATATGTTCCCCAAATGCAGGCTCTGAGGCCGGTACGGCCGTGCCGGAATGAAAGAGCACGGCCGTAAGGCCGGAGGTTTTCAGAGGGCTCCGAGGGCCTTGCAGGCCGCATCATCGATCTCATCTAGATGGTTCTTGAGACCGTCGCCGTTGACGCAAGTGGCGCCTGCGTCGGAGATCCTGTCCGACCAGTCCCTGAGCCACTGGCCGTCGCCCCAGTCATAGGAGCCGAAGATTGCTATCTTCTTCCCGGAGATCTGTCCTTCGATACCGGAGAAGAACGCCTCCATGGGATCGTCCAGGACCTCGTCGCCCATCGCCGGGGACCCCAGGATCATGAGGTCGCATCCGAGGACCTCCGATGCGTCGCAGTTCCCGTCGGCTATGTTGCAGTAGAGGACATCCTTGCCGGCCGCCTCGGCCCCGGCTTTGATCTGTTCTGCCATCATCTCAGTGTTACCTGTCTGGGATGAGAATACGATTGCTGTTGTCATGTTATCGCCCGACTCATAGCGAGCTATGGTCTGATACCGTATTACAATTAACAGTGTTTAAAGATTTTGGAATACCTAAATTTTATAGAAGTTAAGGGATATGATGAAGGTTGCATCGAAAATCGGTCCTGTTGAGGTCCGGGCACGCACGGATAACGTCCCGAACGTTCAACTGAACTGAACAAGTCATTTTATAGGGCGAGATTATCACTAGGTCTGACGCCGCTGTGGCTTAGTGGTATAGCATCTGATTCGTAATCAGAAGGCCGAGGGTTCAAATCCCTTCAGCGGCTCCACTCATTCCTTCTTGTCTTTCTGCATGTATATGTTGACGATCTTGATGGCGCACACGTCACCGCACATGGAGCATCCCTCGCTCTCCTCGGTGCAGCCCCTTGCGCGGTACCTTCTGGCCTTCTCCTCGTCTATGCAGGTGTCGAACATCGTCTGCCAGTCCAGCTTCTTCCTGGCGCGGGCCATGCGCGTGTCCCTGTCCCTTCCGATGCCCCTGGAGAGGTCACCGACATGGGCAGCGATCTTGGAGGCGATCACGCCCTCCCTGACATCGTCCACGTCTGGCAAAGAAAGGTGCTCCGCAGGGGTCAGATAGCAGAGGAAATCCGCTCCGTTCTGTGCCGCTACGGCCCCGCCGATGGCGCCCACGATGTGGTCGTATCCGGGAGCGATGTCCGTCACGAGCGGTCCGAGCACGTAGAACGGTGCGTCATGGCACAGCCTCTTCTCGAGCTGCATGTTCATCGGGACCTGGTCCAACGGGACGTGGCCGGGACCTTCCACCATCGACTGGACACCGGCCTCGCGGGCCCTCTGGACCAGATGACCCAGCGTCATCAGCTCGGACAGCTGCGCCTGGTCGCTGGCATCGTCGATGCACCCGGGCCTGAAGCCGTCCCCGAGGGACAGCGTGAACTCGTATTCCCTGGCGAGCTCCAGGAGGTAGTCGAAGTTCTTGTAGAGGGGGTTCTCCTGCTCGTTGTGGAGGATCCACGCGGTGAGGAACGACCCTCCCCTGGAGACGACGTCCGTGATTCTGTCGCACTTCTTGAGCCACTGGACGGTCTCCTTCGTGATGCCGCAGTGCACGGTCATGAAGTCCATTCCGTCCTTGGCATGCTTCTCGATACCGCTGAAGATGTCGTCCTCCGTCATCTCGACGATGGCGTTCTTCCTCGCAGCGAGCACACCGGTCTCGTAGATCGGCACCGAACCCATCATGACGGGGCACTCCTTGAGGAGCCTGGCTCTTATGGCGTCGATGTCCCCGCCGGTGCTGAGGTCCATGACGGCGTCCGCGCCGTACTTCAATGCGACCTTGAGCTTCTCCGACTCCTGCTCCACATCCACCATGTCGCGGGACGTTCCGAGATTGACGTTGATCTTGACGGACATCCCCTCGCCTATCGCCGCGGGAACGGGGTCGTGGATGGGGTTGTGCGGTACGCATATCCTTCCGGACGCGATCCCATTTCTCACGAACTCCTCACTGACCTTCTCTTTCCTGGCGATCTCCTTGATCAGAGGGCTGACGACCCCTCTGCGGGCCTCTTCCATGATGGTGCTCATTGGTATCGACCCAGCATCTGACGGGTTGATATTTGTACCTTGTGAAGTCGCGTGTGCGCGCGTGCGTGCAATTATATAATAAGGGCCACTACGGAAAGCTATGACCATGGATGGGAATATTCAGAAAGCCGAAGAGGAGTACAACGCGGACAGCATCGTCGCGCTGAAGGGCCTCGAAGCGGTCAGGAAGAGACCCGGTATGTACATCGGGTCCACGGACACCCGCGGACTGCATCACTGCGTCTACGAGGTCGTCGACAACGGTATCGATGAGGTCATGGCGGGCTTCGCCACCAGGGTGGACGTCACCATCAACGAGGACGGATCCGTCACCGTGGTGGACGACGGTAGGGGTATCCCCACCGAGATCAACCAGGAGGAGGGCAAGTCCGGTTTGGAGATGTGTCTCACGGACCTGCACGCAGGAGGAAAGTTCAACCAGAACTCCTACAAGGTCTCCGGAGGTCTCCACGGAGTCGGAGTCTCTGTCGTCAATGCGTTGTCCAAGAGGCTCATCGCCACCGTCGACCGTATGGGCAAGAGGTGGAGGCAGAGCTACAAGATCGGCATCCCCGACGGACCCGTCGAGGAGATCGGGGAATCCGACAGGCACGGCACCACGATCCAGTTCTGGCCCGACGACGAGATGTTCGAGACCGTGGAGTTCGATTATGCCACTCTGCAGAACAGGTTCCGCAACCAAGCGTTCCTCAACAGCGAGGCCACGATCAACTTCGAGGACAAGCGCACTGGCAAGAAGGAGACGTTCCACTACGAAGGTGGGGTCTCCCAGTTCGTCCAGTACCTCAACCGCTCGAAGACGCCCCTGCACCCCACGCCCATCCGTGTATCCGGGGACAGGAACGGCGTCAGCATCGACATCGCGATGCAGTGGACCGACGGCTACAACGAGGAGATCGACTCCTTCGTGAACACCATCTACACCCCCGAGGGAGGAACCCATCTCACGGGATTCAGGACGGCTCTCACCAAGACCGTCAACGACTACGGAAAGGCCAACAACCTGCTGAAGGACATCGTCCTCGAGGGTACCGACATCCGCGAGGGACTGACTGCGATCGTCAGCATCAAGATGTCCGAGCCCCAGTTCGAGGGACAGACCAAGGCGAAGCTGGGAAGCAGCGTCGCACAGGGAGCGGTCAGCGGTCTCATGAACGAGAAACTGGCCGAATTCATGCTGGAGAACCCCGCTGTGGCCCAGCAGATCGTCAGGAAGGCGATAATGGCCTACGAGGGAAGGGAGGCCGCCAGGAAGGCCAGGGACGCCACCCGCAGGAAGAGCGTCCTGGAGACCACCAGCCTTCCCGGGAAGCTCGCGGACTGCTCCGAGAAGGACCCGTCGCTGTGCGAGCTGTACATCGTCGAGGGAGACTCCGCAGGAGGATCCGCTAAGCAGGGAAGGGACCGTGCGTTTCAGGCGATCATGCCCATCAGGGGAAAGATCCTGAACGTCGAGAAGACCCGTCCCGACAAGCTCCTGGACCATGAGGAGATCAAGAACCTCGCCATCGCCATCGGCGGAGGTATCGGCAAGGAGTTCGACATAAGCAAGATCAGGTACCACAACATCGTCATCATGACAGATGCGGATGTGGACGGAGCGCACATCTGTACGCTGCTCCTGACGCTGTTCTACAGGCAGATGAGGCCCCTCATCGACAACGGCAACGTCTACATCGCCATGCCTCCGCTGTACAGGGTGTACAAGGGCAAGAAGCAGATCTACTGCTACACCGAGGACGAGATGGCCAAGGCCGTCGCCGAGCTCGGCCAGGGATGCAACGTGTCGAGGTACAAGGGTCTGGGAGAGATGAACCCGCAGCAGCTGTGGGAGACCACCATGGACCCGGCGAACAGGATGATGAAGAAGGTGTACGTCGAGGATGCCATCCTCGCCGACCAGCTGTTCTCGGTCCTCATGGGCGACGACGTGGAGCCCAGGAGGGAGTTCATCATCGAGCATGCCCACGAAGTGATCAACCTGGATGTGTGATATCATGGACGAGGAACAGCCTGTAAAGAGGATAATCAACCAGACCGTCGAGCAGGAGATGCAGCGCTCCTACATCGACTACTCCATGAGCGTCATAGTCGGACGTGCCCTCCCGGACGTCCGCGACGGGCTGAAGCCGGTCCACAGGAAGATCCTGTACGCGATGGATCAGCTTAGCCTCACATACAACAGACCCCACAAGAAGTCCGCTACCGTGGTCGGAGAGGTCCTCGGTAAGTACCATCCCCACGGAGACTCCGCCGCATACGAGGCGATGGTCAGGCTGGCGCAGCCGTTCTCGCTCAGGTACCCCCTGGTGGACGGTCAGGGTAACTTCGGTTCCGTCGACGGGGATTCCGCCGCGGCCATGCGTTACACCGAGGCCAGGATGACTAAGATGGCCAGCGACCTGCTGATGGATCTGGACAAGGATACCGTGGACATGGTGGACAACTACGACGGCTCTCTCAAGGAGCCCTCGGTGCTGCCCTCCAAGTTCCCCAACCTCCTGGTGAACGGTTCGGACGGTATCGCGGTCGGTATGGCCACCAAGATGCCCCCGCACAACCTCAGGGAGGTCTGCGACGCCATCACATACACCATCGACAACCCGGAGGCCACCGTGCCCGACCTGATGCAGTTCATCAAGGGACCCGACTTCCCCACCGGGGGAATGATCTACGGCCTCTCCGGTATAAGGGCGGCCTACGAGACCGGAAAGGGGAAGCTGAGGGTCAGGTCCAAGGTCCATTTCGAGGAGATGGACAACGGCAAGACGCGCATCATCGTCGACGAGATCCCGTACCAGGTCAACAAGGCCATGCTGATCATACAGATCGCGGAGCGCGTGAAGGACAAGGAGATCGAGGGCATCACCGACCTCAGGGATGAGTCGGACCGCCACGGTATGCGCATAGTCATCGAACTGCACAAGGACGCCATCCCCAGCGTGGTCCTGGAGAACCTCTGGAAGAAGACCAACATGGAGATCACCTACGGTGTCATCAACATCGCACTGGTGGACAACAGACCCTCCGTGCTCGGCCTCAAGGAGCTCATCACGCAGTACATCAAGCACAGGAAGAACGTCGTCACCCGCAGGACGCAGTACGAACTGGACCAGGCGGCGAAGAGGTACCACATCCTCGAGGGCCTGATGAAGGCCATCAACATGCTGGACGAGACCATCGCCCTCATCCGCGAATCCGCGGACGGGGATGCGGCCAACCTCGGGCTCCAGAACCTCCTGGGCATCGACCAGGAGCAGGCCAAGGCAATCCTGGACATGAGGCTCCAGAAACTGACCGGCCTCGAACTGGATTCGATCAGGCAGGAGTACGACCAGCTGAAGCTCCTCATGGATGATCTGAAGGACATCCTCGCCCACGAGCAGAGGGTCCTTGACATCATCAAGACGGAGCTCAAGGAGATGTCCGACACATACGGCGACGAGCGCCGCACGGAGATCGATCCCAACGAGATCGACGCGGACGAGGAGGACCTAATACCCAACGAGAAGGTCGTCGTCACTGTCTCCAATGACAACTACATCAAGAGGATCCCTCTGAGCACCTACAGGCAGCAGTCCCGCGGAGGAGTGGGCCTGACGGCCATGCAGACAAAGGAGGAGGACCATGTGGCGGCCATGTTCGTCATGATGTCCCACGACTACATCCTCTTCATAACCAACAAGGGCCGCATGCAGTGGCTGAAGGGATACAAGATCCCGGAGGGCAGCAGGCAGTCCAAGGGCAAGCCGTTGGTCAACCTGATCCCCGACCTCGAGGAGGACGAGAAGATCATCAACTCGATCACTACTCACGAGTTCCCCGAGGACAAGTACCTGGTGTTCTGCACCAGGAACGGACTGTTCAAGAAGACCGTGATGGCCGCCTACGGCAACGTGAGGACCAAGGGCATCAAGGCGATCAAGCTGGACGAGGGCGACGAGCTCATCGCCATGGGAATCACCGACGGCGAGGACCAGATCATCATCGCATCCGCCGACGGACAGGCCGTAAGGTTCGACGAGACCGACGCCCGCCCGATGGGAAGGGATACCATGGGCGTGAAGGGAATGACCCTCAACGACGGCGACAAGGTCGTCTCCATGGCTGTAGTCAAACCAGGGGACAAGCTCCTGACCGTGTCCGAGAACGGATACGGCAAGATCTCCGACGTGGACGACTACCGCAAGACCAAGCGCGGAGGGAAGGGTGTCATCACCATCAAGACCGACGAGCGCAACGGAAAGGTGGTCAGCGTCAGGAAGGTCTGCGCAGGCGACGAGCTGATGCTGCAGTCCAAGAGCGGAAAGATAATCCGCATGCAGACCGACAGCATCCGCGAGACCGGACGCAACGCCAAGGGCGTCAGGGTCATGGACATGCGCGACGGCGACACCATAATCGCGGTCGAGCCGGTCATGGCGGAGGATGCCGACCCGGAGGATCTGGCACCGGAAGAGTCCGCGGAGCAGTGAGGGCGGGGGCACAGCCCCCTTGTCCCTCAAAAAGGCTTATAAATGGAATGATTATAGGGGGATTTGCGCCGTGGTAACTCAGTTGGGAGAGTGCGTGACTGAAGATCACGAAGTCGCTGGTTCGAGCCCGGCTCACGGCACCATCTCTTCTATCAACGATTCTCTGTGAGGCCTCCCTATGGAACCTGACCGCATCTTCATAGACTTCCGCAAGGAGAAGCTCACTATGATGCAGGTCATGGAGAAGGTCAAGGTCCTGCAGCAGGAGAACCCGGACTACGAGATATTCATGGACGGCGACAAGTTCGCCATCGTCGGAAGGAGGAGGGCCCGATGGGTAGAGGAAGGATCACGATAGGACTGTACAACTCATACGACCAGAACTTCAGGGAGCCGCACAGGCGCATCATAGCCCGCGCCGGCGACCTGGCGATGGCCTTCGACATGAATCTGGCACTGTTCGGTTTCCCGATCCCGGAGGAGACCCGCACACCGGTGGAGGTGGCCAACTGGATAGCCGGCACGACCAGCATCGGGCACCACGGAGACTACTTCGTGGACCTGGCCGAGAAGGGCCGCTTCCAGAAGTTCCCATATCCCTCCAAGGGGTTCCCGCCGCAGCTGGGGGAGCCTATACTGACCACTTGCAGGGCAGAGGAGCCCAAGAAGGTGTCCGTCGGCCAATTGACGGACATGGTCGAGCGCGGGCAGAGCATCCTCCTGGTGTTCGGCATAGGGCCGCACGGGGTGCCTAAGGACATCATGAAGATCCCCAGGTACAACCTGGACATCACCACGGGCGGATTCTCGCTGGAGACGTGCGCCGCATTGGGCTCCGTGTGCGGTGCGCTTTATGCCAAGCTGAATTACTGATCCCTGCTCCTCAGCTTCTTCACGAGGGCGGGGCCGTACGCGCATACCAGGTACGACGTTATCAGCACGGCGAAGGCGAACACAATCCTCGGCGTGCCGGACAGGTCCGCGGTTATGCAGTTGACGTCGTCGAACGTGAAGAACGGCGCCAGGGCCATCTTGGCGATGAACACGTGCAGCAGCAATATCCCCATGGTGTGCTTCCCGAGCTTCTTGAACACCGTGGATACCAGCGGTATCTTCGATATGAAGAATGAGAGGTACACGATCATCACGAATGCAAGCACCCCTTCTATCATGTAAGGGAATGCGGAGTAGCCGCCGTAATCTCCGAAGTGCATGAGGTCGAAGGTTATGCCGGGGCTGAACACGTAGACCATGACGAACAGGCATGCGGTGCATCCGAGGAACAGGCCCCACCATTTCGGGTCCCTGACGCTGCTGCCCTCCACTTTCTTGACAAGGTCGTACTTCGAAAGGTACATACCGCATACCATGAACGCGGCGGAGATGGGCCAGAGGTTAATGTAGAAGGGCAGGGTGAAGTCGCACAGCTCCCTGTATGCGGCGGTTATGCACACCAATATCGCTATAACGATCAGACCGAGCTTCAGGTTGTTCCTGATGCGGTCGGCTATGGCGTAGAAGATGACGAACGACCCCATCATGGTCCACAGGAAGTAGTAGCCCATGGAGAATCCGCAGATCGCCCACGGGACCTTACCATCGAAATCCACGAAGCTCCTCTCCACGGCGAACGTCCTCGCCATGCAGTCGATGAGGTCCTCCAGACCGGTCGGCTGACCCCATACGTAGCACCAGGCGCAGCAGATTATCGGCAGCGCTATGGCGGAAACGATCAGCGCCAAGAACAGGATGCGGAAACGGCGTCCCATGTTGCCTTTGAATCCCCTTCCGGGCCTGAAGAAGTACCCGGACATGATGAAGAATCCCATGAGGCCGAGATACAGGGCCTGGACGACTGGAGGTGTCCCTCCCATGCCGCTCCTGGCCACGATCGCCAGGTGGAGCACGGCGATGAAGAATATCCCCAATCCTTTGAACACATCTAGGGACCCTACGCGTCCGTCCGCTTCCGTATTAGTCATATTTTGTTGAATGATTTTGAGTTATAAAATTGGTTCTGAGGGGGCAAAACTGCACACGAATCAGCCCACTCGTCGCATTTCCGCGTTAGACTTATCTTATCCGCAGGGCATTTCACATGCGATTGTCATGACCGACCCCGTATCCTTGGCCGAGGAGATAGTATCCCACTGCCGCACCGACCTGTGCATGGACTTGAGGTTCATGTCTCAGGCGGTCCTCTCCATCGGCACGGCCATGCTGGAGGGGGACGGCCCCTACCGCTATGACAGCAGATGCCTGTATTTCCATGCGGACAGGGTCATCAGGGACTACAAGGAGGATCCCAACATCGTGACGAGGGTCATCGCCCACATGGTCATGCATCTGGTCCTGGGCCACGACAACAAGAACATCGACGAGGTCAGGGACCTGGCCGAGGACATGATCGTGGAATACTCCCTGGACATGCTGGACACGCCGCACATAACCACTCATCAGAAGGACGACAGGATCTTCGTCTTCGAGAGGATCCAGAAGAAGGCAGGGGCACCGATACCGGAACTCATAGCCGCGGAGCTTGCGAAGGTCTCGAAATGGCAGTACGACACCTACCCGGGGCTGTTCCGTGCCGACTCCCATGAATCCAGGGACGGTCTGGGCCATCCGGAATGGAAGGAGGTCGCCGCCCAGATGATGGTGGAGATAGAGGGATTCTCGAAGAACCTCACGGGGAAGTCGGACGCTCTCATGCGCGTCCTCCGCATCCGCACCAGGAAGAAGACGGATTACCGCTCGTTCCTGAGGAAGTTCATGACCACCAGGGAGAAGGTCAAGGTCGATCCCAACGAGTTCGATCCCGCTTACTACACGTTCGGACTCAGCATGTACGGGAACATCCCTCTGATCGACGACCTGGAGCAGTCCAACTCGCCGATGATAGAGGATTTCGTCATCGCCATAGACACGTCCGGATCCACGATGAAGGGTCCTGTCGTGAAGTTCATCCGCGACGTGTACGACATAATGGAGCAGTGCGAGATATCCCGCAAGACCAACCTGCACATCATACAGTGCGATTACGATGTGCGTTCCGACTCCGTCATCAGGAGCAGGGCCGACATGCGGAAGCTGCTGGACAACATCGAGATACTGGGTGGGAAAGGAACGGATTTCAGACCCGTGTTCACCTACGTGGACTCCCTGATAGAGGAGGGCGAGATCAGCAACCTCAGGGGATTGATCTACTTCACCGATGGGATGGGCGATTATCCCACATCGAAGCCGGACTACCCCGTCGCCTTCCTGTACTGCGACAACCGCTATCTAGACAGGGACACCCCGGTGTGGGCGATGAAGGTCATGATAGGCACGGACGAGTTGGCTGATTGACGTCCAGATTCGTCAATGCGTATTTTATTCGATAGTACTCATTCGTACATTGTCTATGATGAACATACAGGATGCCAAGGATAATGTGAAGGATGCCATCGAGGCCTACCTGTCCAAGGACGAGACCGGATGCTACAGGATCCCCCGTGCCAGGCAGAGGCCCATCATGCTCCTGGGCGCGCCCGGACTGGGCAAGACCGCGATAATGTCGCAGATAGCGGCGGAACTTGACATCGGATACGTGACTTACACCATCACACACCACACCAGGCAGTCCGCCATAGGTCTCCCGATGATCGAGAAGGCGGTCTACGGCGGGGAGGAATGCACCGTCACCAGGTACACCATGAGCGAGATCATAGCCTCGGTGTACGATGCGATCCAGAACGACGGCAAGGCGGAGGGCATCCTGTTCATAGACGAGATCAACTGCGTATCGGAGACGCTGGCGCCGGCGATGCTGGACCTTCTGCAGAACAAGAAGTTCGGACCCCACTTGATCCCGGAGGGATGGATACTGGTGGCCGCCGGCAACCCTCCGGATTTCAACGATTCCGCGAGGGAGTTCGACGTCGCCACACTGGACAGGGTGAGGATAATCGAGGTCGAGCCTGATTCCAACGTATGGCTGAAGTATGCCATGAGCGCCGGGATCAACGAGGCGGTGATATACTACCTCAAGGTGAAGCCCCAGAACCTGCTGAAGATAGAGCGCACGGTGGACGGCACCCATTTCGTAACGCCCCGCGCATGGGAGGACCTGTCGGTGGTGCTGAACGAGTACGAGTCCAACGGCATCTGGGCAGGCATCGGCCTGATATCGCAGTACGTCAGGGATCCCGAGATAGCATCCGAGTTCAACAAGTACAGGGACTTCTACAGGAAGTACAGCGAGGACTACAACTCCGACGCTATCCTGGCGGGGATGTTCGAGGCCCGCCCGAGCACGGTCAGCGCCGAAGGCAGGCTGGCCATCATATCCATCCTCATAGGAAGGCTCAACGCCGAGGCCGGGCAGATGCTGGCACAGAAGTATGCCAGGGACCTCTTCTGGTCCGATCCCGGAGTTACTCCCGAAAAGATAAGGACAAAGCTCAAGTCCAATCTCACCCCGGAGGAGAGGAAGGGCCTGCAGTTCGCTCTGGCCTATCTCGCCGATACCGAGAGCAAGGACCTGGACAAGGTGCTGGGAGAGGGCCGTTCGAAGTACAACGAGCATCTGGTCAACGCGATGGAGTTCGCCAAGACGTCCTTCGGGACCGGTCCGGAGACGATATCGTTGCTCACCGGTCTGCTCTCATGCTACAACATAGTCATGTTCGCCGAGCCCGGCGACCCGCTCTATTCTTACAATGACGAGCTGCTCAGTTCGGGAAGGAACAAGAGGCTGCAGGACATGCTGGAGGGGATGTGATGACGGCAAGGATAGAGACCATGCGTGTGAACGGAGGGCTAGAGGTCACCAGGCTGGTGACCAACGATACCAACATAGTGGTCCCCGCGGAGGTCAACGGCATACCGGTCGTGTCCCTGGGTAACATGTTCCTGAGGGATTCCCACGGCAGCGGAAACCGTAACCTGATGATCCCCGCATCCGTGGTGACCGCATCCCCCGAGGCCCTGGTGTCCATGTCCGGGCTCAGGTCGATAACATACCTGGGGGATTTCGAGACGTTCAACTCCTTTAACTGGGAGGTCTGCACGGACTGCCAGGTCAACTGCGCCGACGGGTTCTCGTTCTCGTTCCTCGCAGGGTACAAGATGAGCTTCCCCACCTTCGACGACGAGCTCCTCGGTTCCCATCAGAGGATATCCGAGGGGACAGTCATGGCCAGGCTCACCAATCCTGTGCACCTCACGGATGAGAACCGCGAGAAGTACACCAGGTACATGAAGGCCCGCACAGTCCCCATGGCGGAGCATGCGATTTTCGAGAACGACATGAACTCGCTGAAATCCATCATAGAGACCGCTCTGTTGGACGAGGATGACTTGAAGATCCTGCTGGAGAAGTCGGTGAGGTCGGGAAGGACCAGTTCGACATCCGTCATAATGACGACTTTGAACGTGCTGCATTCCAGGACGTGATGGCCTTCGGCTCGGTCCTGATGTAATCACATTTATAGTACCGACAATATGCGAAGTCCCATGGCAGAGGGCGCTACCGCTTGGCAGGATATCATCGCGGATGACCTGGTCGAAGTCTCCAGGATCATGCGCGAGGCTACCCGCGACAGCAATCCGGAGCTGCAGGAGGTGTTGGATTATGCCCTGGACTCCCCCGGAAAGCTCGTGCGTCCCTCTATGATCCTTCTCGTATGCAAGGCGTGCGGGGCCGTCGATGATAGGGACGTCCTCAACTACGCCGCATCCGCCGAACTCGTCCACATGGCCACGCTCATACACGACGACATCAACGACGAGAGCGAGTACCGCCGCGGGAAGATGGCCACGTACAGGAAGTACGGCGTGAAGAAGGCGCTCACCACCGGCGACACCATGCTCGTCAAGGCCATGGCGCTCTTCGATTCCAACCCTGAACTGCTCAGGAGCATCATCGCCATGGGTTCGTCGCTCGCCGACAGCGAGTTCCTCCAGTACAACCACAAGTACAATCTCGACATAAGCGAGGAGGAGTACTATCAGGTCATATCCGGGAAGACGGCCGCGTTCCTTTCCGAATGCGCCAGGACAGGGGCCATAGCCAGCAAAGCATCCGATGATGTGAAGAAGGAGATGGCACGTTTCGGACAGCTTTACGGGATGGCGTTCCAGATAGCCGACGATCTGATCGATCTCATCGGTACGGAGAAGATTTCCGGTAAGACGCCCATGAGGGATCTCAGCGAAGGGGTCATAACCCTGCCGACGATCCTGGCGATCCGCGATGTCAAGATAGGGAACAAGATCCGTACGAAGATCAAAAAAGGATCGTCCCTTGATGAGATCCGCGAGCTCATTCTCCAGACGGAGGCCGTGGACGACTGCAAGCTGATCATCCAGGATTATGTGGACGAGGCCATGGATTCCCTGAAGGTCCTCCCTGACAGCAAGTACAGGGATTCCCTCATGGAGATGACGAGGCTCAACCTCACCAGGCTCAACTGAGTTTTTTCACAACTGTTCAGTAGTGGTCGTACAGGATGTTGCCGGGTTCCAGCAGCACGCCGTCCCCTTTCTGGACACGGCCGACGATCTCGGCGTTGCCGTACTTCTTGGCGATCTGCTCCGCATCGTCCGCAGGTGCGATGATGGTGAATCCCATGCTCATGTTGAGGGTCTGGTAGATCTCCTTGTCCTCGACCTCTCCGAGCTCCTGGAGCTTGGTGAAGATGGGCGCGGGCTTGACCGGGTCGCTGATGATGTACTGGAGCCCCTTCTTCATACGGAGGATGTTCCTGAGGCCTCCTCCGGTGATGTCCACGAGACCGTGGACGTTGAACCGCGATGTGATCTCGAGGACCTGCTTGACGTAGATCTCGGTGGGCGTCAGGAGCTCCTCCCCGATGGTCTTGGAGAGTCCCGATACGGAATCGTTCCATCCGATGTTGTTGGCCTCGACGATCTTCCTGGCGAGGGTGAGTCCGTTTGAGTGGATACCGGATGACCTGAGCGCGATGATGAGGTCTCCCTCCTGGCAGGTCTCGCCTGTGATGATCCTGTCCTTCGCGACGTACCCGAGGCAGGTTCCCGACAGGTCCACGCCGTTGACGATCTCCGGAAGGACGGCGATCTCTCCGCCGACGATCTCCATGTTGGACAGTTCCGCTCCCTTCTGGAGCCCCTTTCCGATCTCGCGGGTGATCTCCTCGTTGGGCTTGTCTATGGCGATGTAGTCTACGAATGAGGTGGGCTCGGCGTTGACGCAGATGGTGTCGTTGACGTTCATGGCGATGCAGTCGATACCGACCGTGTCCCACTTGTTCAGGGCCTCCGCGATCATGAGCTTGGTCCCAACTCCGTCGGTGGCCAGTGTGATGTACTTGTCGCCGAAGTCGATCAGGCTCGCGAAGAGGCCCGGAAGGCGGACGTTCTGCCCGATGCCGCTCCTCTTGTACTCCAATTTGTCCACGAGTGCCTTGATAGCACTGGATTTCTGGTCTATGCTTACGCCTGATTTCTCGTAGGTCCACCCGCTCATGTTGATCCTCTATCCTCAGTATGATGCCCCAGTAATTTAGGGATTCGGTCGTCAGCGGTCAAAAGAGGGTGCAGGTGTCCGTCTGGGTCTGGAAAAGTCATCCCATCAGTTTCCCGATCCAGTCCTTCTCCTTCTCCGATATCTCTCCGTCGACGGCGCTGATGAGGATCGTCAGTTGGATGATATCGTCCCTGACATCGTTCGAGGTCTGTTCTGCGATGTCATCCAGGAATCCGACCACGGACCCGTTGTCCTCCAGCAACTTCACGCCCTCTTCGGCCTCGGCCTGCATGCCCTCGAACGTCACTTCCTCGCCGAAAAGCGCCTCTATCGCAGGGCTGACGTATTGGTACTCCTTCCTGTTCATGGCGCCGTCGGCGGAGATGGCGGTCATCATGAAGAATACGCAAACCTCCTTCCCGGATACTTCCTCCGTGCTGAAATCTTCGAGCTCATCGGCTATCTTCGCCGACAAAGTCGCTATCCTTTCGGAGAGCTCATCGGGGTCCATGCACTCGATCTCTCTGCACCTGTCGTCCAGACCGTTCATGCCACATCCCCTTGCATCAGGGTCGTGACGTCATCGCTGTATGGACGCTCCCAGCGCTTTCGCCTCATCGGTCCTTCCGGAGCCGAGGATCTCGCCGATGCTGTTCCATCCCACGCTGTCCGTGAAGTCGCTGTACCATTTGACTGCGGCATCATAGGTGGGGTCCTCGCTCGTCATCAGCAGGGCGCAATCCCTCTGGCAGCTCTCGAACCCGTATTTCTGGAAGAGCGCGAACAGACGGTCCACGGTGGTCTTCAGAGGTCCGGCGACCCCCAGGAAGTAGATAGGGGATGCCAGGACGACCACGTCGCATGTCTTGAATGCGTCGTATATCGGAGACATCTCGTCCCTCTGTGTGCAGGGGTCCGCGTTGCGGGCGCATCCCATGCATGCGAGGCATCCGCGGATCGTCATCGTCTGGAGGTAGAACTCCTTCACCTCGTTGCCGTTAGAGCTGGCCCCTTCGATGAAGGCCTTGACCAGAGCGGACGTGTTGCCGTTCTTCCTGGGCGATGCGTTCAGTATGATTATGTTGGACATTCCTTTCCCTCCATCACCAGCGGCCGCGGACCAGTCTCCTGATGAGCCCCAGTGCGAATACGCCGACGATGAACGCCACAGCGAGGCCTATCCCGATCCATTCGCCTGTGGAGTACTCATGGCCGTTGAATGTGAATGAGCATTGGATGCTGGTCTCGGATCCGCTCATCGAATACAGTTCGACCTGGTATGAGTTGTTGTGCAGATTTATCAGGGCACCGGATTTGTCGGTCACCGTGGCGGTCCTGCAGTCCTCGGATAGCGAGACCTGTGCATTCTTCGTGATGATGACCCAGGAATGGTGGCCGTCCCTGTCCTCGTCGCAGCCCACCGACGCCGCCCAATCGGCCGAAGGGATCGGGTTGTCGAACACTATGGTTATGATGCCTTCCGAGCTGTTGTATTCGACCTGATAGTCCTTCGGATGCTCGTTGGCGTAGTTCAGAGCACCGATGATTATCACAATGAATATGATGACCGTGACGATCACTATCAAGAGGGATATTAGTTTCTTCATCTTCACTGCCTCTGGCTGCCCATTGGACGCTGTACCACTGATGATGATGTGGTCGGATATTAGTATGTCGCCCGTTTCCTGATATCCGTCCAGCACCTCGGTCTGACTAATCCCTTTATAACAGAAGACCGTAACCGCTAATATGGCCGATCTACACGACCGCTGGGTCGCTGAGAGGAGGAACGAGCATTACTACAAGCTCGCGAAGAAGCTCAACTATCGTTCCAGGGCATCCTTCAAGCTCATCCAGATCGACGAGCGCTTCGGCATCTTCAAGGAAGGCGACTCGGTCGTGGACCTGGGTGCCTGCCCCGGCGGATGGTGTCAGGTGGCCAAGGAGAGGACATGGCCCAACGGTCATGTCATCGGTGTCGACCTCAGGTACATCAAGCCCATGGACGGGGTGGAATTCATCATCGGGGACATCACGGAGGACTCCACGATGAGGGAGCTGCTCGAGAGGTTCAACGGCAAGGCGGACGTCATCCTGTCGGACATGGCTCCGAACATCGCCGGCCATTACTCGACGGACCATGCCAGGTCCATAAACCTGTGCATGTTCGCCGTGGATGTATGCGACCGCATCCTCAAGAAGGAGGGCAAGCTGGTCATGAAGGTCTTCATGGGGGACATGTTCGATTCGCTGAAATCCGAGCTGGAGAAGCGCTTCCAGTCGGTGAAGGTCCACTCCCCGGATGCGTCCAGGCCCACATCCTCGGAGGTCTACGTCATCTGCCAGGGATTCTACGGCAGGACCGTGCCGCTCAAGGATGTTACCGAGAAGGAGAAGAAACCCGAGTTCACTGTGAAGGGCGGGTTCATATGAGGCCTTCCAAGATAGTCTGCATCGGATGGAACTACAGATCCCACGTGTCCGAACTGAAATCCAAGCTTCCGGAGGTCCCTACGATATTCTTCAAGCCTCCGAGCTGCCTGATCGGGGACGGTGACGAGATAATCATCCCGAAGGGTGTCACCAACGTCCAGCACGAAGTGGAGCTCGCTTTGATCTACGGCAGGGAATGCAAACATGCGGCCGAGGAGGATGCCATGGGATTCATCTCCCACGTGGCCGTCTTCAACGACGTCTCCGCAAGGGACATGCAGTGGAAGGCCCGCGACGAGGGCAACACATGGGACCTCGCCAAAGGGATGGACACATTCGGCCCGATGTCCGAACCCGTCCCTGTGGAGAAGGCCGGAGACCTGCAGAATCTGGAATTGGAGCTCACTGTCAACGGGGAGGTCAGGCAGAAGGGCAATACTGCTAACATGATCTTCACCCTGCCCTGGCTGGTCTCGTACGTTTCAAGGTACATCACTATGGAGGAGGGCGATATTTTGATCACCGGCACCCCCGAGGGCGTGTCAGAGATCAGGCCCGGGGATGTCGTCGTCGCCAGGATACAGAACGTGGGGACGCTGACCAACACCGTGGCCTCCGAGTGAGGTCCGCCGAATCGGGGTAGAGAAGGCTCGGATACCCGGCCGTCCCGAAAGGTAATGTTACCGTAGCGGTTTACTTTATAGTACAGTGACCGAAAAACATGCGTCCCATGTCAAACATGCATGCGGACGGCATCGGAACCGGTAGGAACAACAGCAGGATACTGGATCCGATTTTCAAAGAGGTTGTGAGGAATCCAGATGTCCTTTCCAATCTCCTCAAGGATTGGATAGAGGAACTCAAGGACATGGAACCGGAGCAGATCTGGCAGTGCCTGGACATAGGGGACAACGGCCGTGTGCAGTCATTGGACACGCATCTCTTCGTCGGGAAGACCTCCTTCGTGCTCGACAACTATTTCCGTATCAGGGCACCCGGTCAGGAGGAGATCTCATGCTTCATAGACATGGAAGGTCAGATCTCCAACAGCCCCGGATACGACATCCATGATCGCATGACCTGCTACATGGCCCGCATGATAGATGAGCAGATGTCAGGTTACGAACGTCTAGAATACAGCCGTCTCAGGAAATGCTATGTCATCTTCATCATGCTGAGGCCCCGTACCAATGATACGAACCGCATCAAGAGATATGCCATCATGAGGAGGTCACCCGATGATCCGAAGATCGGTTCCGACGACGGGGCGTTCGATAAGGTGGAGATCCTGGAGGTCACGGTCCCCGGATACGGGGATGTTGTGCAGGAGGGCGCCATGGAGATACTCAAACTGCTGTTCAGTAGGCTGAAGGAATCAGAGGCCATCAGCGACAGGCTGACGAAAGTGTATAATATCCATATCGACAAACCATTGTCGGATAGAATGTCTGACCTGGATGAACAGTATTTCGAATATCTTGAATACATGGGCAAAATGAAGGGTATGGCATAGTATGCTTACGCCCTAATAACTGAGGAAGGGTGGACAATGGAAAAAGCATTATCCATTATCAAGGTCGATGAAAGGTCCATGCCGGACTTCCTGGAGGCGTTCGAGGCTGTCAAAAAGGAAATGGAATCCGATTCAGAAGCGGATGGCCATACGGTCCGATCCGCAACCTAATCGCCAATTTGTGTTACCGCCTGATCGTATCTTGAACGCAGTCGTGCTTCAGTCCCAGAACCTCTTGTTCTTCGCGAAGAGTATCTCTGCGTTCATGATGTCCCTGAGGAACTCGTCCTCTTCGGAGTGGAGCGTGCGGAGTATCCTTGCTGCAGTGTCCGGTCCGATACCCCTTCCGGCAAGGACCAGCACCGCACGCCGACCCTGCTCGTAGACCAGGTTGGCATTCTTGCTCATCTTCTGAAGATCCATCCTTTCCTGCTTGGAGAGGGCAGGCTCCTTGATCAGCTTGACCGTATCCCTCTCGTAGTTCTTCAGGACCGCTATCATCACGCCTCCGCACTGGGGGCATATGAATTTCTTGGGGGCATCCCCCACTCTGAATCTGGATTGGGATCCGCAATGCATGCATGATGCGAAGAGAATCTCGTCCTCCAGCCTCTTCTTCAGGGCCATGAGGATGGAGTGGTCCGCACGGACCGGCTGCATGAGCTCCTTGGACCTGGTGATCCCTTCCAGCCCGATGGCCGAGAGCCTCCCCGTCACCAGCTCGATCTCCCCGTTGGAGATCATCGAGACTACCTTTTCGGTGTTCGGTATGTCCAGGTCCTCCCAGAGGACCTTGTTTATCGCCTCTGCATATGCAGGGGTGTCCTTGTGGAGCTCGAACAGCCTCCCGAAGTTCATGAAGCGATGGTCCGCCTCCTTCTCAACTATGCCGAACTTCTTCGCCACGTAGACGAACCTCCATCTGAGGAAGGAGGAGTTCAGGATCGTCATCCTGCACAGCGCCTCCACGCTGCCCGGTTTCACCGATCTCATGGTGCCGACTATCACATCCTTCTCCACGTCGCGCGGGAGCTCCATTATGATGCGGTATGGGTCCACGGTGACGCCGATGGATTCGCCCAGGCGCGCAGTGAGGAGTGCGGAGTAGATCTTGCCGAGGGTCTCGTTGACCTTGGTCCCGAAGCAGCAGTTGACTATGGCCATGCGGTCGGCGACCTCAACGGTCACGACCTTGTCGGTGGGCATGACCGACTTCTCGTCCTGGGATGCGAAGTACTCCTTCAGCACCCTGACGCACCCCTCGTCGCCGGGATAATCCGGGAAGTTCCTGAGCCTCCTCATACGGCCGACCTCCATCGCGATCTAGAATGGTACGGGTATGTCCGATCCTACCCAATTGGGGACGGAGCCGACCTCCTTGGCCTCCTCGACCAGGATCTCGTCCTCCCTCATCTCCACTATGCGCCACGTCCTGCCCTTGGCGATGAACATCGCATATTCCTCTGCGAAGGATGCCACGAAGCTCTCGTCCAGCGTGCCTATGATGGCCCTGGTTCCTATGTCGCGGACCATGTACGTGCGCTCGTCCGGGATCATCGAGATGTTCTCGTAGAAGTAGTTCATACCCTTCTTGGAGCGCTTGAACTTCTCGCCGTCGTCGAACACCATCTTGATGCTCTTCAGCTGCTCCAGGACATCCAGCATCTGGCCCATCGTCAGGTTCCTGAACGGATAGGCGTTGTGTATCATCTTGAACGCCAGCTCCTTGTCCATGGCCCCGGTCATGGTCATGGCTATCAGCTGGTTGGCGACAACCGTGAGCGGGGATTCGCGTCCCTCGAAGTACTCCAGCTCCTTGGAGTCGGACCTGCGGGCGACGACCATGGCCTCGGCCACCTCGTCCGGGGCGGTGGCGATTATCTTGGCCCTTATGGTCTCCCCTATCCTGTGCCCAGCCCTGCCCGCGCGCTGTATCATGCGGGACACCTGCCTTGGGGAGTTGTACTGGATGACCATCTCGGTCGTACCGACGTCGATTCCCAGCTCCAGGGACGATGTGCATATCAGGCACTTCACCTCACCCCTCTTGAAACGGTCCTCCATCTCCATCCTGTTCTCTTTGGAGAGCGATCCGTGGTGGACCTCGATGGAGATGTCATTGTCCCAGATGTGGTAGCGGGCGGCCAGCCATTCGGCCGTCTCCCTGGTGTTGACGAAGAAGAGCGTGGAGTTCCCGTTCTCGACTATCTCCCTCGCCCTCTTCATGACGGCGAGGATGTCCGGGTCGCTCTGCAGCTTGTCCAATAGTTTTGAATCCTCCGTGTCCGGAGCGGGGCTCTCGACCATGATGTCGAAGTCCCTGTGCGTGTCGTGCTTCCTGATGACGACCTGCCTGTTGTTCCCGGCCAGGAACCTGGCGACGTTCTCGATGTTGCCCACGGTCGCGGACAGTCCTATCCTCTGGTAGTTGCCCGCCAGAAGGACCAGCCTCTCAAGTGCGACGCTCATCTGGGCGCCCCTCTCGGTGTTGGCGAGCTCGTGGATCTCGTCCACGATGACCCACTCCACATGCTTCATGTGCTGCACCAGCCTCTTGCCGGTGAACATGACCTGAAGGGTCTCGGGTGTGGTGATCAGTATTTCAGGGGGATGCTCGGACTGCCTGTTCCTCTCGCCCTGCGGGGTGTCGCCGTGCCTCACGCCGACTGTGATCCCGAGCTCCTTCCCGTATTCCTGCATCCTCTTCAGCATGTCCCTGTTCAGGGCCCTGAGGGGGGTGATGTAGATGCATCTGATGCCCGGCCTGCCCTTGGTGCGCATTATCATCTCTAGAACTGGAAGGATCGCGGCCTCCGTTTTGCCTATGCCGGTGGGCGCCACGAGCAGGAGGTTCTCACCTCCGATGATGCGGGGGATGGAATCGGCCTGCGGGGGAGTGGGTTCGGTTATGCCCTTGGACGACAGGACGCGCACGATGTCCGGGCAGAGTTCTGGGAACGGCATGAAAAGAAGGGGAAGGGGCCGAGGCCCCATGATTGTTCGGGTTTCAGGCCTTCGCAGCATCCGCTGCGGGCTCGGCGGGGGCCTTCGGCGCGGTGACCTCGAGGAGGACCTGCGACAGATCCATGACCTTGATGTTGGAGCCGATCTTCTTGGCCGCCTGCGTCAGGTTAAGGACGCAGAAGGGACAGCAGCTGATGAGGACCTCAGCTCCGGTGGCCTCTGCATCGTGGATCCTCTCGATACCGATGTTGAGTGCGAAGTCGGGGTACGTGCTCTTGTAACCTCCTCCTGCACCGCAGCACCTGGAGTTCTCCCTGGACCTCTCCATCTCGACGAACTCGACACCCTTGATCTTCTTGATGACGTTCCTGGGAGCGTCGTAGACTCCGGAGTGCCTTCCGAGGTGGCAGGGGTCGTGATAGGTGACCTTGTGGTTGAACTCGTTGTTGAGGGGGAGCTTCCTGTCGTTGATCAGGTTCTCCACGTACTGGGAGAAGTGGTAGACGTTCTGTCCGGCCTTTGCGTAGAACCTTCCGAAGTCGCAGGAGACGGTCTTGTAGCAACCGGAGCAGGTCATGACCATGTCCTTTCCCCCGAGTCCGTCCGCCTTCTCGACGTTGTGCTGTGCGCATGCGGTGGATTCCTTCTCGTTTCCTGTCCTTATGAGGGGAGAGGAACAGCACCACTCGTCGGGTCCGAGGCAGTTCATCTTGACGCCTGCACGGTCCAGGACCCTGACTCCGGCCTGAGCGATGTGCTGCATCCTGTAGGAACCGGTGCATCCTGCGAAGAAGATGACGTTGGCGGGGATGTGCCTCTCGACGTCCGCGGGCCACCATGCATCCCTCTTCGAGTCGGGCTCGTTGTAGGGGTTGTGGTTCTTGTGGATGCTCTTTCCCATGGCGACGGCTGCGGGCATGGGTCCGATGCCGATCTCGACCATCCATTTCCTCATGGTCTCCCAAAGGTCGACCAGGCGGATCTTTGCGTGGCAGACTACCTCGCAGTTTCCGCATCCTGTGCATTTGTACATGGCGTCGACGAACTCGGGGCTGAGGGCGACGGGCCTTCCGAGGACTTTGTCCATGGCTCCGAGGGCCTTCAGGTCGAGCTGCTTGAGGTAGTAGATCTTTCCCCTGGGTGTGACGGAATCCCAAGGTGTCTGGTTGTGCGCCTCGCACACGTCGATACAGTATCCGCACTGGACGCACTGTGTGAGCTCCTGTGCGATCTGAGGCATGTTGATGATCGTCTTGTTCAGTAATTTCGGCATCTCTATTCCTCTTGGAGCGGGGGCTCCGGATGTAATGGGAGTTCGACCGTTTCGTGTTATTTAATGATTATAGGGAAGAATCGGGGCATACCATTCCTTCGGACAAGGCGTAATGAGAATAAATGAGATTATATCGTCGCATCGCATGACGCGGACCGATGAAGAGCGTCTATGACGACTGGACCGGGAACGTGATCCCGGATGCCGACATTAGGAGCCTGGACCCGGAGGCGGTCAGGGCAGTCAGGGCCACCTATCTTTCTGAGCATTACAGCGACCGCGAGAGGGTCTCCGAGATGGACGACCAGACATTCCTGGCACATGTGGGCGTGCTCAAAAGGGGGAAGATCACTGTGGCCGCCATGATCCTCATGGGCAAGTCCTCCGAGAGGGTGATCCCGCAGTCGGTCTGTGTCAAATGGAGGCTCTTCGACATAGACGGCACAGAGGCCGATTCCCGTGTCATCAACGGATCCATGGTCCTGGCGATAAGGAAGGTGGCGTCCCTCATAAGCAACTCCACGGTCAAGATCGAGGGTCCAGAAGGACCGATCTTCGTCAGCACCTACCGTGTGGCATCCCTCACGGAGGCGATGTTCAACGCCCTTCAGCACCAGGATTACACGATGGGAGGGACGATAGAGGTCCTCGAGAGGGAGAATGAATCTGTGACCGTGGTCAGCAGGGGGAGCTTCCCCGATGTCAGGCCGGAATCATTCGTCAAGGGGCAGAACCAGACAATCGCGGGGAGGAACGGTTTCCTGATCAAGGCGATGGCCGAGATCGGACTGGTGCCCAATTCGGGAGCGGGCATACGCAACTTCTACCTGTCCCAGATACACAAGCGCTTCCCCCTTCCCAGGTTCGCGATAACGGACGATTCCGTGTCGGTGACGTTCCCTGGCAGGAGGGAGGGCCCCATGGCCAGGGCGCTGGACATCCACAGGAACATGGAGATACAGGACATCCTGGACCTGGACAGGCTGGATTCCGGCAGGTATCTCTCCGACAAGAGGATGGAGTCGCTGATCTCCAGCGGGCTCGTCACGGTCTATGACGGTGTTCCGTGCATAAACCTGTCCTACGAGGATCCTTCGGCCAGGTTCAGCAAGGGCTCGGACCACGATGCGGTTATGCAGTTGATTAAGGACAACGGTTCGGTCACGCGCTCCGACGTGGTGAACATGCTGAGGTTCCGCGACAGGAAGGGGCTGACCGACGAGCAGCTGTCGGTCAAAGCGACGAACATACTGCAGAATCTCAGGAAGGAAGGCAGGATTGCGAAGGCCGAGGGCAGCACCCGTTCCGCCCGTTACATTCTGCTCTGAATCTCTTAGGCAGGTCCTTCGTCCGTACCGTTCCCTTTTCCGCTCTTTTCGGACACGTTCAGCAGGATGACCGAGCCCAGGATCAGGGCTATGCCGACGATGTTGGTCCATCCGAAAGGGTCCCCTACGATCAGGCTCACGATCGTGGCCACCATGGGTTCCACGAAGGCTATGATCGACGCCTTCCCGGCATCCATCCCGTTCAGCCCTACCGTATAGAAGTAGTACGGCAGCACGGTGGATATGACGCCCAGGCCGAGCATGTTCAGGATGACATCCGAATCGCCGCTCATCTCTATCATGTAAGGCACATCGCAGAATGGGGCCAGGCAGATCGTGGCTATCAGGAACGTGTAGAACAGTATTGTCAAGAGGCCGTATTTCCTCAATGCGAACTTGGCGAATATGGAGTATAGCGCATATCCGAGTCCGGCAAGGACCCCGAACAGGACGCCGATGTTCACGTCGCCGAATCCCAGCCCGGTGGTGAAGATGCATCCTATGAACGCCAGCAGCAGGGCCAGCAGCTTGTTCCTGGTGAGCCTCTCCCTGAAGAGCACCATGGACATGACCATGACGAAGCACGGTGCCGTGTACAGGAGCACCGATGCGGTGGACAGGGAGACCATCTGCTGGGTCGTGAAATACATCACGTTGAAGAACACGATGCTGAGCAGACCGGTTCCGATGAACATCCATATGTCCTTCGGGTCGATGCGGAGGCTCTTCCTGTCCGCAACGAGTATCACCAGCGCCATGGCGACCATCGTGATGAAGCATCTGGACAGGGTTATCTGCATCGGGGAGAGCCCCGATCCGTACAGGGCACGGGTGAACACCCCTATTATCCCCCACAGGGACGCTCCAGCGATCACATACGCCGCCGGCAGATATGCACTCCTCATCATCTGGGATGAGGTCAGCATTCTACTAATAATTTAGTTAAAGGCCATTCTACAGTATACTTCTGAGATACAGTCAAAATCAAATATCTCATTCAAAATCAAGCGTTTCAGCTTGATTTAGAGAATTACTATTTGTTAAGATTCTTTACCACGGTTATGAACAAGGTTCCCCCCACGCCGTACGATCCAATCTGCATACAATCTTTGGAGTACATCCTGGAGAATGGATCCGCGACCGCAACCGAGATGAGGGAATACGCCTCCTGGTCCCCGCTGACCGAACGCATGAGGAAACTGTCGGATGACGGTCTTGTGGATTATTATCTGCCCGACAAGGGGAGGAAGACCGTTCATTACATCCTCACAGAAAAGGGCCGCATTTTCACGCAGATGGTGAAGCTTAGCCATGAGCTGTACTACGGAAGGCTAGACGTCGAGGATGCGGATATCCTGGAGAAGGTCGAGGAACTGCTCAAGCTCTCGGTCGAGGAGCCTTCGACGGAATGAACTGCTATGAAAACCTACTAATAACGTGGATTTCGTCGTTCATACATGGCAGAGGCCATCGCATCTGAAAGGAATACAGAGCGTTCAGATATATCGGCGTCTACAAGGGACTGGCGATACTGGGCGTCATAGCGACCCATCTTGTTCTGATGCAGAACGGGACGGACGGGTCCGGGGTATCGTCGTGGGTGCAGTTCCTGTTCTCAGGGCTGATAATGTTCATGGTCATATCTGGTCTGTTCTACAGGCCAGGAAGGGGTTACGTCGAGAATGTCAGGAGACGTGTGCTCCCGCTGGTTGTGATCTATGTTCTTAGCGGAGTAGTACTGACCGTTCTGTTGTACCTCTACCTTCTGGCGTTGGGATACGACCTGTCCCAGTACAGCCTGCTGGCCGAGCTGGGCGATGCTGTCATAGGGGAGGGGTGCTTCCTTGACGTGAACAGCCCCGAGTTCATCGATATAATGGATCACGGTGCTCTGTTCTCCACGAGCATAGCGCTGTACTATCTGATCATCCTCTCCGGAGGATACCTGATCTTCTATGCGATCGCCGAACGTGCTCTCAAGGGCTGGAGGGTCGCGGTGCTGTCCATACTGGTGCTGCTGGCCGTGGAATCCGTGTACATAGGGTTCGTCCACATCCAGTTGCCGTTCTACATACATCTGTATCCCATGGTCGCGGCGTTCCTCCTGCTTGGTGCCCTGCTCGGAAAGCATCATTTCGTGGAGTTCTTGGAGAACGGATTGCGCAACAGATGGTACTGGATAACGCTGGCCGCGCTCATCGTCATCGCGGCGGTATGCCTGATGGCGTTCCCTGCCGCCACCAATCTAAGGAGGCTCAACATCGGGGACTACGGGCTGTTCACCGGATTCACGTTCGCCCTGACGACCCTGTCCTGCGGATTCGTACAGGTATACATCGTAGTCATCCTGTCGAAGATACCCGGTCTGTCGCATGTGTTCGCGCTGATGGGCGCGAACATCCTTTACCTGTTCCTGCTACACATCGCGGTGGCCAAGGTTCTGGTCGCACCGTTCGTTCAGCTCGTGGATACGTACGAGATCCCGCTGGAATTCCTTCCGGCGATCGGGGTGACGTTGGCGACCATAGCGATCATACTCGTCATGGCGCACATATATCGCAGGATACGTCCGAGGATCCTGGCGAAACTGACGGGTAATGGATCGGAAGAAGGGTCCGCCTGAAGGCGGAATCCATCATCCGCTCCTGTCGTTCCAAGGCACGATCGGACGGGTAAATAGAGGAGTATCGTAGCGATAATCTGACAATCTTCACATCACTTTCATAAGGTCATCATACGTCTTAACACCTATGAAAGGAAAGGAGATTCCGGTAGCACAGGGTTAAGGTCTCCGTTCTCCCGAAAAGGAAAAGCAATGCTCATGGCATCGGTGCTGATGCTGGCCGCCGGAGCCTTCATCATCGCATCGGACTCGCAGGATAACGATGCTTCCCCATCGATGATAGGGGACGACCTGTACTGGGAGATAACCGGCGGAACCCTGAAGATTTGGGGTACCGGTGATATGTGGGAATACACAGGACTGATCACTTATCCCTGGTACGTCAACAGTCTGTACAAGGTGAAGTACATCGAGCTGGGTGAAGGCATCACATCGCTGGGCAAGGAATGTTTTGGCCATTTCCCGTACCTGACAGGCGAGATAGTGATCCCCAGTAGCTTGGAGAAGATCGGCGCATCCGCTTTCACGACAACAGGCATAACTAAACTGGTCTTCGCCGAGGACAGCAAGCTCAAGACCATCGGCGACTACGCATTCCAGGGATGCACCTCGATGACGGAGTTTAGCATCCCCGCGGGCGTGGAGAAGATAGGGTACTGCGCGTTCCAGGACTGCACGTCGTTGACCGGAACCCTGGCCACCCCCAAGGGCATAAAGAGCCTTGGCTGGTTCGCTTTCCAGAACTGTTCGAAGATGCAGGGCAGCGTGGAGATTCCTTCCGGGATCTCCCAATTCGGCACTTTCGATGGCTGCTCCTCCCTTACAGGGGAACTGAGGATCGGGGAATACATGCAGATAGGCTCCGACACATTCAGAGGATGCTCCGGCCTCACCGGCACACCGACTTTCACCGGTCAATTATCCATGGGGGTGCAGCCGAGAGCATTCGAAGGCTGCAGCGGACTGACCGGGGATATAATCCTCACGGACAACATCTTCGCCATGGTGCAGGAGGCCGGATTCAAGGACTGTACCGGCATCACCAGCGTGAAGATCCTCCAGGGATATGGATTGGAGGATTACGCCTTCGCAGGATGCACCGGGCTCACCAAGGTGACCCTGGGGAAGAACATCCAGAACCTGGCCCCCACCGCATTCGACGGCATCAAGTTCTTCGATGAGGAGGGAAAGGAGCTCGTTCTGAGCGAGGAGACCGCCGATCAGTTCAAGGGATACGTCTTCGAAGGTAAGGACGGGGAGCTGAAGAGGATCAGCCAGACAGATGAGGACATCCCGGACAAGCCCGAGGAGCCCACCAAAGAGACCAACGTGTGGATGATCGCGACCCCCGTCGCATTCATCCTCGGTGTGCTGCTCACCCTGCTGATCGTCCACTTCAGGAGACCCTGATACAAACATAACGGGGGTTCACACCCCCAATTATTCCACGATTCTTCTAAAACTCCGAATGCATTTGCGACCTTACGGAGGATGTGATACCCATGGCGGCCAACAGGATACCGATGATCGCAGCAGCGGTATTGGTCATAGCTGCGGCCGTAGGCATCGTCCTCTTCGTCACCACGCAGGACGTGCGTTATCCCGTCGAGTACGATCTGGATGGGGGTGAGTTCTGCGCCGATCCCGCGGAGTCATACAGGTCCGGGGACAAGGTGGACCTCCAGTATCCGATCAAGGACGACAAGGCGTTCGCGGGCTGGTACACGGATGCGGACAGGACCGTATTCTTCGATGGCGACACCCATGGCCTCCAGGGTCCGCTGAAGCTCTACGCCAGATGGGCGCCGTCGCCGATCGGGCTGATGGTATGGTACAACGTGGAGGGCGATTGCGACAGGAGCATGTCCTCTTACAATCTGAGCGGCCAGAGGGCGGTGTACTGCGACACCCAAAGCACCAGGAGCGGCCTGATGCACACCGTGACGGTCGACCTCCTTGCCTACGATTATTACGAGATCCATGACACCTACATCAGTTCCACCCAGGACGAGGGATGGGGTCCCGGCCTGGGGGACTGGGCGTACAAGGGGACGGAGACCATAGACACCATCTCAGGGGAGAAGGTCTGCGAGGTGTACGTCCATACATATGGCGACAGCGCCACGGAGACCCGCTGGATCGATGATGCCGGGATCGTCTACAAGCAGTACTACGAGCTCGTGGGCAACGAGGACTCGGATGTGAAAAGCATGCATATTACCAGGACCTACAGTAGCCATGAAAAGGCCACACTCACAGACGAATATACTGTAAGGACGTACGCGGGCATCGGCATCACCGTCACCGGCAACAAGGGCATCTACAAACCGGGGGAGCTTGTCACACTCACGGCCGAGGTCGATCCCGGGGTGACCTTCAGCGGCTGGTACGGGCCCAATCTGCGTCTGCTGAGCACGGATACGACGTACGTATTCGAGGCGGGGTTCGATCAGACCGTGTATGCCATGAACTCGCTGGACATAGTCAAGCATTATCATGACGACGATGTCATCGACCTCTCCTCGGTGTTCCACACCCCAGAGAGGACCATGTACTCCGCACATCTGAACGGAAATATCATATCCACTGCGACATGGAATACCCCCACATACACCGGTCTCGACAGCGGATTCTACATGATAACCGCCAGGACCCCTTCGGACGAACGGCTGGTCAGCCTGATGCAGATCGGCGGTCTGGTGGAGCACAAATACTCATGGAAGTGGGGCGGGAACAGCTATTCGGTGAGCCTCGGCATAGACTACGACGATTATGCATATGCGAAGAAGATCTACGATGTGGATGAGAGGCGCCAGAGCAAACCCGACCACATCCGCGACAGGACGTTCGTGACCATGAGCTACGAGGACGTCCGGATGAAGCCCTATCTGACCCAACTGTCAGATTCGCTCCTCGATGCCTATATGGAGAAGCATCAGAGCCTGGTCGCCAAGGATTATCTGAACTACCTGCTGGCCTTCACGCAGAACATACCGTATCAGACCGATGAGGAGTACATGGGCTACACGGAATACTGGAAGTTCCCGCTGGAGACACTGTTCGATGAGGGAGGGGACTGCGAGGACACGGCGATCCTGTACGCTGCATTGGCGCATGAGATCATGCCCAAGCTCGGCATCGAATACGGTATTGCACTGCAGATAATGCCCGGTCATATGAGCGCAGCCGTCAAGACCGATTCCATCAGCGGGGAAGCCAATCCCTACGGATATTTTTACGGTGAGACCACGGCGCTCAACTACAAGGTAGGGGACATCCCGTCCAAGATGAGGTCGTACTTCCTGGATTCGGAGTATTACCCGGGCAAGTCCTACACCGTGGTGATCTGAGTATAGTGCGGCGACATCCAGCCGTCGAGGGCATCATCGACATAGTCGCTTTCCAGGAAATTGCACAGGGCAGTGATGCTGTGAACGAACATATGATGGGATCATAGGCGTTATCAGATCTTCGGAGTAGATGTCGGACAGATTTTAGATTGTGGATGATCCGGGTGATAGCCCAGGTGATCGGTTGACCGGAATCTGGAATGAATCCGCTTTGAATAACAGTAATTCAAATTACCGTAATTTTAATTACTATTATGTCCTTCAAATCCTCATGAGATTCTACGGTCGTGAGGAGGAACTCCATGCTTTGGAGAGCGTTAGGGCGATCTCGGAGACATCAAGCAGATTCACCGTCATCTTAGGGAGGCGCCGTATAGGAAAGACGGTGCTGGCATTGAGGTCCGTCGAGGGCCATCCCTTCGTCTATCTTTTCGTGACGCGTGTGAACGAACCGATCCTCTGCCGTAATATGCAGAACACCCTGCACGAATCGGGGATCGACATAGCAGGGGAGATCTCAAGGTTCCGGGACATCCTCAAGGCAGTGATGATCCATTCCAGGGAACATCCGATCACGCTGATCATCGACGAGTTCCAGGACCTCTCCTATGTCAATCCATCGATCTATTCGGACATCCAGGAGGTCTGGGACCTTTACAAGGACACAACTAGGCTGAATCTCATAGTCAGCGGTTCCGTGCATACCATGATGACTCGCCTGTTCGAGGATGAGAGGCAGCCGCTGTTCAACCGCCCGACATCCAAGATGTCCCTTCAGCCGCTGCCGATATGTCTGATGAAGGATATCCTGAAAGACCACAATCCCGGGTATACGAACAAGGACCTTCTCACCCTGTACATGCTCACCGGCGGGACGCCCCTGTACATCGAGGTGCTGATGGATGGAGGAGCCTTCGATTCGCAGAGTATGATTGATAAGGTCGCATCCCCTGATTCGATATTCCTGAGGGATGGGAGGGACATATTGGTCACCGAGTTCGGCAAGGATTACAGGACGTACTTCTCCATACTGCAGCTGATAGCTTCCGGGAAGGAGCGCCGCTCGGAGATCGAGGACGTCCTCCGGATGGAGACCGGACCGTATCTGGACCGTCTGAAGAAGGAGTACAGATTTGTCGACACCGTGGCCCCGATATTCTCGGACCCCGACACCAAGAACACCCGTTGGAGGATCACCGACATGTACCTCCGCTTCTACTTCAGGATGATCCTGCCGGCATCGGACTATCTGGAATCAGGGAGATATGACCTTCTGCGCAGATATATGCTCAACGCCATTCCCGATTACGAGGGCAGGGTCCTGGAAGAGTACTTCACGAGAAGGATTAGGGAGGAGGACACCTATACCAGGGTAGGCGGGTTCTGGAACCGCAAGGGGGATGTCGAGATAGACATAGTCGTCGTGGACGACATCGAGAGGACCGCCAGGATCATAGAGGTCAAGAGGAATCCAGATAAGCTGGATGAATGTAAACTGAGGATGAAGGCGGAGTACCTGAAAGGAGATCTGAAAGGATACCAGGTGGTTTATCAGGGGCTTTCCGTCAACGATATGTGACCTGATCCGATGGCAGGCGGTTCCGTCATTCGATGCGGTCGGGGCCGCAATCATCTTAAGGGATCGCTCATCGCATCCATACTGTTCGCTCTCGTCTTCATCGCCGTTTTCGCTCTTGCAGAGATTCGGATGTATCAAGCGGCAAATGCGGCGATAATATGACATGGGAACTGAACAACGGGAAGCTGACAACATCCGGGTCTGGCGATATGTATAATTGCAGCGACTAATCAATCCTTTGGGGAAACACCCGTTACAGAGACGATCGTCGAGGGCAACCCGGATCTCATCGGAGCCTTTGCTTTCTCAGACCGTTCATGAATTGCGTATCGCTCAGGGATCTGTCGAATCGATCATTGATCTCTGCTCAGAAGGACGGATCACTCCTTTCCTTCGTACAGGGTGGACTCCACCTGCTTGACGATATCCCTCTTGGTGGTGGCTGACTTGTTGTTGACGTAGTTAACCAGACTGGACCCGGTGAGTTCGATGCTGGCAGGTCCGGAGCGGACATAGAACTCCTCCGCCTTGCCGTCCTTGAGGAACACGGGCTTCTTGCTCTTGTCACAGTCCACACGTACGACAGCCTTTCCCTCCTCCATGTCGACGATGGTGAAGGACAGGTAAGCGAAGAACTCCGATCCGATCTTCGACGAGATCATGTGGGAGAGGTGCTGATTCATCTTGTCCCTGGACGGGAACTGGTCCTCGTCCACGCCGTAGATCGAGCCGTCGTCGGAGACCCCTATGAGAAGGATCCCACCGGACGTGTTGAGGAACGCCACAATAGTTTTCAGAACAGCCTTCTCCATCCTCTTGTCGTTCTCACCGGTGGCGATGTTTGTCGTTATGGTGGACTTGAACTCGAGCTTCTCGGATTCCCCTGCCTTTATGATCTCCAGAATGCCGTCCCTTGCCTTCTCATTGGAATAGACTTCCGGAACGTAGGATTCGAGCTTCCTGTTCAGATCGCTGTTTATCAGGAACTTCTCCAGACCCAGCTCGGTCAGTGCCATCATCAGGATCGCACCCAGCATGGCCATGATCACATATTCCGTGGCGATCCACATCTCGAATCCCTCGTATGATATCATGTGGTAGTAGACCAGCTGCACGATGAACATCACCAGCAGCACGGTCATGGCGATCGAGAACGCCGAGACGTAGATGAAGAAGCGGCTCTCGGTGTACAGGCGGGGATACGAATGAATCATCGTGTATACGAAGACGAGTCCCATCATCATCAGACTCACGCCGGTCAGAATGCTGGACAGCGTCGAGAAGAATTGGTGGAAATCCAGGAAATCGGACACGGCGGCCAGTGCCAGAGCGACCACCATGCTGATGATCAGCAACGGAGGGATGTGCGCTACCTTGCGGTCCGATATTATCGCCACCATCAGCATGAAGGCGATCGGCAGCGAGAGGAGAAGCTGATTGATCCTTCCCAGGGTTATGTCGATAGCGGAGATCACTAGCGCAGCGGCTAGGAGCACGACATAAAGCGTCAGCGTGAACATCGGTATCCTGGCACTCTGCGAACTATCCGCAACATTATCGAACAACGGGCACACTCCTGTTTGAATCCCGATTGGATTCGGTATATTAATGATGGATGGGCTGGTACGAATGAGGCACGATATCTGGAACGCCGAGATGTTGCAACTATTCGATAATTTATTATGTATAATCAGTTTAACCTCGAGCGATGGGCTCTTAGCTTAGTCAGGTAGAGCGCTCGGCTCATAACCGAGTGGTCACTGGTTCGAACCCGGTAGGGCCCACCACTTCTCCATCCATACCGGTTATTCAGCTTACATATATGGCAGGATACAACCTCACTTACGCAATGACTTGATAACAAGGTCATTGTGATCTCGTTCTTTGATATGCTGGCTTCTATGAATTTTTAGCAGGTTTTATATACAATCATTGTTATCATTATAAACAATGAGTTACAAAGTCGTCCAGAAGCAGAAGAACGGAAGATACTACCTCTATGAGGTCACAGGCGTGTGGGATCCCGTCAAGAAGAACTCCAGACAGACAAGGAAGTATCTGGGAGTATGCGATGAAGAAGGGAATCTGCTGAAGGAACCTACCAGGAACAGGACCATCAGCTGCAGTCCCGTCTATGGCCCGTACCAGCTGTTCGTACAGCTGGCAGAGAAGAGCGGACTGATGTCCGCTCTGGACGACGTGTACGGCAAGAGGGATGGTAGAAGGTTGCTGGCAATGGCCATATTAGGTGTTGTAGACCCGGTGACCGTAAACCAGATGGAGAGTGTGATGGAGGACACTTATCTGAGGGAGATTCTGGATGTCGAATGGGAGTTCGAACAGTCATCGGTCTGCAGGTTCCTGCAGACCGTCGGACACGGTTCCGAACAGAGGGAGCTTCTGTTCAAGGAACTGGCTCCGAAGAGCGGATGCGTGATCTTCGACATAGTGTGCCTCGGTACCGATTCGGAGGATCTGGAGTATTCGGAGGTCGGGAGGAAGACGCACCTGACAGGTTCCAGGCAATTCAATCTGGGGATGGTCCATTCGATGGAGGACCACCTTCCTTTCTGCTACCGGACCTATCCTGGTTCGGTGGCCGATGTATCGACCTTGGACAACATCGTCTCTGATCTGAAGACGATGGATTGCTCGCCCATCGAACTGGAGATGGACAGGGGTTTCTTCAGCATAGGGAATGTCCAGATGATGCTGGAGCGCAACATGGGGTTCACCGTGCCGGTGCCGGCACGGGTGAACATCTCCAAACTGCTGCTCTCCGAAAGCGTCAGAGATATCGACTCTCCTCTGAACACGGACTACCTGGCCAGATCCGTGGTGAGGGGATACGAGACGTTCGTCAGACTGGAGGACGATGATATGGTTAAGGCTTTGAAAGATGACGAAGGGGCCATAAGGGCAGTGGTGTTCCAGGACGATTCCAGGCGTACGAAGGAGATAGCCACGCTGTACTCCAGGATAGGTGAACTGGAGAACAGGTTATCGGGCAAGAAGTTCGACCGTTTCGCCAAGAAGAAGCTCACGCGCAAGGAGCAGCAGATCGCCGATCTGCTGGAATTCAGCGAGGATGAAGATGGGAAGACGGTGGTTACCAGGAAGCGCAACGCCATCTCTGCGAAGGAGAACGCCTGCGGAAGGTTCGCAGTCGTCACCACATCTAACAAGCACTGGCTGGACCTGTTGGCCCAGTACCGCCTGAGGAACGGGGTGGAATATGACTTCTCCCAGCTGCAGTCGGACCTCTATGTGGGCATAACGGGCAAATCGGATCAGAACTCCGCCGAAGGCGGACTTCTGGTCAACTTCTTGTCCCTGAGGCTCAGGCTGACCCTGATAAACCTGCTCAAGGAGAAGGGTATGGCAGGAAACTACTGGGTTCCGGACGTGATCAACACGCTGAAGAAGCTGAAGATCTCGTGCATCGGCGGGAAATGGAGACTGAATGAGGTGACCAAGGCCCAAAGGGAACTGTTCGAGGCCCTCGGAGTCAAGATTCAATGAAGTTATGTTTGCCTTGTTATCAATTCGATGCATAAGTGAGGATACAAGGAACATTTGAGTTTATATCTTGTCAAAATACCGTTTCTTGATATCGGACTTGGAATAGAGTACTCTGTATGCAAAAACAGTGGATGCATCCTCGTCTATACCGTAAGCTATCAGAAAATCCTTGTACGGGGCCATCCTGACCGCGAGTTCCGCCAAAGGAGGGTCTCCCGAAATCGGGAACCTGTGCGGCATGACATCTAGGGACTTCGCGGTCTGGAGTATGTCCATCATGTATCCGTCCGAAATATCGTCACTACCTGTTAGTTTCCTTATGTAACCTACGATCTCTATGACATCATCGAGCCGGATCGGTGATGACCACATCGTATGTCATAGACCGAGTTCCTTCCTGATGTACCGTTCCGCCTCGTCTATAGATCTGACACGGTCTTCCTTGGCAGCCTGGATGCCGATATGTATCTTGTTGACCAAATCATCCCTTCTGAGCCTCTCGTATTCCTCGATGCTCAGAAGGACGGCGTGACCGTGGCCGTTCTTGGTCAGATAGATCGGTTCCCCGGAAGCGAGATACTTATCTGTAAGCTCCGTGTATCTGTTTCTCAATTCGGAACTGGGCACTACAATCATTTAGAACACCTCAAAATCTGATAATATTTTATCAATATTATATTTATAGACAACACTATCGACGGAAATCACTGACTGACAGGCCTAAACCCTTTCAAACCCCGGGATCGCTCTCAATTCTGATTCCGGGGTCCGACACATATCTTGTGGGTGAACCTGCACCCTCTGAATGCGTAATTGGAGCACCCGTAGAATAATGAATTCCCAAATCGCTACACTATACTCTTAAACTGACTGCTCCGGGAGAGGATTCTTTCTCGGCTTTCCCCTGGGCCTCTTAGGTTTCTCCGCCTTCTCCTTCATCGGACGTCTGCGGTGCCTGTAGCTCAGAGAGGTCTCAACCTTGTCAATGGACCATTTGACGTCGTAGGCGGAATCCGTGAGGTTCGGCGATTACTGCAGGAACCGCTGATGTTTCTTATCATTCTGACCGCCTGTACGTGATGATATGGTTCTCGGCGTACACATCATACAGGGCAGAGATAAGGAGGATCAACGAGTCGCTAGAAAGGAGACGTTCCGGCAAGGAGTACAATGCATACCCCACTATTACCGTCCGTCGGGACGTGGCGACCGTCCGTCACGATGCGGATATGAATCCAGAAATATAATCAACACAACTGAAGACTCAGACGGGTCCGCACAATAGGCGGGTCTGTAAGAAAGAGTTGTGAATATGTCATCAATGAACATTAGAAACAGATATCTGCTGATGTCCGCGGTCATCATTGCAGGCTTCCTGTTCGCCTTGACCTCCGTATCGGCGGACACGGATGCGAAGGAGGTCTATCCGGAGATAGGCGACTTCGTATATTCGATAGACACAGCAGGCACGACGGCCGGAGTATATGCGTACACCGGGACGGATCAGACGGTGAGTATCCCCAACTCCGTCAGCTATGAGGGGAAGAGTTACAGCATCGTGAGGATCTGCGACGCCGCATTCGCGAACAAGGATGTGGTGTCGGTCACCATCCCGGAAGGGATCAAGGCCATCGGAGAGCACGCATTCGAGAATTGTGAGAAGTTGACCTCGATAAACATCCCGAGCAGTGTCACCGGTCTGGAATGGAGGTGCTTCGCATCGTGCGATACCCTTGCTACCGTCACATTCGGATCGGATTCGAAGCTCACGACCGTGGGCGGATCATCTTTCCTCCATTGTCCCAAACTGACGACGATCACCATCCCCGACGGGGTCACCAGCATAGGCAGGTTCGCGTTCGAGGAATGCTACAGTCTCACCTCGATCAACATCCCGAGCGGGGTCACCGTCATAGAGCAGGCCACGTTCGAGGATTGCGAAAGCCTTACTACCGTCACATTCGGTTCCTCTTCGAAGGTCACCGCGTTCGAAGGCAGCGCATTCAGCAACTGTTCGAAGCTGGCGACGTTCAACTTCCCGTCCACCGTGACCTCTTTGGGATATGCCTCCTTCGCGAGGACGGCCATCACCAGCATCGATCTGTCCAACGTGACTAAGCTGTACGATGAGGTGTTCTGGGGATGTGCGAGTTTGACGACCGTCAAGCTGAACGGCGGTTTGACGGAAATCCCGTACGGCCTGTTCGACGGATGTGCGAAACTCTCTTCGATCGAGATCCCGAAGGATGTCAAGACGATCGGTGGCAGCGCATTCGAGGACTGTTCGTCATTGAAGTCCGCCACCATACCAGACGGTGTGAAAATGATCGGCGGCAGCGCATTTGAGGGATGCGCTGGACTGACATCCATCGTCATTCCCGATTCCGTAACGTCTATCGGGGATTCCTGTTTCGAGGACTGTAAGAGTGTGACCACCCTGACCATTGGTACCGGGATCTCCAAGATACCGTTCACAGCGTTCGACGGTCTGCAATCCCTGAAGTCCGTTACCATACCCGGCAACGTCAAGGAGATCGACTATACATTCAACGGCTGTGTTAAGCTGTCCTCGCTAACCATCCAAGAAGGTGTAAAGACGATCTCTGGATTCAATTCATGTGCATTCACAGTGGTTACGCTGCCGGATAGTGTCACCGAGCTGGAATATTTCGGTTACTGTGAGAATCTCACTACCGTGAACATAGGTAAGGGGCTGAAGAGCTTCGGTGAATACAGGCCCTTCCAGAACTGTCCTGCATTGTCGGAATTCACCGTTGCCTCCGGCAATCCGAATTTCTGTACAGCTGATGGGGTACTCTATTCCGATGGCGGATCAAAGCTCTGCCTCTACCCTCAGGGAAAGACCGATGTGTCATTCTCAATCCCATCCCAGGTGTCTGCTACGAATGTGACGGCAATCGGTAACAGAGCGTTCATGGACAATCCGTATCTGGAGAACATCACCATACCAGAAGGCGTGACGACCATCGAAGAACATGCGATCCTGCAATGTTACCTGAAATCCATCTCATTCCCGGATTCCCTGACCACTGTCGAAAGTGTGGTCGCCTACTGTCTCGACTTCTACTACAACGATACGTCCACAGAGATATCCCAGACCGCGGAGATCCTCAAAGGGAAGATGTGGTGCGGTAACGGCAAGACTGGGAATATTGCCAGCCTTTACTACTTCGACAGCGTCCATTTCACGGTAACCTTCAGATCCGAGGGTTCCATCGTGAAGGAGATACAGACCAACAACTACGGCAAACTGTCGGAAGCCATGCCGACTCCCCCGGACAACCCCGGATACACGTTCGACGGGTGGTGGACATCCATCCCCGGCGGAGTACAGGTGACCACGGATACCGTCTTCACGAAGGACAGCAACGTGTATGCAGATTGGGAGTACACCCCCGGAGTGGTCACAGGAGTTAGCCTGGACAAGACCAGCAACACGATAGATGTTGGCGGGAAGTTCACGCTCGTCGCTACGGTTACGCCTTCCGACGCACCCAACAAGAACGTTACGTGGAAATCATCCGATCCGTCGGTGGCATCTGTCAGTGAGTACGGTCTTGTAATCGCCAACAGTATCGGTAAGACGGTGATAACAGTAACGACCGTTAGCGGAGGATACACTGCGACTTGCGAGGTTTCCGTGAACGAGGACGGTCCCTCACCGACACCGGGTGGCGGCGGAGACAGCGGCGGTTTCCCTTGGATCATCATTATCATAGCGGTAATCGCCATAGCAGGCGGAGTCGGATTCTACTTCTACAAGAAGAAACAGCAGTGATCCGGCAGGACCCGGGGCACCGGGTCCGCCAAACTATTTCGTATATCCAGGCATAATAATCACTCATCAGTTCCAGACTGGACCATGAAAGAGATCTATGCCGTCCGTCACCATATAATGACCGTTCATCCGATACTGTGCGATAAACGTTTTTACTTCACCCCGGCATCCATTTTCAAAGACCTTTATTCAAGATGACAGCGAACGGTACTGTCAGATATTATCGTCCGTTGTCAACGGTTGGGGATAGAGATGAAAGATTCAAGTTCAATCAAAAACAGGGGGGCCTCAACCAGAACGGCCCTCATTCTTATGGTGTCCCTGTTCGCATTGGCATCGCTTGCGGTCGGTATGATTGTCACGGTTACCGATGCCGCAGACATCCAGGCGGACGGCAGCGGGACATGCGGTGACGGTGTCACCTGGGACATTACAGCCGGCATCCTGAGTATCCAGATAACAGGCACTGGTACAGGTGTGATGAACGATTTCGACAGCGATAACAAACCGCCATGGTACGGAATGGACTATTCTATGGTCGAGATAGGTGACGGTGTCGTTTCCATCGGCGACTACGCATTCCGCAGCGGTAAGATGACCACCATAGACATCCCTGATTCCGTCACATCGATTGGTTACGGTGCATTCGCTCTTTGCTCCAAGCTTTATACCATTACCATCCCGCCCGGAGTGACAGAGATAGATGCCGCAACATTCCTCAAATGCACCGATCTGATAAATGTGACATTCCCGGATTCTATCGAATCCATAGGCGAGGACGCCTTCTACGGATGTGCATCCATCAATGGTTTCGATCTTCCTGAAGGACTGAAGGAGATAGGTGAACAGGCTTTCTGTTCATGCGATTCGCTCATGTATGTGATCGTACCTTCCACTGTTAGAACGATAGGTCCCTGTGCATTCTGCAATAATCCGAGCATGATGGATGCGATATTCAAAGAAGGTGTGACATCCATACCGGAGCTTGCTTTCTACATGACGGGCGGACTCACATTCGTCTACATCCCGTCAACGGTCACTGAGATCGGGGATCATGCTTTCGAACAGCCGTTCTACGATACCGACGGTACCACCGAACTGACATACGATCAACTGCCCGGATATGTTTTCAGGGGGGATGATAAACTTGTAAGATACACCGGTAGCAGAGGTACTGACCCTGTGGCAGGAGGAGGATGCGGTGACGGTGTCATATGGACGCTGTATGACGACGGCAGTCTAGAGATCTCAAAGGATGGTGACGGCACTGGTGCCATGAATGATTACGACACCAAAGATAACAAGGTACCGTGGCTGATCGAGGGCCACCCCGTCCTATCGGCGGTCATAGGGGATGGCGTGACATACATAGGCGACAATTCGTTCTATGCATGCGCTTCCATGTCGTCCGTATTCATACCCTCATCGGTCATATCCATCGGCGATGGTGCATTCTCGCTATGCATGTCTCTCAAGGATCTCACGATCCCGGAAGGAGTGGTGTCCGTCGGTAGCAAAGTCACGGATATGTGCAGAAGACTCGGATCGTTGAATCTTCCCTCCACCCTGGAATCCATGGGGGACGGGGCGTTCTCGGACATCGGTGTGAAGGAGATAGTCATCCCATCCGGAATTAAGGAATGGGGAAAAGAAGCATTCAAAGGCAGCGATCTGGAGACTGTCATCATATCCGAAGGCGTGACCTCCATAGGCGAAAGCGCTTTTGAGATGTGCTGGAGCCTCGCATCCGTTACACTGCCTTCCACGCTTATAACGATAGGGGACAGGGCATTCAGCGATTGCATGGATCTGGAGACCATGATCTTCCCGGACGGATTGGAGGCCATCGGCGACTCGGCATTCGCATCCGCCGATCTGGTCGCTGTAGAGGTACCGGGTTCTGTGAGAACGATAGGTAACGGTGCGTTCAAGAGCAATTGGGACCTTGAATCATTAATAATCCATGATGGCCTGGTGACCATAGGTGCGAATGCATTCGAATCCACTGACATAACTGAACTGGTGCTTCCCGACACCGTCATCTCCATAGGTGACGGTGCATTCAGTTCGTGCAAATACATGGTTACCGCGAAACTGTCGTCCAAGATGGATACGATACCAGAGAGAGCATTCTATTTCTGCTCGGTACTCACATCTGTTGAGATGCCGTCCGGTCTGAGAACCATCGGTCCCGCCGCATTCAAGGACTGCCAGAAACTTGGGTCCGCCACTATACCTTCCGGTGTTTCCGTGATAAGCGAAGAGGCATTCAGCGGATGCAGCAGCCTCACGGCCGTCACCATGCCCGGAGTGATGAGGATCTGCGACAGCGCATTCTACAGATGCACTGATCTTGTCCATCTGGAACTCTCGTCAGTACTGACGTCTATAGGCGCATATGCGTTCTACGGCTGTTCCGATCTCGCCGGACTGACCATACCCGCAGGCGTGACCGATATCCCCGGTTATGCGTTCGCGGACTGCAAGTATCTCTCGGAACTCACACTCCCGAACGGGCTCATGACCGTCGGCGAGAAGGCCTTCTCCGACTGTGTGCTGATGAAAGAGATCATCATACCGGGATCGGTCACGACGATAGGCGACTACGCGTTCGAGAACAATGGTGTCGGCGGCTTAGGACTTACGTTCCTCGATACAGTCGAGATACCGTCATCGGTAACCTCCATAGGCGAAGGTGCGTTCAGTGGCATCAGATTCTTCGACAACGACGGCACCACCGAACTGACATACGATGAGCTTCCCGGTTACAGATACACAGGCAATGTGAACAAGATGGTCAGACAGTCCCCTGTTGTCACAATCGTGGATGAGGGCACCTGCGGTGACGGTGTCATCTGGATATACTATTCCGATAACAGCCTTCAGATCTCGGTGTCCGGCTACGCACTCACTGCGATGATGAACGATTACAGTGAATCCGTTCCTGCCCCCTGGGCCAGATCCATCGTAACGAGCGTATCAGTGGGAGAAGGAGTGGCGAACATAGGGGACTATGCGTTCAGATCCTGTACCTCGCTCATATCTGCGGAATTGCCTGCGACACTCACAACGATAGGTAGCCATTCCTTCGAGAACTGCACATCCCTGACGGCAGCGGATATCCCGTCGGATGTCATGTCCATCGGCGGATATGCATTCAACGGTTGTACCGGTCTCGCATCACTTACCGTTCCTGTATCCCTGTCCTCGCTAGGCGTTTCGGCCTTCGGTGGCCTGACGTTCTGTGCCGGAGTCACCGAAGTGGAACCGACTATACAGAATCTGATCGCAGGAGCGTCATGGATAGGCTCCGGTGACAAGAAGCTGAGTACGTCCAACAAGGTCGTTACGTTCGATGCGAACGGCGGAGAGCCGTCGAGCACCGTGCTGGTCGCGGATAAGAACGGCAAGATACCTGCATTCCCAGATGCACCGAAGAACGGCGACCGTGAGTTCGTAGGATGGTTCACCGAGAAGGACGGTGGAGATAAGATCAAGGATACCGTTGTGTTCAGCAGCGATACGATTGTATTCGCCCACTGGTCCTCTGGATGCACCATTCCAGAGAAAGTGGTGATCTACGCTGTCATCACGGTCGCTATCCTGAAACATCTGTTCAAGTGGTTCTGATCATAAGCGATCTAACTGAAACCTGATTGCAAACCCTGAATCCTGGGAGCCATCTCCCAGGGTTCTATTCAACCTTGGATGAACACACTTCTTGCATTACATCACTAATGCCCCTGGAAACCCCTCCAAGCTCCACTAAAACCTAATCGTTTTCGCAGCCTTACTCGACTACATAAGACCATAAAGGAACATCTTGCCGGTTGCGACGAAGATTTCACAAGTTACACCAACCCTCATGCCAAGGAGACATTCGTTAAATTCCGCGGGGACAACCTATCAAACAAAAGGGATTGATGGGGCCTTTCCTTTCAGAGCCCCTTTTTCTCTAATTCTGAATCCAACTTCCTCATCTACGTCCTTTTCGAGACAAATGAGCGACCGTGGGGCGAGAACATCGCATCAAGATGGAGATCATGGTTCGCACTGGTCAATTATCAATGGAAGAATGGCGCCGCCGCACGGATTTGAACCGAGGACCTTGTGATTAACAGTCACACGCTCTACCTACTGAGCTACAGCGGCTTGTTGTATGGCTCGGAATGATAGACTTATATTAAAACCATTCGTAGGCTCAGTTCAGATTTGGGACAGGAGCTCCTCCACTTTCGTGTAGAGGCCCCTCACATACTCTGAAATGTTCTTCAGGAAGTCGTCGTAGAGGGCGGTGACGGTGGCGCCCTCGCTGGTGGCCTTGATGATGCCCTCCTTTTCGAGGAGCTTCAAAGAATACCTGACCTTGTGCTTCGGGATCCCGGTCATCTCCGATAGCCTGATGAGACCGACGGGCTGGTTGTACTTCACGGTCTTGAGGATGAGTATGTGTCTCTCAAGGAGGGCGAACTCTTCGGATATGGATCCTATAGGCTCTTTCTCATCGGTCATGATATTTACCAAGTATCAACTAGAACATTAAAGAAATTGGGTTGGTGGGGGTTTAGAAGAGGTACGGGCTCATCTGCCGTACCAGTTCTGCTTGCCCCACTTGCCGTAGTTCGTCCACCATCCCTGGATGAGCGATCCGCAGCAGTCGAGAGCCTTCTGCTCTCCCTCAGCACCCTTGTAGACCTTGTAGCAGTTGAGACACTGCCACCTCAGTTCGGGTTCCTTGGTCTGTTTCATGCAGTGTGGATTAGGAAGTCGGTTAATAAGTCTTTGTGTCCGAACTTCATGGACCCGCATGCTCTGGACAGGTGTTTTCGATACAGCACGTTTGACGGTTAACATTTCTGTAAATTAGACAGAAATATACACCAAAGTAATTGTTGAGGCAATTTTTAAGTATTTAACATGCCCATGTTCAAATTTCAATATATACGGATAACGTCATTAAGTTGGTTCATGAACAAGATAAAGGTCATCAACGAACCGTCCGAGCTCGTGCCGATGCTCAGGTCCGTTGACACACCAATCAAGAGAGAGGTGTTGAAAGAGGTGACCTTGGAATGGAGAACAGCCGACGAGATCGAGCAGAAGTACGGTCGCGAAGGCAGGGACGCTATCACCTTCTTCGAGAAGATGAAGCTCGTCGAGATGAGATGGCTGTCCAAGGACGGGAACTATCCCGAGAAGTCCTACCATACATACTACACCTCGTTCAATATCAATGCTCAGTGGCCGGTCTACGAGATCAGCGATGTCCTCACGGCCGCCATGATGAGTGAAGAGGAGTACTCCGAGATTGAGTCCAAGATCCTTGAGGCAGTCGGCAAGGACGGGAAGTTCTCAGGAGATGTCGCAGAGACTCTGGGTCTGTCCTCGACGATGCTGAAGAGCCTGGTTCGCAGATCCGTGAAGATGGACTACCGCGGGCACAGGATAGAGCTCATCAAAGAAGACTGAGAGATGTCCGACATTTGGATCATGAGGATAGGTCACCGTCCCGAGAGGGACAAGAGGGTGACGACCCATGTGGCCCTCTCGTCGAGGGCGCTGGGTGCCAAGGGCATATACGTGGACACCTACGATCCGGTCCTGGAGGAGAACATCCGCAGCGTGGTCGACCGCTTCGGCGGCGATTACACCATAAAGACAGGAGTCACCTGGAAGGAGGCGACGAAGGATTTCAAGGGGAAGGTCGTGCATCTGACGATGTACGGTCAGCAGGTGGTTGATGCCATCCCGAAGATCCCTAAGGACGAGGATATAATGATCATCGTCGGTGCTTCGAAGGTCCCATTCGAGGTCTACGAGCGTGCGGACTTCAACGTCTCCGTCGGGAACCAGCCGCATTCGGAGATCGCCGCCCTGGCGATATTCCTTGACCGTTTCACCGAGGGGAAGGCCCTGTATGAGGACCGCCACGGCAAGATGACGGTCATACCCAACGAAAGGGGGAAGACGGTTGTCAATTCCGACTGACCGTGAGTGTATAGAGTATCTCATCGACGCCGGTTGCAAGAAGAGGGTCATCATCCACTGCTGCACCGTGAGGGCGGTGGCGGACGAGATGCTCACGAAGATAGACGCCGATGAGGACCTGGTGGTGGCGGGAGCGCTGCTCCACGACATCGGCCGCGCCAAGGACCACACGATCTTCCACGCCTACATAGGGTCGGAGATGGTCAGGGAATACGGCCTGCCGGAGCAGCTGGTGGAGATAGTCCGCAAGCATACCGGTGCCGGTCTCGACAAGGAGGACGTCGAGGAGATGGGCCTCCCTCCGGGAGATTACATCCCCCGCACCATCGAGGAGAAGATCGTCGCCCACGCCGACAACCTGGTGAGCGACAACAGGGTGGTGGACCACAACCATTCCGTCTCCAAACTGATTAACAAGGGCGCATTCCGCGGAGCGGACAGGGTGGAGATGCTCCATATGGAGCTCTCGGACCTCTACGGCAAGGACCTGGACGTCCTTCCGAAGAGGATCGGCGAGTACCCCAAGCTCAAGGTCATAGACGAGTTCGACCTGGAATGAGACGTCCCGGAACCGGTCCCCCTAACGGGGGACTTCGGACTTTCCGAAGTAACCCAGACCCGTTATGTGGTCTCTTTTTATCAGAGGACGATTATCATTCCTCAGTGATTTCAAATGGTGACCGAACTCAACGAGAACACGTTCGATAAATTCGTAGAGGACAACAAGATCGCGATCGTCGACTGCTGGGCTCCCTGGTGCGGACCCTGCAGGGCGATGGGACCCATCATCGAGGAGCTCTCCAACGACCTGGCAGGAAAGGTCGGAGTGGCCAAGCTCAACACCGATGACAACCAGGGCATCGCGGCAAGGTTCCAGATCAACGCAATCCCCACCATCCTCGTCTTCAAGGACAACGTCCTCGTCGACGCATTGGTCGGACTCAGGCCCAAGGAGAGCATCCTTGAGTACATCAACTCCCTCTGACCATGGAGACCGATGTATTAATCATAGGCTGCGGTCCAGCGGGGCTGCAGGCGGCCATTCACGCCTCACGCAAGAAGGTGAGGACGGTGGTGGTCGGAAAGACGATAAACAGCGCCATGCACGGCACCGAGATAGAGAACTACCTAGGCGCGGTCGATGACGGCGACAGCATCCTGTCGAACGCCGTGGAGCAGGCCAGGTCCTTCGGGGCCGAGTTCCTGGAGCAGAACGTCATATCCGCCCGCTCCGAGAACGGCTCCTTCGTGTTCGGCGTCGATGACGGCACCGAGATAACCGCCAAGGCGGTCATCATCGCCACGGGGATATCCAGGAAGAAGCTGGGGATCCCGGGCGAGAAGGAGCTCTTCGGCAAAGGGGTCAGTTACTGCGCCATATGCGACTGCAACTTCTACAAGGGCCGCAGGGCCGTGCTCGTGGGCAACGAGTCCGAGGCCGCCGTTTCGGCGGCGATGATGACATCCTACGCATCGGAGACATCCTGGGTCGCATGGGACCTGACAGCCAACGACGTAGTGGTCCAGAAGGCCAAGGACGCAGGCGTCACGATGTATTCGTCCAGGCCGGTGGCCATCGAGGGAGAGGGCAAGGTACAGTCCCTCAGGCTCGAGGACGGCACGGTGATCCCCACAGATGGTGTCTTCATCGAGCTCGGGGCCAAGTCCGCCATGGACATCGCTCTGGACATCGGGGTCATGCCCCAGGTGGATTCCACCATTAAAGTGGATGCCGAGTGCAGGACCGAGGTCCCCGGCGTGTTCGCATGCGGGGACGTCACCGGAAAGCCCTGGCAGGTCGCGAAGGCGGTCGGGCAGGGATGTGTGGCCGGTCTCAACGCGGCCGATTTTGTCAACGGGAACTGATCCATGACGGTCGATGACCTGATAACAGGGATGCTGAGGGAGGAAGGCGGATTCCAGTCTGCCTTCCGCAGCATCCTGGAGGACGAGTTGAAGATGACCCTCAACGAGTTCTCCCAGGCATCTGGCATCCCGCTGAGCACTTTGTACAAGGTCCTGGGAGGGGACAGGGAACCGAACCTCAGGACCGTCCGCCAGATCGTCAAGGCCATCAGGCTGATTGAGATACCCGAGGATTCCCGTTTTATCGCGATAATCGCGGCATCCACGGCATTGGAGAACGTCCCCCGCAGTATCACGGTCAGAGGGAACACCATAAGGGTGCGCGAATATCCCGCAGCTACATTGGAGGATGCGATCATCGCCGCGGTCCGCGCCGAGAGGGACGGGGCGATAGGGCTCGTATGCGCTCCCATCGTCGCCCCCACGGTGGAGAAGATCCTCTCCATACCGGTGTCCCGCGTGATCCCCACGACGAGCATCCACAAGGCCATCGAGGATCTCACGGACGGCTTCCGACGGGTCCGCGGAGCGACTGTCAGAGACGGTTCTCACAACGATTTTGTTACTATTTTTCGTCCCTTTTTTAATGCGTCGGCTTGGATGATTTAACGTGCTACCTTAACCATTAAAAACACCAACAGCTATGGAGTTCGCGGTACAGATGTTCGAATTACAGGTGGTCAGTAATACCCCGATGAGCGGCGTCACGGACGTCAACGTAGTTGCCGAGACGCTGCTGGTCCAGATAGGTTATCTGCCGAAGGGTTACGATCCAAAGACAGGAGCGGCCACCATACGTGAGAGCGTCCCATACCGTCTTTTCATGGACTATCTCATGGCCTACCCGTCCAAGGCATGGACGGTGGAGGAGCTCGCGGTCCTTCTCGAGACCACCAAGCCCACCATTTACAGGCACATAAACAAGCTGAAATCCATGGACCTCCTCGAGGCCATGGATGTCGAATTCAACGAGCAGATCCGTAAGGGATACCGCATCAGGTTCGGGGACATCGTGAAGGCATGGAGTTTCACCGAGGCCAACGTCACGATGGCCATGGAGAACTACCGCAAGACCATTATGCATTTCCAGGAACTAATGTCTCAGAAGGGATGACCTTGGAGGGGGAGTTCGTCGTATCAGTGGGGTCCAAGTACCGTGTGAACCACGGGGACGAGGAGCTTACCGAGGGTATTTTCAAAGGCTATTCGGCCATGGGCACCGAGACCGCCATGGTGTTCGAGCTCGCCGATGGCACGCTCCGCTTCGTGAACCTGGCACAGATCATCTATCTGGATCTCGTCGAGGCCGGCCAGAAGGTTCCCGCCAAGAAGAGGGAATCGGGCAGCGTGTACTATGGATGACAGCGTCCGTGCGCTTTCTTTGGAGATCATCGATGCGGTGAAGACGCAGCGCGTCACCGACCGCGACGAACTCCAGAACCTCAAACTGAAGCTCTGCAAGAAGTACGACCTCAAACAGGTCCCGAAGAGCTCGGAGATCCTCGCGAACGTCGGACCGGAGGACCGCAAGCTCCTGACCCCTTTCCTCATCAAGAAGCCGATGAGGACCATGAGCGGAGTGGCGGTCGTCGCCGTGATGACGTCGCCCTTCGACTGTCCCCACGGCAAGTGCGCATACTGCCCCGGAGGGGTGTCCAACAATTCACCTCAGTCCTACACAGGTAAGGAGCCCGCCGCCAGACGTGCGGGAAGGAACGAGTTCGATCCGTTCAGGCAGGTACAGGACAGGATCAAGCAGCTAACCGACATAGGTCACCAGACGGACAAGATCGATCTGATCGTCATGGGAGGCACGTTCACGTGCAGGGACCCGGAATATCAGGAATGGTTCGTCCGCAGATGCTTCGACGCCATGAACGGCGTGGATTCCACCACATTGGGCGAGGCGCAGGCTCTCAACGAGATATCCGAGCACAGATGCGTCGGATTGACCGTTGAGACCCGCCCGGACGTCTTCGACGATGCCCAGATCGAGAGGTCCATGAGGCTCGGTGCGACCAGGGTCGAGCTCGGCGTCCAGATACTGGACGACGACATTCTCGACAGGGTCGACAGGGGCCACAGGACGGATGCCGTCCGCGACTGCACGAAGAGGTGCAAGGACCACGGCCTGAAGGTATGCTACCATCTGATGCCCGGTCTGCCGGGATCCTCACCGGATCACGACCTGGAATGCTTCAGGAAGGTCTTCGACGACTCTGATTTCCGCCCGGACATGCTGAAGTTCTATCCGACGCTGGTCGTCGAGGGCACCAAGGTGCTCGACTGGTGGAAGGAAGGGAGTTACAAGCCTCTGGACACGGACGAGGCCGTGGATCTGCTGTGCAGGATGAAGACCATCGTCCCTGAGTACGTGAGGATACAGCGCATCCAGAGGGACATCCCCGTCCCGCAGATCACCGCGGGGATCATGAAGAGCAACATCCGCCAATTGGTCGCGGACGAGCTCGCCCGCCGCGGGGAGGAGTGCAGATGCATCCGCTGCAGGGAGGTCGGCCACAGGGGGATAAGGCTCGACGATCCGGACAAGGTCGCCTTCAAGATCACCGAATACTACGCCAGCGGCGGTCATGAGTACTTCGTCGCATTGGAGTACGAGGATTCCATCGTCGGCTATGTGCGTGTGAGGATCGACTCCAACGAGGTGGCCACGATAAGGGAGCTGAAGGTCTTCGGAAAGATCGTCTCCATAGGCGAGGACGGCGACGACTGGCAGCACAGGGGATATGGGAAGGCATTGGTCGCCGAGGCCGAGCGCATCGCGAAGGAGAATGGCAAGGCCGGGATACGCGTGACCAGCGGGGTCGGCGTCAGAAGATATTACGCATCGCTTGGATTCGAGAAGGCCCTGCCGTACATGCGGAAGATGTTCTGATCATCCGTAGAAGGGCACGTTGTCCCATCCGCTGCGGCGCTTCTTGATGCTCTTTTCGATCCTGTCGTATTCCTTGAGAGTGTTCTGATCCACCGACGGGGATATCCTGCCGAGCGCGCTCTTGAAATGGGCCATCGTGATGCTCTCCGATCCATGGTCCTCGCGGTATGCTGTGAGGCCAGCTTCCCTGCACAGGGCGTACAGATCGGCACCGACGAATCCGTCGGTCCTCGCCGCTATCGATTCGAGGTCCACATCTTTCAGCGGCATCTTCCTGGTGTGCACCTTCAGGATGCCCAGGCGGGCCTCGCTGTCGGGCTGGCCGACCAGCACGAGCTTGTCGAATCTTCCGGGCCTGAGCAGTGCAGGGTCGATCATGTCCGGTCTGTTGGTCGCCGCCATGACGGTGACGTTGTTCAGGCTCTCGACCCCATCCATGGATGTCAGCAGCTGGGCCACGACCTTCTCCCATGGGTTGCTGTTGCCGTTGCCGCGGATCGGCGCAATCGAATCTATCTCGTCGAAGAATATGATGCATGGGGCCATCTGCTTGGCCCTCTTGAAGATCTGGCGGATGGCCTTCTCGCTCTCGCCGAACCATTTGCTGGCGATCTCGGGGCCGTTCACGGTGATGAAGTTGGACCCGGCCTCGTTGGCTATCGCCTTCGCTATAAGCGTCTTTCCGGTGCCCGGAGGGCCGTACAGAAGCACTCCTCTGGCAGGCTCGATGCCGAGCCTCTCGTAGTCCCTGTTGCCTTCCTCGGGGATGAAAGCCTCCTCGATCTGCCTCCGCACGTCGTCGAGTCCTCCGACATCGTCCCATGTGACCTTGGGTATCTCCACAAGGACCTCCCTCATTCCGCTGGGCTCCACGTCGGACAGGGCTTCCTTGAAATCCGCCATGGACACCTTCATCTCCTCGAGCACGGAACCGGGGATCGGCTTGTCCAGGTCCAGGTCCTTCATGCGGGCCCTCACGCATTTCATGGCCGCCTCCCTGCAGAGGGCTGCCAGATCAGCTCCGACATAGCCTTGTGTCATTGCTGCCAGCGTATCCAGGGAAACATCCTCCGTCAGGGGCATGCCCCTTATGTGGACTCCGAGGATATCTGTACGGGCCTCCCTTCCGGGGATGCCTATCTCGATCTCCCTGTCGAACCTTCCGGGCCTCCTGAGCGCGGGGTCTATGGAATCCTCCCTGTTGGTGGCACCCACCACTATCACGTTCCCCCTGTCTCCGAGACCGTCCATGAGTGTGAGGAGCTGCGCCACGACGCGCCTCTCCACTTCTCCGTACACCTTGTCCCTGTTGGGGGCTATGGAATCTATCTCGTCCAGGAAGACGATGGACGGGGCGTTCTCGGAGGCCTGCTTGAATATCTCCCTCAGCCTCTCCTCGCTCTGCCCGTAGTACTGTCCGATGATCTCCGGTCCGCGGACCGAGAAGAGTGATGCTCCGGACTCGCTGGCCACGGCCTCTGCTATGAGTGTCTTGCCTGTTCCCGGCGGGCCGTACAGGAGCACGCCCTTGGGCGCCCCTATGCCCAGCCTCTCGAAGAGCTCCGGGTGTTTCAGAGGGAGCTCGATCATCTCCCTTATCCTCTTCAGCTCGTCGTCCAGTCCGCCGACGTCGTCGTACGTGATCTGCTTGCCCTGTGTCGGGCTGGTCTTCTGGTAATGGGCGGAGTCGTTGACGGAGACCTTGGTGTTCTTCGTGACGATGACCGCGCCCTTGGGCGTCGTTGACACCACCTTGAATGTTGTCCTGGTCCCGACCAGCGCTATGTTCGGAACTATAAGGTCTGTGCCCACGATGAGAGGCCTGGTGTTGAGGCCGCTGGCGATGAGCCCTTCGATGTCCTTCCCGAAGTTGACCTTCTTCCCCTCGGGGATGTTCGGAGCGAGTACGACCTTCTCGGCCTCCTTCGGGACGCACCTCTTCACAGTGACGCTCTCGTCTATGCTCACTCCGGCATTGGTCCTGGTGAGACCGTCTATGCCGATGATCCCCCTGCCCTCGTCCTCGATGGGTCCGGGGAATACCTTGGCAACAACGCTCCTCTTGCCGGTGATCTCTATGACGTCGCCTATATCTACGCCCAGCTCCCGGCGGGTCTTTGCGTCGATCCTCGCACGACCGTATCCCGATTCGCTCTGGCGCTGGGACATCGCAACCTTGAGGACAACAGAATCCGACATCGGGATATGAATGATGGATGTCGCTCATAAAGTCTGTCATGCTCACTAACGTTCGATGACCTTATCCTGTGGTCGTACGGCGTCCGACTCCGGGGATGCGTCCAGCAAGGCACGCGTACGACGTCGTAGGGCGATTGTACGCCATCGTAGGGCCGATTCCAAAGAGAGCCTTTTATCCACGCACGCGATAGGGCAAAGTATGGCTGTATTAGAGATCAGAATCGAACTCAAGAAAGGCGTCGCCGATCCTGAGGGAAGCAACACTAAGAAGACATTGGAATCCTTGGGATTCAAGGGACTGGGCGAGGTCAAGTTTGTCAAGCTCTTCGAGGTCGAGGTGGATCTGCCCCCTGAGGAGGCCAAGAAGGCCGGCGAGGAGATGTGCAGGAAGCTCCTGGCGAACCCCGTGATCCAGAATTACAAGGTCACAGTGAGATGATCCAATGGCAGACCTGATGATCAAGCGCGACGTCCCGTTCCCGCTCTACGACGTGGCCATCCTCGATGCCACCGACGAGCAGCTCGCACAGGTGTCCTCGGACATGGCCCTGGGGCTCTCCGTGGACGAGATGAAGGTCGTCCGCGACTATTTCAAGAAGGAGGGCAGGAACCCCACGGACGTGGAACTCCAGTCCCTCGGACAGGCATGGAGCGAGCACTGCTGCTACAAGAGCAGCAAGCCGATCCTCAAGGAGTTCGTGTTCGGGCTTGACAGGGAGGACATCCTCTCCAGAGGGGATGCCGGCGTCATGGTGTTCGACGACGACTACGGATACTGTTTGAGGATAGAGAGCCACAACCACCCCTCCGCGGTGGAGCCATACGGAGGCGCAGCCACCGGTATCGGAGGCATCCTGAGGGATGTGGTCTGCATGGGAGCGCAGCCCATCGGACTGGCGGATCCGCTCTGCTTCGGTCCAATCGACTACAAGGGTGAGATCCCCCCGGGGACCAAGCACCCCAGGTACTTGGTGAACGGCGTCGTGTCCGGTATCAGGGACTACGGTAACCGCTGCGGTATCCCCACCATAACAGGAGGGTTCTTCTTCGACGAGAAGTACACCGGGAACTGTCTGGTGAACGTCGCATGCCTGGGCATCGTCAAGAGGAAGGACCTGGCCAACAACTTCGCCGGAGGGCCCGGCGAGGTCATGATACTCATAGGCGGCCGCACGGGACGCGACGGTATCCACGGAGTCAACTTCGCATCCGCTGACCTTACAGCCACATCGGATGAGGATTCCAGGGGTGCCGTCCAGCTGGGCGACCCAATCACGAAGGAGCCTGTGATGCACGCATGCTTCGAGGTCAACGCGAAGCACCTGATCACGGGTATGAAGGACCTCGGAGGAGGAGGTCTGAGCTGCGTCGTCGGCGAGATGGCGCTGGAGGCAGGCTGCGGAGCCGATGTGGACCTGGAGAAGGTCCCGCTCAAGGAGCCCGGTCTCGCACCCTGGGAGATATGGGTCTCGGAGTCGCAGGAGCGTATGATGTGCACCTGCAAGCCCGAGAACGTGGAGAAGGTGCTGGAGGTCTTCGACATGTGGGATGTCATCGCGACACCTATCGCCAGGACCACCGACAGGAAGCGCACCCGCCTGTTCTGGAACGGGGAGCTCATCTTCGACATGGACCTGGAGTTCCTCACCGGAGGGCCGGTCTACAACAGGCCGTACGTCCTGCCCAAGGTCTCCTCCAAGAAGAACGAGAAGTTCCCCGATCTCCCCTCGGACAAGGAGGTCATCCTCACCATGCTTTCGGATTTCAACGTGGCCTCGAAGGAGTGGGCCATCAGGCAGTACGACCACGAGGTCCGCGCCGGCACCGCCATACACCCAATGGTGGGAGAGCTCAACAAGACTGGTCCCGGGGACGCATCGGTGCTCCTCCCGGTACCCGGCAGCAGGAGAGGGCTGGCGGCAGCCATCGGATGCAACCCTTGGTTCTGCGAGGCCGACCCCTACAAGGGAGGGATGGCCGCGATCGACGAGACGTGCAGGAACATCGTCGCTGTCGGCGCCATGCCCAACGCGTTCACGGACTGCCTCAACTTCGGCAACCCCGAGATCCCGGAGAGGCTCGGAGTGTTCAGGGAGGCCGTAAGGGGCCTCGGCGAGATCGCCAGGGAGCTCAACATCCCGATCCCGTCAGGGAACGTCAGTCTCTACAACGAGGCGCCCGGAGGGAAGCACATCCTGCCCACCCCCATGCTCCTCGGATGCGGTATCATCGACGATGTGTCCAAGGCGGTCACCGCCGACTTCAAGAGGGCCGGAAGCTGCATCTTCATCGTCGGAAGGACGAAGGACGAGATGGGAGCATCGCTCCTGTTCCGCAAGTTCGGAGGGGTGGAGGGAGACGTCCCCGGAGTGGACATACCCGCGCTCAAGAGGAACATGGCGAACCTCCTGAAGGCCATGGACAAGAGGCTCGTCCTCAGCTGCCATGACTGTTCGGACGGAGGACTGGCCATCGCCGTCGCAGAGATGTGCATATCCGGTCAGATCGGAGCGCAGATCGACCTGTCCGCCATGGACGGGGACCTTAGGACCAAGCTGTACTCCGAGAGTAACAGCCGCTGGATCGTCGAGGTCGACGGAAAGGATGTCACTGAGTTCACAAAGATCATGGGCGACGACGCCCAGATCATCGGTATCACGAAGGGCGATTCGCTCGTCATTAAGGACAACGGCACCACAATCTCCGTGGAGGAGATGAGGAAGGCCTGGAACGACCCTATCTGGAAGATCATGGGAGGTGTTTCCGAATGAAGGCAGAGGATGTCAAGGTTTGCGTCATACGCATAGAGGGTACCAACTGCGAGGATGAGATGGCCAACGCGTTCAGGATGGTCGGTGCGCAGGCCGAGAAGGTCCACCTCAAGCAGCTGATCGGCCAGGCGCCGGCGGACATGAGGAGGTCCCTCGAGGACTACGACGTGCTCGCCTTCCCCGGAGGATTCTCCGCAGGCGATTACGTCCGCGCAGGGGCCATCTTCGCCGCCAGGATCAAATCCGCCATCGGCGGGGATGTCAAGAGGTTCGTCGAGTCCGGCAAGCCCGTTCTGGGCGTGTGCAACGGATTCCAGATCCTTGTGGAGCTCGGACTGCTCCCGGCATTCGACGAGGTCATGTCGGACGAGCCCAGGGCCGCGCTGTACAACAACGTGTCCGGAAGGTTCGAGTGCCGTCCCACGGTCCTGAGGAACGACAACAGGGGAAAGTGCCTGTTCACCAGCACCATACCCGCCAAGAAGACCCTGATGATCCCCTCCGCACACGGAGAGGGTAACCTCCTGAGCATGGACGAGGACTTCGTTCAGAGGCTGGAGGACAACGACCAGGTCGTGTTCAGGTATGTGCGTCCGGACGGTTCCGATGCGGATTACCCGTGGAACCCCAATGGATCCAAGTCGGACATCGCGGGGATATGCAACCCTGCCGGGAACGTGCTCGGCATGATGCCCCACCCGGAGCGTGTCATGACGAGGTTCACCCATCCTGATTGGACCAGGGGTTACGATTCCGAGGACGGAGACGGCAAGTGCGTCTTCGAATCGGTCATGAAACATCTCGAGAAGTTCTGAGAAAAACAATGTGGGCGGGGGTCCTCCCCCGTCTCACAGATTAACTTTCACGTCGACCCTGTCGCCGTCGCTGAGGCTGAGGGTCCTCCTCATGCTGCAGGGCGCTATGATCTCCAGTATGTCCACGTAGTGGGACCTCTCCGGGACCAGGATGGCGCAGTTGATGTTGTGGATCTTGCACTTGTATGCGATGACGTTGCCGAAGCTCCTGCCCTCGGTGGTGAATCCCTCTATCATTATCCCGACGGTGCTCCTGATGATGTCGAGTTTCCCTATCTCCTCGGGGTATATGCGAACGTTGAAGGTTCCCTGGAAGGGTACGAAGCCCAGCTTGGACTCGAACTGCTTGAGGTATCCTTCCTGACAGATGTAGTATCCGCCCTCGCCCATGCCCGAGGCGACCTCGCCGCGGATGTTGATGTGGTCGGTGCGCTCGAAGATGCGGCGGTACTCGGTGTATTCCTTCTTCATCAGCTCGACACCCTTGTGGGTTATCTTTATACGCTGCTTCCTGGTGCCGAGATCCCTCATGATGTACTGGCAGTCGATGAGTTCCAGAATCCATTTGGATGCAGACTGCTGGCTCATGTCCAGAGCCTCGCCCAATTCCCTGGATGATATGGAGATATAGTCGTCAAGAGCTCCCATCAAAGCCAGTTTGCGCAGGGCGTAAGCATATTTGCCATCCATGGTAGTACGGTATCATGAACTACCAAATAAAAAGTTAACTATGTTATCTTTGGTTGGAACGCGATTCTTCGATGGAACCTGCTTGCAAATAATGTTTGAAGAAGAGGAAAATAAGGACCTTCCGGACCTTGGTTATGTTTTCAGATGACTCTGTTGGTCTCGACGTACTCGGAGGTGCTGGGCATTCCGCCGACAGCAACGCAGACGATTCCGCAGATGACGAGGATGACACCGCAGATAGGCTCCATCGCACCGTAGATCGAGGCCACAACGGAGAACGCGATGGCGATCGCGGAGAGCACCACGATGGTGCTGGCCTTCACGGGGCTGTACGAGGACATCGTTCCAGCCACTGCGAAGAACATCATTGCCGCCGCCATATCGAGTCCGACGAGGGCTGCGGAATCGACTGTTCCGGCCCATGTCATGGACATGGCGACCAACGCAATGATGGCGCCGATGAATCCGACGGCCATCCCGACTTTCATTGTGTTGGGCATATCGCTCATTTTATTACCGTCCTGTTATCTGGTTACCTGTTTTAATCCTTACTGAAAGACAGGGACATGGCCTGTGCGATCAACCAGATGCATAACGCCACGACTCCGATGACTTCGACGCCGGGGAAAGCGAATCCGGGGATGACCATGAGGACGGTCACCAGGACAGCCGCGCTCATTGCTACGGTGAACTTCCTTCCGTGCATCGCATCGCTCGCCATCGAGAGGATGATGGAGATGAAACAGAGGGTGAAGAAGATGGTTGCCACGAGGACGTGGATCTCGTAGTCGTCGCCCTTGTTGGCGATACCGACCAGTGCGAGACAGATTCCGCCGACGGCCATGAAGAGGCCGCTTGCGGCATCGAGGTTCTTTTTGGTATAGGCCTTCCCGATACCGAAGATCAGGATGAGTGCGCCGCCTACGATGCAGGCGCAGTTGAACAATTTGGCAGCGAACTCCACGCTGGAGATTCCGAGGTCCGACAGTGTGTTGACGTTGAACGTCCAGTTCCCGTCGGCGAATATGGCGACGGCGAACGCCAGGGGCAGGAGGGCCCCAGCCAAGATACCGGCCATCGTGAAGGGTGCTGCACTCTTCTGCTTAGTAACCATGCGTCTGTGATTGCGTATGGCTTTTATATTGATTTCCAGTGTTATCATCCGAATATTGTGGTGATCACTTGAAATTCCTGTTTTTCATCGGAACCGCTGGCAGCGGAAAGAGCACTCTGGTCGGAGCCTTCAAGCAATGGTGCGATGACTCCAACGTCGATGCCACCGTGGTCAATATGGATCCCGGGGCGGACGCCCTCCCGTATACCCCCGATGTGGACATAAGGGAATGGATATCCCTCGACGAGGTCATGAAGGAGTACAACCTCGGTCCCAACGGAGCACAGATCGTGGCGGCGGACCTCATGGCCGTCAACATCAAGAAGATGCAGGATGTGATCGCCGATTACGACACGGACTACGTTCTGGTGGACACGCCCGGACAGCTGGAGCTGTTCGCGTTCAGGGAGTCGTCGAACGTCCTGGTGGATTCGTTCGGAAGGGAGGATTCGATGCTCATCTACCTGTCCGACCCGTCCCTGTGCAAGTCGCCCAACGGGTTCGTGACGGCCATGGTGCTTGGAGCGCTGGCTCAGTTCAGGCTCCAGCTCCCGATGATGAACCTCCTGTCCAAGGCGGACACCCTTTCGGAGGAGGATGAGCAGAGGATGCTAGACTGGTATTCCGTTCCCGATGCGCTGTACGGGGACCTCCTCGATGCGGACATGAATCCCGAGACCGTGGTCGGAATGGAGCTGTTCAAGGCCATGGAGAACACCGGTGTATTCGGCGAGATACGTTCGGTATCGTCGGAGACCGGTATCGGTCTGGAGGAGATCTACGCTGCCGCCCAACTGTCATTCTTTGGCGGCGAGGACACCATGAGGGAGTGACCCTTCCAAGGCCGGCGCAGGGACGATCGTCATCCGCTGCGCTATGGCAGGAAAGGCGTGAAACATATGAGGCGATTGGGCATCATCAAGGCCTGCCCCTCATATGCCATCTTCTCGATTCTGTCGGGTCTCTGGACCATCTCCAAGAGCCTGTGCAAGTTTTAAAAGTCGCAATCCGATAGGATTCGTGTAAGAAGAAAAGTGGGGGAGGGCCCCCGATGTTTTCACTGGAACATGTTGGCAGGCGCCGGGTTGGTCTTGTTCCTGCCAGCGTCCTTGGCCTTCTCTTTCGCGGCTATGAAGTCCTTCATGGTGACCTTGTCGCGTCCGTCCCTGATGGCCAGCATACCGGCCTCGGTACAGAGGTTCTTGATCTCCGCTCCGGAAAGGCCGTCAGTGCTGTCCGCAAGAGCCTTCGCCGAGACCTTCTTCTCGACGTTCATGTGCCTGATGTTGATCTCGAAGATCTGAGTCCTGGCATCAACGTCCGGAAGCCCGACGTCGATGATACGGTCGAATCTGCCGGGTCTTAGCAGGGCATCGTCCAGGATGTCCGGCCTGTTGGTGGCTCCGATGATCTTGACGTTGTGGATCGCGGTGAAACCGTCCAGCTCGGCGAGCAGCTGCATGAGGGTCCTCTGGACCTCCCTGTCTCCCGAGGTGGCCACGTCGAGCCTCTTCGCTCCGACGGAGTCCAGTTCGTCGATGAATATGATGCTGGGCGCCTTCTCCTTGGCCAGCTCGAACAGGTCGCGGACCAGTCTGGCACCCTCTCCGATGTACTTCTGCACGAGCTCGGATCCGACCAGTCTGATGAACGTGGCGTTGGTCGCGTTGGCGACCGCCTTGGCCATCAGGGTCTTTCCGGTTCCCGGGGGACCCACTAGAAGGACACCCTTCGGGGGTTCGATACCGACCTTGGTGTACAGCTCGGGCCTGAGCAACGGGTCCTCGACTGCCTCGCGGAGCTCCAGCATCTGCTGCTTGAGTCCTCCGATGTCGTCGTAGGTGACCTTGGGCTTGTCCACGACCTCCGCACCGGAGACTATCGGGTCCACGGAGGATTGGATGACCTCCATGACGGCCAGGGTCTGCTTGTTCATCGTGACCCTGGATCCGGGGATCAGCTGCTCGGGGCTGATGTAGTCGGAGACCGCCACAACGAAATCCGGTCCTGTGGAGCTCTTGACCACCACGCGGTTGTTGGGAAGGACGTCCCTGAGGGAACCCACGATCAGCGGAGGGGTCTTGAGCCTCTCCATCTCTCCCCTGATCCTGGCCAGGTCCTTCTGCAGTCTGAAGAGTTCCCCTTCGGCGTAGCGCTTCTCGTTCTCAGCGTTCCTCAGATCCTCGACGAGTCTGACATTCCTGTCCTCCAGTGTGACGATTTTGGCCTTGAGTTCGGCCACTTCATCAGTGAAAGATTCGTCGGAGCTCTTCCTGCTTATGATGGTTTCGTCGTTGCTCATCGTCATCGGTTATGTGGGTGGATGATAAATACTGTGCGCATGGCTGTACGGATTATCCGTCAGGTGTCCGGGCATCCGCGATCATCGGCAAAGAGGCATCTAAGCCCTTGCACCCAGGTCGATTGTTCCGTCACTATCCTTATTTACAACATGGTCGCATAGGACGGTTATGATCTGCGAGATGTGTGGAAAAGAGGTCCCTCAGACCAAGACGGTCATCGTGGAGGGAAGCAGGTTGAATGTCTGTCCCAACTGCTCCAGGTTCGGCGAGGACTACAGAGCCAGCCAGAGCGGTGCGCCCATCTCCTCCTCGGTCATCGAGCAGAGGCTCGAGAAGAGGGAGAAGAGGATGAAGACCAAGGACATCTACTCCGGATCATCCTCGACAGAGCTCATCGACGACTACGGCACCGTGATCAGGGAGGCCCGCGAGGCGAAGGGAATGGACCTTGAGCAGTTCGCGGCATCGATCCTCGAGAAGAAGGGAACCCTCTCCAAGGTGGAGGCCGGAGCGCTGGTCCCCGATGACAAGCTGATCAAGAAGATCGAGAAGGCACTCGGCATCAAGCTCACTGAGGTCGTCCAGTCCGGCGTCACCGTCGGTGGCGGTAACACCAACAACAAGATGACCCTAGGCAACTTCATCAGGAAGGAATGAACGGCGTGGGGTACATCCCCCGCCACTTTCCGTTTTTATCAAGAACTCACATGGAACGCACGCTTGCGTACACCTTCTCGGAGAGGTCGGATATGTCCACTCCGCTGTCTCTCAGGACCAGCAATGCGGCCGCTGCTATGTCTATGTCCAATCTCTTCTGTATGCGGGTGCTCGCAGGCACGAAGGCCCTGGTCTCGATCCCGTTCTGCTTCGCCACGTCCATGAGGACATGGAACATGTCCGGGGAGGACTCCGTCTTCGCTGGGGCGGGCTTGGAGCGTATGGCCTCCATCAGAGCGGGCGAAGGCTTGAACGCCAATGGCAGGTCCATTCCGCTGAGGTCCGCAGTGGGGCGTATGAAATCTCCCTTCTTCACTAGCACCCCTCTGTCCAGAAGCGCCTTCAGCAGGATCTTCGATTCCGACGGGGACATCCATTTGAGCTCCAGGGACGATATCATCACGAACTCGTCGGAGGTGGTGACATCCTTACCTATGCTGCGGAAGAACGCAGCCGCGCAGACGGTGAACTCATCGGCCATGGTACCCGAATCCCGTAGCCATGATAAGCCTTTTTTGGGCCTCCCTCGCGCGCGCGTTTTTTGATTACATACTAACAGTAAAAATAAGGGCTGGGAAAGGTTTATAATCGAGACCCAACTACTCGGCAGTATCCTGTATGGTGACTTATATGGTAAACGATAAGTACACAAGATTCGAGAAAGCGAGGATCATCGGAGCGAGGGCGCTGCAGATCTCTTACGGAGCTCCCGTGTTGGTGGACTACCCGGAGGATATGCTCGACCCGATCGATATCGCCATGCTGGAATTCGACGCGGATCTCGTACCGATCTCCGTCGTCAAGAACTGATCAAAGAGGTTTCAAAATGAGCGAAGAGGAAACATACATAGCACCGGGAACCGAACTCCTGGTTGAAGAGGACATCTACCTGACATCTGGTGTTCACATCGGAACACAGCAGAAGTCTGCCGACATGAAGGATTTCATCTACAAGGTCAGGCAGGACGGACTGTACGTCCTCGATGTCAAGAAGACCGACGACAGGCTCAGGGATGCGGCCGCATTCCTCGCAAGGTTCGATTCCAAGAGGATCCTCGTCGTCTCTGCAAGGCAGTACGGACAGAAGCCCGCAAGGGAGTTCTCCAAGGCAATCGGAGCACCCGCATTCGCAGGCCGTTTCGTCCCCGGAACCCTCACCAACCCCATGAACCCCGCGTTCATTGAGCCCGAGGTCCTGGTCGTCACCGACCCCGCAGCCGACAAGCAGGCTCTCAACGAGGCCCTCAACCTGGGAATCCCCATCGTCGCACTGTGCGATGCGAACAACGAGACCAGGAACGTCGATCTCGTTATCCCCACCAACAACAAGGGAAGGCGTGCTCTCGCATGCGTCTACTGGATCCTCGCAAGGGAAGTCCTCACCAAGCGCGGAGACCTGAAGGACCCCAACGACTTCCAGATGTCCATCGACGACTTCGAAGCCAAGCTCATCTGAGTTTCAAATCCATTAGCCCCTTCGGGGGCATTCTTTTTGACTCTTGGTCTTTCCGTTTCAAACCAAATCCCGGAAGAACCCCTTCAGTATCTTACCTACCGTCTACATCTCTTCAATCCCTTTCGCCTCGGCCCCAGATGATATGATCGCCTTCTCTTCTTAGTAGTACTGGAAACATCCGCCTTGGATGGGCTCATACTCCCAGTCCAGCGGCCTGTGTGCCGATTCCCGACATGGTGCGTGGTGACCGTCGGTCGGACGATACGAGCGACATAAGCTTGAAAACGCATAAGGTGATACGAATCTGGTAAAAATATGGGCGATAAGGGACAAGGGGCCGATCCCGGTCTGGAGAACTTCGAAAGGACCGACGGGCTATTCTCGCTGTGCGGACTCAACTGCGGACTGTGCGGATTCCGCCTTCAGGGCAGTTGCAACGGGTGTTTCAAGGACAGCTTCTGCGCGGTCTCCTGTCCTAGAGTCCCATGCAGCATCAGGCACGGCAACCTGCAATACTGCTTTGAATGCCCCGAGTACCCGTGCAGGCATTACTACGGTTTCGACAGCTACGATACCCTTGTGCTGCACCGCAATCAGCGCAGGGACATGCAGAAGGCCAAGGAGATCGGCATCGATGCCTACCTTGCCGAACAGCGGCGTAAGGTCGGGCTCCTGAACAGGCTGATAGAGGGCTATGACGACGGTCACAGCCAGGTGTTCTTCTGCACGGCCGTGAACATGCTCTCCGTGGAGACATGGCATCGATACTCGACAGGGCCGAATCCGAGACTGCGGGCATGGCGCTGCCGGAACGGACCGGATACATCAAAAGGGCGCTGACTTCTTTCGCGGATGCTAACGGCATAAGGCTCTGAATTCGACAATCTTGGATAATTGGAAGCTCAGTCATCTCCGTTAAGGGTGATCGACATATTATTATGACTCTTTCCTCAAGAGTCTTCTTTTTGCATCATTCGTACGAAAGATGATTCTTCGACCGTTTGCATTATGCGGCCATGATGCCCGCGGCGTAACAGTTCTAGAAATGAAACGGGAAGGGGGAGGCCCCCGTCCCTCTTCAAATGCGTTTGAGGTATCTGAGGTTGGGCTCGTAGACGAGTCCCTTGTCCATCAGGATGTTGGACACCTCTTCGAGTTCGATGCTGCTGATGCCCTCGGCCTCGGCCCTTCTCTCGAGCTCCTCCCTGGGCGCTCCCTTGCCGTCGGTGTCGAGCTCCTCCAGCAGGTTGAGAATGAGCTCCTCGATCTGGGCGCCGTTGCTTCCGTTGTTGCCGTTCTCCTCGGGCATGTCGATCTCGTCGGGCTCGTTGGACAGGTCCTCGGGGAATCCGAGGTCGACGTCCCTGTCGGGGAGCAAGGTCCTAAGAGCGGCCTGGATCGTCCTCAGGTAGAGGGCGGAGTCGGGCATCTGTCCGTAGTTGTCCAATGCATAGGTTATCCCGAAGGCCTCTGTGGGTGTCATCCCGGCCTTCACCAGATCCTCCTGGGTCGCGTCGCCCATGCTCAGGACCCTTTTGGTGTTGGAGAGTCTCCTCCATGTCGATTTCGCGGTCTCCAGGACCCATTCCTTGCGGACGGTCTCGCTGATGTTCACGATGTTCTCCGGTCTGACGGACACGAAGACCCTCTGGTCGTCCGTGGTGTAGGCTCTGACCCTTCCGACCGCCGCGACGAAGCTGGGCGCCTCTATGTCTGCGATCGCGGCCGACGCCTCGGGCTGATACTTCCCGATGTTGATGAAGAAGCTGCCGGACACGTCCTGTATCCTTCCCTTCCATGCGACGTCGTCGCCGAACTCCATCTTCTCCTTCTCGGTGAGGACTCCGGCTATGAGCACCCTGTTGATCTTCGCGCCCAGGGGCGAGACGATGTAGGAAGGAGCTTTCTCTTCCGTGGCCTTGATCTCCAGCGTGGACGAGTTCAGTTCGGTGGCGAACACCCTCCATGCGGTCTCCCTGGCGTTCATATCGCCGCCTCCACTTCCTCGAGGAGCTTGTTGGCCTCGGCCTCGAGGTCGATTTCCACGTTCTCTGCGCTCTTGATTATGATGCTCGGGCCGTAGTCGTCGCTCATGACGTTGCCTGTGACCCTTATCCTCTTCATGAGGATCTTCCCTGTGATCTCCCTGCCCACGACGGACTCTCCCTTGACGGCCGCCAATCCCTGTGCCGCCTGAAGGGTTATGCCCGTGAGCTTCTCGGTGTCCGCACGGTTGATTATGGCGCCGATTGCGCCCGTGCCGTCGTCCAGGACGACTTTGAGCCTCAGGTCCATGACGCCTTCCACCATTCCGTGGGTGGTGCATGCGCCGTTGAGCATGGAGCGGTTGCACTGCGGGCATCTCCTGATGATGCCGCTTCCCTGGCGGACGTCCACGACGAGTCCCTCCAGGGTGATGTCCAGACCGCCACCGATCCTGGTGATCTCATCGACGGTCTTCTTGTTGGCCGATGTGTCGATTATTTCCGTGATCGCATCGACACGGCTGACCTCGCATCTGTCCCCCATGTTCAGCTGGGGGATGCCCTTCCATGACCTGATGTATGCGTTGCTGATGCAGAGCGACTCCCCTTCCTTGATACCGAAATCGCTCCAGGCGGAGAACTGTATCTTTCCAGTGTCGTCCGCCAGCATTCCTGAGTAGACGGTCTTCTGCTCTCCGCGGGCGGTGATCTCCCTGGCTTCGACGGATATGACCTTGCCGGTCACGGTGACGCTTCCCATGCCGTCCTTGATGTTGCCGATCTTGACCTCCGTCGGGGACGCGGATATCTGGCGTTCCGGAAGGTCGATCCTTACGCCGTCGGCCACTTCGATGCGTCCGCGGCTTCCAATGTTGATCTGGACCTTGTCGTTCCAGGTCTTGCAGTAGCAGTTCCTGAAGTTGTACACAGAGCCCTTGGCCAGGACCATCGCGCCCGGTTCCCAGATGGTGAATGAGGCCGTGGCGGTCTCGTCCCCGAGTATCCCCGACACGATCTTCTTCGGGAGGCCCTTGACCGTTATGTCCTTGGTGTCCACGAATACGACCTTGGCGGTGATATCGACGTTCTGCTCCGAGCCGGTGAGCTCGCCGATCTTCTTCGTCAGGGTGTTCCCCGTGACGAAGCCCATGGTGTCGCTCCCGCCGTATTTCCTGATGATGCCCCTTTTGGCGGCATCAATGCCCACGTGGTACTCGTTGAGGTATTTGTTCAGTTCCTCAACGATCTGATCTTCGTCGATCTTGTCTCCGAGCACCCTTTGCAGTTCCTGAATATGGGGTGTTAGTTCTTCCATTTCCATAGTATCGACTCCCTCCTCGCGGAAGGTTGGTTTCGGATTCTGTTCCGAATATAAAAGGGTTCGAAGGGGATGTCCGAAAGTGGATGTTACGGTAACATCTGGCTCTATCCGGAACGGTGCCGCGGGGATTCCGGTCCGGGCACTGCAGGTGGCCATCGAACAGCACATTTTGAGACCATCCAGACATTCAGTCGAACCTAATTGTTTATATCGGATACCAACATTGAGTTATATGGTACCCAAAAGCAAGATTGATGCCATCCTCGACGGCTACGACCCCGAGGAGATAACGATCGCTACCCTTTGTTCCCATTCGTCCCTCCAGATTTTCCACGGGGCGAGGAAGCTGGGTTTCAAGACTTTGGGTCTCACCATAACCCACAGCACGAAGTACTACGATGCATTTCCCCTCGGAAAGCCCGACGAGATCATCAAGTACAAGGACTTCGACGACATGGAGTCCCGCGTCGACGAGTTGTACGATAGGAACGTCATCATCATCCCCCACGGCTCGTTCGTCGAGTACATGGGGTCCGAGAGGTTCGGGGACTACCCTGTGCCCTCCTACGGGAACCGCGAGGTCCTGAACTGGGAGTCCAGCAGGGAGAAGCAGAGGGAATGGATCGAGGGCGCAGGGGTATCGATGCCCGAGATAATCACCGACCCCAAGAGCATCGACAGGCCGGTCATGGTCAAGTACAACGGTGCAAAAGGCGGAAAAGGGTACTTCATCGCCATGGATTACAACGGATTCAAGCTCGCTGTGGATCCCGACGAGTCATACAACATCCAGGAGTACTGCATGGGTACCAGGTACTACATGCACTTCTTCTACGACCCGCTCAAGCATGACGGTTACAAGTGCGCCGAGGGAGGGTCCCTAGAGCTTATGTCCATGGACCGCAGGGACGAGTCCAACATCGATGAGCTGTACAAGCTCGGGAACATCGACGATCTGAAGAAGGTCGGCATGTACCCGTCGTTCGTCGTGACCGGTAACACCCCCGTCGTCCTCAGGGAATCGCTCCTGCCGAAGGCCTTCGACATGGCCGAGAGGGTCGTGGACAAGTCCTACGAGCTCTTTGGAGGGATGTGGGGCCCGTTCTGCCTCGAGACGGTCGTCAATGACAAGCTCCAGTTCAAGGCGTTCGAGATCTCCACCAGGATAGTCGCCGGTACCAACCCGTTCATCTCCGGTTCGCCTTACGCCGACCTGATCTATCCGGGAATGAGCACCGGCGCCAGGATGGCCATGCACATCAAGGAAGCCGCGAAGGAAGGGAAGCTAAAGGAGATTGTGTCCTGATCGCTTCAGGGTGATCCCGTCCTCGGATCCGGAGAACGATCCGTTCTCCGCCAGTTTGCGGCGGTCGCGAACCACGTAGACGGATACGCGGAAATCACTGACATCTTTCCCGGTCATGTCTCGATGGCAGCGGATGCTTCCAGGGGTGTCAATCCCTTGATGCGGACAAGAGCGAATGACAAGGCTTCCATGACGGACAGCCCATCGATGGTGGCCCGCCAACGGTTCCGGTCGCCGAGCAATGGGTCTGCACGGCGTCCCGGATACCGTCATCGATTTCCCACGAAACTATTATTAAAATAATTCAGGATGCGAGTCTCAAGAAGGGTGTTTAACCATGGTTTCCCAGAGACTGCAGACTGTTCCCGCTTCGGGAACGATAGCCATTTCGAATCTTGTCAGCCAGATGAAGGCAGAGGGCATCGATATCGTGTCCTTCTCGATGGGCGAACCGGATTTCACGACACCTTCCAACATCATCGATGCCGCATGCGATTCCCTGCATGCGGGATTCACCCATTACACGCCTTCCACCGGAATACCCGAGCTCAGGAAGGCCATCGCTGATTACACGAGGAAGAACGACAACGTCCCCTGCGAGGCCGCCAACGTCCTGGTCACACCCACCAAGCAGGCCATCTTCATGACCTGCCTGGCGTACATCGACCCCGGTGACGAGGTCATCCTTCCCGACCCTTCATGGGTCTCCTACGAGGCATGCGTCCGTCTTGCAGGCGGTGTGCCCGTGTACATCCCCACGAGGTTCGAGGACGGGTTCATCGTCGACCCGGCCCTCATCGAGGCGGCCATAACCCCCAGGACGAGGATGATCATCCTCAACACCCCCACGAACCCCACCGGGGCCGTAATACCCGCGGACAAGCTGAAGCAGATCGCCGACATCGCGATGCAGCACAACATCAAGGTCATGTCCGACGAGATCTACAGCGCCATCATCTACGAGGGCAAGCACACCTCCATGGCATCCTTCCCGGGCATGTTCGACAACACCATCCTCATATCAGGTCTCTCCAAGACCTTCGCCATGACCGGCTGGAGGCTGGGATGGGCCATCGCTCCGGTAGAGGACATCAAGAACATCAACAAGCTCCAGTCCCATTCCATCTCATGCTGCACGTCATTCGTCCAGAAGGCTGCGGTGGAGGCCCTCACCGGCCCCCAGCAGTCCAAACTGGACATGGTCAAGGCCTTCAGGAAGAGGCGCGACCTCGCCCTCGACCTCGTCAGGGACATCCCCGGGATGGAGTGCAACACGCCCGACGGTGCGTTCTACCTGTTCCCCAAATACAACAAGGACATCCCCTCGGCGAAGCTCGCCGAGATCCTCCTCAAGGAGGGACATGTGGCGGTCACTCCCGGTACCGCATTCGGGCCCGGAGGGGAGGGATTCTTCAGGATCTCGTACGCCACATCCGAGGACCAGATCCAGGAAGGCATCGCGAGGATCAAGAAGGCCCTGGCCGACCTCTGAGCTCAATCGAAGTTCAGCATGTTGAGTCCGCCTTGGTTGTACCTGTCGATGGATTCTTTGATCTTCAACCATTCCTCGTCCGACTTGTCGAGGTTGGCGCGGATCATGTTCATGCAGCCGAGTATGGCCATCCTGTTCACTGTGACGATCTTCTCCGCACCGGCATCCGTCCTAGCGATCATGGAATGGATCAGATGAGGGTGATCGGCTTCGCCGAGCAGTGGGTCCAGGACCATCCCGAGATGGCGGCCTCGATGAGGCCGCCTGTCGGACCTTGAAACTCTTCCGGCCTTGCAGGCCGGACCGCCGCCCGAAGCATGGCGGCGGGAAAACCATTTTGGACCATCATGGCCCTTTCCCAGCATGCCACGATTTCTCGCGCGTGCGTGCTTACCTCTTTCTTTTATAGGAGGGTCAGGTTACACAATCAATGTCGCTTAGGCGATCGAGGGATTAATCTTGAGCAGAACATTATTCACCGTCGGGCCTGTCCACGTGGAGGCCGCGACGCTTCAAGCAATGACCAAGCCTATGATCACACACCGCTGCAAGGAGTACAAGGAGCTCCATGCTGGCATCGTCGAGAAGATACAGAAGGCTCTCGGCACGGATATGGACGTTTTCCTCGTCGGAGGATCGGCCACCGTGATGCTGGAGGCCGCCATCAGGAACGGTGTGAACAGCAATTCCCTCGGAATAACGAACGGTTCCTTCGGAAACAGGTCGATCGAGCTCGGTGAGCTCAATGGCAAGAACGTCACCAAGGTCCAGGTGCCCTGGGGCGAGGCCATGAAGCCCGAGCACATCGCCGGAAAGGTCACAAAGGACATCGAGGCCGTCCACTGGGTTAGCAACGAGTCCTCCACCGGAGTGTTCAGCGACTCTCTCGCCCTGTCGAAGGAGATCAGGGCCCAGAACCCCGACGCTCTCACCATGATCGACGCGGTCACATCCGCATTCGCGATGGACCTCAAGGTCAAGGAGCTGGATGCCGATTCGATTGTCTTCGGTACGCAGAAGGCCCTCGCCCTCCCTCCCGGACTCGCCATCATGCTCTGCTCCGAGAGGCTGCTGGACAAGGCGAAGACCGTTCCCAACCGCGGATTCTACGGAGATCTGCTCAAGATCAAGAAGCAGGCGGACGTCGATTACGCCCTCACGACACCGCCGGTATCCCTCATGTACGCATTGGACTACCAGCTGGACAAGGCTCTGGCGGAGGGAATGCAGACAAGGTACAGAAGACACCAGGAGATGGCCGACATGGTCAGGAACTGGGCAAAGAAGAACCTCTACGGGGTGTTCCCCGAGGAAGGCTACCAGTCCAACTCCATCGGTGTGCTCAACAAGGGCGAGATGGACTTCGATTCATTCAGTTCGAAACTCAAGGCCAAGGGATATGAGATCTCCAACGGTTACGGGGATATCAAGGAGAAGACCTTCAGGATCGGACACATGGGGGACACCACTCCCGCAATGATAAAGGAACTGCTGTCCGCAATGGACGACGTATTGGAGGAATGAGACATGACAACGAAGATTCTGGTTTCGGATCCCCTGGATGCAGAGGGACTCGAGATACTGAAGAGCTCCGGATTCCCCGTGGACGAGGTGTCCGGACTCACAGAGGACGAACTGTGCGCGAAGATTGGCGACTATGATGCCCTGATCATCAGGTCGGGTACCAAGGTCACCAAGAAGGTCATCGATGCCGCGAAGAAGCTCCGCGTCATCGGCCGTGCCGGTGTCGGAGTGGACAACATCGACGTCCCCTACGCCACGGACAAGGGTATCCTGGTCATGAACACCCCCTCCGCGAACATCCTGTCCGCGGCGGAGCACTCCTGCGCCATGCTGCTCGCAGTCGCAAGGAACATCCCCTTCGCCCACGAGTCCATGCACAAGGGCGAGTGGAAGAGATCCAAGTACACCGGGGTCGAGCTCAACGGCAAGGTCCTGGGAATCATCGGTGTCGGACGTGTCGGAGGAGAGGTCGCTAAGCGCATGAAGGCCTTCAACATGACCATGATCGGATACGATCCCTTCCTCCCCAAGGAGGTAGCGGACTCCCTCGGCGTCAGGCTCACCACCCTCGAGGAGGTCATCACCACTGCTGACTTCATGACAATCCACACACCGCTCCTGCCTGAGACCAGGAACATGATTTCCATGCCCCAGTTCAAGATGATGAAGCCCAACGCGAGGATTGCCAACGTCGCCCGCGGAGGAATCGTCAACGAGGACGACCTCTACACTGCGCTGAAGGAGAAGATCATCGCCGGAGCTGCATTTGACGTATGGTGCAACGAGCCCCTCACGGACGACGAGAAGAAGCTCCTCGAGCTGGACAACCTCGTCACCACACCCCACCTCGGAGCATCCACCGTGGAGGCCCAGGAGAGGGTCGCCATCGAGGTCGCCGAGCACGCGGTCATGTACCTCAGGGACGGAATCGTCTCCAACGCCATCAACGCTCCCCGCGGAGCCCTCGATGCGGACACCGAGCCCTACGTCCCCCTCGTCAAGAGCATGGGTTCCATGATACAGCAGATCGTCGGCAACCACCCCCTTAACAAGCTCGAGATCTCCTACTGCGGAAACCTGGCCAAGAAGCAGACCAAGCTCCTCACGGTAACCACCGTCATCGGATACCTTGAGAACATCATCGGGTCCGCCAACATCATCAACGCGCTGCCCGTCGCCAAGTCCAAGGGACTCGAGATCTTCGAATCCAGCAACGATGCGGCCAAGGACTACGCCAGCTATGTGGACATGAAGTTCACATCCGAGGGAAAGACCCGCTCCATCAGGGGTACGGTCATCGGAGGCAGCCCCAGGATCATCAGCATGGACGGATTCGTCACCGAGATCTCCCTCGCAGAGAGGATGATCCTCCTCAAGTACAAGGACACCCCCGGCGTCATCGGAGCGGTCGGCAGCGCCATCGGCGAGGCCGGCATCAACATCGCCCACATGGCGGTGGGAAGGGGCAATGGCAACGCCATGATGTTCCTGACCATCGACAACGACGTGTCCGAGGATGTCATCAAGGCCCTGGAGGCCAAGATCGGCACCGAAGAGGTCGTGTACATCAGGCTCGAGTGATAACATGGGCATAGTCACCGTCGATGACCTCACGCAGGCGATCAAGAACAGCATAGACGATTCCCATGCTATGGTGGAGGAGCAGGCCTACGAGCTCGCCCACCATGTGCTCAACTTCTTCGGCTACTCCGACAGGATCATCGACAACGTCCTGGAGCCCGAGGACCGTGATGCGTTCTACATGCTGGAGGACGCGGGCATCCTCACGACCGAGAGGGAGGAGACCACCCTTTACGACGGAAGGGAGTGGAGGATCCACTACTGGCTGTTCAAGAGGGACAAGATCGCCGACCTGATGGTCAACTCCAGGACGTCGACCGCCAGCACCGCCGGCGACGACTTCACCTACGCCGATCTCCCGGACGACGTCTGGCAGAGGGGCGGCGACGGGGCAGCCTGAAGATGGATTATTTCCCTTACAAGTACCGTCCCGGTCAGAAGGAGCTCGTGGAGTTCATCGACCGGGCGGTACGCGACCGCCGCTGCGCGGTCATCGAGGCCGGTACCGGTACCGGCAAGACCATAACTTCTCTATGCGGCACCTTGGGCTATGCCAAGGAGCACGGCATCAAGGTCATCTACCTCACACGCACCAAATCCCAGCAGAAGCAGGTCGTCAGGGAGTCAGAGGCGATAGGGGATGAGATATTCTGCATCGCCATGCAGGGGCGCTCCGCATCCTCTTGCCCGCTGATGCGCGACGACCCGGAGCTGGCCGCCGGCAACTCGGAGGAGATATCGAAGCTCTGCTCCGAGTACAAGAAGAAAAAGAACGGCGTCTGCCAGTGCAGGTTCTTCACATCCATCGAGGAGACCGACGTGGAATCATGGGCATCCAGGATACGCACCGAGCACCCCGATCCCGAGGACCTGGTGCAGATGTGTGAGGATGCGGGGCTCTGTCCGTACGAGTTCACGAAGCTTCTTCTCCCGTATGCGGACGTCATAGCCGTGCCGTACCCGTTCGTGTTCATGCCCATGATCCTCGACCGTTTCATCCAGTGGACCGGGGTCCCGCTGTCGCAGATGATCCTGATCATCGACGAGGCCCACAACCTGCCCGATTATCTCCGCGATGTGCAGACCTTCGAGTACAGCGGCCATGCGATGGACCTGGTGGCCAAGGAGGCCAAGGACCATGGGGATTTCGAGCTCCATGAGGGCATAAGCGTCACAGATGTCGTCGCTGTCATGAAGGAGATCCTGGCCTCCGCCGAGAAGGAGTACCTGATCGACGACGACGGGATGCTTCCCCCGTACTTCCTGGAGGATGAGCTGATGTCGCGTCTGGGCGTCAGCTCGGTCACCATTTCCAGGATGTGCAAGGCCATGGAGGAGATCGGCGACGGCATCATGGAGAAGAAGAAGGAGCGCAAGAAGCTGCCCCGTTCCTACATCCATTCGATGGCGATGTTCATCCGCGCCTGGATAGACGGCGACGAGGACAACTATGTCAGGCTGGTGATCAAGGAGGGCGACAACCCCATGTTCCAGGCCTACTGCATGGACGCATCCGGGGCCGCCGACCCGCTGGTGGACTGCTTCTCGTCCATCCACATGTCCGGAACACTTCAACCGTTGTCCGCGTATGAGCAGGAGCTCGGTCTCGGCAGGGTCAACAGGCTGTGTCTGGACGGGATCTTCCCCAAGGAGAATATGCTGTCGGTCTACACGGACAAGGTCTCCATGAAATACGAGGAGAGGGACATCCCCCAGAATTACGACAAGCTGATGCAGATGGTCGTGGAATGCGTGAATGCGGTCCATGTCAACACGGCCGTGTTCTTCCCGTCCTATTCCTTCATGGACAAGATGGTGGACGACGGTCTGGTCCAGAGGCTGAATCGCGATGTCGTCTACGAGGAGAGGGGCATGTCGCAGCCGGAGCTGATGAACGTCTTCGAGAACTTCAAGACATCCGACGGCGGAGTGCTGTTCTGCGTCACAGGCGGCAGGATCAGCGAGGGACTGGACTTTCCGGACAAGGCCCTGGAGATGGTCGTACTGATAGGCATCCCATATCCGAAGCCTACCGCCAAGCTGCGTGCGATGCGCAGGTATTACGACATCCGCTTCGGCGACGGTATCGGATTCACCACTGTGATCCCGACCGTCCGCAAGATGAGGCAGGCCATGGGAAGGCTGATCAGGTCCGAGACGGATAGAGGTGTCGCCATAATACTGGACCGCAGGGTGTCGGGGCTGAAGGGCATCGATGCCGGGCTCTGCCAGGACATACCTGCGGCCGTCAGGGAATTCTTCTCCCGCTGATCACTCGAATATCGGGAACCTTTTGACCAGCCAGGTCTCCTTCCACCATCCGTGGAGGGAGTATCTCTCGAAACCGCCGAGGAAGTATGTCGCGATCAGTCCGACTGCGAGTATTATGCGGTGATCGATCACGGGGTTGTCCGTCGGGGGCAGCACCAGTGACCACATGATCAGCAGGAATGCCGTCATGCCAATCGTGGTCAGCTTCGCGGCTATGCCGGTGATCAGGGTGATCCCCAGGACGAGCAGTCCGAGCATCATTATGACATCGACGATGCCGTTGCCCGCTATCGACGTATAGAAATCCTTCAGGAGGCCGTCGGTGACATAAATCACGAATGACGATGGCGATCCGCCGTCTATTACGCCCTGTCCTGCAGGGGTGGAGAAGCCCAGTCCGAGCAATTTGTCGAAGAAGGGCCAGAGCATTATCCAGCCCAGCAGTATGCGGAAGACGGCCAGTATCCTCAGGCCTATCTCGTTCTTTTCCATGAGGACGTAATCGGCTTTTGACATAATGATATTCGTCCCGGTACCATCATCCAGAGTCCTTACAAAAAGTGGTAGGCCTATCCGTACACGCCGCATGCAGTAATTATTGAGGGGAAAAATGGGTCCTTCCGGACCCGGTTGAATTCGCAGAGAGCAGTTCACTCCCTGACGAGTTTGTACGTGAGGAAGTTCAGCATCCCGTCGGTCTCGGTGACCTCGCCCCAGTCGTGTTCGCCCTCGTTGTGGAGACCGGAGTCCACGTAGATCTTCCCGTCCTCGGTCTTCCACTCGTATACGCCTCCGACCATGGTCTTCTCATCGTAGACCTCTATGATTCCGGCCGCGACGGCCTCGTCAATTTCCTGCTGGGTGGCGCCCTCAGGGATCGGCACGAGGACCTTCACTTTGCCGTCATCCGCGAACAGGAATCTTCCCTGAAGGAATTCCTTCGTGTCGTCGTCCAGGAAATCGGCCTCCATGGCGTACTCCACGGTCTTCCAGGGGTCCTCATCGTCATCCGTGAGCATCATCAGTTTCTTTATCTTCCAGAATCCACGTACATCCATCTTATCGCCTGCGATTATCGGTTAATAAAATATCACGGTTAGAGAAAACTTAACCGTTTCTGTCCGACCAACTATGTCACGCAGATGTTAGGGGTTCTGATCCCGGGACGGGGGTTCAATCCCCAAAGATTATCTATCAAGTATATTTACAGCAGAGCATGGAGATAACCGTCGATCCTGAGGTCGAACAGCTCATCAAGGATGCTGGATGTGATTACCGCGTATGCACCGCATGTCTCGGACCTGCGCTCGTGCCCACCTCGGTCAAGGGCCCCAAGGAGTCCGACATCAGGATTCCGATCGGCGACCAGACTTTGTATATTTCCCAATACGTCGCGCGCTATATCGCCAGGGTCACCATCGATATGGTCTATGACGACGATGAGATCGATTCCTGTCCCGCATTCCCTTCCAGGGCGTACAGGAACAAGAATCAGTAAAACAGGACCGCTTTCTGCGCGGTCTCGTAGGCCAGCCTGTCGACGTCGATCTTCTCGCTCATCGACCTGACCTTCTCGGGATTGGCCTCTGTTATGGGCCTAGTGGGGACTATAAGGCAGCCGTCGGTGGGCCTTATCGATATCTCGTAGGTCCCGATCCTCTTGGCGATGGTCTCGATCTCCAGCTTGTCGAGGCCGATGAGGGGCCTGAGCACAGGGAAATCCAGGCCGATGTTCTCGGACCTGATGTTCTTGAGCGTCTGGGATGCGACCTGTCCGAGGGAATCCCCCATGATCAGTGCTTCTGCACCCAGCCTCTTGGCGAGCTCCCTCGCCGTCCTCTGCATGATGCGCTTGCACATCACGCACTGATAATGATAGTCGCAGCCGTCCTTGATGGCGGTCTGATTGGATCCGTGGTCCGCCAGGTACAGGGGGAATTCCTTACCGGTCTCCGCCCTGAGGCGGTCCGCCAGAGCCTTGACGTTCTCGATCGACCTGTCATCGGTGTACGGACGGTTGTCCATGTGGAGAAGTATGACATCGGCCCCGCGGCAGCTCATGAGATACGATGCCACCGGGGAGTCGATCCCGTTGGAGATGAGGGCGACCAGCTTCATCAGAGCTCAACGTCGCCGTAATCGTCAGCGAGCTTCCTGGGCATGGCGTACCTGCACTCGGGGCAGAAAAGACCGTCCCCCTTCTTGCTCCTGACCATCTCAGTCTTACATTTGCCGCACTGGGCCCTGATCACACCGAGGTGATCGTCCTTGGTGGTGAGCTGCAATGCGGGTTTGATGGCGGTGACGCGGGCCCTGATGTAATCTCCCTTCCTGAGCTCCTTCGCCACGTCGTCGGTGTAGCCCTGGGAAATCTTGGAGACATGGATCGTGGCGTAAGTGTCGCCTCCGAGCCTCCTGTTGACGCCCTCCTTGACGTAGACGTCAGCTGTGGCCATGGTGCTTCTGATGTCACCGACGACACCGTACACGATGTCGCCCACGGCCAGGACGTTGGGGGGATTGGGGGAGATGACCTTGGCGACGCACTCGCTGTCGTCCAGGACGAGCTCTCCTACCTGGGATGCATAGACTATCCCGTTCTCTGCGAAAGTACCCTCGGCAGCGAGGTACTCCTCTTCGGACGCTACCTCCTCTCCGGGGAACACGAATTTTGATTCTGTCATTGGAATTCACCTGATATTGACGACCGCGACGTCGACCGTCTTCTTCGTCTTTGTATGGAATGAGAATGTATGAGGGATTTCGTACTTATAGATTTTATAATAGGTCACGTCACGACCCCTTTTCCTGCAGTACCCGGTCACGAAATCCAGTGTGTTGGCCATGTGTATGGAGTAGACGCATTCCGACAGTTCCATGGCCTTGTCGAGGAACGCCCTGTCCGCATTCCTGTTCTGGCATCCGAACGGGGGGTTCATGAACACGGTGTCTGCGCCTTCTTCTACATCTAATATATCGCTCTTGATGAACGTCACTTCCGCTTCCAGATTCTTCCTGTTCTCCTCGGCGACGGACAGTGCGGATTCCGATATGTCGAATCCGATCACCTGGGACGCACCGAGCATCCACGATCCTATGGAGAACATCCCAGTCCCGCATCCGAGGTCGACGACCTTTAGGCCGGCGATGTCGCCTTTGGAGTAGGCGTCGAACAGTATGTCCGATGCGATGGAGGCCGGCGTCATGTACTGCTCTAGCGATGGATCGGGGTCGATGAAGTTGGCCACCCTCTGCAGCCCCATCTCAAGGTCCTTCTTCTTCATGATATCATGCTCCCGTCGCATTTCCGGCTACGGATTCCGCAGTCCTATTTCGATTCTCAGATAAATCGTTGATTGACATCCGACACATCTTTTTCAAATTTGTGCGCCAAAAAACAAAAAAATTACCGATTTCCCTTTAGAAAAGTTTGTTTTTTATCGTATGAGTGAAATGAGCCGAGTGCAGGGATAGTAGGATATATTTCTGTAACCAGGTGAAGAACATGGCTATAAAGAACGAGTATCTGAAGGAAGTGTACGCAGGACTTGAGCAGCGCAACAAGGACCAGCCCGAGTTCCTTCAGGCGGTCAGAGAAGTGCTTGAATCCCTCGAGCCCGTCGTCAACGCGAGGCCCGAGCTTCAGGAAGCAGGAATCATCGAGAGGATCGTAGAGCCCGAGAGGATCATTATGTTCCGCGTCTCATGGGTAGACGACAAGGGCAAGGTCCAGGTCAACCGCGGATACCGCGTTCAGTTCAACTCCGCTATCGGACCCTACAAGGGCGGACTCAGGCTCCACCCATCTGTCAACCTCTCCATCCTGAAGTTCCTCGGATTCGAGCAGATCTTCAAGAACAGTCTGACCACTCTCCCCATCGGAGGAGGAAAGGGAGGATCCGATTTCGATCCCAAGGGCAAGTCCGACGGAGAGGTCATGCGCTTCTGCCAGTCGTTCATGACCGAGCTCGCCAAGCACATCGGTGCGGACACCGACGTCCCCGCAGGAGACATCGGAGTCGGAGCAAGGGAGATCGGATACATGTTCGGTCAGTACAAGAGGCTCCAGAACGAGTTCACCGGTGTCCTCACCGGTAAGGCCATCCCCTGCGGCGGTTCGCTCGCAAGGACAGAGGCCACTGGATACGGACTCTGCTACTTCACCGAGGAGATGCTCAAGGAAGCTGGAACATCATTCAAGGGCAAGACCGTCGTCATCTCCGGTTCAGGCAACGTCGCGACATACGCATGCCAGAAGGCGACACAGCTCGGCGCCAAGGTCGTCGCGGTCTCGGATTCCAACGGATACATCTACGATGAGAAGGGAATCGACTACAAGATCATGAAGGAGATCAAAGAGGTCAAGAGGGACAGGATCAAGACGTACGTCAACTACTCCAAGACCGCGAAGTACACCGAGGGATGCAAAGGCATATGGACTATCAAATGCGACATCGCTCTCCCCTGTGCGACACAGAACGAGATCGATGAGGAGTCCGCGAAGATCCTCGTCAAGAACAAGGTCATGGCAGTCGCCGAGGGAGCGAACATGCCCAGCACACCCGGTGCCATCGCAACCTTCCAGAAGGCAGGCGTCCTGTTCGGTCCCGCCAAGGCGGCCAACGCAGGCGGTGTCGCGACATCCGCACTCGAGATGAGCCAGAACAGCGCAAGGCTCGCATGGACCTTCGAGGAGGTAGACCAGAAGCTTCATGGCATCATGGTCAACATCTACAAGCAGGCATCCGAAGCGGCCAAGAAATATGGCATGGAGGGCAACCTCGTCGCCGGTGCGAACATCGCCGGATTCGAGAAGGTCGCCAACGCCATGCTCTGGCAGG